>Ga0302326_10029116_pt1 | contig 11091 bp, 9 predicted proteins | sample Palsa_T0_3_FD_202264 | JGI IMG/M metagenome (GOLD analysis project Ga0302326, IMG submission 202264) | Peat permafrost microbial communities from Stordalen Mire near Abisko, Sweden - Palsa_T0_3 | ecosystem: Environmental > Terrestrial > Soil > Palsa > Peat permafrost | place: Sweden: Abisko...
AGGGGTCGTTTTCATAATTCTTGGCGATCGTGACAGCGTCTTTTGCCTTCGCAGACTCGCCGCTCGCAACATCGTTATTCGGGACGTCGTCTTTGGCAAGTCTTATCGTTGCGCTGCGCTTCTCGGCAACATCAAATTGGCCGGAGGGCGACGTCGCGCTCACTTTGCCTTTGAATACGGCCAGAGTGGCTTTGCTCGAGTCGCCGAACTCCAGGCGAAAGTGCGCCGCGTCCGCGACCGTTACAGACTCGTGGGCAAAATTCAGCTGGAATTGATCTCCAGTTTTCGCTTTGCCATTGGTTTTCAGATGAATATCCGCGTAGACAGTGCCCGAGACCAAGTGCACGGCGCTGAGCTTCTGGCCATCATCGCCGAGCGCCAGATGCGTGAAGTCCACTTCGCTTTCGGGCGCGAGACGCAGGGCGCTGCCATCTTCGAACTCGATTTCCGCGCGGCCATTCTTGCCCGTCCGCAGCCTGGAGCCCTCGATCACGGGCAGGTTGACAAATGCTTTATCGAAACCGTCGCCCGCGGTCCGGTCGAGTTGCACGGTGCCTTGCACCTCGCTCAAGCGGACGATGCGCGCCTTCGACTCAGCCGACGCCGAGATCACCAAGAGCGCGCCTGCGAGCACGGCCCAGATCGCCAGTGGCTTTCCTAGTCTTTCGCCGAATCCTGTTATCGACATATGCTTCTCCCGGGTTTCGAGAATGATGTGCCTCCTAGATTGCGAGCAGGCGGCGTTTAAGTCAAGGGCATTTTCGGGCATTTCGGGCAAATCCGGCTGCCGTCGATTGTTGGCGATCGATTCTCCGGCGATCGGTTCTGTTGCGATCATGGAACGCCGCCCGTCTGCAGCAAACGCTGGGCGCGGGCGCGGGAAACGTTGATCACGGAGGGATCGGCGATGATCCGATCGAGCACGGGCTGAATCGCCGCGACCTCTATGAGCTGATGGCTGTGCGACATTTCTTCCATGCGCCTGAGTTCTTCGTCGAGCGCAAGTTTCTGGTAGCGAAGATCGTACTGCAGGCGGCGTCCGAATTCGAGGGTCGACTCGAGACCCTGCATCAGGCTGGTCAGTTCCTGCACGGCGGCGTTGGAAGAGTAGTTGTACGAGGATTCGCCGCTGCGAGTGGCGTCTTTGTAGGCGAGCGTCTTCTTTCCGGTGAAAGCGATGCCCTTGTGATGGGAATCCAACTCTTTCTGAAAGTGGCCGGCCTTCGCCGCCAAGTCGAAGATCCTCTGCCGCGTGTTCGCGGCTACGACGAAAGCAAGGTCGAAACTGTTGTCGTCACGAGTATCAGCGCCACGGGAATCAGTCTCGTGGGCATCGGTCTCGCCGGAACCGGCAGACAAGCGACTGCTGGACTGATAACGGCCCGCGCCATCGGATTGGACGCGGATGGAGTAATGCTCCGGCTCTGAGTCGGGGAAATCAACAGTAAAGGTTACGATGGCTCCAGCGTCGGTCTGCGAAATGGCGAGGAGTGGAGACAAGATCAGCGGAAGAAATAGGATCGAAGAAAACGCAGGCCGACAGAGAATCCGAAACGAGCGGGGCATGGATGAGCGGGGCATGGATGAGCGGGGCATGGATGAGCGGGGCATGGACCGCTTAATCATTCGGCAATCAGCGAGGAGTGTCAAGAGCTGATCGTAGCCGTCGGATGAGCGGGCCATCGGGTCGTCGAAGATCCAAGGCCGTTGATGTTAGATGGCCCGATCACCCGATGGCCCGATCGTTTGGACTATTTGCAAATCGCGGTGTAGCCCAGGCTGTCTGTCTGGGTGAAGAAAATCTGGCCCGAGACCAGGCCGTTATTGTTGATTCCGCCGGCCGTCGTGTACTTCGCACCGGAGTAAACAACGTTTTTGAAGGCTCCGTTCTCGTAGATAAAACCGTAACCAAAATCGCCTGAAAAGTGATTGCCGGCGACCACACCTGAGTTATTCACTCCGACCAGCGCAGTACCGTACTTGGCCTTCGGGTATGAAATGAGTGTGAACTTACCGTCTTGCCAGGTAAAGCCGGTGCTGACCGAGCCAACGATATAGGATCCGGCAACCACTCCTTTGTCATTGATGGCCTGCGCATAGGTTATCTGCGCATTGGGGTAGGCTATGGTCGAGTAGTGGCCATTCGCCAGCAAAAATCCCTTGGTCAAAGTCTGGCTGGCGCTGAAGCTGCCCACCGCGGCTCCCAGTTGATTGACGTCGAAGAGCCAGGTATTGGCAGCCTTCGGATAGTTCACTGCGGTGAACTGGCTGCCATGTAACAGGAATCCATGCATGCCTGCGGGGAACGCGCTGGCCTGGTAGGTGCCGGCATTAAGGCCGGAGGGATTTGCCCCGTACAGCCATGTGTTGAGCGATTTTGGAGCCGCGTACTTAGTGAAAACTCCTTCGGAGGAGTAGGTGAAGCCCACAGTCAGCAGGCTGGCGTTGTCAAGCAACTGGCCGACTACAGTGCCGTCGTCGGCTACACCATTAACTACGCTCAAGGAATATCCTTTGGGTGCGGAGAAGGTGTTGAAGGTGCAGGACGCCGTCTGGGCGGCCGCGTGCATCTGTGTGGGCAAGAAGAGCAGGACGGCAAAGCCGGTGATGATGACGACCAGAGCGAGGTTTCGGGGAAGGGACATGGGATCCTTTATGGGTATTTTTAGGGTTCTAGTCGTTCATGCTTCCTATCGGCGACGCCGTAGTTTTACGTGTACCTTAGACTAGCTTGAGAATCGGCCTGAGTCATCCCTTCATGTACTAACGAGTGTCGTAGTGAGCTCCGGATTTCAGGAGTGGACTTGGGTAACTTGACTGGGGATCGGCCGATTGGCGGGAGAATGCCTTGCGGTGACGGGAACAATGATTAGGATGTAGGGGTCCTTCGACTCCGCAGCTCGCCTCGCAAGCGAGGCGGGCCGCTCCGCTCAGGATGACAGCTGATATGGCTCTGGCCCTCGCTGTTGGGGCGGTCGCTGTTCTGGCGTTGCTGGGTGGCGGCGGTGTGGAGATGGCAGATGGCGATGGCCAGGGCGTCGGCGGCGTCGGCGGGATGGGGAATCTGATCCAGATTGAGCAGACGCGTCACCATCTGCTGCACCTGATGTTTTTCGGCGCGGCCATACCCCACCACCGCGGACTTAATGGAGAGCGGCGAATATTCAGCCACTTCGAGTCCGGCGGAAGCGGCGGCTAGCATGGCGACTCCGCGCACCTGTCCGAGCTTCAAGGCGGATTTCACGTTGGCAGCATAGAAAACATCTTCGATGGCGACGCGGTCGGGCCGGTGCCGGGAGATGAGTTGCTGCAGTCCAATGGAAATAAGCGACAGGCGGTCCGGCATGGGGTCGCGCGGTGAAACCTTGATGGCGCCGCAGACTACACAGACAAGCCGATCGTTCTTCCGGTCGTCATACAGCAGATCGACGACGCCGTATCCCGTGTATTCGGTGCCGCAGTCGATGCCGAGGACGCGCATGGAGCGAGTGTAGCAGGAGAGCAGTTCTCCGATCTCTACTCTCGCATTATGTCGCTCAACAGCACCTTGGCCTTCGCAATCTGGCCTGCTCGTTTTCTTTTAGAAACATCGAATAGGCGCTCGGCGACGATTGCAGACGGCTTCGATCCAGAAAGCGCTGATAGGCGGATTCGTCGAAAATCTCTTGGAGGATGCCTCGGACCACGCCTGCTATTTGACATAACGGTGACAGCAGGCTGCCGGGCTTTGCCCGGCTGGACAGCCGAGGGCGGCTATCCCTACGTGGGCTGGGAGGAATGCGTCCGTCCCCACGTGAGTCGGCTAGCTTCATGCTTGTTCCTCCAGGGCTAACTTTGTCGCCACAAAAGGCGCTTCTTTGGTGGCTGCGGATTTGCTGCCGGAAACTACCCGCATGCACTCGAGGCTTGATTCGATCAGGATCATGGCCACCATGACCACCAGCACTCCGGTTACGGCGGCGTCCAGGCGATCGTTGAAAATCAGGCGGGGATTGGCTCCGGCTTTCGCCAATTGCCGGGCGTGAGACAGGAATCCTATGCGCGGATTAGGATCCAGCAGCTTGTGCCACGAGGCGGTGAAAGTCACGGCCACGAGCCAGCACAACGGGGCGAGAGTGACGAAGACATACCGCACTCGACTCATTTTTATGATGATTGTGGTCGCGACGCACAGCGCTACTGTCGCTAACAGTTGATTGCAGATACCAAAGAGTGGCCACAGCGAATTGATGCCACCGAGCGGGTCCTTTACACCCTGCCAGAGGAAATTCCCCCAGGCGGCCACGATCACGGCGCTTGTCAAAAGAATCGATGGGTACCAGCTCGTGCGGCCGAGCGGCTTCCAGATGTGGCCGAGCGCGTCTTGCAACATAAAGCGGCCTACGCGCGTGCCGGCGTCGATGATGGTGAGGATGAAGAGCGCTTCGAACATGATGGCGAAGTGATACCAGAGCGCCATGACGGCTTGTCCGCCAAGCGTATTGGAAAAAATCTGCGCCATGCCTACGGCGAAGGCGGGCGCGCCTCCGGTGCGATTGAAGAGCGTCTGCTCGCCGACGGCATGAGCCAGGGTTGCCATTTGCGTGGCGGTGACGGGAAACCCCCACGAACTGATGGCGGCGGCTGCGGTTTCGGGCGCCTGGCCTACGACTCCCGCGGGGCTGTTGACGGCAAAGTAGACGCCAGGCTGCAGAACCGAGGCCGCGATCATAGCCATGATCGCCACCATCGACTCGGCCATCATCCCGCCGTAGCCCACGAAGCGAGTCTCCGGTTCGTGGCGTATCAGCTTGGGAGTGGTACCGCTGGAGATCAGGGAATGGAATCCACTGATGGCGCCGCAGGCGATGGTGATAAATGCGAAGGGAAAGATGGTTCCTGCGAATACAGGGCCGGTGCCGTCGGCAAAGCGGGTCAGCGGCGGCATGTTCAGCGACGGACGCAGGGCTACGATTCCAATGGCTAGCAGTGCAATGGTGCCGAGTTTGACGAAGGTGCTCAGGTAGTCGCGGGGAGCCAACAACAGCCACACCGGCAATGAAGAGGCGGCGAATCCGTAGAGGATGATGAGCAAGGCGAGCGTGGGAGCGGTGAGCGTGAAGATTGCGGCCCACGATGGCGTTTGGGATACCCACTGTCCGCCGAAGATGGCTGCGAGCACCAGGACAAATCCGAGCAAAGACGTTTCCAGAACTTTGCCGGGCCGGATGCGGCGCAGATAGACGCCCATCAATACCGCGATGGGCATGGTCATGGCGATGGTGAACGTTCCCCAAGGGCTCGACTTGAGCGCGTTGACTACGATGAGAGCGGTCGCGCCAAGCAGAATCACAATGATGCTGAGCACCGCTACGTAAGCGACAACACCGCCGACGCGGCCAATCTCGGATTTTGCCATCTCGGTGAGCGACTTGCCATCGCGGCGCACGGAAAAAAGCAGGATGACAAAATCCTGCACGCAGCCGCCTAACACCGCACCGGCGATGATCCAGAGAGTGCCCGGCAGATATCCGAACTGTGCGGCGAGCACGGGGCCGACCAGGGGGCCGGGGCCGGCGATGGCGGCAAAGTGGTGCCCGAAGACTACCCATTTGTTGGTGGGAACGAAGTCGCGTCCGTTCTCGAGACGTTCCGCAGGAGTAGCGCGCAGAGGATCGAGGGCCAGCACTTTGGCGGAAATGAAGCTGCTGTAGAAGCGATAGCCAACCGCGTAAGTACACACCGCGGCCACGACCAGCCACAGGGCGTTGATCTGCTCCCCGCGATGCAGCGCGATGGTGGCGAGAGCGAACGCTCCAAGAAGACTGACGACTATCCAGAGAAAAACGCGGATCACTTTTGGCATGAGGAGAGGGATCGGATTCATTGCCCCGCTGGGCAACATTGTGTCGAAAAGCAGCTTAGTTCGCAAGCTGGACTCGCCAAACAACCGTGATAACCTAAATACACTCGGGCCGATCCAAACATGTAATGTGCATCCCCTGGCAGGGCCGAATTGATATTCGCAGCCGAAAAATATCAGGAGGAAAAGCAATGAAAATCGGAGTGCTGACGGGAGGAGGCGACTGTCCCGGACTGAACGCGGTCATTCGAGCCGTGGTGCGCAAAGGCACCTTTCATTATGAAGACGGGTTTGTTGGATTCGTGGAGGGCTGGCGCGGGTTGTTGGAAGACAAAACTATGGGACTCGACCTCTCGTCGGTGGGTGGCATTCTTCCCCGCGGCGGGACGATCCTGCGCACTTCGCGTACGAATCCAGCGAAATATCCCGACGGCCTGCAGCGCTGTGCCGACAACCTGAAGAAACATGGATGCGACGCACTGATCGCCATCGGCGGCGACGACACGCTCTCGGTGGCGCAGAAGCTCTTCGCCAACGGAGTGCCAGTGGTTGGAGTTCCCAAGACCATCGACAACGATCTGGCGGGCACGGATTTCACCTTCGGCTTTGACACGGCCGTGAATGTCGCTACCGAGGCCATCGACCGCGTACACACGACCGCGGAAGCGCACAATCGCGTGATCGTGGTGGAAGTAATGGGACGCGCGGCGGGCTGGATCGCGACTTATAGCGGCATCGCCGGCGGCGCCGACGTGATCCTTATCCCTGAAGTTCCGTTTGATATTGACCAGGTGGCTGAGCTGATCCGGCAGCGCCACGCTCGCGGCAGATACTTCAGCATCGTTGTCGCCGCCGAAGGCGCTAGATTTGCCGACAGCCATCACGCTGTAGCGGCAGCTGGCGTCGACGAATTCGGGCATGCCCGGCTGGGCGGAATCGGCTCGACGCTCGCGAACGAGATCGAAAAGCGAACCGGCTTCGAGTCGCGCTCCGTCGTGCTTGGCCACATTCAGCGCGGCGGATCGCCTACCGCTTTTGACCGCGTGCTGGCCACGCGCTACGGGCTGGGCGCCATCGACATGGTGCACCGAGCTGAGTTTGGACGAATGGCTGCGCTGCGGGGAAACAAGATTATCTCTATCCCGCTATCGGAAGCCATCGCCACCAATCGCACCGTGGATCGGGAGATCCTCGAAGCGGCTAGCGGCATTCTTGACAGGCCTCACTTTGGGATTACGACGACCGCTTGAACGGATCAGATCAGTTTGTGGAAATGGTGAAGTTGACGGTGACGCGGGCTTGCGTCTCTACCGGCTGCCCGTTGAGAAGATACGGCTTGAAGTGCCACTGTTTCACGGCCTCGCGGGCGGCAGTCGCCAAAATCGGAGGACCACTGAGAATCTGCAGCTCCTGGATGGCGCCTTCCCGCGAGATGAGGACCTGCAGGCTGACTGCGCCCTGCACCTTCATCTGCCGCGCCAACATGGGATAATTCGGCGGCACGGAAACGGTCACATTCTGCGCAGTTTGCGGCGAGAGTTCGACGCGATCTCCAGCACTTACAACCGGATTCGGAGCCGATGCCGAAGCGCTCGGTGCTGCGGATGTCTGGCCTGAGTCCACATCCACGTGGATGGAGTTGCTCTTCGCGGGAATATTGATGTGGCGGTTTCCGGCTACGACTTCAACTTCCAACGCCGGCAACGCAGCGCGCTCGGTGGTTGTGGCAAACGGGATTTCCGACGTCGCCGGCGCCGAGGCCGGTGACTTCGCAGCCTTGTGCTCGTGCGTTGCGACGGCGGGCGTGCTCGCCGGGGTCGCGGCTACGCTCATGTGCTTCCTGTGAAATGTCTCTTCCTGTACTTCAGCGCTCGGCGGAAACCAGAAATCCCAGTCTTTCAGAACGACCGCAGCCAAGGCCACCAGCAGTATCCCGAGCGCGATGAGCATGCGCTTCCGCTGCGCACCTTCTTCCTCTGCGGGACTGGGCAGAGGAAGCGGCGAGGAGCGCTCCAGATGACTATCGATCTGAATTTCGTCATGAAACATAAACGAGTCAAACATCCCCGGGAAACCGGAATCCCTGCTGGTTCCGGATAGTGTTCTGTTGACCTAGTATGCCCTCAACCGTGCATCTATGCCAAGCGCCCTTTTTCGATCCTTGGTCCTTCGTCCTTGCGAAGTTGATGATCAGTGAAAAGGTAACAAGTTCGTAAGTCGGGCAGAATCGATACACGTTGTTGGATCAACGATGCTGGGTCAACGATGCTGGATAACCAATGTTCGGAAAGTAGCCGCGGCTCGTCAGAGACTCAAACGGGCGTCTGGATTCTTGAGAACCCACAACGCCCGGGCAGCCCTCCCCCAGAACTGCTCAAAAACAAAGTAAAGCTGCGGTGTGAATCTGAAAATGGCACGCGGGTGCTAATTCGGGACACCGAAGTGCCAGAGCTTAACTTATAGATTACAAATGAGATCGGGGAATGGATATGGCGGGCGATCGGGTCGTCCGGTGATCGGATCTCCAGTTTCGAACGCCGCAGGACTTTGACTTTCGATCCCCCGATTCCCAAGCTTCTATTGCGAGAACACCATTTTGCCGGGAGAAACTCCAGTCGTAAAACCCTTACCGGTGATAGCCGTTACATCGCCGCTCGACGCACTATACGTGTAGCCATTAATGGCGGTGTTGCTTCCGATATAGAGATAGTTCCCACTCGGGTCAAAGAGAGCGAACAAGCCGCCGGCAGGCAGGCTGAAGGGCGAGTCCGGTTCTGCTACGAGTTGCCCGTTGTCTTCATTGATGGCGAAACACCAGATGGAAAAGCTCGTCCCCGGCGTCACCGCGTAAACCAGTTCACCCTGCGGATCAACAACCAGGGCGCTCGGCCCAACACCATTCGTGGAGATGAAGGGAGAGCCCGATATAGGGGTGAGTGCGCCGGTGGTGGAGTCGATGTTGAACCCCGAAATATTGCCCACGGTCGCCGCATAAGGTTGAGGATTGAGGGCCGAGACGTTCGCAACATAGAGAAACCGGCCGCTCAAATCGACCACCAGATCCGAGGGTCCGGCTCCCGAAATCACGGGAGACGAAGCTAGCTGCGTCAGCACGCCATTCGCGAAAGAAAATGCGGTGACCGTCTTTATGCTCGGATTGGTTACGTAGAGGAAGTTCCCCGAAGGCGTGAATACCATCGCCGTGGGATTCGCATTCGCCGGGAAGGGCGAGCCAGAAACCTCGGTCAAAACGCCAGTTGCGGTAGCGATCTGAAAGACGGAGATGTTATTGGAGAAATTATTGGACACGAGCAGGTACCGGCCCGAAGGGTCGATTAGCGCGACATTCGGACCTTCGGCTTGGTTGCCTTGAAGCGGCACGCCGGCAAGCGATAGAGTGCCGTCCGGCGCAACGCCGTAAGTCGAGATCGTGTTGGCGCGGGAATTGGCCGTGTAGAGAAAGTTCTTTGACGGGAGCAACGCCAAACCTGTAGGCGACGTGCCCTGCGTTTGAGGTGTTTGCGTTTCCGCGGTGATTTCCCCGGTTGTGCCGTTGATCTGCAACATCAGTACGGAGCCATAATCCGGCAGGGTTATGTAAGCAATATGGTTAGCCGATATAGGTATACTGGAGTTGGCGCCGCAGGAAATTGATAGTAAAGCTAAAACGAGAGTCAAAACTAGAATGGCCCCGGCTGCCAACCTTTGGCGAAGTTCATGGCCAATGACAGGGCTAGGTTCCTGGCCGAGTTCACGACGGATTTCATCATGACCAGGTTCATCATCAAGCCCACTTTGACCTGCCCGTGCGGCACCGGCCGCCCTTAAAAAGCCCATTTGCGGAGTTGCTCCTCAATCCTCAAGGTGAGAACAAAAAGTTTGTGTTTACTATCGTGCATGAGAAGGCGGGAGGAATGCAACTGCATCGGGTGATCGAAAGGCAAGAGCTTGACACGATCGATGCAAACGGGATGTGTTCTAATCCTTAGAGAACGTGTTTGCGAAGCACTCTGCCGTGATCGACATCCACTGCCATCTTCTGCCTGAAGTCGACGACGGTCCCAGGTCCTGGGACGCTGCCGTTGAAATGTGCCGCATGGCGGCGGCTGACGGCATCACGCATTCGGTCGCTACCCCGCACGCCAACGATCGTTACGTCTACGATCGCGCATACCTTTCCGGACTTCTCGACCAGTTACGAGAAAAATTACGAAAGGAGTTGGGGGAAGGGTCGCAAGCAGAGTTGCCAGAGGAATCACAAGAAAAGTTACGCGGGGAACCCCGCCGCGCCGCGCCGTTGCAATTAACATTGGGCTGCGATTTTCATCTTTCCTTTGAAAATCTGGAACGCGTCCTTGAGCAGCCGCACGCCTACACCATCGGCGAAACCAACTATCTGCTGATCGAGCTTAGCAACTTCAGCGTCCCAACCCGGCTTGAAGACTGCCTCTTTCGCCTCGGAGATCGCGGACTGATCCCGATCCTCACCCATCCCGAACGGAACCCGATTCTCCAGCAAACGCCGCAGCGCATCCTGGAATGGGCGGAACAGGGCTGTCTGATTCAGGTCACCGCCTCGGCTCTCACAGGCCTTTGGGGAGAACGGCCGGAATTGATCGCGCGCTGGCTGCTTGATCGCTCGGCCGTGCACATCCTTGCTTCTGACGCGCACGACACAAAACGCCGCGTGCCGAATCTCTCCGATGCTCGCAAAGTCGCGGAAAGATTCGTGGGAGTGGAATATGCAGAAGCGCTTGTCGAGGGCAACCCGGGAGCAATTGTTAAAGGGATGCAAATTCCATACTGTCCGCGGCCCGTGCTGGATTAGGGAATCTGGATTCGGTAGATGGCGATTCAAAAAAACCGGACGCCGATGAATTGGCGTCCGGGTTCTGAAGCTCGTTCTGAAAGAAAGCTCGTTCTCTCGGTTCTAAAGAAAGACTCCTGTTTAGAAGTCGAAGTCTTCCGGGGTGCAACCGCACTGTCCATAGCCGCTGCCGAGCGTGATCCCGTAAGAGCAGGATTGCGCCAGGTTCGAGAGTTCGATTTTCCCGAGGTTTGCATCGGCCAGCGGGGTTTCGGTAACGAACCACGGACCAGCCGGCTTGATGTTGGTCAAGCCCGCGTTGGCGTTCGTGGTTGCCTGGATGTGAGTGCCCCATCCATGCAGTCCGGGAGCCGGAACCGGGTTGGTCGGGTCATTCGTCGTAGACGAAACGACCTTGATCACGCCACGGGAGATCTGTCCA
>Ga0302326_10029118_pt1 | contig 11091 bp, 8 predicted proteins | sample Palsa_T0_3_FD_202264 | JGI IMG/M metagenome (GOLD analysis project Ga0302326, IMG submission 202264) | Peat permafrost microbial communities from Stordalen Mire near Abisko, Sweden - Palsa_T0_3 | ecosystem: Environmental > Terrestrial > Soil > Palsa > Peat permafrost | place: Sweden: Abisko...
TTTCGCGACATAGCGCGCCATGTAGGCGGCCGAGCGATCGACCTTTGTCGGGTCTTTGCCGGAGAAGGCGCCGCCGCCGTGACGACCCATGCCGCCGTAGGTGTCGACGATGATTTTGCGGCCGGTGAGACCGCTGTCGCCCATGGGGCCGCCGATGACGAAGCGTCCCGTGGGATTGATGTGATATTTGGTGTCGGCATCGAGCAGCTTGGCGGGGATGACGGCCTGGATGACGTGCTTGAGGATGTCCTGGCGGATCTGGTCGGTGGAAACATTGTCCGCATGCTGGCTGGAGATGACGACGGCGTCGACGCGCACCGGCTTTTTGTTCTGGTCATACTCGACGGTGACCTGGCTCTTGCCGTCGGGGCGAAGGTAGTTCAGCATGCCGTTCTTGCGGACCTCGGAAAGTTTGCGGGTCAGCTGGTGGGCGAGAGAGATGGGAAGCGGCATCAGCTCCGGCGTTTCGTTCGAGGCGTAGCCGAACATCATGCCCTGATCGCCGGCGCCGCCGGTGTCCACACCCATGGCGATGTCGCCGGACTGCTTGTTGATGGTGGAGATGACGGCGCAGGTGTTGGAGTCGAAGCCGTAGAGGGCGTTGTCATAGCCGATAGAGGTGATGACGCCGCGGACCAGCGATTGGAAGTCGACGTAGGCCTTGGTGGTGATTTCGCCGGCGATGACGACGAGGCCGGTGGCGGTCAAGGTTTCGCAAGCGACGCGGCTGTAGGGATCTTCGGTGAGGCAGGCGTCGAGGATGGCGTCAGAAACCTGGTCGGCAATTTTGTCGGGATGGCCTTCGGTGACGGACTCCGAGGTGAAGAGAAATTTGCGAGTCGGCAAGTGTGGAACTCCTTGAGCGGGGTGGCGTGGCACAGCCAGGGACTAAAGAAAGCTGGTTGCGCGGACGGTCTGATGACTTATCTATATAGAAGTTAACAGAGGGTTGGGGCGGGTTCAAAGGCTTGCAATGAATGGTGTTGACGGGGCAGTGGAGTGCGGAAAACGGCAGGGAACGGGGCTCGCGATCCTGGTGCTAAGCGGTGGCGGCTCGCGGCGTGGGCGGCGGGTCGAAATCTCCAGGGCGGCCGGGGATGGGGTGGCGGGTGAATTTGTGGCCGAGGCGGATGAGAGGCCGTTCGAGTAAGTAGTAGCTGAGGGTGGCGCAGAGGAAAGCGAGCGGCCACTCGAGGTGATAGTGGTGCGCCCAGCCGATGGTTTCCGCCGGGGCGTAGTGCTGGGTGAGGAAGAGCTGTTGCCACAGGTAAAGGCTGTAGGAGATGCGGCCGATCCAGCGGAGCGGGGCGAGTTCGAGAAAGCGGGAGAGCCAGATGGTGGGATGCAAGGCGGTGGAGAGGACGAGCGCGGTCATGAAGAAGGCGAGGAGCTGGTCATAGAGATGGCCGGGATAGCGGAGACCTGCGGCGACGGACAATTGCGGGGCTTGCGAAAGGTAGATGAGGAGCAGGTAGAGCGGCCAGGGGCGGGCGATTTTGGCGATGATTTTTCCGTAGCGGCGGTTGCGGAGGAGTATGGCGGCGAGCGCGGGAACGAAGAGGACGTTGATGGCGATGTCGGGGCGGTACTCGGGGACGTTCGGCAAATAATGTGCGACATAAAAAGACCAGCCGAAGGAGAGGACGATGATGGCGACGATGGCATGAGTGCGCCACTTGCCGCCGAATACGAGCAGGGCGGGGAGGATGAAGTAGAACTGCTCCTCGAGGGACAGAGACCAGTAGTGGGCGACGATCCAACTCTTTGCATTGGCGTCGAGGACTGGAAAAAAGTTTCGGCAGAAGAGAAGTGCGGAGAGCCAGCGCGACCATGTTGCGTTGGTCAGGCCCAAGGCGATGAGGACGGCCGCAACGCCGAGAAATAAAAGTGCGGGCGGCAGGATGCGAAAGCCGCGACGGATATAGAAGGAGCGCAGGCTGATCCTGCGGTAGCGGGATTCTTCGTCGAGGAGGCGGCTGCAGATTAGAATTCCGCTGATGGCGAAAAAGACGCGGACGCCGAGGACGCCGTGCTCGTTCAGCCAATCGTCGTTGAAGGGGCCGATGTGGAAAGACTGGTCGTGCAGGGCCATGACGGCGAGCACGGCCAGCGCGCGCCAGCCATCGAGCGAGCGGATGTAGGTCGGGGCGAGATGGTTCAGCTCTGGCGTCTTCACACGGTTGTTGATAGGGCGCGCCATCTCGTGAGGGTGAGGTAGATCACCGATGCTGAAGTTGCGGGATGCCAGCGGTGATGGAGGTAGCGCCAGAGGAACCAGGCGAGGACGGCGACGATGAGAAAGAGGATGGCGACGCCGAGCCAGCGATAGCGGACGTCTTCTTTGCCGGCGACGGAAGCGCGGGCGCCGGTGACGCTCTGCGCGTAATTCAGGAAGTCGGCCTCGTTGGTGTCGAGGGCGGGAGCGCTTTTCGAGTCCTCGAGGAAGCGGGGCATCCAGACGGCCTCGTTGAGGTCGAGGCATTGCAGGTAGCTGCGCATGATGCCGCGATTGAAGACGCCGCCTGGAAGCTGGTCGAAGCGATTTTCTTCGAGCGCGCGGAGGTGCCGCATGCTGACCTTGGTGTGCTGCGCGATGTGCTCGAGGGAGACTCCGCGGGTCGCGCGCTCATTTTTCAAATCTTCGCCGAAAGTGGCCATAGCTCCCGCAGGACGTGCAACCTTCCGGCCATTAAAACACGCGCTCCGGATTTTCGCCGAAGGGAATGCGGCTGATTTGACTGGAAGATACGGAATCCGAACGATGGGAACCAGTTTGAGCCCGGTACTCGCCGCGGCGCCTATATTTGTTGCGTTCGCGGAGGCGCTCCTCTATCCTCAAAGCATCCCTTAGCCGTGCAGAATACCCGGCCAATCTGACTTATGCGACTTCCCTGGCCCACTCGGGTCAACTTGAAAATCGTGATGTACCTGGCGCTGACCCTGATGGTGGTGCAGCTGCTGATGGGTACGAGCCCGGTGTTCGCGATTGGGGTCTTCTACTTCATCATTGTGACGTCGGTGTCGTTCAACCTGGCCGGCGGCATGAACACCTTCAGCGGCTCATTCATCGCCTTCATGGCGCTCGAGACGATCATTATTTCCCAGGTAGCGAAGCTGTTTTACGGGCAGGCTGCGGACACAAACCTGATGACGCCGCTGACCACGATTGCGGTTTACGATGCCGGCATCAGCTGCGTTCTTTTCGCGGCTTTCATTACCAGCAAGTACAAGCGGAAGCATCCGATCTTCAATGCGGACTCGGATGGCAACCGGCTGGTCGGCATGTCCATCGCGTCGTCGATTATCGGGATTGTGTCGCTGCTGCTGGTCGGGCTGTACGGCTTCGAGGGCGACTTGTCGGTAAAGAAGGGCGACATCTTCGGCTACCTGAATCAGTTCGGCGGCTTTGTGCCGCTGGGGGTGCTGCTGGGGACGGCGTTCATCATCCGGAAGTCGAATGGCACGCGCAGTGCGCGCTGGTGGACCATTCTGCCGATGATCTTCCTAACGCTGGACGGCATTGCGCTGGAGACGAAGACGGGTATTTTTCAGCCGGCCCTGATGTGGCTGCTGGTGTGCGCGGCTTACGGCTACAAGCTGAACAAGAAGCAAGTGATTGGAGTGCTTTCGGTTGCGATTTTTGCGGCCTACATTATTTTTCCGGTGGTGCAGTACATGCGCGGCTTCACGCGCACGGGAGACTTGATCAATCGCGGCAAGCTTGTCTTTCAGTACCTGGCTGACAACTCGCTGCTCTCGATTCGCGAAAACTACATTGCGACGGAACAGCTGAAGGAAGAGGGATCGGCGGACGGTTACTTTTACTTCGGCACGGACAAGGGGATGCTGGACCGCATGTCCCTGATCGAGATGGAGGACGCGATTATTTATCGCACAGAAGTTTCGGTGCCAAGGGGCGCAGGGCCGATGGTGGATGGGTTTCTGTCCATGGTGCCGCGCGTGATCTGGTCCGACAAGGCGAAGTGGGAGGCCGGATCGATTTCCATGGTGAACGTGATGGGGCGCGAGATTGGCATTCTGGCGCCCACCGATGAGACGACTTATATCTCGTTCAGCACGTTCGGGAGCACCTTCTTTATGGTGGGGTGGGCGTGGAGCGCGGCGCTGATTCTTGCGGTGCTGGTGCCGATGTTCCTGATCATGGATTCATTTTACGGAAGCGTGAAGACGAATATGTTTGCGCTTTTTGTGGTGCTGGGGAACATGCATGGCGCGCCGGAGTTCACGCTGCCGGCGGTGTACGCTGCACTGATCCACGAAATTGTTCTGACCTGGATCACGATCTGGTTCATTCGATCGATGTCGCCGGCCATCACAATTTTCCTCGGCAAGAATGGCTTGTTGAACCAGGAAGAGGCACCGGGCGTGGTGGTTGCCCCGGCCGAGGGGCCGATCGTTGCGCCTCGCCTGGTCGTTCCTCGCGGAGCCGGCGGTGCATGGCCTGGCGCGGCGATGAGGCCGCGGCCGCAGGTAGACTAAAGGCCGGATCATGAACAAACTTGTAGTTGGCAATCTCGTGCATCGGCCGTTGCGGTCGAGCATTTCCGTACTGGCGATCGCGCTGGAAGTGATTCTCATGCTGGTCATCACCGGCATCATGATCGGATCGCTGGCTGATACGAAGAGCCGAACTACGGGGATTGGCGCGGACATGATTGTGACGCCGTCCTCGAGCAGCTTTGTCCGCGGGGTCAGTGGGGCGCCGCTTTCGGTGAAGGTCGGCGGCATCCTGGAGAAGCTGCCGCATGTGCAGGTGGCGGCACCGGTCGCGATCCAGCTGACGACGGGGAGTGCGTTTGAAAATATTTACGGCATCGACTTTGCCAGCTTCAACGCGCTGAAGCCGTTTCGGTTTGTCAGCGGCGGGCCGTTTCAGGGTCCGTACGACATTATTTTTGACGACGTGGCGTCGCGGGTGGGCAAGGGGCACAAGGTCGGCGATGTGGTGCAGGTGCTGAATCACGACTTCACGATTCGCGGCATTGTCGCGCATGGCAAGGGCAGCCGCAAATTTATTCCGTTGACGACGATGGGTGAGCTGACGGGCGCCGAGGGCAAGGCGTCGCTGTTTTATCTGAAGACGGATGATGAAAAAAATGAAGAGCTGGTGAAGCAGGAAGTGGTCGCGCAGCCGGGGATGAGTCAGTACCAGGTGCAGACGCTGGCGGAGATGTTGTCGACGGTGACGCAGCAGAATCTGCCGACGGTGTTTACGACGGGTATCAACGTGGTGATTGGCATCGCGATGATCATCGGCTTCATCGTGATTTTTCAATCGATGTATACGGCGGTGCTGGAGCGGACGCGCGACATCGGCATTTTGAAATCGCTGGGCGCGACGCAGTGGACGATCATTCACGTGGTGTTGCGAGAGACGGCGTTGCTGGCGATTGCGGGAGTGATCGTCGGCTTTGGCTTGTCGTTCGTCGCGAAGTGGGCGCTGAGCGTGTGGTTCCCGAGTCTGCTGGTGGTGCTGACGCCGCTGTGGATGGTGCGGGCGACGACGCTGGCGTTTCTGGGAGCGCTGCTGGGGGCGATGTATCCGGCGTGGAAAGCTGCGCGGAAAGATCCTATCGACGCGCTGGCTTACGAATAATTTGCGCGGCTGAGATTGTGGAGGCCGCGGTTATACTCGTCTCTCTATCGCGAGAAATTTTCAGAAGCCGGAGGCGGGTGAACCGCGTTGAAGCGTGCAGCCACACTGCTCTGGTTTACTGCGATCGCTGTGCTGGTGGCGCTTTACTACCGCCACTTGTCGGCTGATTTTCCTAACTACTCGCCGTGGCAGGACTGGTCAAAATTTACTGACGAAGGTTGGTATGGAGATGCCGCGATCCGGCATTTTGTCCTCGGGCATTGGTTCGTTGTCGGGGATTTTAATCCCGGCGTGGCGCTGCCGATGCTGCCGCTGGCCGAGTCCGCAGTGTTTCATTTCAGCGGGGTGAGCCTGGAGGCGGTGCGGGCGCTGGCTGTTTCTTTTTTTGTCCTCGGCCTGATTGCGGCGTATGCGCTGGTGCGGAGATTTCAGAGCCGATGGACGGCGTTGGTTGCGGTGACGCTGCTCGCCATCAGCGGATTTAATTATGCATTTCTGCGGATGGGCATTCTCGAGCCGCTGCTGATCTTGCTGACGCTTCTGCTGTACATCGCGGCGTGCCGCGCGCGCTGGCGGCATTGGGTTTGGCTGGTGGCGTGCGGCGTGCTGGTGCCGCTGATTGTTTTGACCAAGACGACGGGGGTTTGCTCGCTGCCGGCGGCGGCTTATCTGTGTTGGCGGGCGAATCATCACAACCGCGGATTGTTTGTGCGCTGCTGCATTGTCGTTGCGGGGATCGCTGCGCTGTTGGGGGGCGGTTATTACTTCGGCCTGGCGGCACCGCACTACAAGGCTGACTTCTGGTATCTGTTCTCGGCGAATGCGCGGCCAATCTTGACGCTGCACAGCCGGTGGGACGCGGTGTGGGGGACGTTTGCGGATGGCAAGTGGGCGGACCCGTGGCTTTATCCCGCGGCGCTGTTTGTTGTGTTGCTGTCGCTGCTGACGGCGCGGAAGTTGTGGCGCAATCCACTGTTCGGGGCGTGCGTAATCTGGGCCGCCAGCTATGTCGTCTTCATTGCGTGGCACTGCAATCTGCAGCCGCGGTATTACCTGCCGGTGCTGCCGGCGATGGTGATGCTGGTTGCGATCTGTCTCGAGTATGCGGTACGAACGCGGCAGCGGATTCTGACTTCCGCCTTGTTGCTGGTGTTGGTGATAGCGTCGGTGAAGAATGCGCGGCAGGTTTGTTTCTGGATGCGGCATCCAGAGTACACATATATTGATGCGGCGCGGTCGCTGGCGGAGACGGTGCGGCGGGATTCGCAACCAAACCGGTTGCTGATGAGCATCAGCGGCAGCGACATTACGTTGATGACCGGGCTGCCGAGTATCTGCGATGACTTTGGGACCGAAGACCTGGATGTGCGCATTCATCACTACAATCCCGGATGGTATGCGTCGTGGGATGACGTCGATGACGGGACGCTAGAGTCGCTAAACGAGTTTTATACGTTGCGGCGGGTGGCGAGCTGGGCGGCGATGGATGATCCGGAGCGGCGGGTGCTGATTCTTTGGCGGCTGGTGCCGCTCGAGAAGATCAAGTGGCAGCCGGGGATGACGGAAGGCGACGCCGAGCCGGATGACTCGGCTGCGCAGTGACTGCTCATCCTTTTGCTAAGGTGACAGGTATGCGGCGGACGGGATTTTTGCGCGGCTACAAATGGTGGATGGCGGCGGCGTGGATCGTGTTCGCATGCTGCGCGCTGCATACGGCTCGGGATGCGTGGCATTGGGACATGCCGTTTGCGCCGCGGCGGGATTTCGTCCAACTGTTTGCCGGGGCGCGGTGTGCGGTGGCGCACGAGAATCCTTACGACACCAAATTGCTGGAGGCGCAGTATCTGGCGGCGGGCGGGTTGAAGGAGCATTTGCCGCCGTGGAAGTGGGAGCTGCCTTTGTATCCTCCGTCGGCGCTGCTGTTTGGGCTGCCGTTTGTCGGGATGCGGTATGACGCGGCGGCGCAAACCTGGTTCTGGTTCAATCTTTGCGCGCTGTTTGCCGGGCTGGGATTGGTGACGCTGCTGGTTGAGAGAGGGTGGCGGCCGCTGGCGGTGGTGCTGGCGGCTTGCGTTGTGTGGTATCCGGCGACTGTGCTGGTGTTGGGGATGGGGCAGCCGGCGGCGTTGACGCTGGCACTGCTTTTTGTTGCGGTGGTGGTGGCGTTCCGGCGTTGGCCGGGGTGGATTTGCGTGGTGGCGTTTGGGCTGGCGCTGTTGTTAAAGGCGCAGTTGGCGCTGCCGATTCTGATCTATCTGCTGCTGGTGCGGCGGTACCGGAAGAGTGCGGGAGCGGCGCTGGTGTTGTGGGTGGTGGTTTCGCTGGGATGCGTTTTCTGGATGCAACATTTTCCCGGGACTTCGGGTTGGTCGGCTGCGCTGCGGGCGAATATTGCGGCGTCGATGGCGACGGGAGGGAGCGCGAATCCTGAGCCTTCCAACGGGACGGTGGCGACGTTTACTAATTTGCAGGCGGTGATGGCGCTCTTCTTTTCGAGTGCGCGCGGTTACAACCTGGCGACGTATTTGTTTGTGCTGCCAGTGGGGCTGTGGTGGCTGGCTGGAATCTGGAGGGCGCCGTGGTCGCCCGGGCGGGATGTTCTGGCGATTGCGGGGGCGGCGGCGCTGGCGCTGCTGCCGGTCTACAGCTTTTATTACAATCTGCCGCTGCTCGGGTTGTGTGTGCCGGCGGTGGTGTGGCTGCTGGCGCATCGGCTGCGCTGGGGGATTGCTGCGCTGCTTTGTCTGACGCCTGTGGCGTTCTGCAATTTGCAACTGCATGTGCAACATTTTGTGATTGTCCATCCGCGATTCCAGCTGCCGGGGCGGTTGGGGACGGTGGTGGTGGAGCGCGAGTATCCATTAGCGGTTGCGCTTTCGGCGGTTCTGCTGGTGGCGGCGCTTTGGTGGTGCGCGCCTTCGGAGACGGCGGACGGGCAATTGCGGGAGCGCGCTGTGGATGCCCGATAAGTGAGCAAGTACCGTGAGGGGGGTGTACCCCCCCCGTTTGCATGCAAAATATAGATTCTATTAGGCTTATGCTCGGGGTGGTCACGCTAAAATATTGATTCTAAAGATGTTTCCCGCAAAATATAGATAGTAAATGAGTTAGTAAGAGGTTGTTGGTTCGGGCCAACCATTTCGAGCCAAGGCGATTTCAGGCCCTTCTTCAGGTTAGCAAGTTTGGCCGGTTGGGGAACGGGTCTTTTGTTGAGGGAAAGTGATTGGAATCAGCAGATGAGGCTGGCTGGGCTTGACAGCTTTTTTTACGTTGAGTTTCCCCGGAATCTAGGCGTGATCTCCGGCAAGAAAGAAGGGTGAGATGAAGGCAGCGATTGTGGAGGCGGCGGGGAAGGTTCAGTTCTATGGCGATGTCGACAAGCCGGTTGCGCAGGAGGGCGAGGAGCTGGTCGAAGTGCGGGCGGCGGCGTTGAGCAATTTTTCAAAGTCGCGATCGTTGGGGCAGCATTATGCTCGGCGCGGATGAGGTGATCCAGTTCACGCCGGCAAGGATCATTCGGCTGGCGCGGGGAATTATGAGAACGCGCTGAAGCAGCAGTTTGAGCCGACGTCACCGTGGTCGTCGATAAGACGTCACCGTGGTCGTCGATAATTTGTGGGCGAGAGCGCGAAGGCGGTGATGGGGGCGATGGCGAAGGCAGCGGAAGATTCGAGGCCTTTGCGACGGTGCGAAGGCTTTCATCAGCGGCTAAAGCCGGAGCGGGTTCGTGGCGTATTCGGCAGGATTGGAGTCGTGCTTTCGCGAATCGACGCGATATGAGCTCAATCCTCGGGTTGGAATTGACTCTGCGGGGCGGATTCGGCTATTCTTTAGGTCTTGCGTGGTCTTGCGCCGGGTGTTGAGTTCTCTACGCCGGGTGGGTGAGACGGAGTGGCTGTCGGAGCTTGATTGAGTCCGGCGATTTCTTGCAAGCAACCGGTGCAGTTTTTCCATCTGGCCTGCGATGTGTATCCGCGGCGTGCAATTGGATTCTGCTTGGTCAAAATTTGTTCCGGCGCGTGTGATTGAGTTTTCGATGGGCTGGGAATTGTAGAGCGAAGTCTGGTGTCAGGTAATTCGAGTTTCGAGTACGAGATTCAAGTACGAGTAGAGGAAAAGCGATGTCGACATTTGTTCCTACCGCGCAGGGATTTGAGCGCAAGTGGTATGTGCTGGACGCCAACGGGCAGACGCTGGGGCGCCTGGCGACCCGGGCAGCGCGGATGCTGGCTGGCAAAAACAATCCGAAGTACACGCCTTACATCGACACTGGCGACCACGTCATCGTGATCAACGCTGAGAAGGTGAAGATGACGGGGCTGAAGGCGGAGAAGAAGATTTATCACCACTACACGGGTTTTCCGGGCGGGTTGCGGTCGGAGACGTTCACCAAGCGGCGCGATCGCCGGCCGGAGCAGATCATCGAGCTGGCGGTGAAGGGGATGCTGCCGAAGAACAAAATGGGCCGGCAGATGGGCACGAAATTGAAGGTTTACCGCGGGGAGCAGCATCCGCACCAGGCGCAGACGCCTGAAGTGCTGGCGCAGCAGTAACCGGAAGGAATTGAGAGACGACGATGGCAGAATTAGTCCAGTACTACGGAACGGGCCGGCGGAAATCGAGCATAGCGCGGGTGTTTTTGCGCCCCGGCAGCGGCGAGTTCAAAATCAACGGCCGCGCATTCGAGGAATATTTCGTGACGCAGGCGCAGCGGGTGGCGGCAAAGAAGCCGCTGGCGCTGACGGAGACTTCGGCCAACTTTGACGTGCTGGTGACGGTCAAGGGCGGCGGGGTGACGGCGCAGTCCGATGCTGTGAAGCTTGGGATTACGCGGGCTTTGATGCAGTTCAACGTGGAGCTCCGCAAGGGTCTCAAGGCCGAGGGCCTGGTGACGCGCGACTCCCGCATCAAGGAGCGCAAGAAGTACGGACAGAAGGGCGCACGCGCGCGCTTCCAGTTCAGCAAGCGGTAAAGGGAACCCACTCTCCCCGCGGAAAAGATTCTGCGGGGATAAATCCCAGGCCGTTTTCAACCGGCGCGGGATGCAAATCATAAGGAGGCTGTTTGGCCACGATCACAATGAAGGAGCTGCTCGAAGCGGGAGTCCACTTCGGGCACCAAACGAAGCGCTGGAACCCGAAGATGAAGGAATATATCTTCGGCGAACGCAACGGTATTTACATCATCGACCTGCAGAAGACCTTGAAGATGTTCAAGGAAGCGAGCAAGTTTGTCACGGACTTGACGGCGCAGGGCAAGGTGATTCTTTTCGTCGGCACGAAGCGGCAGGCGCAGGATGCCATAGCCGAAGAGGCGACCCGTTGCGGGATGTTCTATATCAATCAGCGCTGGCTTGGCGGACTGCTCACCAACTGGGTGACGGTGCAGAAATCCGTGAAGCGCCTTCAGGAACTGGATGAGATGGCGACAGACGGCCGGTACGAGCTGCTGACGAAAAAGGAAGTGATCAAGCT
>Ga0302326_10029120_pt1 | contig 11090 bp, 10 predicted proteins | sample Palsa_T0_3_FD_202264 | JGI IMG/M metagenome (GOLD analysis project Ga0302326, IMG submission 202264) | Peat permafrost microbial communities from Stordalen Mire near Abisko, Sweden - Palsa_T0_3 | ecosystem: Environmental > Terrestrial > Soil > Palsa > Peat permafrost | place: Sweden: Abisko...
CGCGACGCGAAGTACCCGCAGCGGATCCTCGGCGAAGGCCGGCCCCACGTGGCGCAACACGCCGGCGCGAAGATCCCCTTGGCCGCCGAACGGATCGATCAGACTGCCGTCTTCCGCACGCGCCATCGCGTTGATCGTGAGATCGCGGCGCGCGAGGTCCTCCTCCAGCGTGACGCCGGGTGCGGCGTGAAAGCTGAATCCCTGGTGTCCGCGCCCGGTCTTGCGCTCGGTGCGCGCGAGCGCGTATTCCTCGTGCGTTTCGGGGTGCAGGAACACCGGAAAATCGCGCCCGACGGGTCGAAAGCCGCGGCTGATGAGCTCCTGCGGCGTGGCCCCGACGACAACAAAATCGCGATCGGCAAGCGGCCGTCCAAGCAGCTCGTCACGCACTGAACCGCCGACGCGATAGATCTTCAGCGCCCGTCCTGCGCGCGCAGGCCCGAATAGCGAGTGCGCAGCGCCAGCGGCGCCAGATACTGCGGCGCAATGGCCTCGAGCGGAGTCGCCTCCGAGCCCAACAGCCGCGGATGCCCGGCGCCACAGACACTGTCGACCTGCATCGACGCCAGGTTATCGCGGCTCATGAGCTTGCCCGGCAGAAGTTCCAGCGCGAGCGCCTGCAGGCTGCCCAGCGCGGCGCCAAGCGGCACGATGGGGCGCCGATAGCCGGTGACCTCGCCCACGTACGCGACCAGCTCGCGCAACGTGTACACCGTCGGCCCACACAGCGCATAGCGATGGCGACGCGTGCGGTCATCGTCGAGCGCATGCACGAAGGCATCGGCAACGTCGCCGACGTAGACCGGTTGGAAGCGCGCGTTCGCGCAGGCGAGGGCGATCACCGGCAGGAAGCGTTCGAGGCGCGCAAACAGGTTGAGAAAGGAGTCTTCGCGGCCGAAGATCACCGAGGGGCGGAAAATCGTCCAGGCCAGATCGGTATCGGCGACCAGCGCTTCGGCTTCGCCCTTGCTGCGCAGGTACCGGCTCGGGCCCGCGACGTCGGCATGCAGCGCGCTCATGTGCAACAGCCGCGGCACGCCCGCGCTGCGGCAGGCAACGCAGAGCTTGCGCGCGAGCTCGACGTGTGCGCGCCCGAAATCACCGCGGCGCGATTCATTGAGAATGCCCACCAGGTTGACCGCGGCGTCGGCACCGGTGGCGAGCCGCGCGAGCACGACCGGGTCGTGGATGTCGGCCTCGCGCACGTCGACCGTCGGCAGCAGGATCAGGTGCTTGGCACGTTCCCGTTGCCGTGTGGGCACGACGACCCGCCAGCCCGCGGTGACAAGGCGGCCGACCAGATGGCGGCCGACGAAGCCGCTGCCGCCCAACACCAGCATGGTTCCGACGCTCATCGCAGGCCTTCGCTGCGGTCCTCCGGCGGCGCCGAGGCCTCGGGTAGCGCGACGACGTTATCGGCTCCGCCACTCCCGCGCGCGGCGATGACGCCGAGACGCTCCTTGAGCGCGACGTAGCGCAAACCGAGCCGAGCCTGGTAGAACATGGCGTTCGCCAGCACTTTCTTCGCGTAATCCCGCGTCTCGTTGAACGGAATCGTCTCGACGTAGATTGCGCCCTCCAGCGGCACCGACCCCCGCCACGCCTGTGCCCGTCCCGGACCGGCATTATACGCGGCGGCCCCCAACGCCTGCAGACCGTCGAGCCGGTCGAGCACATAGCGCAAATAGTAGGTGCCAAGCTGGATATTGAGCTCCGGGTCCGCGAGCTCGGGCGCGCGCACGGACGTGCGTCCGGTCTTGTGCGCAACCCAGCGCGCGGTCGGGGGCATCAGTTGCATGAGACCGACCGCGCCAGCTCCCGAAGTGATGTCGGAAACGAACCGGCTCTCCTGGCGCATCAGGCCGTAGACAAAGGCCGTATCGAGTCCATTCTCCTTTGCCGCGTCCTCGACCTCGGTCCGATACGGCGTGGGATAACGCAGGCCGAAGTCGTGGCGCTCGTGGGTACGTTCGGCGGTATTGATCTCGCGATCGTAAAGGCGATGGGCCTGCGCGAACGATGCGGCGAGCAGCAAGCCTTCGTCATCGAGGCCTCGCACGACGGCAACCCATTCGCGCTGCGCGTCGGCGCGCAGATCGAGCGCGGAGAGTTTCACCACGCGCTGCACCGCCTCGCGCGCCCCGAATGCGGCGAGCGCCACCGGGTCGGGTGCCAGGGGCTCGCTCACCGGCGCGATGGTCGCTCCCAGCGCTTCCGCGGCGAGGAAGCCGTAGAAATGATGCTCCGTCGCAAGCCCGCCGAAGAGCCGTGTTGCGTCGTCCGTTTGCCCTGCGGCGCTGAGTGCACGCGCCTTCCAGTAGCGCCATGCGGAGTCCTGCGCCTGCACCGCGGGCATCGCATCGATCGCCGCGCCCACGTCGGCCCACGCGCCGACGCGCAGCGCCGCGCGCACCTGCCAGGCGTGCTGGGCTTCGGTGAACGGCGCGCCCTCGGCCTCGCGGTACCACGCGTTGGCCGAAGGCAGCAGCTGGCGCGCGGCGTTGTAGGCAACGAGAAGATTGCCGTATTGACGCTCGCCAGGGGAAAGTCGTGCGCGCCACCCAATCCAGGCCTCGCGGGCGGCGACCGCGTCGCTCTGTGCGACGCGGTCGAGCGCGTAGAGCGCGAGTTCCCGCCCGGCTGGCGAAGCGAAGCGAAAATCACCTTTGGCGAGCACGGCGCGCGCACCGCGGTCGACGCGCTCGATTTCGTGCGCGATGGGTCGCTCGGTTAGCGGCAGCGCGGCGGCAATCTTCGCCGCGAGACGAAAATTGCCCGCCTCGTGCGCGAGCCGGAAGCGGGCCCAGACGTCTTGTACCGTCAAGCTGCCTTGCGCGAGCAGCAGGGCAAATACCGGCTGACACGATTCGGGTTGCTCCTGGCCGCTGAACCAGAACTTGCTGCCGTCGGTCGCACCTTCGGCTTCTGCCTGCTCCTTGTGCAGCGCGCGGAACTGGGCCGCATAACAGGCAAGTTCGACATCCTCCGCGACCCGCTTCGGATATTCGGCGGCGAACAAGGTCCATTCGCCGCGCCGGCCGAGCGCCTTGAGCCACTCGCCACGCAGCCGCTCGGCGAGCGGCAAGTCCGCGTAGCGTTCGAGAAAGGCGCGCACCGCAGCCGGATCGGCATCGTCGAGTTTGAGTCGCAGGCGCCAATAGGCCACGTAGGGCTCGAGCAGGTAGCCCGCGAGACGCGGCGCAATGCGTTCGAGCCGGGCCGCGTCGCCGGCCCGGTAGGCGTCGCGTGCCGCGGCAAAATCGGCGTCGGTAGGCTGCGCGCACACCGCAAAAGCGACGCACGCAGTGCCACAGGCGGCTGCGGCACGACACCCGGTCAGGAAGCGATGTGATGGCAAGGGCATTATCCGCATTGTCAGCGAGCGCTCCGCGTCCGACAAGTCTCAACTCGTTGCGCGCACACGGCGCGTGCAGCGCCGATGGTAAAATCGTCTTGGACAATGAGCGCCGCGGCACCGGTTCCGCGCGGCCGATCAAAAGGGGAAACCATGGCTCGACGCAACAGCGCGCCCAAGGTGGGCGTGGTGATGGGCAGCGCCAGCGATTGGGAAATCATGCAGCAGGCGGTGGCACAGCTCGAGGCGTTCGGGATCGCGCATGAAGCGCGCGTCCTGTCGGCGCACCGCACGCCCGATGACGCCATTGCATTCGCCGAGAACGCGCTGGCCAACGGCTTTGCCTGCATCATCGCCGGCGCCGGCGGCGCGGCCCACTTAGCCGGCGTTCTCGCCGCGAAGACGACGCTACCGGTTTTGGGTGTACCGATGCCGTCGAAGTACCTCCGCGGCGAGGATTCCCTGCTGTCGACCGTGCAGATGCCCAAGGGCGTGCCGGTGGCGACGTTTGCGATCGGCGAGGCCGGAGCGGCCAACGCCGGGCTCTTCGCCGTTGCCATGCTCGCCCTCACCGATGCGGGGCTCGCGCGCAAACTCGTCGCCTTCCGTGCCAAGCAGACTGCGGCTGCCCTCGCCGCCACGCTTCCGCCGCGGCAATAATGAATTCCCCGCGGCGCTATTTGCGCTCCGCCGGGTCGCGTTCGGCTGCCACCGGAAGACCCGCCACCCGCATCATCTCAGGATCGCTGTAACGGCAGCCCTGCGCAATATAGTCCGCGGCCATCGCCGTCGCGTCATTGCCCCAGAACAGCTCGTCGCCGATCGCCAGGGTCGGCACACCGAAGACCCCGCGCGCGATCGCCTCGTCGGTGTTGTGTCGCAGCGCCGCCTTGACTTCGGCGCTCGCGACTCGCGCGGTTGCATCGGGCAGACCCAACTCGGCCGTGAGCTCGGCCCACTCGATCGGCAGGTCTCCCAGGCGCCCGTCGCGCCAGACGAAGCGGAAGATGCAGCGAATCGCTGCGGGTTCGCAATCGGTAGCCAGCGCAAGCCGCAGCAACGGCAGCGGATTGAACGGGTGCGCGGCGGGAAACTTGAGCTTGATGCCGAGCTGCTGCGCTTGCCAGACGACGAAGCGATAAGTAAAGCGACGCTTGGCGGGGATCTCCGCCGGTCCGCGGTGGGCGTTGGCCTTGAGCAGGGCGGCGAACAGGATCGGTCGGTAGCGCACGCGGATCGTCTGCTCCAGACGCGGCAACTGCTCGCACTGGAGGTACGAGAACGGTGAGACGAAATCGAAATACCAGTCAGCGCTCGCCATCGATGACCCGCCGCGACGCGATGGCCGCGGCGAAGCGCGCGCGGCGCGCCGCAGTGTGCAGGACGATCGCGCGGCGCTCGCTCGCTGACAGGTGCATCCAGGTGGTAATTTCTTGCAGGGTGCGATAGCAGCCGGCGCACAGTCCGGTCGGCGCATCGATGCGGCAGAGATTCACGCAGGGAGAGGCCACCTCGGCGTCGTTGGACAGGAACTCGTTCACGCGGTGAGCCGTCCCGGCAGAGGATCCTTAGCGTCCAGTGCCCGGGCGACGCGCGAAACCGGTGCCCGCCCGAGAAAGTCGGAGATATAGCCGCCGGCCGCACGCAGCCGCGTCATGTCAACCCCGGTTTCGATGCCCAGGCCGGAGAGCAGATAGAGCACGTCCTCGCTCGCGACATTGCCGGTCGCACCTTTGGCGTAGGGGCAGCCGCCGAGCCCCGCGACGGAGCTATCGAAAGTCGCCACGCCGAGCTCGAGGGCGGCGTAGATGTTAGTCAGCGCCTGGCCGTAGGTATCGTGAAAGTGCCCCGCGTGGGCGGCAATCGGCACGGCTTCAGCAACCTTCGCGATGAGTTGTTGCGTCTTGCCCGCCGTCCCCGTCCCGATCGTGTCGCCGAGCGAAATCTCGTAGCATCCCATCGCCCAAAGGGCCGCCGCGACATCGCGCACCCGCTCCGGCGCGACTTCGCCTTCGTAGGGGCAGCCCAGAACGCAAGAGATGTAGCCGCGTACGCGCACGGCGTGCGCCTTGGCGGCCGTTGCAACCGCTTGTGCCCGCTCGAGGCTCTCGGCAATGGAGCAGTTGGTGTTGCGGCGCGAAAACGACTCCGACGCCGCAGCGAAGAGCGCGACCTCGTCGCAACCGGCGGCAAGCGCGGCTTCGAAACCGTGCCGGTTGGGCGTGAGCACCGGATAGCGCACCCCGGGCTTGCGCCGGATCGCCGCCATGACCTGGGCGTTGTCGGCCATCTGCGGCACCCACTTGGGGGAGACGAAACTGGTCGCTTCGATCACCGGCAGCCCGGCGTCGGTGAGCCGGTCGATGAGACCGACCTTGACCGCTGTGGGCACCATCGCCTGTTCGTTCTGCAAGCCGTCGCGAGGGCCAACTTCGACCATGCACACCCGCTGCGGCAATTTCATGTGCGGGCGCCTGCGGCGAAAAGGGTCATCGGGTTGGGTTCAGTAGCCGCGGTCACGGGCAACGACGCCGGTTATGGGAAGCCCCGCCTCCAGGCGGCGGATCTTCGCGGCGATCTGCGCGACCGCCTCGTCGAGGAGCGTCATCGCGGCCACGTGCGGTGTCAGCTCGACCCGCGGATGATGCCAGAAACGATGCGTCGGCGGCAGTGGCTCGTCGTGAAAGACGTCGAGTATCGCAGCGGACAGGTGGCCATTGTCGAGCAGGGCGAGCAGATCGTCGTCGACCACGAGCGCGCCGCGCGAAACATTGACGACGCAGGCGCCGGGCGGCAGGCGCGAAAGCGTCGCCCGGTCGAGGAGCGCCTGCGTTTCCGGTGTGAGCGGCAGCAGGCACACCAGGACCTGCGCCGTTGCAAGAAATGCGTCGAGCTCGTTCGCTCCGGCAAAGGTTGAAATCCCGGCGCTTTGCTTCGCCGTACGGCTCCAGCCGGAGAGCGGGAATCCGAACGGCAACAGTGCCGCCGCAACCGCCATGCCGAGCAATCCCAAGCCGAGAATTCCGACCCCGAACGTCTGCTTGTTCGCCCGCGGCCGCGCGCGCCACACGCCGGCGCGCTGCTGCTCGGCGTAGCAATCGAACTCGCGATAGCGCCGCAGCACCGCGTGACAGACGTACTCGGCCATCTGCTGCGCCATGCCGGCATCTTCGAGGCGGACGAGCCGCACGTCGGGTGGGAGCGCCGTATGGCGGGCAATCGCGTCGACACCGGCACCGAGATTGAAAACCGCCTTGACGCCCTCGAGGTCGGCCCACGGCGGCGGCGGCGGTCTCCAAACGACCGCGTAGTCGGCACCCTTCGCCGCCGGCGCGGGCCAGACGTCGACTTGCGCGTCGGGGAGTGCATGGCGCAGTGCCGCGACCCAAGCGGCAGTATCGGGGCCTCCGCTGTAGAACAGGAGCCTCACCCGGCCGGCGTTGCCGCATCGCCGTCGAGATCGATCAGCGCCGCGCCTTCGGCGACCTGCTCGCCCTGACGGTAGTGAACCGCGCGCACCGAGCCCGCTGCCGGGGCTTTGATCGTATGCTCCATTTTCATCGCCTCGAGCACCAGCAGGCTCGCGCCCTTGGCCACCACGTCGCCCACCGCCACGAGCACGGCAACGACGGTCCCCGACATCGGCGCGCTGAGGTGTCCGGCGCTAACCTCCTCGGTGGCCGAGTGCGCCAGCGGGTCGACGCAGCGCAGGCGCTGTATCGCACCGTCGCAGAACACGACGCGCTCCTCACCCTCGGCGACGGACGCGGCGGCAAACTCAGCACCGTCGATCCCGACGCGAAGTTCATTGCCCTGCGAAGTCACGCTGGCCACGATGTCGCGCACGCCGAGATGCAGTGTGACTGCAATCCCATCGCTCTTCACGCGCACCGGATAGGTGTCGCCGGCGGCGTCGAAAGTCAGTGCAACGGCATGCTGATCGCTGTTCAGCCACCACGTCGCGACCTGGTGCCACGGCGATCCGGGATCGCCGGATGCGCTAGCCCGTGCCGCAGCGCCTGCGCGCAGCCGGGCGAGTTCTCCCAACGCGGCGACCGCGAGCACCCGCTCGGACGGAGCAGAAGGCGGCGGCAACAGGGCGGCGCGATGGCGGGCAATGAGCCCGGTATCGACCCGGCCGCTGGCGAAGGCGTCATGCCCGAGCACGCGCTGGAGGAACGCAACGTTGGTGGTCACGCCGGCGATGCGATAGTCGGAGAGTGCCGCCTTGAGGCGGCGCAGCGCCGCGTCCCGGTCCTCGCCCCAGGCAATGAGCTTGGCGATCATTGGATCGTAATAGCGGCTGATGGCGTCGCCTTCACGCACCCCCGTATCGATGCGCACGTGGTCCGAGGTTTCCGGCGTGCGCAGATACGTGATACGACCGATCGAGGGCAGGAAATCGCGGTCAGGATCCTCAGCATAGACGCGCGCCTCGATTGCGTGGCCGTTCAACGCGATCTGCTCCTGGGTCAATGGCAGCTTTTCGCCGGCAGCAACGCGCAACTGCCATTCGACGAGGTCGACTCCGGTAATCATCTCCGTTACCGGATGCTCGACTTGCAAGCGGGTATTCATCTCCATGAAGTAGAAATCGGCGTCGGCCGTGGGCGGCTCGGCGACGATGAATTCCACCGTGCCGGCGCCGGTGTAGCCGATCGCCTTGGCGGCGGCCACCGCCGCCGCGCCCATGCGCTCGCGGCGTTGCACGGTCATGCCTGGCGCTGGCGCTTCCTCGAGCACCTTCTGGTGACGGCGCTGCACCGAACAGTCGCGCTCGAACAGGTGCACGCAATGCCCGTGCGCGTCGGCAAAGACCTGGATTTCGATGTGCCGTGCCTGGGGCAGATATTTTTCGAGCAGCACGCGCTCGTCGCCGAATCCGGCCTGTGCTTCGCGCCGCGCGGAAGCGAGCGCGGCGGCGAATTCGTCACGCCGCTCGACGATGCGCATGCCCTTGCCACCGCCGCCGGCAGAGGCTTTGATCAGTACCGGATAGTCGATTGCGTCGGCTCCCGCTTGCAGCACCGCATCGTCCTGGTCCGCGCCGTGGTACCCCGGCACAATCGGCACACCGGCCTGCCCCATGATCGCCTTGGCTTGCGCTTTCGATCCCATGGCGCGGATCGCGGCGGGCGGCGGCCCGACGAAAACGAGGCCCGCAGCGGCGACTGCCATGGCGAAGGACTCGTTCTCGGACAAAAAGCCATAGCCGGGATGGATGGCCTGCGCCCCCGCCGCACGGGCGATGGCCACGATCCGGGTGCCGTCGAGATAACTGCTGCGCGGGGGCGCGGGACCAAGCCGATAGGCCTCGTCGCAAGCCGCGACGTGCAGCGCACCGGCATCGGCGTCGGAGTACACCGCCACGGTGCGGATGCCCATGCGCCGTGCGCTGCGGGCGACGCGGCAGGCGATCTCGCCTCGGTTGGCGATGAGGATCTTGTCAAACATCGCTCGCCTGGCGTGGTCGCGTGGCAGTCGGTGTGGCACCTCCGGTCGAACGGCCAAACGCACGCGCGATTCGGGCGCCAAAATCGCGCAGGAAGCTCCACAGCTTCGGCAGCAGCCAAACCGTCAGCGCCAGCAGCGCCGCGAGCACGAAGAGCAACGCCAGCGGATGCGCCAGCGCGAGATAGATGAGCACGCCGACGAGCAGATCCTCGCCAAATGAAGCGGCCCAATTGGAGAACGGCTCGGGCGACGTGTTGATCGCCATGCGCGCGCCCGCCTTGGTGAAATGGCTGCCCGCCGCCAGCGTGCCGCCGACGATTCCGGCGGCAAGTGTCCACGCCGGGGGTGAGTCTCCGAACACGCTCGCCGCGAGTGCGGCACCGGCGGGAATGCGCACCAGCGTGTGGGCGAGATCCCACAGCGAATCGACACCGGGAATCTTGTCGGCGAAAAATTCGACGAAGACCATGAAGCCCGACGCGGCGAGGACCAGCGGGTGCGAGAGGATTGCCAGGTGCGTGGGCAGCTCGAACCAGCCCAGATAGCCCAGCGCGCCGACGATGAACAGTACCGCATACAAGCGTATCCCGCTCGCCCAGCCCAGTGCGGCGGCGAGTGCGATCAGTTGCAAGGTATCGAATTTTTCCATACTCGGTCGCCGCGTCAGTCGCCGCGCAGCATCCACGCCGCCTTGCGCTTGGCCAGAAACGCGGCGACGCCCTCCCTGCCTTCTGGCGAGGCCCGAACCCGCGCGATCCGACGCGCGGTGTCGGCGACCACCCGTGCGTCGACTGGCCGGTTGACGATCGCTCGTAGCAGCAACTTGCATTCGGCCTGGGCGTGCGGGCCGGCGCGCAGCAACGCGTCGAGCAGTTCGCTCACCTTCGCGTCGAGTTCCGGCGTCGGAACGAGCTCGTGCAACAGGCCGAGGCGGTAAGCCTCGGCGGCGGAAAATCGCTCGGCGGTGAGGAAGTAGCGGCGTGCCGCGCGCGCACCGATCGCCGCAACGACATAGGGACCGATCGTGGCAGGAATCAACCCCAGCCGCGCCTCGGAAAACGCGAACGAGGCCTCGGGCGTGCCAATCGCAACGTCGCAGCAGGCGACCAGACCGGCACCGCCGCCGAAGGCTGCGCCGTGGACGCGTGCAATCGTCGGCTTCGACAGCAGGTCGAGCGTGGAGAGCATGGCCGCCAGTGCGCCGGCATCGGCCAGGTTCTCTTTCGGACTGAACGTCGCCATCTGCTGCATCCAGGTCAGATCCGCGCCGGCGCAGAAGCTCGTCCCCGCGCCCGCAAGCACCACCGCCCGCACGTTCACGTCTGCGTCGAGCTTGCGCAGCAGCGCGGTGAACTCGGCGATAAGCGTGGCGTTGAACGCGTTATGCACCCCAGGTCGGTTGAGCAACACCTTGGCCACGCCGTCGTGGGTGTGGAGTTCGAGCGTGGTATAGGCTGCCGGGACCTCGTCTCCGCCGCGGCTACGGGGCCCGCGCTCGCTGCTGCCGATGCGCTTGGTCATCGCCGCGTTACATCCGGAACACGCCGAAGCGCGTCGCCTCGATCGGCTTGTTCAGCGCCGCCGAGATCGAGAGTGCGAGCACGCGGCGGGTGTCGGCGGGATCGATCACGCCGTCGTCCCACAGGCGCGCGCTCGCGTAATAGGGGTGCCCCTCGCGTTCGTACTGGGCGCGCAGCGGCGCCTTGAACGCGGCCTCTTCTTCGGCGCTCCATGCCCCGCCCTTGGCTTCGATCGCATCGCGACGGATCGTCGCCAGCACCGTGGCCGCCTGCTCGCCTCCCATCACCGAGATGCGCGCATTCGGCCACATCCAGAGAAAGCGCGGGCCGAAAGCGCGTCCGCACATGCCGTAGTTGCCCGCACCGTAGGAGCCGCCAATGATGACGGTGAACTTCGGCACGTTGGCGCAGGAAACCGCGGTGACCATCTTGGCGCCGTCCTTGGCGATGCCACCGGCCTCGTACTTCTGTCCCACCATGAAGCCGGTGATGTTCTGCAGGAATACCAGCGGCAACCCGCGCTGGGCGCAAAGCTCGATGAAGTGCGCGCCCTTCTGCGCCGACTCGGAATACAAGACACCGTTGTTGGCAATGATGCCGACCGGATAGCCCCAGATGTGCGCGAACCCGGTGACCAGGGTTGCGCCGTAGCGCGCCTTGAATTCGTCGAGCTCGCTGCCGTCGACGATGCGCGCAATCACCTCGCGTACATCGTAGGGCTTTCTCACCTCGGAAGGGATGATGCCGTAGATCTCGTCGGC
>Ga0302326_10029122_pt1 | contig 11089 bp, 15 predicted proteins | sample Palsa_T0_3_FD_202264 | JGI IMG/M metagenome (GOLD analysis project Ga0302326, IMG submission 202264) | Peat permafrost microbial communities from Stordalen Mire near Abisko, Sweden - Palsa_T0_3 | ecosystem: Environmental > Terrestrial > Soil > Palsa > Peat permafrost | place: Sweden: Abisko...
CCGTAACCTCTGCCGTGACAGGGCAGCGCTCTAACCAATTGAGCTACACCCCCCGCTCGGAATGGCAAAACTACCGGACTCCGCAGCCCCCGTCAACCACGTTTCTTCTCCTAAACTGGACTGATGCACCTTATCCCAGGGCTGCCTGAAAAATCGCGTCTCCGCATTTTGCCGGAAAGGCTCATTGCACTCCAAAGCGTTCCAGCCGATGTTTTGTGGCATGAATCCGCTGGTCGATGTGGAATATGAATGGCTGGAAACCGGGGGGGAGATGTTGAACCGAATGCTCGCGGCCATGGCCGAAGCGCGCCAATCCATCCGGCTGGAAATGTACATCGTCCATGCCGGCGTGACGGGGGACCAATTTCGTGACGCGCTCATCGCGGCCAGCCGGCGCGGCGTGCGCGTGCGGGTGCTGGTGGATGCGGTGGGTTCGATGGTGTTGCCGGAGTCGTTTTGGGCGCAGTTGCGCGCCAGCGGGGGCGAGTTCCGCTGGTTCAATCCCTTGAGCTTGAGCGGTTGGAGCATACGCGATCATCGCAAACTTCTGGCTTGTGACGAGCGGCTGGCATTTGTCGGCGGGGTCAACATCGGCTCGGAATATCAAGGAGACGGCGTGACGGCGGGTTGGCGGGATTTGGGGATGGTGGTGCGAGGGCCGCTGGCAGGCGAACTGTCGGCGGCATTTGACGAAATGTTTGACTCCGCCGATTTCCGGCATCCGCCTTTTTCGCGCCTGCGCAAATCGCCCCGGCAAAAAACCGTGGCCGTGCCGGCGGCCCAGTTGCTGCTGGGCGGTCCGAGCCGCAACAACCCAATCAAACTGGCGTTGCGGCGTGATCTTATGCACGCGCGCTCGGTGCGGATCATTTGCGCGTATTTCCTGCCGCCGTGGAGAGTCAGGCGCGAGTTGGGGCGGGCGGCGCGGCGCGGCGCGCGGGTGCAATTGATTCTGCCGGGCAAATCGGACCTGCCTTTCTCGCGGCTGGCGGGGCAATCTTTTTACAGGAGGCTGCTTCTGGCGGGGGTGGAGATTTATGAATATCAGCCGCAAATCCTGCACGCCAAATTGTTTCTGATGGACGACCTTGTCTATGTCGGCTCGGCCAACTTGGACCCGCGCGCCCTGGACATCAATTACGAGTTGATGCTGCGGCTCTCCCATCCCGGACTGGCCCGGCAAGGCGACGAAATTTTCGAACGCGTTTTGGCGCATTGCCAGCGAATTGACCTTGAAAGCTGGCGGGGCGCAAGGACGTTGATGGATCGAGGTCGGTCGCGACTGGCGTATCTTCTCCTGGCGCGCCTGGACCCCATGGTGGCGCAGTGGCAATGGCGCTGGAAAGGGGCGGAGAGGGGACAGAAAGAAAGGATGAAGGATCAAGGCTAAAGTACGAAGAGTCTGTGGCTTGTTGGAATTATTTTGCCAATGCTACTAAATAACGCTGGATGCGCTCGGCTTGATGGGCGGACTTTTGCTGCGTATAGATCTGATGAAGGGTGTGGCAGATGCGCTGCAAGATGCGCCGCGCGCTGACCGGTGCTAGAAAACTGTCGTCGAACCGATGCTGCAGGGTCATGACCAGCTTGATGCAATCCGCCTTGACCAGCAGGCGGCCGCCGTGGAAGGGATCAATGTAAATTTCCGCGCGGCTGGATTGGAATCGGCATAGGAAATGTCCTGGCAGGCCGATGATGGCCATGGGCAGACGCAGCCGCCGGGCGAGCAACAAATAAAGCAGGCTCAAGCTGATCGGCGTTCCGATTTTGCGGTCGAGCACCATATTGAAGTAGCTGTTTTCCGGATTGTAGAAATTTTGCTCGTCACCCGTGAACTTCAATTCGCGAAAGAGATAATCGTTGATGACGCGGATGATGTGGTCCACGGCGCCATTCAAGTCGAGGCGTTCGCGCAACTCGCCCGCGTAATCGTCCAGCAAGGCCGAATAGGCTTCCAAATTGATTTGGGGATATTGGGTGCGGCAGAGCAGCAACACCCCTCGCTCCAGGTCAAAGTCTTCGCCTTGATTGAGGCAGAAAGCCAAAAACTGGTTGTCTGCGTCCTGCCGGGCGAAGTGATTGACGATCTCACTGGCGCGGCGGCGCAGCACGGGATCGCTGCTCCGAGTGTGCTCGCGCATCCAATCGGAACTGGAAGGGCCATAGGAAAGAATGGTGGCGCGTACTGTGCGATACACCTTGGCGTCCTCATCCGCCAGAAGGCTGACCAGAGCTTTCCGATGTCTTTCCTCGAGTTTCCCGGTTGATTTGGCTTGGGACACATTCATAGGGCATTGTAAGAATGGCGGAAGGGTCGTGACATTTCAAGCGAAATCAGCAGAGAATTCACCGCTCTCGCGGAATATTGGCAATTTCCAAGGGGGCGTGATATGATTTCAGAAAATCCGCGTTTGCCGCTGGGCGGCATGGTGACATGAGACTTATGCAAATAACAAAACAGTTGGCTCTGTTCGTGGAAAATCGGCCGGGCATGCTGGCGCGCGTTTGCGATGCCCTCAGCGCAGCCAAGATCAACATCTACGCCATTTCCACCAGCGACACGGTCGATCATATCGTGGTGCGCATGGTGGTGAGCGATTCGGCCCTGGCCTTGGTCGTTTTTGAGGAACACGGCACACTGGTGGTGGAGGATGATGTCCTGATGATCACGAGCGACAATAAGCCCGGCGCCCTGGCCTCCCTGGCCAACAAATTGGCCCAGGGCAAAATCAACATCGAATACGCCTATTGCGCCACGTTGCCGGATGCCAAAAAAGGCTTGATGATCTTGCGCGTCTCCGATGCCAAAAAGGCGATGAAACTCCTCAATAGTTGAATGCCCCATCCGCTGCTTCTCGAAATCAACACGCGTTGCTGGCTGCGAGCTTTGTCGGATCAGCTCGCTCGGCCGGTCACGTTGGCCGACGTGCCGGAGAAGGAGATCACAACCTGGAAAGAACGCGGTTTCACGCACATCTGGCTCATGGGCGTGTGGGCCACCGGCCCGAAGACCCGCGACCTCGCCCGCGCGCAATCCAACCTTCGGGCGTTGAGCGCGCAGGCCTTTGGAGAGCGCGGCGAGGAGAAGCTCGTGAGTTCGCCTTATGCCGTGGCGGATTTCACGGTGGCGGAGTCGTTGGGAGGACCCTCGGCTCTGCGGCGATTCCGCGCCGAACTTCATCAGCATGGTCTGGGATTGGTGCTGGATTTCATTCCCAATCATCTTGGTTTGGATCATGGGTGGCTGACGGAAAAAAGCAGCCTTTTTGTGAGGAGCGCGGTGCAGAAGCCGGAAACGTTTCCCGTCTCGCATGCCGGCGGCACGAGTTGGGTGGCTCACGGCAAAGACCCTTATTTTCCGGCCTGGATCGACACCGCGCAATTGGATTACCGCCTGGCCGCCACCCGGTCGGCCATGACGGAAGCCTTGCTCTCGATCGCCTCGCAATGCGACGGCGCGCGCTGCGACACGGCCATGCTGGTGCTCAACGATGTGTTCGACAAAACCTGGGCGCATTATCCCACCGGCGACCCCGCGCCGCCAGGCGAGTTTTGGGCGGAGGCGATTTCCGCCGTCAGGCGGAGGCAGCCCGAATTCATGTTCATCGCCGAGGCTTATTGGGACCTGGAACCGCGCCTCCAGGCGTTGGGCTTCGACTTCGTGTATGATAAGAAATTCCTCGATTACATTACGCGAGGTGATTATCCGGCTTTGCAAAAGCACGTGCGGGCCGTGTGCGGGAAGTTCCATCCCGTGCGATTTCTGGAGAACCATGACGAAGCGCGGATTGCGTCTCACCTGACTGTGCCGGAACAAAAAGCGGCCGCGGTCCTGTTGCTGGCCCAGCCGGGCCTGCGTTTGTTGCACGAAGGACAATGGTGCGGCCATCGCCGACACACGCCGGTCCAATTCGCAATCCACTGGCCGGAAACGGGCGACCCCGAAATGACCGCCTTTTATGAGCGCCTCTTTTCATCGCTTGCGCGCACGGCGATTGGGCGCGGCGAAATGGATTTCTGCGAGACAGGATTACCGCACTGTTTCGCCATGAAGTGGGAGGATGAGGCCGGGCGGATCAGCCTGGCGGTGGTCAACCTTGCGCGGCACCGGGCCGATTTCCAAATCCGGGGGTTTGAGCGCGGCGGCGAATGGGAGAACCTTTACTCCGAATCCGATTCATGCTGGAGTTGGACGGGCGGCGGACTCCACATTGATCTTGCCGGACATGGTTTCGCTTTGCTTGAATGGCGCCCGGTCGTTCGATCCAAATGAACCGACGCACATTCGTCCAAGTCTCGGCGCTTGCGCTGGCGGGCTGCCAGGCTGGTGTTGTGCCTGTGCCGCAGCCGATTCCGGTCGTCCTTGCCACGGATATTGGCGACGACATTGATGATACATGGGCCTTGGGCTTCCTGCTCAAGTGTCCCGAACTGAGTCTCAAACTCGTCGCAACCGAGTACGGAAAATCCCCCTATCGCGCCAAGCTCCTGGGCAAATTCTTGGAGACGACAGGCCACGCGAACATCCCCATAGCCGTCGGGCCTGATGTCGAGCCTCGCGGCGATGGACCCTTGGCCGAATGGGTCAAGGATTACCATCTGAGTTCCTATCCAGGCCGCGTCCACACCGATGGCGTGGGGGCGATGGTCGAGGTTATCATGGGTTCGCCACATCCGGTCACGTTGATTTGCATAGGGCCGATGCCGAACGTCGCCGCCGCATTGGAGCGGGAACCGCGCATAGCCCGGCGCGCGCGCTTTGTGGGAATGGATGGCAGCGTTCGTCTTGGCTATGACGGAGCAAAAACGCCCTGCGCAGAGTGGAACGTCAAACGCGATGCCGCCGCCGCGAAAAAATGTTTTTCGGCGGCTTGGGACATCACGATCACGCCGCTCGACACATGCGGCCTGGTCAGCCTCGATGGCGCGCGTTACCAGCGCATGTTGAGCGCCCGCGACCCCGTGGCGGCAACGATCGTGGAGAACTACCGCCTTTGGAGCAAAGCAGGCAAGACGGAGGCCGCGGCCGAACAGCATTCCTCGACACTCTATGACCCCGTGGCCGTCTATCTCGCGTTCGCCCAACAATTTTGCAAAGTGGAACGGCTCGGAATTCGCGTGACCGACGATGGCCTGACCGTCATGGATGATAACGCGAAGCAAATGGACGTTGCCACGGAATGGAAGGATTTGGATGGATTCCGCGACTTGCTGATCAACCGGCTTTGTGGCGCGATGTGAGACAGCAACGCATTCAACGCAAAGAAGCCACGTCACAAAGGCGCAAGAAACACAGATGCTCACCAGGGGACTGCTCGTTCAATGACTAAGCTGCAAGCCTACAGTGATAAGGCGAGATGCTTCCGCACCCCCAAAAGGGAAATGCCCTTGTTGTGAGCTGCATTGCGGAGCGCCGGAAGATCCAAGCTCTTATCGGCATCCCCGACAATGTCCATTTCGATGTGATTAACCCGCCGCGCCGCATTGATAATGTGGACTAAATCGGCTTGCGTTAGGTGGTCGAGTGAAAAGCCCAGAACTTCAATGGTCTCTGACTGCGCGAGCGCAAGCAAGCCGTTCGCCGTGACTTGAGGGCAGTTCGGCAAATTCACTTCACTGAGTTTCATTTGGCTGGCGATTATGCGGCAGCCTCCATCGCTGACAGAAGTGCCCCGCAAGCCTAGCCCTTTGATTGTCGAAATTCGCAGCAAAGACAATATACCCTTATCTGTTACCTGCGGACAGTCTGTCAGAACAACTTCGGTAAGATTTGAAAATCCGTCTCTTGCCAAAACATCCAACTGATCATCCGTTCCCCCTCCGTCAAGATCGATTTCATAAAGGCTGTGAAACTTTGATAAAGCGGCAAACTCCTCTTTGGTGAGACCCGACACGGTGACATGGGTTTCCGTTCGTGAAGTACGCTCAATGTCGTGTCGCGACGTCAAATGTGACGGGTAATGGCCACATCCTGTTGCGCCGATGACCCCGATTGCGGCAAGAGATCCGAGGAGCACTCTCCATGGTGCGGTTTTCATACTGGCATGGCCTACGAGCAGACCCAGAAATCCGCTTTATTTGCCTCAACATTCTTCATGCCATGCAGTATTGCTCAGAGAGAATCCGGCTTCAAGCTCGACTTTACGAGCAGGAGCGAAAGGGGCGCATCTCGGTTTTTGAAAACCCAGAACAAATGCAGCCACAGATTGACTAAAAGACCATTCGCTTGAAACTGAGGCTTGTTTTGTTGCGGCGCATAGGGTTCCCCAACAAAAATTTATGGCTGAAATGGACGGCGCATCATTCACCTACAAGTTTATTGTACTCCTCATGGCTTCCTATCCAAACCCATTCAAAGCCATCGCTGATTTTGTGACCCAAGGCGCGATAATGATCGCCAACTCGGACGGAGAAGCGTTCGCCCTTGCCGGCGAGTTTCTTGAAATCAAGCGATGGATGATGTGGATTGCCGCGCCAAAGGCTGTAATTCTTCACTGCCAGACGCTGGACGGGTTCCGGCAATTCCTGATAGCGTTTCCAAAACCGGCGGGTGGCTCTGGAGGTCATTCCTTATCAGAAGGCCAGTCGCGGAGCAACCCGGCCTGGCGCTCGACGGCGGCTTCATGGAAAAGAAAATCCAGCTTGCCGTCCGCCGCGTCACGCTCCATTTGACGCTTCCAAACGTCGTGGTAGCGAGTGCTAACCCACAAAGCCAACTTATCGAAGTCCAAGGGAGCGAGGCGTTCGGCGGCTTGTTCGATTTCTTCCAATGTATTCACAGCCGCAAAATAATGGATGGGTAAGGATGACGCAAGTGGTAATCCAGGGCAGATGCGTCGGCCTTGGCGGGCGTCGAAATGAGGCTTGTTTTGTGGCGGCGCATCCTTTATGGTGCTCCCTACAAAAATTTATGGCTGATATTGCAAACAAATATCCCGACAATTTCGCGGGGAAATACTACGTGGATAATCAATGCATTGACTGCGACCTGTGTCGCGAAACGGCGCCGGCCAATTTCACGCGCAACGAAGACGGCGGTTACTCCTTCGTTTACAAACAACCTTCATCTCCCGAAGAGGAAGCCCAATGCAAGGAGGCCATGGAAGGCTGCCCGGTGGAAGCCATCGGCGATAATGGCGATGCTGCTTAGGGGGCCTCCGCAGCTTCCAGGCGGATGAGCACGATTTCCGATTTTGTGCCCACTCGCATGGGCGGTCCCCATGTCCCGACCCCGCTGCTAGTCAAAACCATGAGGTTTCCCGCGCGATTCAATCCGTAGGCGAAAGGGCCATGCACTTTGTAAATGACCCAACACCACGGCCAGAATTGCCCTTTGTGGGTGTGGCCGGAGACTTGCAAGGAAATGCCCGCCTCTTCGGGAATCGACAGGCTGGCGGGTTGATGGGCCAGCAAGATGCTGGCATGTCGGCGATCCACGGCGGCGTCTTGCAGGATTCTCTTAAATAGCTCCGGTTCGCCCGCCTCGCGGTCATGCACGCCGACGATTTGCAGACCTTCCACGGTTACTTTTTCGTTATGCAGCACGCGCAGACCCGCGCGCTCGAGGGGGGCGATATACTTGGCACGGTTGGTGAATTCCTCGTGATTGCCGGTGACGAAATAAACGCCCGCCGGCGCGGAAAGTTCGCGGCAAGGTCCCACCAGCCGGTCGTAATCCGCTTTCGGGCCATCAAACATGTCGCCGCTGATGAACACGGCGTAAGGCTTCAGTGACATGACTCTCTTGACGACGCTGCGCATGAAGCTTTCGCCCCGGATATTTCCCAGGTGCAAATCGCTCATCAACACCACCTCCCGTCCCTGCCATTCTGGGGGCAGATGCGACAATGGCACGCTAACGCGCGTCACGCGGAGCCAGGAGGCGTTGAGCAAACCGTATCCGCTTGCGAGCATGGCCGCTCCGTAAAAAATCGCCGCGAGGACATGACGCTCCAATCCCATTCCCAAGACCTTTGACGCCCCGTAAATAATCCAACATCCCAACGCCGCGAAAAGGCAGAAGTTTAACATCCCCAGCCAAACGGCGGAGATTCTATAGGCCGCCTTGATCAAGGGATGGGCCAGGCGCATCCCGGCCAGCAGCGAGACAATAAACATGACGGTCAGAATATACGGAGCAATCCGCCATAGCGGCTGCGCAGGGAATCCCCAGAAATAATCCCAAGTCGCGCAGACAAACCACGTGCCCGAGAGAAAAACCGTCATGGCCACCGTCAGGAACCAGAGCACCCGGCGGAGTTCGCCGCGGCGACCCGCCTCCGAAGGATGGCTGTTCGTCACGGTGTCAGCGTGAAGGGTTCGCCGAAAGTCGCCGGACCGGTGATGGCAAGTCCGCCGACCTTGGCGCCCTCGTGAGTGAAAGTGGAGGAAACGCAAGCGCGGCCGCCCGGCATCGTGCCCAGATACATTTGATAGTAAGCCTTGTTGGGTTCTTCGCGCGATTTCAAATAATAATTCACCCCGCGCAAGGTCGCGGGCGTCCCATGGCTTCTGGCAATGCTCAGAACCAGAAGATTGAGGGAGGACTTGGTGTGTTCCATGAGTTTTGGCAGGGCCTGCTCCATGCCGCCAGCCTGGATAATCTGATCCAGCGCCCATTCGCTGTCCACCTTTCTGGCAGGCAGATGATCCGGCTTGACGCCGCCGTTATGGGCCATGAAAAGAATCTCCTTGTCGGTCGAAGCGACAAAAGGATGCGAGAAAATGTGGGCCACCAAAGTCTCATCGCTCGCAAATCTTCCGTGGAAGATTGCGTGTATATCCCCTTCGAGTTGCGGCAGCGGCGCGTCGTCCTCGTAAATGGAGGTTGCGGTGCGGTAGTGAAAGAGGCCATTGGCGGCATGAATGACATACCCCCAGCCATGACAATGCCGCGAGCATCCGGCGGCAATACCCGCCAGAGTGGGATCGTTCTCGCAGGCGCGTTTGAGGCCGGCGTGCAACTCGCGCACGTCGGATTCGCTGCGGCCTGCATAACCAAACATTCGACAAGCCATACAACGGCCATGGTAGCGGGAAGGACCAAGGCGGGTCAATCAGGCAAAACTGCAAGAAGACCCGGCTTCGCAATTGTGGCGGGAGTAAGCAACCGGGCTTGCTTGAGCAGACGGCAGAAATCCTTTTTGCTGGTGATGTGCCGTGTTCCTTCTTTGGTGGCGAGGCTCGCCAGGGATTTGTATTCCACTTCGAGGCGTTCCAGCCGCACAATGCGAATGAATTCCTTGCCTTGTTTCCAAATCTGACCTTGCAACAACTTCATGCGAACACCCTACACCTCCAGTTGATCGAGCACGATGTTTCTTTCGCCCGCCTTCACCGACGCGTTTATGACTGGCATTGCCCGCTGGTTTGGCTACCATGGGCGCCATGCCTCTGATGCAGAGTCTGCTTTTTCCTGACCCGCGCCCGCTGGTGGAGCGTTTGGGGCGGGATTTCTTCCGGCAGTTGCCGGAGCGGCCCGGCGTTTACCTGATGCGTGATGCGCGCGATACCGTGCTTTACGTGGGCAAAGCCAAAAACCTCCGCAAACGCTTGTGCAGTTATCGAGTGGCCAATCCTGACCGTATGCCGCGCCGGCATCTGCGGATGCTGCGAGTCGTCGAGCGGATTGAACTGCAAGAGTGCCCGGACGAATCCTCGGCCCTGGCCAGGGAATCCGAGCTGCTACGGGCGCTTAAGCCCAAGTTCAACCGCGCCGGCACCTGGCCATCGCAGCCGCGCTTTCTGGTCTGGCGTTGTGACGGAACGCGCCTGGAATTGGATGTCAAACAAACGCCCGCGCCGGAGGACCGCCCATTTGGCCCGCTGGGAAGCGGAGCGGTTTTTTTGCGCGTCGCGTTGGTGCGCCTGCTCTGGTTCGCGGTTCATCCCGATCTTGGCATCGCCGGGATGCCGGCGGGCTGGGCGCAAGGACGGCTGGAAAACCCAACGGTCCTTCATCGCGGGACCGGTGACGAGGAAATGAGCATTGTCTTGCAAGGACTGTTCACCGGACAGATTGAAACGTTTTGTCAGTGGATTCGCTCCCGCATGAAAGACGGCCTGCATCCTTTCGAGAAGACGGCGGTGGAGGCGGATCTGGAGTTTATCACGAATTTTTTCCCCGATTAAATGCCGCGTGACCTCCATCGCCAAAATCACAGAATTGGACTTTCCGGCGCTTGAAGCGGTCCGCGCGGAAAGCGTGCTCGAGGGTTTTAAGTTTGTGGCGCGCCTTTGCGAGGAGTGGCGCTCCGGCGCGAATCGCTTTGACGCCCCTGGCGAGGGGTTGTTTGTCGCGCAGAATTCGACCGGCATCGTCGGCGTGTGCGGTCTGAATCGCGACCCTTATGTTGACGATCTTGCCATTGGCCGCGTTCGGCATCTCTATGTCAGCCCGTCTTGCCGCCGGCAGGGAATCGGGCGTGCCCTGGTCACAACCGTGACGGAGGCCGCACGCATTCGTTTTCGGATGATTCGATTGAGGACGACGCCCGATGCCGGATCGTTTTATCGAGCGTTGGGATTCCAGTGCGTCTCATCGGGCAACGATCCGATGTACGTTCTCGAACTTGGGATTTCAAGGTCTCTCGACAGGAATTTGCCATGTCAAACCTGAGAAATCAGCAACGTTGCGAGTCAACAATTCGAGCCAGTTCGATTTCAAGGTTCTGCGGCGCAATTAAAAGGTCTTTGAACTTGACTGGCCGGATAAGCCGGACGCTTTCCCGCAAGGGAACCAGTTTTCGCCCGCGAATTTCTCCTTCCTCGAAACGCCAATCCACCTGGTCAAGAACCTTGATTCCTGCCGCTTGGCACACGTCTTCCGGCAGTGTGGTTTGCCTTTTGGCCCTGACTACAGTTGCACTCATATTGGTGCAACTTTCGCACCCGCATTAGCACATGTCAAGCCGGTGCCTTTGGAGTTGACCCTGAATTCTTCCCAACATAATCATTCTCCCGTATGGTTACGACTCGACGAAAATTCATTGTCACTTCCACGGCGGCTCTGGGAGCGGCGGCTTCGATGCCGGCGATTTCCTTCGCGGAGGAAGCTCCGGCCGGGGCCGCGACGCCACTGCGCATTCTG
>Ga0302326_10029123_pt1 | contig 11089 bp, 3 predicted proteins | sample Palsa_T0_3_FD_202264 | JGI IMG/M metagenome (GOLD analysis project Ga0302326, IMG submission 202264) | Peat permafrost microbial communities from Stordalen Mire near Abisko, Sweden - Palsa_T0_3 | ecosystem: Environmental > Terrestrial > Soil > Palsa > Peat permafrost | place: Sweden: Abisko...
CCGGCGATCGAGTACGCTGATGCGGCCTCGGCTGTACTGGATCAGTGCGGCCTCCTGTAGCTTTCTTGCCGCCTCGGTCACGCCTTCGCGTCGGACGCCGAGCATGTTGGCAATCAATTCCTGCGTCATGACCAGCTCGTTGGTGGGCAGGCGGTCGAGGCTTAACAGCAACCAGCGGCAAAGCTGCTGGTCGAGCGAATGATGCCGATTGCACACTGCGGTCTGTGCCATCTGGGTCAGCAGCGCCTGGGTATAGCGCAGCAATAGCTGCTGCATGGCACCGGCCCGGATGAACTCCGTCTTAAACACGCCCCCGTCCAATCGGTATGCATGACCTGCGCACTGCACAACCGCGCGGCTTGGCGTGGACTCACCGCCCATGAATAGCGAGATGCCGATGACGCCATCGTTGCCCACGACGGCAATTTCGGCGGAGGAGCCGTCTGCCATGACGTACAGCAAGGAAACAATCGAATCGATCGGGAAGTAGACATGGCGCAACGCGGTGCCGGATTCATACAGCACCTCGCCCAGTTCCAGTGGCACCAGTTGCAGCTCAGGCTGCAGGCGTTCGAATTCGCTCCTAGGAATCGCGGATAACAGTCTGTTACGGTGGGGATTCATGAAGTCGCTAACGTCGCCAATATCGCTCAGAGTCAGTCTTGACGAGGGGCATTTCTGGCCAATGTCGTACGCGGTGCTAGGTATTACGGCTGAAATATATTCAGCGGGCTGACAACCGGGGCTTGCGGCAGGTTCTGATGGGATTGCGAGGAGCAAGCCATCCGCGTTCGCCCGACCAAAACGTTGGGCATGAAAACGTTCGGCGATTTGCGGGTGCGGGGACCGGAATGGGCTCGCAGTTGCCGGCAGTTACGCCGGAGTAGTCGAGTCGTTCACCGGAAATTGCTTTGGCCTTTACTCCACGCGCCAGGGCTGCAGCACGATCTTGCCGCCAAGGCCGCCGGTATCGATGCGCACATGGACCTCGCGGGCTGCTGTGAGCGGCAGGCGGTCAATGACTACCGGATGAATGGCGCCTTCGCGCAGTAACGCGAACAATGCTGCCATATCGGACCTGAATTGCTCCGGGTGGCTCGAGCGACGTGCGGTGATGCTGTAGAACAGCGCACGACGGTCACGCAACAGGAAGCTCAGAGCTTTCCAAAGCTTGAGTCTGGCCAGGCCGAGTCCCGCGGAGAGCAGGCCTTCACCGCCGACTGCCATGGTCTGGGACCCATAGCCAATGAGCAGTCCACTGGTAGTTAGGCAGGCGAAAGAGCGCTTGAAATGCGCTCCGCCGATGGCGTCGAAGGCGACATCCACGCCGGCGCCTCCCGGGCGAGCTGCAGTTAGCCGGCGCACTGATGCAACAAAGTCACCGGCGCGGTAGTCGATGGCCGTTGCACCGTAGCGCTCAACCACAGGCACGTTTGGAGCCGAGCAAGTGCCGATTGCTTTGAGCTCCATATGGCGAGCGAGATCGAGCAGCGCCGTGCCGACGGTGCCCGAGGCACCGATAACCAGAATCGTAGCTCCCGGCTTCAACGAACGGCAGCGGGTCAGCATCTGGAAGGCGGTCAGGTATGCGAGCGGTATACAGACCGCCTCTGTGGGATTGATGCCTTCAGGAAGCGGCACAAGGTCACTCGCAGGACGGATCGCGTACTGGGAATAACCGCCGACAACGCACAGATCGGCAACGATCTGGTCCTTTTGCGGTGTGACGACGCCAGGACCCGTCTTTTCGACGATCCCTACGATGTCATAGCCGGGAGTAAACGGTAGCGGTCCTTTGAAGTCCGGATAACGGCCGCGACGGATCATGGTGTCGGTGAAGCCGGTACCGGCGGCTATTACCCTGAGACGAACCTCACCGGGGCCGGGCTCCGGGATAGTGGATTCCTGTGCCATTTCCAGGACCTCGGGACCGCCGAACTTCGAAATGCGAACCTGTTGCCACATCCGGTCAGCATAGGCACCTGAGTGCCGCGGGTCGAGCACTCATGATCAGATCATCGCCGCAAATCGCCCAAAAGGGGGTTTCCGATTAACACTTCAGTCTGCCGAGATTAAATTCCCGCACAACGAGGGCGGAGATGTGACGCAGCCGGACGCCAGAGGCTAGAATTTGCTCATCTGTGGAAGGCACCTATATGAACCGTTTCGTTGGCGCAGGGCCTCTGACCGCGGTCCTGGGCATTATCGGCGCGTCGTACCTGATACACGCCTCCGCCGCATCCGAGCCGCCCGTCCACGACCTGGTACTGCGCAACGGCACTATCTACGATGGGTCCGGGCACACCCCTTATGCCGGTGACGTTGCCGTAGATGCCGACCGAATCAGCTACGTCGGCCCACATCGCGAGCTGCGTGGCCGCAGCGAGATCGACGTCGCAGGCCAGGCCATTGCGCCGGGCTTCATCAATATGCTGGCGCATCCGGAGGAATCGCTGTTCGCGGACGGACGCGCGCTCAGCGATCTATCGCAGGGCGTCACGCTCGAGGTCATGGGTGAGTTTTCGATGGGGCCGCTGAACGAGGCGATGAGGCGGCAGACACTCGAGCGTGAGATCGATATCAAGTATCCGGTGACGTGGAGCACCCTGGGCGGATACCTGGAGACGCTCGAGCGCCGCGGCATCAGCCCCAATGTCGCCTCCTTCGTCGGCGCACCTACGGTACGCACCTACGTCCTGGGTGAGAGCGATGTGCAGCCGAAGGCTTCCCAGCTCCAGCAGATGCGCCTGCTCGTGCGCCAGGCGATGGAGCAGGGAGCCCTCGGCGTTACGACGATGCTCATCTACGCGCCGGCCACCTACGCCAAGACGCCCGAGCTCATCGCGCTCGCGCAGGAGTCGGCACGCTGTGGCGGCATCTATACGGTGCACATGCGCAGCGAGGGCGATCGCATCGAACCGGCGCTACAGGAGACTATTGATATTGCCAGGGCCAGCGGAGCACCAGCTGAGATTTATCACTTGAAGGTCGCTGGTCAGGATAATTGGGGAAAGCTCGATCATGTGATCGAGGCCATCAACGCGGCGCGCGCCTCCGGCGTTCGCATCACGGCGAATATGTATACCTACACAGCCGGCGCCACGGGACTGGATGCCGCCATGCCACCCTGGGTCCAGAGCGGCGGACTCGAAGCCTGGATTGAACATCTAAAAGACCCAGCCGTGCGCGCCAAGGTGATCGCCGAGATGCGCCTGCCGCATCCCGGGAATTGGGAAAATCTTCTCGCGAAGGCCGGCCCGGACGGGACGCTGTTTCTGCAATTCAAGAACCCCAAGCTCAAGCCGCTCACCGGCAAGACACTGGCGGAAGTCGCGAAGCTCCGAGGCGTCTCGCCCGAGGACGCCGCCATCGATCTGGTCATAGAAGACGGCTCGCGAGTCGGTGTCGCCTACTTTCTCATGAGCGAGGAGAATGTTCGTCGCGAGATTGCACTGCCATGGGTAAGCTTCGGCTCGGACGAAGCCGGGGAAGCCCCCGAAGGTGTCTTTCTATTATCCGCCGCGCATCCTCGCGCGTACGGCAACTTTGCGCGGGTTTTTTCCGAGTACGTCCGCAAGGACCACGTGCTGACGGTGGAGGAGGCCGTGCGCAAGCTCACCTCACTGCCAGCCGACAATCTGTCGCTCAAGGATCGCGGCCGACTCAAGTCGGGCGCATTCGCCGACCTGGTGGTGTTCGATCCCAACTTGATCCAGGATCACGCGACCTACGACAAACCCCACCAGCTCAGCACGGGCGTCAGCTACGTGATCGTCAACGGCAAGATGGCCATCGAGGATGGAAAGCCCACGAATGCGCCGACCGGCCGCGTGGTCAGGGGACGTGCGTGGACGGGCGCTCCCGGCGGCGGGTGCCGCCACAAAGCGAGCGATTGGACCTGGTCGCATTGACGCAATTCAGCGGCGCGCTGAGTTCGTATGCCACGGCGCATCACCAGAGCGCATTCGAATGTCGAACGGTTTTGACGCCTTTACAGTGCGTCGCCACGCACCGTAAAGAATACGCGGTCTACTTGACGGCCTTTGGAATCTTCGAGCGTTAGATAATAGGCCCCCGGTCGCGGGTCCCAAAGCTGCTTGGTCGCGGCGGACCCAAGCAGAAGTCCATTTAGTTTGAGTCTCATCGTGTTTTCCGCGCCGTGAACGGAAATCAGGACCCGCTGATGATCAGCGGGAATGTCCGGATCGATAGCGATCACCATCCCGTTTGCTGGGCTTTCGATATGGGGATGCGTGCTTTCCGGTACGGCGGCGACTGTTCGATTCGCCATTTCCGTACCGGGCAAGTACCACTCGCTACGTACCGGCTCTACAGAGGGCGAGAAATGTGTGAGAAGCATGTTCACGCCCGGTGGTGGATCCGGTTCCTTTAACGTTGGACCCGGATGCAATGCTGCCATCAGATCATGCCAGATCGGCGCCGCACCGGTGACGCCGCTGACATCGTGCATCGAGTCACCTTCGAAATTGCCAACCCAGACAGCGACCGTAAGTTGCCTGGAGAACCCTATGCACCAGTTGTCGCGCATATCCTCACTGGTCCCGGTTTTGACGGCGGTCCAAAACGGCATATCCAGATGATTATCGAGCCCGAAAGTCACAGCGCGGGCCGCGGGATCTGCGAGGATATCGCTGACGATGAAGCTGGCGTCCGGTTGCAGAAGTCGGTTGGATTGTGCCGCGGCATCAATCGAAGCAAGCACTAGCGGCGACCATTCTCCGCCGCGCGCGAGGCTGCGGTAGGCCTGCGCCTGCTGCCAGAGCGTCACCTCGGCGGAGCCGAGGGCAAGCGAATAGCCGTAGTACTGTCCGTCCTGGTTGATGTCGCTGTAGCCCAAGTCATGCAATCGGTTGCGAAATGCTTCCAGGCCGACCAGCACCAGGGTGCGTACTGCCGGAACGTTCAAGGAGCTTGCGAGTGCGGTCCGGACGCTCACCAGACCTTTGAACTCGTGGTCATAGTCCTGCGGGATGTAGACCCCGCTGGCGGTATCCAGATTCAACGGCGAGTCGGCCAATAATGATGCCGCGGTCAAGTATCGCCGCTCCAATGCCATCTCATACAGGAAGGGCTTGAGAGTGGAGCCCGCTTGACGCGGAGCTTGCACGCCGTCGACATTGGCCGCGCGCGACTGTGCTCCTGCGGAGGCTATATACGCGAGAACTTCGCCAGTGGCGTTGTCCACTACCAGCGCAGCAGCGTCACGCACGTTATGGTCGGCGAGCGCGTTCAGATGGTTGGTCAAGATGTCGTGAGCCAGCCGTTGAATATGGGCGTCGATGGTGGTGTGAAAATGGTCTCCGGCTGTTTTGAGCAGTCTCTGCGCGAGTTGCGGTGCCATCCGGTTGTCGTCCACCGTGGCGCTTGCAGCAAGTAGCGCATAGGCGGTAGTGCGGATAGTGTCGCAATCGATGCCAGGAGCCGTACTGAGAGCGCGCGCGCAGGCTCGCGTGATGACACGCTCGGCGCTGGCGCCGGGCTGCGGCAACAGGGCGGCCAGCACCAGACTCTCCGGTATCGATAGCCCTGAAGGCGATTTTCCGGCGAGTCGTGCGGCCGCAGCCGCGATGCCCTGCAGTTCGCCTTGATAACCCAAGAGGTTGAGATAGGCCTCGAGGATCTGAGGCTTGCTCCAGTGCTGCTCCAAGGCTCGGGCCTCGCGCACCTGCTCGAGTTTGCCCAGCCAGGCGTCAATCGCGCCGTTCCTGTGGCGATGCTGCAGCAGAGAGGCCAGTTGCATGGTAATGGTGCTGGCGCCACGCCGCTGATGACGCCATAGATGATCGCGAACCGCGCCCAAGACACTGCGCCATTCAACGCCGCGATGCTGCCAGAAATTGCGATCCTCGCCATCGACAATTGCCGTCACCAGCGCCGGCGAAACTTGCGAGAGCGGCACCCATTCCAACCGCCGCACATCGAATCTGATCCGCTTTGAATCGAGCACCGCGCCATGTCGATCGAGCAGCCAGGCATCGGAGGGAATGTAGGCCGCACGCACCGATTCAAAGCTGGGCACTTGAACGGGCCAGCTGACCAGGAGGGCGACGGCGGCCAATGCCGTGGCCGTGGTAGTCAATAGGGCGATGACCAGCCGACGTCTGGAGCGCCCACCGAGCATCACGGCGCGCCGCCTGCGGCTTGCACTGTGACGGCAGCGTTGGGTAGCTCGCCCAGCATCTCGGGGGCATACATGGCCTCCACACGCGTCGCGGGCAGCTCGAAGGTCCCTGGATTGTTAAGGCGCACGGTGTACTCGAGTGTCCAATGGCCTTTGGGAACGAAGCGATAATAGGCCCGATCACTGTCGAAACGATGCTCCTCGAAGGCGAGCCATGCCCAGCCCGTTCGCCGATCGTCTCGCTGTAGCAGTTCCGATTGACCTCCCAGGCCGCTGCCGAGAATCGTCGCTCCCGCGGGAATCGGATCATCAACCACCACCCAGCTCATATCCGACTGCGCCTCGAGCTCGAGGTGAACCCGCGCCACATCCCCGCGCGTCCAGACCCCGGTCTGGTGTGGTTCAATCGCGGTGACAGTACGAGTGATCCGGAAGCCGGTGGATAGCGCACGATCGAGCGGCAATGCCGCGGTGGCCCGCACCATTGCCCAGGGCGCCCCGGCGCCTAAGTGCGCCACCTGAAGCACGCCCTGGCCCGCCTGCCACGGCAGACTGATGACTGACGCAGCGTCGGGTTGAGACCACAGCAGATTGCGCTGGTCCGTGCCGTAGCTCACAGCAGTCTTGCCGCTGACCCGAGTCGACTCGAAGGCGGCCGAGAACCTCTGCATCGCCAACACGCCCCAAGCGTTGGCAACCGTGGTATTCCAGTGACCGAACTGCAGGCGGCCGAGCGCGCCGCGCACGAGACGCGGTATGTCGTCACGCCATTCCGGACGATCCAGCACCGTCAGCAGCATTCGATTGGCATTGGAGTCCGAAGAAATCATGAGCCACCAGAGGGCATCGCCGCGCTCGGTCGAGAAGCCCATGGTGGTGCCCTGAAAGTTCAATCGTGCACGCAAAAGCCCAAGGGCCTCACGGGTCTTCTCGTCACTTCGCGGGATTGCCGGTGTGCGCTTGAGAATGCCGATCCAATCCAGCAGTGCAGAGGTCGGCAATAGGTTCGGCTCGACGTTGATGCTGTCAAGCATGCCCGCCTGCGCTGCCCCGTAGCGCGAGAGCGCATCGATCGCCTGGAGCTTGCGAATCGCGAGATCGGCGGTCGGAAGCGCAGAATCGCGATGCAGCTTGCCTTCAACAAAGCGTGTCAGCGCCTGGCGCATTCTGATCTGATCGCTCTCGTCCAGCGGCCAGCCGGCTTCATCGGCAATGGCCAGGATATAGGCCGTCAGGCTGTCGTCGCCGTCTAGGCGATCCGTGGGAAAGTATTTGAGCAGGCCATCCCGATCCATATACGCCGGAAGGCGTTGCACCAGTGCGTCCCACTCGCTTCGCGATTGCAATGCGACCGCGCGCGAGGCCAGCTGCTCGAGACAGATGTACGGGTAGAGGCCCATATACTCCCGGACACCGTCGAGACTGTCGGCGAGCTTCGCCTGCAGGGTCACGTCGAGGCCGCCGCGACCTGCTATGGCGCCGCGAGGCCTTTGCACCGGAATCGATAACGGATTCGTCAACTGGGCAATCGTGGCCTGGTAGGTCCGCACAGGGTAGGCAGGAATGAGGGTCTCGCTGACTTTGAGGTGATCGTGCGCAGCGCTGTTCAAATCGCGCGCCGAGACATCCCAGTCGATCTGGTGCGCACCGACGGGTGCGGTCACTGTCCATACCAGGTCACGGGATTGCCCCGCAGGAATCTGCACTTGCTGAGCCGCCAGAGTGTCGTTGAGCACGGCGCTTGCGACCTGCACCTGCGCCATGAGGGAGTGATCGGTGGTATTTCGCAGCGTGAACGTCGCAGCGTATCGGTCTCCTTCACGTACCAGTGGCGGTAGGCCAGAGAGCAGGATTAAGTCCTGCGTGGTGTTCACAGTAGCGGTGCCGGTGCCGAAAAGCTGAGCCTGTGCATTCGCTACCGCGACAATGCGAAAGGAGGAGAGCGAGTCATTCAAAGGAATCGAGACGCTGGCGTTCCCCTGCGCGTCAAGCTCGATACGCGGCTGCCAAAACAGCAGGCTGTCGAAAAGCTCACGGGCATGGTCGAGTTCGCGGCCACCCCCGCCGCCGTGTGGCACGGCCTTACGGCCATAATGCCGCTTGCCGACCACCTGCATTTGCGCCGTGGAGGTCCACACCTCAAGCCCTCGCTGACCCAGCATGGCCTTCAGAAGATCCCAGCTGGTATTGGGCGCGAGGTCCAGCAGCGCCTCATCAACTGCAGCCACCGCCACCTCACTGCCGATCGGCAGCGCTTGACCATCGGCAGCAGCGACATGAATCTGGATGTAGGCCCTGTCGCGTATCTTGTAGACCGTGCGATCCGGCTGCACCTGAACATCGAGTCGATGCGGCCGCCATCCGACCTTGATTTCAGCAGCGCCAAGGCGATAGGCCGGTTTGGTGAGATCCACCAGCGCCGTCACTTCGTCACGCGGCTTTGTTTTGGACGCGCCATTCTCGGCGTGCGCGACCCGCCCTCGAACCGCCAGCACCGAGACGAAGGCGTTGGGCGCATAGCCCGACGCTATCGGCACTTCCACGATGGGTGCATTGCCATGCAGCTGGGTCACAAAGCTGCTCAGGACGCCCTCCCGCTCGACGGTCACCAGGGCGGTCGCGGAGCGAAACGGCATGCGCACTTGGAAACGGGCGGTCTCGCCCGCTTGGTACTCCTTTTTCTCCGGCAGCAGGTCCATCCGATCACCGCTCGTTCCGCCGAACCACCACGCCTCCTGGTCCATGACCCACATGGTGGATGTGGCACCTGCGATGGCGCCGTGCGGGTCGTGTGTTTCGGCGCGCACGATGATTTGACCTGAGGCCCCGGGTGAGAGCTCGCATAGCAGTAGTCCTTGGGCGTCTGTGACGCCGCCGCAGCTCGGCGCGAGCTTCCTGGTCTCGCGTGTGGTCTCGTAGGAATAGAAGCCTCCAATCAGCCGTTTGCGATATGAATAGCTGTTGGACTGGTACAGCGATACCGCGACCGGTTGATTGGGTTGCGGTTTGCCATCCAAATCGAGCGCCACAACGCGAAAGCGCAGCTGATCGGGACTGCCCACCCAACTCTCAGGGCGTATGCCTAAATTCAGCGACGCGGGCACAAGACGAACGTAGCCCGTGGTGGTCAAGGTCTCGCCATTGCTGTCAGCGTATTCGAGCTCGGCGGTGAGCCGGGAGGGGCCATCGAGCGCCGGTAAATGACTTATGGTCAGGCGACCTGAGCCCGAGGCATCGAGCGTGAGCGGAGTGGTCTGTGTGCGCGTAGATTCTCTTTCAGGTTCAGACTCGAAGTCGACATCAGCAGCACCGTTGCCATCCGTGCTTATCCCTTCCTTCACGGGCAAGCCACCGAACTGATAGTCGGGGTAGTCGTCGTACCGCTGCCTCTGGGGTTCGACCAAGGTTCTCACTTTGACGGCAATCCCACCGGCGCCGCCCCCGGACATGTAGGCGACGTGCAGGTCCAGATCGATCTGTCTCGGTGCCACCTGAGGCCGCGCGGGGCCGACGACGCTCGCGCGCATGGATGGCAGGCGGAACTGCTCGACCTTGAACTGCGCGCTCAGATGGCCGTCGATATTGACGCTGTAGTCGCCGAGCTTGGCCTCATCGGGGATCTTCCATTCACTGCTGGCGACGCCGTCGTTGTCAAAGTCTGCAGTGAGGCTGAAACGCTGGCCGCTACCCTGATGCAGGATCAGGATTTGATGGGTACCGGCGCTGCCGTGCGGCACAGCGATTCCGCTCGATACGTGCTGGCGCAGAAAATGCTTCATGGAGACGGTTTCGCCGGCCCGAAACAGCGCTCGATCCAGCACCGTATGATAGATGCCGACCGCGAAGCTGCTGCCCACCGGCAGCGAGAATTCATAGGGTGTAATGCCCTGATTCCAGGTCGACTCCGTGAAGCTGAAGTCGTCGCCCTTCTTGGCAACCACCATAAGTGGAGGCTGCATGGGGCAGCCACTGTACCCCTTCGGTTCCCCCAATGAGCGAGCAACGGCGGCGAGGCCGTCGTGACCTGTGCGACCTTGCCACAGCGTGTTGCCGCTACAAAAATCACTCACGGCAACCTCAGCGTCGGAGACGGGTGTGCCGTCGCTCAGCCGCGTCACCCAAATGAGTGAGCTCTCGCGCCCCCACTTGAAATGCACCGCAAGATCGGTGACCAACGCGGCTGTGGCCACGTAGCGCGTCAGGTCTCGCCCCAAGAGCGCTGATCCGAGAATACGGCTGGCTACTTCGACGACATAGAAGCCGGGCTGCTTTAGCGGAATGCCCACGACCTCTTCTGGCTTTGTTCCCGCGGGTTTCGTCAGCGTGAATGCCGTGGTGGAATCGGCGGCTCGGAATACGGATTGTGTGCCCGTGGTCTCACGCCAAACTTGCCGTTGACGGGGGTTTGTCTGCTCGCCCTCGTCTTCGTCTTCGTCCTCGTCCCGCTCCAGTTTTGGCTTGAGTGAAGCGCGTGCCGCCTCGTCGTCAGCGTCGGGAAGCCTCCATTCGCCGCTGGGGCTGCCAGCCTGATCGACGCGCGTGAGCCACTTCGCGATGCTCTTCGGATCAGCATCCACGCGCAGCAGCTTTGCTGCCATGCTCGACTGACGGGCCGAAAGGGCGGGCTCGACGTTGCGCAGCGTGATGGGCAGGATGCCGCCTTCGCGTGCTTCGAGGATGCCGAAGTTTCCTGAGAACTTAACCAGCGGCGGATACGCATCGATCCGGACGGACAGCGGAAAGCGCGCGGCGTTTTCAAGCGCTCGTCCGGCATCGTCGACCAGAGCGCTGGGCATCAGCACGATCACCGTTGAGACTTCCGAAAATGGCCCGGGGAAGCTCACCCCGTTGAGCGTCGGCGCTTGCTCGGCTTCTTTGGCTGACGGTGCCAGCAAAGTGCCGTCTGCTGTCTTGAGCCGCACCGCCAGGGCCTGCAACCGCGGTACC
>Ga0302326_10029125_pt1 | contig 11088 bp, 12 predicted proteins | sample Palsa_T0_3_FD_202264 | JGI IMG/M metagenome (GOLD analysis project Ga0302326, IMG submission 202264) | Peat permafrost microbial communities from Stordalen Mire near Abisko, Sweden - Palsa_T0_3 | ecosystem: Environmental > Terrestrial > Soil > Palsa > Peat permafrost | place: Sweden: Abisko...
TGAAGATCGTCCGCGGCTCCCGGCGCACCGGATTGGTCGCCTGGATCGTCGTCTGAAGATGCGTATCCACCGGCGGAAGCATCATCCGGCTTTTGGAGAGCATCTCCGGAACGGGATTTCGGCTGGAAAGCTCGGAATGCCGTTCCACCATCGCCGCGGCCCGGTAGGCAAACAGGTTGATGTGAAATTCGCTGTTGAACCAAAGCTCCAACGCCGCCTGCGCGGTGCTTAAATTCACCAGTTCGTGGGCCGCCTGGCTTTCGCCCATATCCGGATCGGGAAGCTGATTATCGTGAAAATAAACCACCGATGGCTTGTCCACCAGGTGCGGCACCAGCCGCAGAAGATCGGCCAGGTTCAGCGCTTCGCTGGTGAAGAGCAGATCGAGCCGGCCCGCCCAATGCCGGGAGAGCTGCTCGGCAAACCAGTGCGCCGCCGCCGACAGCCGCCGCTCGATCCGCCGGGGCGGCAATTTGAGCAGCGTCCACCGATGCCGGCTGCACCGCATGACGGTTTCGAGCATCGACTTGCGAACCCCGCCGTAAAACGGCTCCAGCGCTAATATGTCCAACTGCGAGGACATGCTTCAAAGGATATGTCGTGGCAGGGCGGTTGCCAAATCACCAAAGGCTACAAGCGATCGGCGAGATACTGTTTTACCTGGTCGAGATTCACGCGCACCTGCCCCATCGTATCGCGATCGCGCACCGTGACCGTGCGGTCCTGGATCGTCTGCCCATCCACTGTCACGCAGAACGGCGTGCCGATTTCGTCCATCCGGGCGTAGCGCTTGCCGATCGCCTGCTTGACGTCGTATTCGCAGGTGAAATGCGAGCGAAGGTCAAGATAAAGTTTCTCGGCGATCTCCGGCATGCCGTCCTTATTCACCAGCGGATAGATTCCCGCCTTGATCGGCGCAAACTGCGGCTTGAATTTCAAAAACATCTTGCTCGGCCGCGCTTCGTCCGGCGTGAACGCTTCGCAAAGCAACACCAGCACCGCCCGCGTCAGGCCGGATGCCGGTTCGATCACATTGGGGATATACCTGCTTTTCGCCTTGATCTCCTCAGGGCTCGCGCCCTGCTCCTTCAATTTCAATTGCAGCTCCTGGTCGAAATAATCCAGCTTCTGCCCGGAATGCTCTTGGTGCTGGGTGAGATCGAACGAGCCGCGATGGGCGATCCCTTCCAGCTCCCCGAAATCCGGAGCCGTGAATGGATATTTGTATTCGATGTCCACCGTCATCTTCGAATAATGGCTCAGCTCATCCTTCTCATGATCGCGAAATCGAAGGTTCCCCTCCGCCCCGACAAGCGAGCGCCACCATTGCATCCGTTTTGTTTTCCAGAAATCGTACCATGTCGGCGCTTCATCGGGATGACAGAACCATTCCATCTCCATCTGCTCAAACTCGCGCGACCGGAAAATAAAATTCCGCGGCGTAACTTCGTTGCGGAAACTCTTGCCAATCTGGGCGACGCCGAAGGGAATGCGGACACGTGAGGTGTCGATAATGTTTTTGAATTCCAGGAAAATGCCTTGGGCAGTTTCGGGACGTAGATAAGCTTTGACCGGTTCGACCGCGCCAATTTCCGTCGTCAGCATCAAATTAAACTGCCGCGGCTCCGTGAGCGTGCCGACCTCTTTGGCGTCGGGACCGACCACGTGCTTCAATTGCTCTGCCTTCAGCGCACTCAGTGGCTGCCGTGTGATCGTCGAATTCTGCAGATCTTTGTATCGTTTGGCGAGTTTTTTGATCGCGGCCGCCTCGCTGTCAGCGTCGCCGGACATATATGCGAACATCGTTTCCGTCGGGCCCTTTTCCGTCAGATAGCCCACGACGAGTAGATGATCCGCGCGATACCTCTGCTTGGTTTCCCGACAATCCACCATCGGATCAGAAAACCCACCCGCATGCCCTGACGCCACCCAAGTCTTCGGATTCTGAATAATCGCCGAATCCAGTCCAACCATTTCAATCGGATGCCCATCAGGGCCGATCGGGGGGCAGAGCACCATTTCGTGCCACCACCAGTCGCGAATATTATTTTTCAGGAGGACGCCGAGTGGGCCATAATCCCAGAAGCCGTTAAGACCGCCGTAAATTTCGCTAGCGGGGTAGATAAACCCGCGGCGCTTGCAGAGGGAGACGATCTGTTCCATCACGGAGGCGTCTGGCATATTTCTTCGGCCGGTAGAAAAAAATTTTAACCGCGAAGGCGCGAAGAGCGCGAAGAAGAAAAATGAATTAGTTTCCCCTTCGCGCTCTTCGCGCCTTCGCGGTTCAATCAGCTTTGATTACGCCTTCGCCTTCGCAGGCGCTGCTTTCCCGGCCGCTTTCATCGCATTAAGCCTGAGCGTCAACCGGCTGCGGCGGCGGGCGGCGGTGTTCTTGTGAATCGTGTGCTTCGACGCGACCTTATCCAGCCGCGAAACCGTCTTGCGCAACTCCGTCTCCGCCTTGCCGACATCATGACTCGCCAGCGCGGCCAAGTATGTTTTCGTCTGGTCTTTGATCGCTTCCTTGCGAGCCCGGTTGCGGGCGCGGCGCTTGATGCTCTGACGAATGCGTTTCTTTGCTGAAAGTGAATGAGCCAAGGTAAATATCTCCGATTAAATCTCCGCAATTATTGCGGGCTAAGAAGTGTAGTGTTTGGGGGGATTTTGTAAAGCAATGTATAAAACCTCGCGCGCCGCGTGACCGTCTTAGCGTCTCGTCGCCAAAGGATGATACAACCGTCGCCAGGCCCACCAAGCCCGTCCAAAGCGACTACCGGCGCTATTATTCGAGCCAAAGCCCGTGTTCGGCACAATAACGATGACCGATCCAAATCTTCCTCTTCTATTACACCGCAAAAACGAAAATAGCCGACTTGCAAAACCACAAAAGTTAGGTATCAGTTATCTCACAAGGCAAAGGAGTGCCGATGGCTGGTCATGGTGAGACCGAACTTCACAAAACGTTAAAAAAAGAAGGTTGTCGCTGGCTTTTGCGGATGGGGTATCGCTGCATCGCCGCCGAGGTGCGCGTGCCGCCGGTGGGGATCGTCGATGCGGTCGGCACCGGAATGTTCCGGCCATACCACAATTACCTGGCCATCCCGCGCGAGATGGCCCAGGTTTGCTTCATCGAGTGCAAAGCCTCGCGCGGCGATTTTCTGCGCGACTGCTCGAATGATGGGCAGCTTGAGTTTTCCATCATGGAGCGCCGGGGCAATCGCCGCCGGCGTCGCCGAAAACTCCGGCAGAATCTCGGCCTCGGAAAATTCAATTCCTGCCTCGTGCAGCCGATGGCCAACCTTCATTACGTTCTCGCCCCGGCCGGCATCGTCCGCAAAAGCGATCTCGCCCCGCGCTGGGGCCTGCTCAGCTATGGCGAAACCGGCGTCAGTGTCGTGGTGAAAGCCCTCTGGCAGGAATGCGCGCAGATGCAGTACGTCGAATCCGCCATCGCCCGCACGCTGACGGGAGACATCTTCCGCGCCGACGACCGGGCCGTCGCATCGGTCAACCGCGAGCTGTTCGCACAGCAGATCGCCCTGGCCGAGCGCATCCGCTCAATCCGCCCGAAGGCGATCTTCGCTCCGCCAAAGACGCGGGATGTTCAAGTGAAGAAATTGGCCACAGATGTAAAGGCAGATGCACACAGATAATTGCAAATCCATTAAAAGCATTCATCCGTGTGCATCTGATTTCATCTGTGGCAAAAATTCTTTCTCCGCGCTACGATCATTCCGTGCGGATGGTCAGCTACAACATTTTGAACGGCGGCACGGGCCGCGTGGACCTGCTGGGCGAAGTGATTTCTAGCCAGAAGCCGGATGTGGTCGTGCTCGTGGAAGCGGATGACCCGGCCATCGTCGAGAAAATCGCGATCCAGCTGGGGATGGATTTTATTTGCGGCGAAGGCCGGCGGCATGGTGGGGCGCTATTGGCCAGGGGGCGGATTCTGGAATCGATCAACCACTCGCTTCTGCGGGATGAGTTCACGGATCTATGTCTGGAAGCCACGGTCGAAACGGCTGGCGAAACGTGGAACCTCGCGGCGATCCATCTCCACCCCCGCGCGACCTTCGAGGCTGAGGCCATCCGCGAACGCGAGATCAACGCCATTCTGCAGATTTTCGCGCCAGCCAGAGCTGCTCAAAAACCGCACCTGCTCGCCGGTGATTTCAATTCCAATTCACCGATCCAGCAGATCGTTCCGGAGAAATGTAAGGAGAAGACGAGAAAGGAAATTGAACAAAACGGCGGAGTTTTGCCGCGATCGGCGGTGTCGAAGATTCTCGCAGCGGGTTACATCGATACATTCCACAGCGTCGTCGGTCCCGTCGCCGGTACGGTCGGCAGCTTCACCACGCAATATCCCGGCCAGCGGGTGGATTATATTTTTTCGTATGCCGTCGATCCGACTCGGCTGAAAAGCGCAACGGTTGTTCAGCTTTCGCCCGCCGGGGAGGCCAGCGATCATTTTCCGGTGACGCTGGAGCTCGCGTGAGCTGGCGCACATTCACCGATCGTCTCAAGAGCCGGCAATCGGCTCTGCACCTCGCCGAAAAGCTCGGCCGTGGGCGCGGGCAGATGCGCTGGTTGGATGCCGTCAATCCACCGCCCGCCGCGCGCGTGCAGCCGAATCTGTCCGGCTGGGAAGATCGCGCTCTCGCGGCCGTCTGGATCGGGCACGCAACACTTCTCCTGCGCATCGGCGGAATGACGATCCTGACCGATCCAGTGTTCGGCAATCGCATCGGCCTGAGCGCGTGGCTCATGACTCTCGGCCCGCGCCGATTTATGGCGCCGGCCCTGCGCATCAGCCAGTTGCCCAAAGTCGATCTGATCCTCAGTTCGCACGCGCATTTCGATCATCTCGATCGCCCGACGCTGGCGATGCTCGACAAAAAAACGCCGATCATCATGGCCGACCGCACGCGCGACCTCGTCTGGGACCTGGGCTTTCGCAACGTCACCGAGCTGCGCTGGGGCGAATCGACCCGGCTCAATGGCCTGGCCATCACCGCCCGCGAGGTTCGCCACTGGGGAGCACGCACGTTCATCGACACGTACCGGGGATACAACGCATATCTTCTGGAGTCCTCCTCACATCGCATCCTCTACGGCGGCGACACCGCGTATCAGGAACTGTTCAAGGACCTCGGCCACCTGAACCTGGCGATCCTCGGCATCGGCGCGTATGACCCGTACATCCGCGCCCACGCGTCGCCGGAGGAAGTCTGGACGATGGCCAACCACGCTCCCGCGGATGTCATCATTCCGATGCACCACAGCACATTTCGCCTGAGCCACGAACCGATGAACGAGCCGATGGAGCGAATCCTGACCGCCGCGGGGAAGGAAGATGAACGAATCGTCATTCGCGAAGTGGGGCAGTCATGGCAATCGAACCAATGAACGACCCGGCGCACGGCAAACAGCGCCACGGCCTGGTGAGATCATTCGGTTATGCCTTTGCGGGCTTGGCGCACTTCGTGCGGACGCAGCGGAACGCGCGCATTGAAATCGTCGCCGCCCTCATCGCCTGCGCGCTCGGCGCATGGCTCCGCATCGGTCGCGAGGACTGGGCGATTCTGACCCTCACCATCGCGATGGTTCTGATCCTGGAGGGAGTCAACACGGCCATCGAAATCGCGGTGGATTTGTCCACGCCGCAGGTGCATCCCATGGCCAAGACCGCCAAGGATATCGCCGCAGGGATGGTGCTGCTGGCCGCAATCGCCTCCATTGTCGTTGGAATAGCGATTTTCGCCCCTTTGCTGTGGAACAGGCTGGTAAAATAAGGTGCGGAATTATAAGCGCAATGGCGCGTATAATTGCGGTAGATAAGAGCAGGAGCATTGCGATGAAACAGTTAAATACATGGCTGGCGGTGGTTCTGGGGGTGGCTTCGATGGCTTTCGCGCAGGCGACGACAATGCCTGCCGTGGACACGTCTTTTAATGACGGTCCCGTGAAGGTCCTGGTGATTCCATTTGCGGAAATCGGGCAGGGCTCCGGCCATGCGTGGGTGGGAGCAGCGCTGCAGGAAAGCCTGACGACGGATGTGGCCAGCAATCCCGCCGTTCTTGCGGTGCAGTTCGATCATCCGATTTCCGGCAGCGATATTCAGCAGATTACTGCCACCGCCCGCGAGCGCGGGGCGACGCTGGCGGTTTTCGGCAGCTACCAGTGCAGCGGCACTGATCTTCGAGTGACAGGCCGCATCATCGACATCAATTTCGGCCGGGATGTCGGAACGCTGAAAGCAACCGGCGCCCAGGCGGATCTGTTTAAGATCGAAGACACGCTGGGCACCCAGTTGCAGGCCGCGCTGCCCGCGCCACCGGCTAATCCGCCAGTGGTCGCCGCCAATACTTCCGATCAGTCAGCCCAATCAGCGCTACCGCCTTATACCGGCCCGTCGCAGGCCCCGGTCGATCAGCAGCAGGCAACCGCACCGACATATGACACCTCCGGCGCTTACTCCAGTTCCGGCTACTATGGCTACAGCTATCCTTACACCTACGCGTATCCGTACAGCTACGGATACCCCTATTCCTACTATTACGGCGGCCCGGTCATCATCGGCGGCGGATGGGGCTACCGCGGTGGCTGGGGGTACCGCGGCGGCTACTGGGGTGGATATCACGGCCCCGTCTTCCATCCGGGTTTCTCAGGCGGATTCCACGGGAGCATCGGCGGCGGTTTCCACGGTGGATTCTCCGGCGGCGGGCATCGATAAGCCCTTTTAGCCGCGAAGTCGCCACGGGATGTCATTGCAGAGAAAAAATATGGACATCAGACTCGCCGTCTCGACGGCACCCACGACACATACATGAAGACCATCGCAATGACGAGTATCCCCCACGCAATATCCGGCTGCATCGGATCAAGGTATCGCCAGCAAGTGTGCCCCACATCCGGCGAGCAAATTTTCGGCAGCAGCGCCGAAGCGTTCCTCCCAAACTGATCCAGCCCGTCCCCGTTGCCAAACAGCACTTTGATTTCCATTGACATGCTGGCCAGCGCCAGGAAAAATCCCAGCACCGCCATTCCGATGCTCTCGCCAATACAGCACGCCGCCGCCGCACCGCCCCAAAGCAGATATCGCTCCTGCATCTGCGCCGAAAACAAAAAGAATACCAGCCACGGCGTCGCAAACGCCACCAGCGCCCGCCGATCGTTCCGCTTCGTCTGCAACCCAATCGCAATTCCGCTCAGCAGCACGAGTAGCCACGTGATTGCACCAAACATTTGCTTCTCTGAAATATTGACATTAAGCCCCGGCAGCGTAAACGCCGTCTCAGCCGCTTCACGCGGCCACCCGAAATCATTCATGAACATCGTGGGAATATTGCTGGTGGGTCCATTTGAAAGATATGGCCAGTGGATGCTCCCAAATCGCACCCCGCAATCCCACCATCCCGCACTGCCGTGAAACAAAGCGATGCATCCAAACAATCCTCCACCCGCCACCACCGCCAGCAGATACCACCGCCGCCGCAGGGGCAGCAGAAGCGTTCCCGCCGCAACTGCGATACCGGCAATCAGCCCGAGATACCACGCCGACCAATTCCGCGGCAAAAAACACGGCCAGAATACCGACAAAGCAATCACCGCCACCGCCGCAACCCTCCAAATCCGCTGCGATTCCAAAACCCTTTTCCACGTCGATGAATTCTGATTCGCCGAGTCAGTCACCGGCATCCATTTCCGCAAAATCCACGGCGCCACCGCCACCATCAGCAGCATCGCAAAAATCCAGATGGCCGCCGGCACATCAAAGATTCGATGCATCGCAAAAAGCGTCCGCGGATAATCCACCACCCTGACGCCCATCTGCTGCGCTCGCGCCGCCGCAAGCTGATCCGGCGCGATATACGTCAGCAACCATCCCGACACAATCAGCCCATACGCAAACACCCCGCCGCTCAACCAGCGCGCCGCCGCGCCCGCGCGTCCCTGCACCAGCGGCCAGATCAGAAAAATCGGCGCCACCCACAGCATCTGCCCCTTGAAATTTGCGCCGATGAAAATCACCACACCCGCCAGAAACCACCAATCCAGGCTCGCCAGCAAAAGGCCAAACAGGTAAAACGGCACCAACCAAGAATCCCACTGCGGCCAGGCATGCGCATTGGAAATAATGTCTGGGTTGAACCAAATCAGCAGCGCAGCCACGAGCCCCTGCCAGACGCCATGAAAATGCCTGTGCGTCTCTCCCGCGCTCCCGCGAATCACCCAGTGCCGCGTCAAAAGAAAAGCCGCCACCGCGCCCAGCCCTTCCAGGATAATGCTGAAATACAATATGGGCGACGTGAACCAATACGAACGTTGCCACGCCGCCATGTACGGCCCATCCGGATCGACGTGGTGATGTGTCCGCAGCCACATCGCCCACTGCCGCATCACCAGCAATTTAAGCGGACTGTAATCCAGCCACGGAACCCAGCTTCGCTCCTGCCAGTCCGGAAGTTCCGGAGCCATCTTGTCATACTGATTGAGATAACCCTCCGGTCCGCTCGCATTCATCCCCCAGAAAAGCCCGCGCTGAATATCCCCTGCGAACCGAAGCGGATCGAACACCTGATAAGTCCAGTACCGCACTTTCAGGCCGCCCATTGTCGCGCCGCAAATCACTATCGCGATGAAAACCCAACCTGCCGCCCGAAGTGCATATTTTCTCCACAAACGCCTGCGGCTCTCGGCGCGCGCGATCAGACTGTTCTGCAAATCATCGGCCGCAAAATCCATGCGGCTCAAGTATAACCGCTTAAGTTCGGCGAAACTGCTTGACTTACATCGAAGCAATCTGCCTTGGGGATAACTGAAGGGTCGTGGCCCCTTCATTTACAGAATACGACTGGAAGAATGTTGGATCGACTCGCCAGGCAATTCGCCTTTGCGGTAAAATGGTGATATGACGGCGCTCGATGCATGGGAAAACTTCTACGTCATCGTCGGCTCATCCGCGGGCGCACTCATCGGATTGCAGTTCGTTGTGATGACACTCATCGCGGAGATGCCAACCGCCCAAAGCGATGCCAAGGCGGGGGAGACGTTTGGGACGCCCAATGTCGTTCACTTTGGAGTCGTGCTGTTTCTGTCCGCGATCGTGAGCGCTCCGTGGGATCGGCTTGGCATCGTCGCGGTTATCTGGGGCGTCTTAGGCCTGTGTGGAATGATTTACGCCGCCGTCGTAGCTCGACGGATGCGGTCGCAGACCGCCTACCAAGCTGTTGTTGAGGATTGGCTGTTTCATGTTGTGCTTCCATTGACGGCATATGCCATGCTGGCCATATCGGCATGCGTCTCTGACTCGCATGTGCGTCCGGCCCTCTTTGCCGTTGGCGCTGCGACACTGCTCCTGCTATTCATCGGAATTCACAACGCCTGGGACACGGTGATGTACCACGTGTTTGTAAGAAAAAAAGAATCTCGGCAGACCGAACCAAATAAGGAGGCGTAAGACGTCGCAGGAAAGGCCATCGTCCGCCTCCTTTCGCGCCCTTCGTGTCTTCGCGGTGAACCTGTCTTAAACCGTCTCCGCCGCAAAACCGTGGCGCAGGGTGTTTTCGGTGACACAGCGAGGGATCGGGAAATGTCTCAGATAATCTGGCCCGCCGGGCTGCGTTCTATCTAGCGATCAATCTGGCGTGTCTCGACTTGAGCTGCTCGCGATCGCGCCCGCAAGGCGGTTAAGCCGAGCACGAGCCCGAGGAGGATGAACAGGGCAATAAACGGAGTCGCACGGAGCACATTGCGGCCGGGACTGATGATGGCCGGCATGTCGCCGATCGAGAATGACCCGCCGTTCTCCTCATGGCTCTCCACATGCACATGGTAAACTCCCGGCGTGGTGACCGTGATGTGTGCGACTTGCACCGTGTGATAACCATCGACAAAGACGTCGGTGTCAATTGGAACAGAAACAAAGTCGGGATCGGCCACCGTCGCAGGCGGCACGATCGTAATATCGAGCGGCGGCACGCCCATGACCTTGCCTGTCGGAGCATTGAGCGCACCGAAATACAGCCCATAATTTCCCGCCGCCAAATCCACGTCCTCTGTGCCCGGGATCGGCATTCGCGCCACTGAGGCAACATCGTGCAGCATCGGCATCGGTCCGGCGAAGTACACAACGCCGGCAATCACCGCCGCCGCCACGAGACAGGCGATGGCCCCGCCAAGGTGTATTCCGGGAGTTTTCAACCGCGTTGCCATTCCAGCAGAATATCGCAAAGAGTTGGGGAGTAGAAAGTAGACCGCGAAGTCCTGCTGCCAAGCGATCATAGCGTCTCTCCCGCCTACTGTCGCATTCTTCGCGTCTTCGCGGTTAACCGTCCTAAGTCGTCTCGGCTGCGAAACCGTGCCGCAATACCGGCGAAAGCGGTGAGGAATCAGCGGGGTTGAGCGTTGACGTCCGTTACGTAACGCATTACACTTCGCTGGATTGATACGCGAAATCCGTCATCAAGGATTGAAGCGTCTATATGAGCAGGATGACCCCAGGGGCGTGACAGCCAATCACATCGTCAAACTGCGGGATATCCTCGCACGGCTCGACGCGGCTCAATCTGCATCGGACATGGACGTGCCGGGATTTCGTTTGCATCCGCTCAAGGGCGGATTGAAAGGGTTTTGGGCGGTCACCGTTCGAGCCAACTGACGTGTCATCTTTCGCTTCGACGGACCCGACGCGATCGATGTTGACTATGTTGATTATCATTGAAGGAGCCTTTAAGCCATGGCGATGAAAAACCCTCCTCATCCGGGCGGATTCGTGCGGCGGCAGTGCATCGAATCCCTCAACCTCAGTATTACCGCCGCCGCCAGCGCGCTTGGCGTGACGCGGACCACCCTGTCTGAACTCGTCAACGGCAAGCGCGGCATTTCCGCCGAAATGGCTGTCAGGCTGTCCAAGGTGTTCGGCGGCAGCGCCGAAAGCTGGCTGGTGCAGCAAGCTCAATATGATCTGGCACAAATTCGCAGCGAGCGATTGAAATTGAAAAGACTTCAGGTGGCGTAGGCGAAACAGGGGGCCATTTTCCCTTGAGACTCTCGATCCCTTTGAATTTCTGGCAGTAATGGTCA
>Ga0302326_10029128_pt1 | contig 11087 bp, 10 predicted proteins | sample Palsa_T0_3_FD_202264 | JGI IMG/M metagenome (GOLD analysis project Ga0302326, IMG submission 202264) | Peat permafrost microbial communities from Stordalen Mire near Abisko, Sweden - Palsa_T0_3 | ecosystem: Environmental > Terrestrial > Soil > Palsa > Peat permafrost | place: Sweden: Abisko...
TGACCCGGCTGCCAGTTACCCGTTGCGAGATATGCGGACGAACTCTCGCCTACCGACCTGGTCAGGCGAGCACCGTGTTGACCCAGCACTACAACCGGATGCATCCGGAAGCCCTGACCGGGACACCGGAAACCGCTCGCTTAACCGGCTTCCGGCACCGCCGGCCCGCGCTGTAGCCGCGCTGATGATCACCTCGCCCGCCGCGATAGCCGCGGGGATTAGGTATATTTGCGACCCAATAAGGTCGCCTTCGAACCCATCCGGCCGCCGTCGGCCGCTACCCCGGTGATAACAATCGCCAGCTCGTCGGGCAGTCTGGAAGGCATGTCAGAAAAGCTCACGATGATGGCCGTGCATGCCCATCCCGACGACGAAGCGTCGAGCACCGGCGGCGTGCTGGCCACCTACTCCGCCCAGGGCATCCGAACCGTGGTCGTCACGTGCACCAACGGCGAGTTCGGCGACGGACCAGGCGGGATCAAGCCCGGAGCCAACGAGCACGACGAGCAGGCTGTAGCCCGCCAGCGCCTCGCTGAGCTGCGTGAATCCGCCACGATCCTTGGTGTCAGCGATCTCGAACTGCTCGGTTACCACGATTCCGGCATGCCGGACTGGGACTACAAGGACCGGCCAGACGCGTTCTGCAACGTCCCCGAGGCGGACGTAGCCGCGAGGATCTCCAGCCTGATGGAGCAGTACCGGCCGCAGGTCCTGATCACTTACGACGATCAGGGTCCTTACCAGCACCCCGACCACGTCCACGCGAGCCGTGCGGCGCAGGCGGCGTACGCGCGCAGCGGCATCGCGGCCAAGCTCTACCTCACCGCGATGCGTCGCAGCGACTTTCAGAAGATCTGGGAGGCGCTGCGCGAACTCGGCGAGGAGGTGCCTGACTTCGAGGCCATGGACGCCGAGTCACTGCGGCAGGCGGCCGAGTCCGAGCAGCGCGTCACGACGACCGTCGACATCCGGCCGGTCCTGGCGCGCAAGCGCGACGCGCTGTTCGCCCACGGCAGCCAGATTCAGGAGTCGTGGTTCAGCAAGATCCCGCAGGACATCGTCGAGCTGACCTTCGGACACGAGCATTTCATCCGGGCCAGCGATACCACCGGGGCTCCGCTGCCCGAAGATGACTTGTTCGCCGGCCTACGGCCATGACCGAGCCGAAGGAGCGAACCGAAGACGTGATCGGGCTGGTCGAAAGGTCAGCCGCGGCCTACGTCTCCGCCGTCCCCGACCACCCGCAGGACGACGGGTTCTTCGGGCCCGCCAGCGTGACCTGGCGGGTCACCGCTGACTTGTCCGCGCCGGTCGCGGGGCTGCGATCCCTGCTCATGCAGGCGCTGCACCCACTCGCGATGGCGGGCGTCGACCAGCACAGCGACTGGCGGCGCGACCCTGTCGGCAGGCTCGCGGCGACCTCGGCCTATGAAGCCACCGTCACCTACGGGGACCGGGCCAGCGCCACCCGGGTCGCTCAGCGAGTGCGGGCGATCCACACCCGCGTCCGTGGTGTGGACCAGGTGACCGGCCAGCCGTACGCGGCCGGGGACCCCGCGCTGCTGCTGTGGGTGCACGCAGCCCTGGTGGACTCGGCGCTGGCCGCCAGCACGCTGTTCGGCACGCCGCTGGCGGCCGCCGACGCCGACGCCTACGTCGGCGAGATGAGGATTGCGGCCGAGCTTCTCGGGGTGCCGCGCGAGATCATCCCGGCGAGCGTGGCCGAGCTCGAGCGGTACGTCGCCGATGTGCGCCCGGAGCTGCGCGGCACGCCCGCGGCCGCGGAGTCAATGGGCTACCTGCTCGACCCGGCCGGCCTGGACTCCGATATCGCGGAGCTATGGCAGGACATCAGGGAGGCCGCGATCGCGGCGCTGCCCGACTGGGCGAGGCGGGAGTACGGCTACCCCGCGCCGGCTCCGCTGACGGCCGAGCGCCGGACCGAGATCCGCCAGGCGCTCGGCGTGCTCGACGCGGTGTTCCTGGCTGAACCAGGCGTTCTCGAGGCACGGCAGCGGCTCGTCCTTCGGACGCGTTCGGCGGTCAGGAGTAAAGCCGGGTGAAGTCGCAGCCTAGGAAGCTGGCCATCGCCGTGGCGGCGGGCTGCGTCTCGATCGCCGCGGTGGCGCTCCTGCGCGGGAAGGCCGGCGGCCGGCGGGCGGGCCGCCTGCGGGTCGAGCGGGGGCTCACGGCCCTGCGACTGGTCGGGCGGGGAGGCGCGCGCTACGCGAGGAACGCGCCGCAGCTGTTCGCGGCCGCGGGCGAGCACCGGCAGCAGCTGCGCAATGACTTGGCCCTGCAGACGGCCGAGGACGTCGCCGCCACCCTGGGGACGATGAAGGGCGTGCTGATGAAGCTGGGCCAGATGGCCAGCTACGTCGACGACGGGCTGTCGCCCGCCACCCGCCGGACGCTGAGCCGGCTGCAGGACAGCGTGCCGCCGATGAGCCCCGAGCTGGCCGCCCGCGTCGTCACGGAAGAGCTGGGCCGGCCACCGGAGCAGGCCTTCGCGACCTGGGACCCCGAACCGATCGCGGCCGCGTCGATCGGGCAGGTGCACCGCGCGATCACGCTGGACGGCCGCGCGGTCGCGGTGAAGGTCCAGTACCCGGGCATCGCCGAGACCATCGAGGCCGACCTGCGTAACGTCGCCCTGCTGCGGCGGATGCTCAAGATCAGCGCACCGAGCCAGGACGTCGACGCGCTGCTCGCGGAGCTGAGGGAACGCATCACCGAGGAGCTCGACTACCGCGCCGAGGCCCGCAACCAGCAGCTGTTCGCCCGCTACTACGAGGGTCACCCCACGATCCACATCCCGGGAATCATCGAGGAGCTCTCCACCCGGCGCGTGGTGACGAGCGACCTCGCGGACGGCGCGCGGTTCGCCGAGCTGGCCAGCTGGTCCCAGGCCGAGCGCGACCTCGCCGCGGAAACGATCTACCGCTTCGTGTTCAGGAGCCTGTACGAGATGCACGCCTTCAACGGCGACCCGCATCCGGGCAACTACCTCTTCGGCGGCGGGGGCCGGGTCACGTTCCTGGATTTCGGGCTGGTCAAGCACTTCACCGCCGACGAGCTGCGGCCGCTGGTCGCAATGGTCAAGCACCTGTGCGTCGAGAACGACCCGGAGGGCTTCCGCCGGGCCATGGTCGAGGCCGGCTTCCTGATGCCGGACACGCCCATGCCCACGGACATGATCGTCGAGCACATGGCCTTGTTCTACGACACGGTGCGGGAACGGGGACCGCGCACCATGACCGGCGAGTACGCCTCCGCGGTCACCAGGCGCTTCTTCGACTTCCGCAGCCCGCTCGCCGCTTACGCGGCGATACCCAGGTCCTACGTGATCCTGCAGCGGATCAACCTCGGCCTGTTCGCCCTGCTGGGCGAGCTGTCCGCGACCGCGGACTGGCGCTGCATCGCCGAGGAGATCTGGCCGTTCGTGCAGGCGCCGCCGTGCACCCCGATGGGTGTGGCCGAGGCCCCCTGGCGAGCGGCCCGGCGTGACTTCGGGGAAGCACGCCGGGCCGTTCCGTAAAAAGCACTCTTACTGCATAAAGTGCCAGCGCGAGGCGGGCAGGTCGAACGGCCGCAGGTAGCGCGCCGGGGTGTAGCTGGTGAAGGCCGGCGCGGTCGGCACGAGGCTCGTGCCCGCCGAGAAGACGTTGAACTGCGGGCCGAGCGCCGCGGCGTCGGCGTTCAGGGCGGCGGGAGCGGGGACGTTCCAGTGCCCGGTGGACAGGCGGTTCTCCAGCGTCTGCACGGCGGTGATGGTCTCGGCCGGGGTGAACGCGCAGTGGCCGGCCCGGGCCACGAAGATCTGCCGCAGCAGCGCGCCGCGGCCGGCCTTGTCGACCACGGCCTTGTAGGCCTGCTCGTTCTCCGGCACGACCAGGCCGTCGCCGGTGGTGTGCATGGTCAGCACCGGGACCGAGATGGCGCCGTCGAAGGAGATGTTCCTGGCCAGCCAGGCCACGGCGTCCGGGTTGGCCTTGATCCGCTTGGAGGTGTTCAGCGTCTGCACGTCGTGGCCCAGGCTGAGCCCGGCGCTGCTGTAAAGCGCCTTCACTTCGCTCACGTCGGCGGACTTGGACAGGTCGCCGAAGTAGTTCACGCCGGTGTTCCAGGACGGGTTGCCGCCCGCCTTGGCCTCCAGGTCGGCGCGGAAGGCGAAGATGAACGGGAAGGTCACCTCGGAGAACCAGAGGTCCTGGTTCTGCTCCTGGGCGGTGTAGTCCGTGGACGAGGGCTCGGCGGATAGCGGCGTGAACCAGCCGGGAGTGTCGGCGAGCGCCGCCACCAGGGCGAGCCGGGCCTGGCCTTGCGGGGTCGCCTGCGCCGCCGCCAGGGCGGTCTCGGCGTTGTCCAGGTTGGCCGTGGGGTTGGTGATGTTGACGATCTGGACCGAGGGGTCGATTAGCTTCTGGAACGCGAACGCCCCGTCGAGCGCGGTGTTCCAGGTCGCCACGCCGCCTGACAGCACGCCGCACATCGGCAGCGCGGCGTCGAACCGGCTCGGGTAATCCTGGATCAGCCCGGCGGTGATGATGCCGCCGAGCGAGTGACCCCAGGCCACCGTCGTCTTCGGCTTGCCGTAGGTGCTGTCGAAGGTGTTCAGGGTATTGATCTGGTCGGGCAGCGCCTGCGCGATGGCCCATCCGGTGGTGGCGTAGGAGGAACCCGCGAGCGCGTAGCCGTGGGAGAGCATCCAGGCAGCGGTGATCGGATCGCCGACGTCCTCGGGCGGGTTGGCGGCGCCCGGAGTGACGTAGCCGTGACTGTAGAGGTACAGGGTCCCGTTCCAAGCGCCTCCCGGGCACTGGATCAGGTAGGTCGCGCCGTCGGCCAGCGTCCCGTTCAGCGTGGTCACGGCGCCGGAACCACCACAGGACGTAGCCGCCGACGCGGCCACTGATCCCGTGGTGAGCCCGCCGATCACCAGACCCGCGGCGAGCGCGATGCCCGCTAGCCTCGTCCACCTTTTCCCCGACTGCACCATGGACCCACGCTCCCAGGAGCCAGCGACACGATCTTCGGACGCCAGGTAACTTACCGTGGCGTCGGCTCAGTAGGGAGACCTCACTTCAAGGTTGCCGAAAATAAACTGAAATAACACCGAATTGCGTTGTTAACAAGTACTCCTGCGGCTTGCGGGGCTGATTTCAGTCCAGGCGGCGCCATGGAGGATCATGGGATGGTGGCGGATCAAGCTGACGTGCGCCGTATCGCGTTGTCGCTGCCGGAGACCATCGAGTCGGAGGACGATTTTGGATTCCGGGTGCGGAACTCCTCGGCTAAGAGCGGCTCGAAGCAGTTCGCCTGGGCATGGCACGAGCGCGTGACGCCGGGTAAGCCGCGCGTGCCGAGGGCGGATGTGCTCGCCGTCCGGGTGGCGGGCCAGGGCGAGAAGGACATGCTGCTGGCGTCCGACCCGGACAAGTTCTTCACCGAGCCGCACTACGACGGCTTTCCGGCCGTCCTGGTCAGGCTGCCTGCGATCGGCGAGGATGAGCTGCGGGAATTGATCACCGAGGCCTGGCGAAGCCAGGCGCCGCGCAAGCTAGTCCGTGATTCCGGCCGTTAGCGCCGTCTCGTAACTCGATCGCGGCGGGAGCACGGCTCCTGCGGCCAGCATGGTCCGCAGCTCCTCGACCCGGCACCCGTTACTGGGTGCCGAACCAGCCGGGGACGTCAAGGCGGAACGTGTCCCCTCCCGACATGGCCCGCAGGTCTGCTTCAAGCGTGGCGAGCTGGCCTGGGCCGAGCGCGCCTTCCCATCTGGACCGGATGTCGTTGAAGATCATCGCGGACATGGCCAGGGCCGCGACGCCTTTCGGGGTGAGCCGGATCAGCTTGCGCCGCCGGTCCGTTTCGTCACCAGCCCGGTGTACGTAGCCGAGTTCTTCCAGCCGTTCGATCGTCTTGCCCGCCGCCTGCTTGGAGATGCCCAGCCGCCGGCCGGCCTCCGTGGCCGTGGCCCCGCCATGGCCGATCGCCTGCAGCGCGAACCCGTGCGCCGGGCGCAGGTCCGGATGCCCGCGGCGGGCTAGCTCGGCGTGCAGTTCGTCGATGATCGACCGGAACCCGGCGAATAGCAGCATCGGCAGCTCGAAGCCGTAAGCGCGCGCGGCTTCGGGCCGCTCGTCATTTGACATTGATTGACAACCTCGTTTACGGTTTAGACAACCTCATTGTCTATCTTAGCGCGGGAAGGGCACATCATGTCCCAGAGCCCATCGGCCGGCAGACTGTTCGCTGATCACACCATCGAGTTTCCTGATCACACCATCGAGTCCGCACCTCCGGGCGCCCGCAGGTCGATGACCGCCACTGCGCAGCACCTCGGCTACCTCCCGGCCGCCACGGCACGGATGGCGACCTCCCCTCATTTGCTCGACGGCTTCATGAAGCTCAACGCGATCTTCGAAAGCTCGACGCTCGACCCGCTGGCTCGCGAGGTGCTGGTGATGACGATCGCCACGAGAAACGGCTGCCATGTCTGCGTGGCCATGCACACCGCCAGGCTGACCGCGCTCGGCGCCGGCCCGGACGTCATTGCCGCGCTGCGGGCGGCGGGGTGGCCCGGGGCCGAGCCGCTCGCCGACAAGCGCCTCGAAGCGATCCGGGTGTTCACCCTCCGGGTCCTCGACACCACGGGCGACGTGGGCGAGCAGGCGCTGCGCGCGTTCCTGACCAGCGGCTACACCCGCCAGAACGCACTCGAGGTCGTGCTCGGAATCGGCACCTACACGATGTCCACCCTGGCCAACCGGCTCACCGGCGCCCCCCTCGACGAGCAGCTCAGTGCCTTCGCCTGAGCGACTAGCCGTGGCAACCACGATCCGCATTGTGCGCAGCAGGGGTTAGCCGACGTAGAAGATGCCTAGACCTAGGGCTACGCAGATGCCGGCGATGATCCAGAAGCGCACGACGATGGTGGTTTCGGCCCAGCCTGCCAGCTCGAAGTGATGCTGCAGGGGCGCCATCCGGAACACCCGTTTACCGGTCAGCTTGAACGAGCCGACCTGGATCACCACCGACAGCGTGATGATCACGAACAGGCCGCCGAGCAGGAGCAGCAGCAGCTCGGTCCGGGTGGTGATGGCCAGCCCGGCCAGCACGCCGCCCAGGGCCAGGGATCCGGTGTCACCCATGAAGATCTTGGCGGGGGGCGCGTTCCACCAAAGGAAACCGGTGCAGGCGCCCATTACCGTGGCCGCGACGATGGCCAGGTCGAGCGGGTCGCGGATGGGGTAGCAGTTCGGAGCCAGGAAGACCGTGCAGTCGTTGCGCAGCTGCCAGATCCCGATGATCATGTAGGCAGCCAGGACGAGGATGGCGGCGCCCGTGGCCAGGCCGTCCTCGCCATCGGTGAGGTTCACCCCGTTGGACATCCCGGCCACCATGACGATGACCCAGACCACGAAGAGCACCGGGCCGATCGAGATCCCGAAGTCGGCGTAGAAGGACAGGTGGGTCGAGGCCGGGGTGAGGTCATAGCCGTTCGGGAACCTGATCGCGAGCAGCGCGAACACGCCGCCGACGACCGCCTGGCCCGCGAGCTTAGCCCCGCTGCGCAGGCCCAGGCTGCGCTGCATGTACAGCTTGATGAAGTCGTCCGCGAACCCGACCAGGCCGAGCCCGGTCATCAGGAACAGCACGAGCAGACCGGACGCGGACATCGGGTCACCGGTGACGACATGGCCGACGAGGTACCCGAACAGCGACGCGATGATGATCACCGTGCCGCCCATGGTCGGCGTGCCGCGCTTGGACAGGTGCCCGGCCGGGCCGTCCGACCTGATCTCCTGGCCGTAGCCGCGCTTGGTGAACGCCTTGATCGCCAGCGGGGTGCCGAACAGCGCGACGAACAGCGAGACGGCGGCCGACAGCAGGACAGTCTTCATCGGCCGGCACCCCTAAGCTCCTCGAGCAGGTCTGCGGCGACGCCTTCCAAGCCGGCGGCGCGGGATGCCTTCACCAGGACTACGTCGCCGGGCTTCAGCTGGTTCGCGAGCACGTCGAGCGCGGCCGCGCCGTCGGGCACCCCGACCGCCTCACCGTGCCAGGATGCCACCCGGCGGGCACCGGCCAGCAGCGGGGCCGCTTCCTCGCCGACCGCGATCAGCCCGGCCAGCCCGGGTCCCAGAACCTGCGCGGCGAACTCGCCCGTTTCCTCGTGGCGAGCACGTGAGGTGTCGCCGAGCTCGGCCATGTGGCCGAGGACCGCGAACGCGCGCCCGTCTCGCGCCAGGTGAGCGAGGGCTTCGATCGCGGCCCGAACGGACTCGGGGTTCGCGTTGTAGGCGTCGTTAATGATCGTTACTCCATCCGCGCGCCGGCGGACTTCCATCCGCCACCGGCTGCGCGCGACCGCGGCGCAGAGTCCGTCCGCGATGTCGGCGAGACCAAGGCCGAGCTCACCCGCGAGGGCCGCTGCGGCCAATGCATTGGGCACGTTATGCGCGCCATGCAACCGCAGCGTGACCGGCGCGGAACCGGCACGTGTCAGCAGCGTGAAGCTGGGCCGCCCGACGTCATCTAGCCGCACATCCGCCGCCCGCACCGACGGTTGGGGCACGTTTTCAGGATGGGACTGCTGCGACGGGTGGGATCCGTGCGGGGAATGCGATCCGTTTGGGGGGAGGACGCTGAAGGTGACGATGCGGGCGGCGGTGCGAGATGCCATGGCCAGGACGCGGGGGTCGTCGGCGTTCAGGATCGCTACGCCGCCGGCGGCGCCGGGGGGTAGCGCCTCGACGAGCTCGCCCTTCGCCAGTGCCACCCGGTCCAGGCCGCCGAACTCCCCGGCGTGCGCGTGCCCGACGTTCAGCACCACGCCGTAGCGGGGCGGCGCGATGCGGCACAGGTGAGCGATGTGACCGAGGCCCCGGGCGGACAGCTCAAGCACCAGGTACCTGGTCGCGAGGTCCGCGCGCAGCACGGTCAGCGGGAGGCCGAACTCGTTGTTGAACGACCCGGCCGGCGCGATCGTCCGCCCGAGGCGCTCCACCAGTTGCGCCGCGAGGTCCTTGGTCGAGGTCTTGCCCGACGATCCGGTGATGCCGGCGATGTGCACCCCGGGCAGCGAGTCCACCACGAACCTGGCCAGCGCGGCCAGCGCGGCCGGGACGTCCGCCACGATCACCGCGGGCACGGGGACCGGATGAGTGGCGAGTACCGCTACCGCGCCCGCGGACACGGCGGCGGAGGCGAAGTCGTGACCGTCCGAGCGCTCCCCCGCCACCGCGGCGAACAGGCCGCCGGGGCCCACCCGCCGGGAGTCGATGACGACTTCGCCGGTGACCAAGGCCTCGCGGCCGCAAGCGACGGCGTCCTCGTTCAGCTGACCGCCCGTTATCCGGGCGATCTGAGCGAGCGACAGCGGAATCACCGGTTCACCGCCCACGGATCAAGCTTCGAGGTCAGCGGATCCGGCCCCAGAGGATCTGGCCCCGGAGGTCCCAGCGGGTCCGGCCCCAGAGGCCCCGGCTGGTCACGGCCTCGCTGGTCACGGTCCCGCTGGGCGAGGGCCGCCGCGGTGACCTCCCGGTCGTCGAACGGCAGCACCGCGGCGCCCACGTACTGGCCGGTCTCGTGCCCCTTACCCGCCACCACGATCACGTCGCCTGGCGTGGCCAGCGCGACCGCCTGGGAGATCGCGGCCGCCCGGTCGGGTTCGATGATCACCCGGGCTCGTTCGCCCTGCGGCACGCTCAGCACGCCATCTAGCATCGCCGCGAGTATCGCCAGCGGGTCCTCCGAACGCGGATTATCACTAGTGAGAATGGCCACGTCGGCCAGGGACGCGGCCGCGGCGCCCATCATCGGGCGCTTGGCCCGGTCCCGGTCGCCACCGCAGCCGAGCACGATGATCAGGTTCTCCTGGGTGACCGCCCGCAGCGACCGCAGCACCGCCTCGACCGCGCCCGGCTTGTGCGAGTAGTCGACGAAGGCCGTGATCCCGCCGGGAACCCGCTGCAGCCGCCCGGGCACGCCCGGGCACGCCGCCACGCCCGCGACCGCGTCGTCAAGCCCCACGCCCGCCTCGACCAGGGCGACCAGGGCGCCGAGCGCGTTGGCCACATTGAACACCCCGGCCAGGCCGACCGACACGTCGGCCTCGACCCCGCCCGGACCGATCAGCCGGAACGTGCTGCCGTCCGTGCCCGAGCGGACGTCTACCGCCCGCCAGTCCGCCTCTCGGGCGCCCGCGGCCGAGAACGTGGTGATCGGCACGGGCGCCGACGAGGCGAGCCTGCGCCCGTAGCGGTCGTCGATGTTCACCACCCCGACCACAGGCGGGACGAACAACGACGCCTTAGCCCGGAAGTAATCCTCGAGATCGGCGTGGAAGTCCAGATGATCCTGCGACAGGTTGGTGAAGACCGCCACGTCGAAGCTGGTGCCCGCGACCCGGCCCAGGCTAAGGGAGTGGCTTGATACTTCCATCGCGGCCGCGGTCACCCCGCGCTCGACCATCACCGCGAAGAGCGCTTGCAGGTCCGGGGCCTCCGGCGTGGTCAGAGAACTGGTCACCACGTCCTGCCGGATCCTGATCTCGACGCCGCCGATCAGACCGGTCTGGTGGCCGGCTTCGCGCAGCCCGGCCTCGATCAGGTACGTGCTCGTCGTCTTGCCGCTCGTCCCGGTCACGCCGATCAAGCCCAGCTTGCTCGATGGGTCCCCGTAGACCCAGCAGGCGACCTCACCCAGCCGGGCCCGCGGATCGGCGACGACGAAGACCGGCACCCCGCTGGCCGTCGCCCGGGCCCGCCCGTCTGGGTCGGTCAGGACCGCGACCGCCCCCGCGGCCACTGCTTCGCCGCAGTACGCTGCCCCGTGCACTCTCTTACCGGGCAGAGCCACATACAGGTCGCCCGGACGCACCGCCCGCGAGTCGAGCGTGACTCCGGACACGAGGCCCAGATCGTTCAGAAAAGGAGAATTCCCCGCGAAAGTGTCCGGGTCCAGCCGGACACCCAGCAGCGAGCTAAGCGCGGACAGCGGCCGCTGCGGTTGATGAGCGGGACGGATCGCCACGGGGTGAGGGTACCTCCAATCATGGCGCGTTAAGGCGTACCTTG
>Ga0302326_10029129_pt1 | contig 11087 bp, 9 predicted proteins | sample Palsa_T0_3_FD_202264 | JGI IMG/M metagenome (GOLD analysis project Ga0302326, IMG submission 202264) | Peat permafrost microbial communities from Stordalen Mire near Abisko, Sweden - Palsa_T0_3 | ecosystem: Environmental > Terrestrial > Soil > Palsa > Peat permafrost | place: Sweden: Abisko...
AGCGACGTAGATCACGTAGAGCAGATCTCCGGCGAGGGCGTGGCCGGTACTGACCAAAGGCTCGCGGCGAAAATTCTGAAAAGGGGGAAAGCGGACGACCAGCCGGACCGGTCCGACACCGGCCGGGCCGCGCAGCGAGCCCTGGGATGGGATGCCCTCCCGCACCTTATCGGTCAATTCACCGGTGAATTTGCCCGACACGAATATTCCCGGCGGATTTTCTCCGAAGCGAATATCGCCGGGATACGTGGGATAGAAGGCCTCTGCGCCCTGGAGGACCATCCCTCCATCGAGCGTGATCTCGAGGCGGCGCAACAGAAGGTCTTTCATTGGCTCCGGCCACGCCGACAGCAGGGGATGGTCCTTGGGCGGATACAGCGAGCCGAGGTCGATCCTGAGGTCATAGGCTTTGCCTGGTATGATCGGGATAGGATCGCTGACCGGTCCGCCGGCGCCGGCATGGAAAAAGCCGATTCTGACCTGCCCGGGTGACGGGTATTCGACATAGAGAATGTCGCTGCCATGGCCGGAGACGAGCAGCGGTTCGCGCCGTCCACCCGACTGGCTGGGAAAACGGACGCGCAGTTTCACGGGGCCATAGGCGGTGCCGCGCCACGCTTCGAGGGTGGCGACGACCCGGTCCGCCGCGCGGGCCAGTGGACGCAGGGCGGACGGATCGGCGTAGCTGCTGAGGGTCATCAGGACACCCTGGCCGATTGTCCAGATCGCGAGGGAGAGCAGTGCGGCCTGAGCCACGCTGCGGCGCAGCCGCGGCGCGCGTTGCAGCAGGCTCAGGAGAGCCCAGGCCGAAACGACGCTGAGCAGAAGCGCTGCCGGAACGAAATCGACAAAATACCGTTCATTGGCGATGGGCAGTACGGCGAGAGAGAGGAGATTAAGGAGCAGCGCCGCGCTCACGGTTAGCCCCCAAGCGGCCCAATCGGTCCGGCTCCGCCAGCCGCGGTCCCACCACGTCAGTGGAAAGGCGGCGGCGAGAGCGAGATACGGGGTGCAGAACAGCAGCCCGCGGCTTTCCGCCGAGACCAGAAATGGAAAATAGATACTGTAGGGCGGACGCCCGAGAAAGTAGGTCCGGAAGTTATCGACCAGACTGCCGGGCGCGAAGAGGGAGAGGAAACGCTGATCTCCGGCGGTGAACTGGTACTTGAATCCGAACTCCAGGATATTGCCGAAGCGGGCATAGTTGTACCCGGCCAAGCCGATCCCGATCAGGGCCGCTGGCCCGATGGCGCACGCCGCCAGCCGGAAAAGCCGGCCCGGAGCCGGCTTGGGGCCGCGCCGGTCGCAGGCCCAGAGGTGGGCCAGCGGAATGGCCAGGGCGCCGAGGCTGAAGAGGTAGTCCGGACGAGAGGCCACGGCCAGCCCCCATGCGAGGCTGGCGAGGCCCAAACCGACCGCGCCCCGGCGTCCACCACTGCCTGCCATCGCCCAGGTGGCCGCAGCCAACGCCGCCATCAGGCAGAAGAACGCGCACGTGATGGGCACCTGATAGACACTCGCGTCCTCGACCAGCACGACCACCCGGCTGCCCAGGGCGAGGACGAGCAGTCCCAGCGCCAGCCAGACCGGCTGCAGGTCCGGGAACCAGCGTCGCCAAGCCCAAAGCAGGAGTGCTCCTGCGATGATCGTGCCCACCATGCCAAAAATCGCGGTGGCCACGCCCTGGACGAGGAACGTGCCGGTCGCCACCCGCCAAGGCAGCAGCAAAAGCAGGACGGGCGCCGGACCAAAATAGATGTAGTAGCGCCCGTGAAAATAGCTGGCGTCGTGCAGCCGTGGAATCCCCTGGGCGCCCGCCCAGGGATTGGCCAGGTTCTGCAGGGCCGGATCGGGGGCCACCTTGAGATAAGTCTGCCCCGCCAGGAACGCATCAGTTAGGTAGCCATAGTAATCCTGGGGTTCTTTGGTCGCTATGCCCCGGTTGGCTCCCCCGGCCGCCCACCCGTAGATCCCGATGACGAGGAGGGCAAACGCCCCGAGCCATTTGGGCTTCATAGCGCCCGTCAGCGCTTCACCAGCACGGCTGCGCCGGTGACGTAGTTGTGATGCGCCGCGCTGCGCAAGTGCCACGCCTTATAGGCGGGAATGTCTTCCAGGTTCCAGCGCGGTTTCCCCGTGTTGCCGAAGGCGGGATGGAGCCAGATATCCCTTTCGAACTCGCCGAGCGTGATGGCGCGGCCGTTCCATTCCGGGAACGTCATGCCCATCTCCGGCTCGCAGATGTCGAAGGAGATGAAGAAGGGCGCGCGCCTCTTCAGGATGCGGGCTATCTCCGCGATTGCGCGCGGCTTGTCGGGCTGGTGCTCGATCACCGAGAAGCTGGTCACCGCATCAGCACAGCCGTCGGGTAGCGGAGGCGCCTCGGAGGTCACGATGTGCCAGTCGACTTTTACGCCGAGTTCCGCTCGCAGTTTCTCCCAGACCGGCTGCCACTGCGGATCGGCCTCGATCAGGGTGACCTCGGCCCCCTGGGCCGCCAGCATCCAGGGCAACGGGGAGATTTCGCTGCCGAAGTCGACCAGCCGCCGGCCGCGCCAGCCCATGGCGCCGATCCCGTGGGCCTGTAGCCAGGGATATTCCCACACCTTGCTCCAGTCGGTAAACTGGCGCAGCCCGTGTCGCGCCGCGAAGACATTGCACCCGTCCATGAAGGCCCGAAACGGCGCTGATTCCAGCTCGGCCACCGATCCTAGTCGGGGCCCGGCGGGTCGGGCCCGCCGCCGGAAAAACGGGAGGTGAAACGGCATCAGACGGAGATCTCGAGGGGCAACCGGGCTATACCGTAAAAGGGCCAGGTGTGATTGTGCTCATAGTGCACCGCGAGAGGACCAAGCCCCTCATGCTTGTCGTGCAGGAAGCCGAAATTCGGCCCCTCCGCGGAGGGCTCGCTGGCCTCGACGCTGAAAGTATATTCGCCCGGCTGGAGGTTGCACGTCAGCTTAAAAGTGACGATCCGCTCCTCGTCGGCCGCCATCGGCGCGAGCTTGACTCCCAGTTGGCGGGTTCCGGCCGCGAAAACTAGGTTGGTCATCCGGTCGTAGATATTAAGCCCGATGGAGGGTTCACCGATCGGCTCCCGCGCCCGCAGCAGGAGGCGAAGCGTGGCGATGCGCGTCATCTCCACTCGCAGGGAATTCGCCCCATGTTCGTTTTCGACGGCTAGGGCCGCGATTTCCAGGCGCCGATCGCCATGGCGGGATTTGGCAGCCGGCAGGACGTCATGGGCGACGAGCACCGACTTTTGCTCCGCAGAAACTCTCGCCGCGGGTTCCGCGGGCAGGGCCTCGCTTGCCTCCTGGACCCTGCGCCCAAAAAGCGCGTAATATCGGCTGACGGTCTCGTCGGGTGCGCCGACGAAGTCCATCCGGCCTTCGTTGAGCAGCACGACCTGTTCGCACAGATTGCGCACCGCCTCCATGTCATGGGACACGAAGAGCAGGGTGGTCCCATTTTCCAGCATGGCATGGAGCTTCTTGAAGCACTTCTGCTGGAAGAAGACGTCCCCCACGGAAAGCGCCTCGTCGATGATCAGGATGTCGGGCTGCACTGAAAAACCGACCGAGAAGGCGAGGCGCACCATCATGCCCGAGGAATACGTCTTCACCGGCTGGTCGATGAAGTCCCCGATGTCGGCAAAGGCCGCGATCTCGTCGAATTTCCCCTCCATCTCGGCATGGCTGAGCCCAAAGATAGCCCCATTGAGAAAGACATTTTCCCGGCCGGTGAAGTCCGGGTTGAAGCCCGATCCGAGCTCGAGCAGGGCGGAGACCCGCCCATTCACATCGAGGCTGCCCGAGGTCGGCGTCAGCGTGCCGGCGATGAGCTGGAGCAGGGTGCTTTTGCCAGAGCCGTTGCGCCCGATGATGCCCGTCGCTTCGCCCCGCCGCACCGTGAAGGAAATGTCCCGCAGGGCATAGAAATCGCGATAGCCCCGCGCCGCGCGCGCGGCCAGCGCGCGATGAGGGGCCGCGCTCTTAGGAAAGAACCTAGCCGCCCCCTCGAGCATAGGGCTCTTCAGGCGCGCGGAAGGCGTCTGCCAAATACGATAGGCCTTGGATAGGTTGCGGACGTGGATGATCGGTTCTGACATTGCCGGGGCGAGCAAGCCAAAGCTCTCCGGCCGGCTTTGTCACGCCAAGCTTCCGAGGCAAACTCGCGGCGGCGGGTTGTTATCATCCAAACCATGACCAAACCTGCTGGCCGCGATCACACGAAGCTTGCCGGGCCATGCCATCTGTGTATCGGTCTGTGTATGAAGTTCAAGACGATTTCCCTGGCTGAAGACGCCTATAAAATTCTGCGCAAGGCGAGGAAGTCACCGCGCGAATCGTTTTCGCAGATAGTCCGCCGTGCCTCTTGGGAGGAACCGGCTGAGACCATGGGAGAGGCGCTGGAGTCCCTGGCGGCCGAGTTTGGCGCCGGGAAAACCGCCGTCACGGCGGAGGAACTGGAGACTTCGCGCCGGCTTCATGCCCGGCGTAAGATGGACGTTCGCCGCTGATCCATGCTGCTGCTCGATTCCACGTTCCTCATCGACCTGCACGATGATTTTCGTCAAGGCGGCGGTGCCGCGGTCGATTTTATGCGCCGGCATCGCACGCACCCCATGGTGATCACGCCGATTTCCGCCGCCGAATACGCCGCTGGCATCCGGCACGAGCGCGAATCACGGCGATTTCTCCGGCGTTTTCAATTGGTGCCAATGGGACGAGACATCGCCTTGACCGCCGCCCGCTTGGATCGCCTGCAAAGCGAGAAAGGATTGCGCCTGGGCGAAAACGGCACGTGGCAGGCCGCCATTGCACTTCATTTGGACCTCACCCTGGTCAGCGACGACTCCGATTTTGAAAAGGTCGCTGCCTTGCGGCGCATCGGCTATCGCTCGTGACACGATGAGGCTCCCAAATTCCGACCGCGCCGTGGTTGATTTGAGGAAACTCAGCGAATACTGCCTGCACCCGGTGCACCCGCGTGGACGGCACAAGTCGGGTGTTTTCCTTTCGGCGCTTGGCATGACGGCCGCACATGCGTCGTTCCTTCGCGATGCGTTGTTACGGGCTGCAGAAAGCCACGACTGCACCCTGCGGGGGCAGGCTGAATTTGGTGTGCGGTACGAAGTTCGGTTCGTCTTGGCCTTCCAAGGTCGTGAGGCAACCATTTGCAGCGCATGGCTCGTCCGAAGGGGCGAAGATTTCGCTAGATTGACCACCTGTTACGTTGTATCTTGAGACCCATGCAGGAGATTCGCCCCAAGCTGCTCGATGCGATCGCTCTTTTAGACGACCGCCCCGGCACGAGCCTCAAGGCTGGACAGGTCGGAACTATTGTCGAATTGCTGGGGAACGAGACCGTTGACGGAGCGGAAGCTTACGAAGTGGAGTTTTGCGACAAGCAGGGCCGCACGACTGAGCTTGCGGCGCTCCGGCGTCAGGAGTTTCTTGTGCTTCTACCGACGCCCGAAGCGCTGGCTGTCTGATCGCGGAGAAATCAGCGGCACTCTGGGCTCACGCAATGGTCTGGTTTGCGCCGGCCGCCGAAGCCGGGATATGAGGACTTTCTTATTTCTTGGTCATTCCAAGCCGACCGGCTTTGCGCAGGCGCGCCGCTTCCCTCCGCGGAATGGGAACTGCCCCGAACGAAAGCATCCAGGCATCGATATCCTTCCACGTCGCCCGTCCCGCTGCGATCTTGCGTGGCACCGGCGGCAGCTTACTTCTATCGAACTCGATCCTAGTACGTTTCATAGCTCTCCTTGAAGTCTTTGATGGCTGCGGTCAGGGCACCCTATCTGCGCCCATAGCCAGCAAAGCTTTTCTTTCTTTTCCCTGTCGTCCCGCTACCCGCGAGATGCCCAACGGCTTGGGTCACAGTCGGAGCCGGGAAATTTATGCGTTTGAAAAGAAAAGTGTATCCCTCTCGGTCGCGCACGAATACGTCCTCACCCTCGCCCGCAGCTCGACACATGCGCGCTAGCTCCCGCTGAAACTTTCGAAAAGTCGTATTCATTCCTGACATGGGCTTTGGCCTAAATTACGTCGGCGAAAGCCGGCTGCAACCTGAGAAAGAGCCACCGTCCGAAGAGGCAGAGTCCGATTCCGCAGGCGTAGGTATAGGCCAGTTGGCTCAGATTCATCGGCACATTCCAAAGCAGCGCATTGCGCGCCAGCATCACCGTGTGCAGGAAGGGATTCCATTTGAGCACGGCCCAAATGGGTGGGGTAATCTTCGCCCTAGGATAGAAAACGGCGCTGCTATAAAGCACGACCTGGGTCAGAAAGGGCGTGGCCTGCGCCAAATCGCGAAAAAAGACTCCCAGAGCCGCGGTGATCCAGCAGACGCCGACGGAGAGGAAGAGGAGCGGCACGAGAATGGCGGGCAGCCAGAGGATCCCCTCGAGGGTCAGGCCGCGGCCGAGAAAGATAGCCCCCAAGAGCATCAGGCTGAGGCTGATGAGGAAATGAAACCAGGTTGCCCCCAATTGAGAGAGGGGCAGCACTTCCAGCGGAAAGACGACTTTCTTCACCAAATTGGGACTACCGACGATTACCAGTGGGGAGACTGCCAGCGTCTCGGCCAGTAGTTGGAACAGCGTGAGTCCGAGGAAGAGTGCCAGCACGTAGTCGGTCGAGGTCTCGTTCGGCAGCACGTTGTAGCGGCTCTGAAAAATTATGCCGAACACCACGGTGTAGACCGCCAGCATGAGGAGGGGCGTGAGGACGGTCCAAATTATCCCCAGGAAGCTGCCGCGATGGCGCATCTCGACCGCCCGCACGGTGAACTGCCACCACAGCTCGCGCTTGCGGGCTAAGCCGGCGAAAGAGGAGGAGTGGCCCGGGGCGGTCATCAGCCCACCCACCCTAAGGCTTCAGCCGGTTTTTGTCACGCCCCGCCTCGCGCCGGTAGGTAGCGCGGGTTGTCCCAACCCGCAGTCGCTCCGTCCGCCAAGTTTCAGCTTCGTCTTGGTCCGATCTTCCGCCTATCCTCCGAGGGAATCGTGGTTCACCCTTTGCCGACCAGCTCGCGCCGCATGGAAAACGCGCTGCTGCTGCTGATCGTCGCGTGCGCCTGGCTCTATACCTCCCGCGAGCGGCAAAACGGTGATGGCTGGTTCAGCCGGCAGCCGGACGGGTACTACGAATTGCTCACCGCGGGATTCCGCGACGGCCACACCTACGTCCGGCTGCAGCCCCCGCCCGGCCTGCTCGCGCTGCCGGATCCCTACGATCCGGTGGCCAACGCTCCCTATCGGGCCCACGACATGTCGTTCTGGCGCGGAAGATATTATCTCTATTTTGGTGTCACGCCGGTGCTGATTTTTTTCTGGCCGGTCGCCGCGGCGACCGGCTGGTATCCGACCGAGCCCTGCGCCGTCGCGATTTTCTCCTTGGGCGGCTTTCTGGCCGCAGTCGCCCTGCTCCGGGCCATCCGGCACCGGCATTTTCCGTCGGCCCCGCTCTGGTCGCTGGGGGCCGGGATGCTGTGTCTGGCCTGGGCGAACCCGATTTTGATGCTGACGTCCGCAGCGCGCTTCTACGAGGTCCCGATCTGCTGTGCCTTCTTTCTGCAGATGCTTCTGTTCGGAGCCGTCTACCGGGCGCTGCATTCCGCCCGCCCTTGGTTTTGGCTGGTCGCGGCGAGCCTCTGTTTCGGATTGGCCGTGGGAGCGCGGCCCGACTACGTGCTGGGCGCTCCGCTCTTGCCGGTCCTCTGGATCTGGCTGGCCCGCCGCGCCCAAGGCGGCCTCCCGGCGTGGGCCCGGCTCGGGCTCGCGGCCTTCGGACCGGCCGCGCTATGCGCCGCCGGTCTGATGACCTACAATTGGCTCCGGTTTGGTTCCGTGCTCGAATTTGGCTGGCACTACCAGCTGGCTGGCCAGAGCTATATCGGCGCCCACGCTTTCGGCCTCCGGAATCTGATTCCGAATGCAGCGACTTTCCTGCTGGGCCCGGGCCTTTGGCAGCGCTATTACCCCTTTTTCGCGGCGCCGCCCGGCGATGCCTATGGGATGCTACGCTACCTACCGTGGTGCTGGCTGGCCCTTGGGATCTTTCTGCCGCCGCCGCTGGCAAACGGGGCAGGGGAGCGGCGCGGTTTCAGCTGCCTGGTGGCGGCGATCTTTTTCACGTCCGCGGCCAATCTCATCATTCTGTCGACCTTCTTCGTCACCGAAGACCGGTATATGGCGGATTATGTGCCGGGCTTCCTTCTTTTGGGAGGCATCGGAACGCTGGCGCTGGCCGCGCACGGGGCGAGACGGCCGGGACGCAGCCGTTTCATCGGGAGCCTGGTCGGCGGCGCAGCCGCGGTTTCCGTTTTTGTCGGACTGGCGGTCTTTTTGCCGAGCCTGCCTCGCCCTGATCTCATGCTGCCGGTGGCACGCTGGGCCAACTGGCCGGCGCAGCTTTGGGACCGGGCGCACGGCGCACAATATGGAGCCCTCCAAATGGAACTGGTATTGCCGGTCGGCCGGCCGGGCGCGACGGAACCGATTTTTGAAACGGGAGCCTCTCTTGACCGAAGGGATTGGCTGCAGATCACCTATTTGGAAGGCCAGCGCGCCCAGCTGTCGTTCTTCCACGCGGGCCTCGGCTCGGTGTTTGGCTGGCCCTTCGCGGTGCCGCGGGACCGCCGGATAACGCTGGCCGCGCGCTGCGGCTCGCTGCTGCCCCCTTATGCGCATCCCTTTTTTGCGGGCTGGACCCCCGAAGCCTATGAGGCGGCGAGTCGTGACCTGCAGGTTTCGGTCAATGGCGCAGAGGTGCTCCGCGCGGAATTGGCGTGCCATCCCCTGTTGACGGACAGTCTGCGCATCGGCACGCGGGGTTGGTCCGGGGACGGAATCGCGGACCGCTTTTCCGGACGGATAATTTCCTGGAAGCGGATGCCCCTGACGCCGCCGCCGGCGGCGCTCCCGATCCTGCACCGGCGGACGCCGGTCGAATTAAGTGTGCTCTTTCCCGCCGACATCAGCCGTGGACGCGAGCCGCTCCTGCTAACGGGAAGCGGACGGCAGGGCGATTTGCTCTATTGCCTTTATGAGGGACCGGGTCGCGCCCGACTGGCGCTCAATCATGCCTATCGGGGCGGACCCAGTGGCGACGCCTTTTCCTTCGATCCCGCCCGCCCCTGTGTGGTCGAGATCTGGATGGGTTCGCTGGCGGGGCAGGAGACTCCGGAGATCGAGCCATTGCCGCTATCCCGGCGGATTGTCGTGCGGGTGAACGGGGTGGTGACCCTGAACGAGGAGGGAAGCTTCAATCCCGCCGATCCGGAGACGATCCGCCTTGGCAGCAACCCCGGCGCTTCATCGAGCGCGCCGCGCTTCAACGGGCTGATCCTGGGAGCCGCGCAGGCGACTGATTTCGACCGGCTGCCACCGCCGCGCCCCGCCGGGGAGTATGGCGCCGTCGATTTGCAGGTGCTATTTCCCGCGCATGCGGTGGGCGCGCTCGAACCGCTGGTGACGACGGGGGTGGCGGGGGCCGGCGACATCGTCTACGTGAGATACGAGGACGCGTCACATCTCCGCTTTGGTCTTGATCATTGGGGATTGGTGACTCCCGACGGTCCCTTGCTCAGGGTTGACCCCGGTCAGCCGCATCGCATCGAAATCACCATGGGGTCCCTTTATCCGGCCGGCGGAGCCGGAGCCTGGGCCCGGCGGGTCCGGGTGAAGATGGATGGAGCGACCGCCCTGGACCGGGAGCTGGAGTGCTATCCCTCCACTCTCCGGCAAATTGAGATTGGGAAAAATTTCATCGGAGGTTCCTTCGCCGGACCCGCATTCAGCGGCAACATTCTCCGGGTTGTGCGAGTGCCGAAGCTCTCCGAATGAACTCGCGACGTTCTGGGCGGCCAAGAAATATTATTTTGCGCTCGGAGCGCCTTTTTTACAGCTAAGGTGATGTTGTCACCGCTACCCGCTGCGGATCTGGAGGAGATCGTGTCTGCGACAACAGAGGAGTGGCGGAAACTGTCGGGAGCGCGCCTTTTCGTCACCGGGGGCACCGGATTTTTCGGCCGCTGGCTGCTGGAGAGCCTGCTGGCAGCCAATCAGAGGCTGGGCCTGGGGATTGAGGCCACAGTGCTTTCGCGGGATCCTGCTGGGTTTGCGCTCCGCGCGCCTCATTTGAGCCGGCCGGGCGGTCTCCGCTGGGCTCGTGGTTCGGCTGTGAATTTGAATGCTGCCGAGGTTGCAAAGGGTTTGGACGTCTGGGCGGGCGAACTTGCATTTGACATGGTGATTCATCTTGCGACGGAGGCGGACAACCCGCGAACGGTGGCCGATCCGCTGGCCGCCTTTGACGTGATCGCCGGCAGCACGCGTCGCGCCCTGGAATTCGCCGAGGCGGTCGGAGCCCGGAAATTTCTCTTTACGAGTTCCGGGTCCGTCTACGGCCCGCAGCCGCCCGACTTGCCGCATCTGGCGGAGAATGCATCCTGCGCTCCCGACGTGACGGACGTCACGTCAGCCTATGCCATATCCGGAAGCGCGAAACGCGCGGCGGAGGCGCTCTGCGTGGATTTCGGAAAAAGTCGCGGGATCGAAGCCGTGATTGCGCGCTGTTTCGCCTTCGCCGGTCCCGGCCTTCCGATGGACGGCAAATTTGCGTTTGGGAACTTCCTGGCTGACGCGCTGGCCGGCAGTGACATTGTCGTCACGGGAGACGGCACGCCCGTTCGCTCCTATCTTTACGCCTCCGACCTTACGATCTGGCTGTGGACGCTGCTGGTCCGCGGCGCCGGCGGGCGCGCCTACAATGTCGGCTCGGAGCATGCCATCACGATCGCGGAGACCGCTGAAGCCATCAGGCACGAAGTGGCGCCCAAGGCCCGCGTTCGCATCCTGAGCGCGCCGGATAAGACTCGCCCAACCCATCGTTACATCCCCTCGACGGCCCGAGCCCGGCATGAGCTTGGACTCGAGGAACGCGTTGATCTTCCGACCGGAATTCGCCGGACGGCTGCTTGGCTCAACCAGGCGCGTTAGTTGGGCCGGCTTGCGCCTTGGCGTGACAAATCGGGCGAATGATTCCACGCTACTTCCCCTTGTCTTCGAAATATCT
>Ga0302326_10029130_pt1 | contig 11087 bp, 9 predicted proteins | sample Palsa_T0_3_FD_202264 | JGI IMG/M metagenome (GOLD analysis project Ga0302326, IMG submission 202264) | Peat permafrost microbial communities from Stordalen Mire near Abisko, Sweden - Palsa_T0_3 | ecosystem: Environmental > Terrestrial > Soil > Palsa > Peat permafrost | place: Sweden: Abisko...
GGGGCGAACTCGGCGACGCCGGGGTGTTCAACCTCTGTCTGGCCGAGTCGGCCGGCGGGGTCGGTCTCGGCCTGCCCGAAGCCGTCCTCGTCTTCGAGGAACTCGGGCGGGCTCTGGTGCCGGGCCCGCTGGTGGCCAGTCATCTGGCCGCGGGGCTGATCGATGGCGCGGCCGACGGCGCGGCCGACGGCTCGGCCGTCGTCGGCCTGGTCGAGCGTCCCGTCCCCGGCGCGACGATCCCACTTGTCGTGGAACACCTGTCCGATCTCGACACCCTGCTCGTACTGTCCGACCAGGGGGTTGCAGCCGTTGACCCCTCGACGCTCGATGCCACGGCGGTACACCGTCCCATGGACCCCCTCACCCCGTTGTGGATCGTCTCCGCGCTCCCCGACGGCACCGAGGTCGGAGGGAGCGAACTCTCGGCGCGGTGGCGTCGCGACGGCGCCCTGCTGACCGCGGCGCTCCAGGTCGGCTTGGCGGGGTGGTCCACTGATCTGGCCACTGCGTACGCCAAAACGCGCACACAGTTCGGCCGTGTCATCGGCGGGTTCCAAGCGGTCAAGCACATCTGTGCCGACATGCTGGTCCGGGCCGAGGTGGCCCGGGTCGCCGTCCAGGCCGCCGCGGTCACCATCGCCCAACCCGACGTCGGCGACCCTCAGGCCGCCTCGCTCGGGGCCAAGCTGCTGGCCGACGAGGCCGCCCTGGCGAACGGGAAGTCGTGCATTCAGGTCCACGGTGGCATGGGGTTCACCTGGGAGGTGCCGGCACACCTGGCCTTCAAGCGGGCTCGGGTGCTGGCGACGCAGTTCGGCACCGACGACGAGTTGGCAGAATGGCTCGGCGACTCACTGGCCCGGTGAACGTCGACACCCCGGTGGCGGCGACTTACTTGAGGTAGCCGGCGAACAGTCGGGCCGGGTCGATGTCCGACGGCTGCCACCCGTCCATGAGCGTCCGGGCGTCCAGATTCCACACCGGCCGGGACGACTCGATCAGGAAGGACAGGCTGAAGCGCACCTGACCCGTCAGGCGGCGCGGCTCACCCGAACACAGGGCGAGAGCGGCCTCCGCCATCGTCTCGACGGGCTCGGATGTGGCAGGATCGACTCCGGCCGTCGAGCGGGCGTTCTCCGTCGCCACCGCGCCTTCCGGCGCCAGGGCGTTGACGGCGATGTTGCTCTCGTACAGCTCCATCGCCGCACCGGTGGTCACCCGGTCCAGCATCGCCTTGGTCCCCCCGTAGAGACACTGGCCGGCGACCATCGGGTGCATCGAGTACGGCGGGCCGACCTTGGGCGCCGCGCTTCGAGAGCTGATGTTCAGGATCCACCCGGCCCCCTTGTCGACCATGCCGGGGATGGCGAGCCGCGCCAGATCCCAGCCGGCCCAGACGTTGACTTCCAGTGACTCTCGAAAGACGTCGGCCGTCATGGAGGAGAACCGGAGGTCGAATCGACGAGTCGCCGCGGCATTGTTCACCACGACGTCGACCGCGCCGTCGAACGCAACTTCGCCGGCGCGGAGAACGGCGGCGCGGTCGACTCCCCCGTCTGCCAGGTCGATCGGCACCGCGATGGCGCGGCCACCCTCCTTCTCAATGAGGTCGACGGTCTCGGCCAGGGATCCGGCATACGGCCCACTTCCTGCCTGCACCGTGCGGGCGGTGGCCACGACTCGAGCCCCCTCGGCGGCGAACCGTTGTGCGATCGCCCGGCCGATGCCCCGGCTGGCACCGGTGACGACGGCGATGCGGCCGTCCAGCGGCCGATTCTCCGACATGACGACGAGCCACCCCCTCTTGTCTTTCTTGTGACTTTTCCTGCGACGACGGAATGGTCGAGCCCATAGATTCGACTAGAACATCTGCTTATCACGACAGCGCAGACCATCGGAGGGCCACGGTGAAGGGGCGAGACCTGCCAGCGTCGTTCGGTGCCGTCCTCGAGCTCGATCTCCGCCATCCCCTCGACCCGGCGCAGCAGCGGGAGCTCCAACGTGTCTTCGCGGCGCGTCACCTGCTGGTCTTCCCCGCGCAGGAAATCTCGTTCGAGGACCAGGTGCGGGTCGTCGGCTACCTCGGCCCCGTCCTCGCCGGCGGCCCCGAGTGGGTCTCGAACGTCCGGGAGAACGGGCTCGTCCCCGAGGGAGCCCTCCTCTTCCATTCCGACTTCATCTTCACCGCGGAGCCGAGCCTGGGCCTGTGCCTCTATGCCACGGAGGTTCCGCCCCGGGGCTGCCCGACCAACTTCGCCGACGCGGTCGGGGCGGCCGGCCGTCTCCCGTCCGAGCTCCGGGCCCGCGTCCGGGGGCGCCAGGCCCTCAATATCTTCGATCTTTCCGATCAACGAGGTGACGCGCGCTTCCGAGAGGCGACCCTCGGACCGGAGACGCCACTGGCGCCCCGCTACGCCCACCCGGTCCTGATGCGCCACCCCACCACCGGGCAGGAGTTGCTCTCGGTGAACCAGATGCAGACCGACCGCATCATCGGCCTGGACGAGCGCGAGAGCGAGGAGACCCTCGAAGACCTCTGGGCGCTGCTCTACGCGCCGGAGAACACCTACTCGCATGATTGGCGGGTGGGCGACCTCGTGCTCTGGGACAACATCGCCGTGCAACACGGACGCCCGGCTCCTCCACCCGACGTGCCGCGCACCATGCGGCGCGTGACCATGGCCGAGCACAGCGTCCTCGACCTGGTACCCGGGTTCGCCGAGGCCCGGGCGGCGCGCCGAGAGTCCGAGGCCCGGGCGGGAGAGCCGGGGCGCGACTAACGGGTGTAGCGGACGGCGTCCTCGGAGCCGCCGGTCGCGTTCCCCTCGCCGTAGGAGTGCGCCCCGGTGCCGGCGAGTCCACCACCCGACACGATGAGGTACTCGTCGCGAATCGGGCGGCCATCGAAGAAGCATTCGAGGATCTCCCGGACCCCCGCCGCGTAGCGGGCTTGTGCCGATAGCGACGTGCCCGAAATGTGCGGCGTCATGCCGTGGTGCGGCATCGACCGCCACGGGTGGTCGTTGGGCGGCGGCTGGGGGAACCAGACATCGCCGGCGTACCCGGCGAGCCGGCCGCTCTCCAGCGCGCGCATCACGGCGTCGCGATCGCAGATCTTCCCGCGGGCCGTATTCACCAGGTACGAACCCCGCTTCATGGTGGAGAGCAGGTCGTCGTTGAAAAGCCCTTCGGTCCCGGGGTACAGCGGCGCGTTGATCGTGACGACGTCGCAGTGCGGCACCATGTCGGCCGTGCTCTCGTGAAAGGTCAGGCCCAGCTCGCCTTCCACGTCGGCCGGAAGCCGGTGGCGATCGGTGTAGTGGAGGTCGACGTCGAATCCCTTGAGGCGCCGCAGCACGCCGGTGCCGATGCGACCGGCGGCGACCGATCCGACGGACATCCCCTCGAGGTCGTACGACCGCTCCACGCAGTCGGCGATGTTCCACCCACCCCGGATGACCCACCCATAGGACGGGATGTAGTTGCGCACGAGCGCCAGGATCATCATCACGACGTGCTCCGCCACACTGATGCTGTTCGAATAGGTCACCTCGGCCACCGTCATCCCCTGCGCCGAGGCCGCTTGCAGGTCGACGTGGTCCGAGCCGATACCCGCCGTGATGGCCAGCTTCAGTTTCGGCGCCTTGGCGATCCTCTCTGCGGTCAGGTACGCCGGCCAGAACGGCTGCGAAATGACGACGTCCGCATCGACCAGCTCCCGTTCGAAGACCGAGTCAGGCCCGTCCTTGTCCGTCGTGACGATCAACGTGTGGCCGGCGTCCTCGAGGAACCTGCGGAGCCCGAGCTCTCCCGACACGCTGCCGAGGAGCTGTCCCGGGGTGAAGTCGATGGCGCGGGGAGTCGGCGTTGTCTGGCCACCCGGATACGAGGAGATGACAGGGATGGCGTCGCGGGCATAGGAGTCGGGGTAGCCGTCGACGGGATCGTCATAGAGCACGCACAGGACCTTTGCCATTTCGATTCTCCTCACTCGCCGTCGCGGATCTGCGCAGTTCAGCAAGGAACTTAGCGGCTGGCCACAGCCGGGCCTGGTGATGGGACGTTCACGAAGGGTTGCCGCGTGGACGCCCCGTTACACTCGCGGTTCGCATGCCCGACACTCCGACCGCCCTGTCGTTCGATGAGGTGCTCACGACCACCAGGGCCGTTCGGCGCCGTCTCGACCTCGAGCGACCGGTGGAGCGCACGGTGGTCGAGGAATGTCTCCGCCTCGCCTTCCAGGCGCCGAACGGCGCCAACGATCAGAGCTGGGGCTGGGTGCTGGTCGACGACGCTCCCCTGCGCGCCACGCTGGCCGACCTCTACCGCAAAGGGATGGCAGACCACGTGGCGCGCGACCGGACCGGCGAGACGCCCGACACCACGTCCCCCGACGAGCGGATGTCGGCCTCGGTCCAGTACCTGGCCGACAACATGGAGCGCGTCCCCGTCCTCGTGGTGCCCACGGTGGCCCGCCGCTACGGTGCGGCCACCACGTTCGCGCAGGCCAGTCGCTGGGGGTCGGTCCTGCCCGCCGTGTGGAGCCTCCACCTGGCCTTGCGGAGCCGGGGGCTGGGCAGCGCGTGGACCACGTTGCACCTCTACCGCGAGGAGGAGGCCGCACATGCCCTGGGCATCCCGTACGGCGAGCACACCCAGGTCGGTCTGTTCCCGGTGGCGTACACCGTGGGAACGACGTTCCACCCCGCTGACCGCACGCGTTCACCCGGACGGATCGGCTGGAACCACTGGCCGGGATGACCGTTGGTCCGCGCCGCCGCGCCCACCGGGCGTGGACGCCTGGCAACTAGGCACCTCAATTCAGCGGCCTATCGATGTGCGGTGTCGACCCCTCCTGAGCTGCGAAGAGACCACTGCGGCCAAAGTGCCACTTGCTCGTGCCGGACTAATTCGTATATAAAATGCCCGGGGGATGGTTTCTATCCAGATTCACGAATAAGGGGGGGCAATGCGCTTCGTGCACTCAGTCCGCAAGGGTAAGCGCGCCATCGCGTCGGCCGCGATGACGATGTCGTTGGCGGCCACGGTGGTCGGAGTCGGTGCGGCGGCGCTGTCGGGCACCGCGGCGGCCGCTACGGACGCATCCTCCTCGAGCGGATCGATCGTGGTCGGCGGCGTCGATGCCGGGTTCAACTTCCCTGGCACGGCGATCGGCTTCCAGGCCGGCATCTACCGCTTCAACAAGGCGGGCGGGATCGGCGGGCGCAAAATCAAGTTCCTCGGGGTCCTCGACGACCAGGACTCACCGGCCTCCGAGACGACGGACGTCAACCAGCTCGTCCAGAGCGACCACGTGTTCGCGGTGACCCCTTTCGCTGACGACGTCGCCTCCACCCAGTTGACCACCTTCCTCGGTCAGAACACCACGCCCGTGCTCGGCTACGGCGTGGAGCAGGCCTTCTGCGAGAGCAAGTGGGCCATCAGCATCATCGGTTGCCAGCAGTCGTTCCAGGGCTGGGAGACCACGGCGTCCATCAGGCAGATCATTGCGGCCTCGAAGAAGCCAGCCTCTCAGCTCAAGGTGGCGATGGAAGGCTATGACAGCCCACCGGCGGTCACGGTCAGCCAGACGCTCGGCGAGGTGTGGAGCAGCCTGGGAGCCAAGGTCGTCATCAACCAGAACAACATCCCGATCACCGGCGCGCAGAGCCAGGCCCCGTTCGTCCAGGCCATCCTGGCCACCGATCCCAACATCGTCTTCGAGGTCACGGGATCAGCGGCCGGAATCGCGCTGGCCGCCGCCCTCCATGCCGCCGGCTACCACGGAATCATCTACAACGGAGCAACCTACGAGCCGTCGGCGGTGGCCTCGCAGCCCTCGGTGGCCTCCGCGCTCACTGGGGTCTACACCACCAACCTGCTGCCCACCGAATACGACGGCACTCCGGCCGTCAAGCAGGAGCTGAAAGATCTGAAGTCGATCGGCGCCGCCCCGGACATCGAGATCGGCACCGACATCGGCTACTGGAGCGCCCAGCTCTTCATCCAGTTGCTCCAGGCGACCAAGGCACGTGGGGCGGCCCTGACCCCGTCCAACCTGGCGGCGACGGTGGCCAAGGGCATCACGATCAAGCCGACCCTGGCGGGGGGCAACGGGCCGTTGAGCTGGCCCACCCTCTCCGACCAGCCCCAGCCGTGCACCTCGACGGTGGTTGGGGCTGGCCCCACCTACAAGCTGTTCCAGAAGTTCACCTGCTACCCGAACAAGAAGGTGGCGACCAGCGCCTCATAGCGAGGGGGGTCACCCTCGAAGCGGCTACTCCGTCGCGGGGGATGACCAGTGGGTGAGGTCGACCACCCAGGCCGCTCCCCGTTCCGCCTCGAGCGCCAGGGCTTCGGCCTGCGAGCAGCTCTGTCCTTCGTCGTAGAGCTCGAATGTGGCCGCCACGGCGGGGGCAGGTGCCCGCCGTATGGCGTCGGTGATCTGGCGGACGCGCGCTTCCAACTGGTCGTGGGGCACCACGTGGTTCACCAGCCCGATCCGTAGTGCATCGGCGGGATCGATCACGGCGCGGGTCGCCGAGAGCTCCTTGGCCCACCTGATGCCCACGGCGCGGGGCAGCAGCGCCGACATTCCCCAGCGGGGCAGCACGCCGAGGTGGGTGTGTGTGTCGGCGAAGCGGGCCAGCTCCGAGGCCACGAGGAAGTCGCAGCTCAGCGCGATCTCCAGACCACCCGTGACACAAGGCCCGTTGACGGCTCCGATGACCGGTTTGCGCACGCCCCTGATCGCCCGCCCGGGGTCGGTCGGCGGCAGGGTGCGGCCCCGGGCGCCGATCTCCTTCATGTCCGCGCCGGCGCAGAACGCAGGATCGGTCCCGGTGAGGACGACGACGTCGATGTCGTCGTCTCCGTCGACCTCGGCGCACAACTGCTCCAGACGTTGCCGCATGGCCACTGTCAGCGCGTTGCGAGCGGCGGGACGGTCGAACACCACGGTCAGGACACCCTCGGTACGGATCTCCTTCAGGCCGGCCACCACCGTCAGGGTCGGTCCAGTCGCTGGTTGTCCCACGTGAGAAGCCGTTCTGTCGAGGTGAGCCGCACCAAGGATCGAGCGCCGTCGTAACGGGCGAGCGCCGACGCCGGCATCTCCTGGCGCGGCGTTCTGAAGCCGGCGTACTTCGCCTCGAATAGCGCGTCAACCGACTCCCAGTCAGGTTGCTCGACGAGATCGCCCCGGCCGATGAGGTGTACGGCGCGGAGGTCCTTCCATGCCTCGCCCGATTCAACGAGAAAGGCAATGCGCCCATCGCGACGGATGCGGGTGAACTTGTGCGAGGCCGCCGGGCCGGCCACCAGGACGGAGCGGTCGTCGACCACGAACCAAACGGGGAGGCTGACGGGCACGCCGTCGCCGCGCAGGCTCGTCAAGATCCCCGTGTGGGAGGACCCGAGGACATCCCACGCCTCGCCGTCAGTCAGTCGCACGCTCACCGCTCACCGCCGATCGAAACGGCGCGCCCAGCAAGTCCGGAGTCGAACCGGTATGGGGCGGCGACGTGCACGCGCCTTACCGTAGCGGCCGTCGGGCGAGCAGAACCTCCCCGGGCGCCTCGCCGATGTGGTAGTCGATAGGCGTGACCCCCCACGAACTGTTCGGCCCGGCCGCCCGACGGGACCAGTTCCCGGTCTATGCCGCCCTACGCGGGAACGGACCGGTTCAGCTGGGTCCAACCAGGTGGGCCCTGCTCGACCACGCGGATGTGCGGGCGGCCCTGGCCGACCCGCTCGCCTTCTCATCAGACCTGCGGTCGCGGGACAACCCGGTGTTCGCCAGCTCGCCGCTCATTTTCGACGACCCGCCCCAGCACACCCGGATCCGCAAACTGGTGGGACAGGCGTTCACGGCCCGCCAGGTGGCGGTCGTCAGCCCGTGGCTGTCCACCACGGCCGCCCGCTTGTTCGACGCCTTGGGTTCGGGCCCGGTCGACGTGATCGCCGAGTACTGCGACCCGTTTCCCACCCGGGCCATCGCCCGCCTCCTCGGTGTGCCATCGGAGGCCCATCGCCTCCTCAAGCAGTGGTCCCTCGACAGAACCTTTGTGGCCTACCACGGAGACCGGGACGCCCGCCGGAGCACCGCGCTGGACGAAGCCGAGCGCGGCTGCGCCGAGCTCGCGGCGTACCTCCTCGACCTCGTGGCCCAACGCCGCGCCCGGCCGCAAGAGGATCTGCTCTCGGCGCTGGCGGCGGCCGAGGTGGACGGGGCCACGCTGACCGACGAGGAGATCGCCGACCTCGGTGGGGTCCTGCTCTCGGCCGGGAACGTCACGACCACGCGACTTTTGGGCAACCTGTTCCACCTTGTCGCCTCCACGTCCGACCTGCTGCATCGCCTACGCGGCGACCGGGCACTGATCGCACCGGTCGTCGAGGAGGTGCTGCGTCTCGAGAGCCCGGTCCAGTTCCCTGCCCGCGTCACCACCCGGGACGTCGAGCTCTCCGGGACGACCATCCCGGCGGGGCACTTCGTCATGGTGGGCCTCGGCTCGGCGAACCACGACCTGGCCTACTCCCCCGAACCCGACTGTCTCCGTCCGGGTGAGCGACCGCCCCATCTGGCGTTCGGGTACGGCATCCATTTCTGTGCCGGGGCGGCGCTCGCCCGGCAGGAAGCCGCCCTCACCCTGCACGCCATCCTCGACCGCTACGACCGGATCGAGGTGGCGGCGGCACCGGTCCGAGAGGAAGGGCTGGCCCACCGCGGGTACGCGCAACTGGTCCTCCGGTTTACGGCGCGCCACGAACCCGAATAGGACACGCGACATCCGTGCGAGGTCCGACGGCCAGGTGCGTTAGAGCATCTCGACTTCGGTGAACTGCAGAGCAGCAGACGTGGCGGGGTCGTCGAGCACGGCTCTGCCGTCGGGCCGGACCAGCAGGCCGGCGGTCACCCCGACCACGAGCGCGCCGGCCGCCACCAGGAACCCCAGATGGAAACCGCCCACCAACGCGGCGAGATGGGTGTCGCCTGCGGCGGTCAACGCACCGGTACGAATGCTCGAGACGCTGGCCAGCACGGCGATGCCCAACGCCGCCCCCATCTGCTGGGCCACGTTGATCACGCCCGAGACCAGGCCCGAGTCGCCCGAATTCGACACCGCCATGGCGATCGTGGTGTTGGGCACCGTGAACGTTCCCCCCGAAATCCCGAGCACGGCCATGGCGGGGAAGAGATTGACCCAGAAGCTGCCGTGAACCGGCAGGAGCACGAGGATGAGGAGGCCGCAGGTAAAACCGCAGAGCCCTATGACGTGGGTCTTCTTGCTGCCGATGCGGGCCATGAGAAGCGGGGACAAGGTGAGGGTGAGCAGGCTCAGGAAGATCGTGTTCGGGAGAAAGGCCAAGCCGTTCCCGAGTGAACCGAAGCCGAGCACTTCTTGAAGGTAGAGAACCAGGAGGAAGAAGGAGCCGTAGGAACCAAAGCAGAACATGGCGCGTGAAATGGCGGCACAGAGGAGGTTCCTCGACCGCAGGACACGGACCGGGACCAGCGGATTCGACACGCGGGACTCCAGGACGACGAATCCGGCCCCCAGGACGACGGCCGCCACCAGGGAACCCAGCGTCACTGGAGATACCCAGCCTTTGTAGCCCGCCTCGACGAATCCGACGACGGCGAGAAGCCCGGCGGCGGTCACCATCACGGCCCCGGGGATGTCGACACCCTGTCGAATACCGATCCCGACATAGCGTTCGATGACGAAGAGACCTACCGTTACCGTCGCCACACCGATCGGGAGATTGATGAAAAAGATCCAGTGCCACCCGAAGGTGGCAGTGATGACGCCTCCGATCAGCAGCCCGATCGAACCGCCTGCGGCGGACATGAACGCGTAGACACTGATGGCCCGCTTGCGCTGGGCCGGTTCGTGAAAGATGTTCACGATGATGCCCAGAATCATGGCGGACTCGAGAGCGGCCCCGACGCCCTGGAGGAAGCGGAACGACACCAGGTCGACGTCCGAGCGCGCCAGGCCGCAGAGGAGCGAGGCGAGGGTGAACAGCCCCAACCCGGCGATGAACACCTGCTTGCGACCGAGCAGGTCCCCCAACCGTCCGGCCACCAGGAGACACGCGCCCAGCGTGACCAGATAGGCGTTGGACACCCAGCTCAGTGAGACCTGCGACATGTGGAGGTCGCGCTGAATCGACGGGAGGCTCACGTTCACCGCCGTCGTGTCGAGCAGGGCCATGAACTGCCCGAGAGTCAACACGGTGAAGACGAGCCACAGACGACGGGGCACCGGTGGGGGGCGTCTCGGCATCGACCCGGTCTCGACCTCACTCATGGACGCCCGCGCCCGTAGTCTCGTCCGGTCTGGCGCGTCTCACCGCAGGGCAGCCCGGACCCGGGGGACGATCTCGTTGACGATCCGGAGTGCCACGGCTTGCGACCGGGAGCGGGTGGCCGGTGTGAAGACCAGGTGGGTGGCACCGGCCCGTACGAACTCGGCCAGTCCCGACACGACATCGTCGGGTGACCCGGCGACCGCGATGCGGGCCAGCATGCTGTGGAAGTCCTGGCTGTAGTTCCCGCCCAGGAACTCGGCCGCCTCCTCTTTCGCCAACTCCGCGTCGTCGTCGACGTTCACGAAGACGAAGGCGAACCATTCGAAGTCCGAAAGATCCCGCCCGGACTCGTCGGCCAGACGCCGGATGCTCTGTACCGAATCCGCATACCGGCGCGCCGAGTAGAGATACGGCATCCACCCGTCGCCCAGCGCGACTGCCCGCTGCATGGCCCGTTCCTTGCGCCCCGCCACAATGATCGGTGGCCCATTCGATTGCACCGGGGCCGGATGGATGCGGACCTCCTCCATGGAGTAGTACCGGCCCGTATGGGACTGCTCCGCACCACTCCACAGCCGCCGCAGAAGCGGGATGGCCTCATCCGTCCGGGCCCCGCGCTCTGAGACAGGTATCTGACAGGCCCGGAACTCCTGCGGATACTCCCCTCCCACGCCCACGCCGAGCGTCACGCGGCCGCCCGTCGCCCGGTCGAGGTCGGCGATCTGCTTGGCCACGATGGCCGGCGGGTAGAGCGGGAGGAGGAGTATGGA
>Ga0302326_10029131_pt1 | contig 11086 bp, 7 predicted proteins | sample Palsa_T0_3_FD_202264 | JGI IMG/M metagenome (GOLD analysis project Ga0302326, IMG submission 202264) | Peat permafrost microbial communities from Stordalen Mire near Abisko, Sweden - Palsa_T0_3 | ecosystem: Environmental > Terrestrial > Soil > Palsa > Peat permafrost | place: Sweden: Abisko...
TCGGCGTCGGGATCAGCATCGAGAACGCGGCCTTCCCGGCGCTGGCTTCGGACGCGTCGCCCGACGACCGGCGCGGTACGGTGCTGGGCGTGGTCTCGGGGCTCGACAGCCTGGCCGGCTTCCTGATGCCGCCGATCGTCACCGGGGTGCTGGGCGCCTTCGGCGTCGCACCGGCGGCGGCCATCATCGCCGGCATGGTCACCGTCGCCCTGGCGCTCGGGGTCATTCAGACCCGCCGTGCCGGGCAGGCCGCTCCGTCGCTGAGCGCCACGCCGGCTGAATGAGCGAGCTTCGCGCGCGGGCGCCACGATGATGCGCGCGCTGGGGCGGCGCATCCGCCATTGGCGCGCCGGCGCCGAGCACCGCACCGCCGAGGACGACCGCTTCTTCGACGTGCCGCACGCGATCGAGCTGCGCAGCGCCGCATTCGCGCCCGACGGTCCGCTGCCGCGGTCGCGACTGTCGCCGCCGCTGCGCTGGAGCGGCGTACCGCCCGAAACACGCAGTCTGGTGCTAGTCGTCGAAGACGTCGACGTGCCGCTGCTGCGGCCGCGCGTGCACGCGATCGCGTACGCCATCGATCCGGCGGTGACGTCGCTGCCGGAAGGCGCGCTGGTCGAGCGGCACGTGGCGCTCGGCTACAACGGGGCCGGACGGCTGGCTTACGCAGCGCCCGCACCGCTGCCCGGGCACGGCGTGCACCACTATGTGTTCACGCTGCTCGCGGTCGACTTCGTTCCGCGCTTCGATCAGCCGCCGACCAAAGGCCGGCTGCTCGACGCGATCGGCGGACACGTCGTCGCGCTCGGCGAGCTGACCGGCACCGCCGAGCGCTGAGCGCCGCGCCGGCGCGTCAGCGCGCCTGCAACATCGCCACGGCCGCGGTCAAGCGCGCCAGCCGCGCGTCGGTGGACGCGCGATAACGAGCGAGCTGCGCGCGCAAGTGCGCGTTCTCGGCGTCCATCGCGGCGACCCGCGCGTGCAGCGCTTTGATTGCCGCCAGCGCGACACCGTCTTCGTCGATCGAAGTGATGTGCTTGTCGTCTTCACCGACGCCGAACGCGGCGTAGAAGTCCTGTGCCATCGGCCCGACGTGACGCACCCCACGCTCGGACTTGTAGCTCCACCGGCTGATCGGCAGCGCCGCGACCTTGTCGAGCACCGCCGCGTCGTCGATGCGGGCGACGTCGGTCTTCAGATTACGGTCGCTCGCCGAGGCCCACGTCCCCGAGCCGGGTGCGAGCGTCGCGCCGACGGTGTTGGCCGCATTCGTCCACAACGTGAAGCCGCCCGTGGCGCGCGCCAGAAACTGATTCACCGCCGTCGATTCGAGCAGCGTCGCACCGCTGGCGTAGTCGCTCCACACGAAGGACCCCGCGTAGCGTGCGTACGATTTGAATCCCGCCGCGAAGCTCAACTCACCGGCGGCGTTGTTGTCGTAACCGCCAGGCACCGTCGCGTACGCCCCTTCAGCATAGCTTCCCTGGCCACCGGCCACGACCGCGGCTTCTCCGGAAACGGTATTGCTGCTGCCCGCGCCGATGAAGCCGTATTCGGCCGACATCTTGTTCGTGTAGCCGCCGGCGACGGCGCCGTACGTTCCCGAAAGGTTGTTGTACACGCCGCCGCCGAGGAAGCTGAATTCTCCCGAAAGAGTGTTCTGATTACCGCCCACGATCGCTGCATCGGCTGTGGCGGCGGCGGTGATCGTATTTTGCTCTCCACCACCGATCAGCGAATCTCCAGCGGCGATCGAATTGTCCTCGCCGCCGACGATCGACGATTCACCGGCGGTAACCTGATTGCCATCGCCGCCGACGATGGCCGACTCACTGTCGTTACCGGTCAAGACATTGTATTCGCCTCCGCCGATGAAGCCGGCGTCGCCCCCAGTCGTGTACGAAATCGCATTCGAGAGGCCTCCCGCAATGGCCGACCATTCGTCGCATGCCTGGTTACTTGAGCCGGCACCGACGAAGGCATACTGTCCACCGGCCACGTTAGAGCCGGCGCCGCCGACGAACGCATCCGCGCCGGTCCCCGAGCACGTCGGCACCGACAGCGTACGGCGAGCCCCCGATGGCGTACGACGGCCCACCGATGCTTGGCCGCCCGAAACGGCGCCCTGCTGCGCGGCCTGCGGAACGGTTGCCGACGAGCGCGTGACGCTCGAACCGCCGTCGGCGCACCCGACGACGGTAGGCGCGCACACGGCCGAGCAAAGCAAAATCACAGCGAAGCGCGATCGCATTTGGAAGTCTCCCGCGAAGAAACGAAGCCTATCCGCAACTTTGCGATGGATGCCGAGGCGACCTTGGGGCTACACGCTCACCCAGCCGGCGGCGGTGGCGATCGCGACGGCTTCGCGCCGGCCGCTGCAGTTGAGCTTGCGGCAGATCGAGCGAATGTGCGTGTCGACGGTCTGCGGGCTGCGGCCGGTTTTCGCGGCGACGTCCTTCGTGCTCGCGCCTTTGGCGAGCAGCTGCAAGATCTCGCGTTCCGACGGCGTGAGCTGCGCGTAGCCCGCACCTTCGACGCGCGCGAGCGGCAACGCGGCCAGCAGCCGCGCGATGCCGCCGAAATGTTCGGCGCGCAAGCGCTCGAGCGAGGCGGTCAGCGCGGCCGGGTCGACCTGCTCGAGCTGCACGCGCGACATTGCGCGCACCGCTTGTACCAGCGCGCGCAGCCGCCGCATCGACGGCGCGAGCAGCCGTTCCGCTTCGCCGAGCCAGCGGTGTGCCGCGGTCGCGCGCCCCCGCACCAACTCGGCGGTCGCGAGCGTCACGTTCGCGCGCACCAGCCGCGGTGACACGCGCTCGCAGCGCTCGAGCACCGTCACCGCGTCGCGCAGCGCCTCTTCCCCTTCGTCGCGCAAGCCCGCGGCAAACGCGAACAACGCCGTATCGGCCGAGCGCATCACGCGCCGCTCGGGGATGGTCTGCCGCTCCGCGGTTCCGGCCAGCAGATCGTACGCGCGCCGGAACTCGCCTTCCCACGCCGCGCGCAGCGCGTAGGCCGGCAGCAGCGCCTGCGCACGGGTCAGCGCCGGCGCCGCCATCTCGTCGTCGAGCTCGGTGTCGAGCAGCTCGAGCGCCGCGTCGTCGCCGCGCTCGACTTGAATCGCGTATGCGGCGACGAGGCCGAACAGGCGCACCTGCCGGCTGGCGCCTTTGCGCGCGCACTCCTCGAGCCGGTCCAAGATCCCCAGCGTCGCGATCGGATCGTCGTCCTCGTCGTTGACGACGGTGTAGAGTACGGTGTACGCGCGCGCCGCGACCTCGAACAGCCCGCGCGCGGCCGCCAGCTCCACCGCGATCGTCGCGTACTCGCGCACCCGCTCGTGCGTCGGCGCGAACTGGTAGACGTACGCCGCCTGCTGGTACAGCCGCGCCCGCAGCTCGTCGCTCAGCGGCTCGGCCAGATCGAGCGCGCGCCGCGCGGTGACGGTCGCTTCGGTCATGCGGCCGGCGCGCACGTACGCCGTCGCCAGCGTGCCGAGCATCGGAACGCGCAGCGACGGCGCAAGGCTCTCGTCGCGCGCGTAGGGCTCGAGCAGCTCGACGCTGTCGCGATCCTGACGCACCAGCTCGATCGCATAGCGGTGCACCAGCGCGGCGCGCAGCTCGGGGTCGCTCGCGCGCTCGATCGCCGCCGTGAAGCTGCGCTCGGCGACGTCGAACCGACCGCGGTTCGCGTCGAGCATCGCGCGAATCCCGATCAGCGCGGCGTTCTCGCGCCGCCGCTCTTCGGGAACCGCCTCGATCGCGGCGCCGAGCGTCTCGCCTTCGCCGCGCTCGAGCAAACCGACGCCGTGACGTTCGATCATCCGCACGATGCCGTCGACGGCCCCGACCTTGGCATGCATCGCGAGCGCGCTCGCCTCGCCGCCCGGCCGGCGCTCGAGCAGCTCCGCTCCGGCAACATGCGCATCGAACCATTCGCCCGCCCCGGTGCGGCGCAGCTCGCGTTCGAGGAACTCGCGAAACAGATCGTGGTAGCGGTACTCGCCGGTGGACGTGACGTTGAGGAACGCGACGCTGCGCCGCAGCTCGACCACGAACTCAGCGCTCCCGCCGAGCGCTTCGGCAATCTCCTGATCGAAGGTCGGAAAGACGCTGCTGCGCAGCAAGAAACGCTGCTGCGCGAGGTCGAGTCCGGCGAAGACCTGCTCGGCGAGATAGCGGTACACCATCTCGCGCGTGCCGCTGGCCGCCGCGCGCAGATCGGCTGCGTGGGTGCGCGTGCGCAACGCGATCGACAGCGCGATCGGCCAGCCGCCGGTGAGCTCGCGCAATGCTTCGACTTCGGCGGGTTCGGCAGCGGCCTGCGCGTCGTCGGCGGTTGCGAGCGCTTCGTCGGCCGTGAAGCGCAAATCGTCTTCGCCGACCGGCAGATCCATCAGCCCGTAGCCGATCCACGACGCGATCGGCAGCCCGGCGTCGCTGCGCGTCGCGATGATCCAACTGATGCGTTTGCCGGTGCGTTCGACCAGATCGACCAGCAGCGCGACGGCTTTGGGATCCGATGCCGCGTAGTGGAAATCGTCGATCACCACGGTGCAGACCGTGCGTTTGAGATGTTCCGCGAACCAGTCGCCAAGCTCGCGCACCGGATCCTCGAGGCCCATGATGCGCTGCTGCATCGCCGGAAACGCGGCCAGCGCGGTCGGTGCGACCGGTTCGAGCGCGGCGCTGAGGCCGTGCACGAACGCCAGCAACGAGCGATCCTCCCGCGCGACGTCGTAGCGCACCGCGTCCAAGCGCGTCGTTTCGGCGAAGTCGCGCAAGGCGACGCTCTTGCCGAAGCCGGCCGGAGCGACGATGACGGTGACGGGGAAGCGCGCCGCCCGCACGATGCGGTCGTTGACGCGGGCTCGCAGCAGGCGGTTGGCGGTGATCGGGCTCACTTCGGCGCCGTACGTGTGGCTGCTTCCAATTTGGGTAGGAGACTCAGCGGGCCAAGCAGCCGTGTCCATGGGGGATGACTCGCCCAGAATGTCGCTCGCTAGAATTCGGTTCGTTCCGGTCGGCCGCGCCGTCGCGTTGCTCGCCACCCTAGCGGTGGCAGGGTGTGCCGGCGCGGGAACCGGCCCGCTTCCCAGCGCGACGCAATCCGCCCAGTCGGTACCCACCCGCGGCGTGTCGGAGTCGGCGACCGGGTTGCCGGGCGAGAGCGCGACCGGGCTGCCGGGCGAGAGCGCGACGGGCCTGCCGGGCGCGAACTTCGCCTGCTCGGGGATCCCGGCGCCGGGCAGCGCCGACTGCACCATCGCGATCAACCTGAACGTGCCGCCGGTGGCCGACGCGACGGAGCCTGCGGCGTTGATCGCGGGCCTGCACCCCGCCGACCTGCAGAGCGCGTACGGGCTGGTCTCCGATGAGGCCGGGACGGTCGCCGTCGTCGACGCCTACGACGATCCGCTGGCGGAGTCCGACCTCGCGGTCTACCGGCTCGCCTTCGGCTTGCCGGCCTGCACCGGCGTCAACGGCTGCTTCCGCAAGCTCAACGAGCACGGCGTCGCAGGGAGCTACCCCGCTACGAACGTCGCCTGGTCCGAAGAGATCGCACTCGATCTCGAGATGGTCTCGGCGGCCTGCCCGAAGTGCTCGATCGTGCTGGTCGAAGCCAACTCGGCGCTCCTCAACGACCTCGGCACGGCGGTCGACAGCGCAGTCGCGGCCGGCGCCAAAGCGGTCAGCAACAGCTACTACTCGATCGAGTGGTCGACCGAAACCGCCGAAGACGTGCACTACCGCCACGCCGGCGTCGCGATGACGGCCAGCTCGGGCGACCGCGGCTATGCGACCTATCCGGCCGCGTCGCAATACGTAACCGCCGTCGGGGGCACGTCGCTGGCGCGCTCGGGGAGCGGCTGGAGCCAGTCGGCCTGGCAGTACACCGGGCATGGCTGCAGCGCGTATATCGGGCGTCCCGCCTGGCAGGGCGGCACGACCTGCCGCACCCGCTCGGCGGTCGACGTTGCGGCGGTCGCCGATCCGCAGACGGGCGTCGCGACCTACGCCACCCAAGCCGGCGGCTGGGTCGTCGCCGGCGGAACGAGCGTCGGCGCCCCGCTGCTCGCGGCGGCCTACGCGCTGTCGGGCCGCCCCGAGTCGCCCAGCTACTCGTATCTGCGGCCGAACGACTTCACGCCGGTCGGCGGCCGCGGCTACCAGAGCATCACCGGCCTCGGCTCCCCCCTCGGCCTCTCGGGTCTGTAAGCCTCCCATCTAGGCCGTAGCCGACCGCGTCCGCGTTGGGATCGGCCCGCTAGGGCCGGCGCGGCTCGGCCCAAAGGGCCGAACGCGCGCCTACCCGGTTTTCGGTATGTCCGGGCCCCCTTCGCGCTCCTACCCTCGGAGCGAAGGAGGATGGGACCCACATGAAAAGACTCGCCGCCGTCGCCGCCACCGTTGGCGTCATGACGGCTTCCTGCTCCGGGGGACACAGCGTCGGTTCGCTGCTTCCGTCGGGCGCTTCGAACCAGCCCATGTCGGCCGGACAGAGCTCCGCATCGAGCTCGGAGGTCGGCACCCGCTCGACCCGCAGTCTCGCGCTTGCGGCGCCGCCCGCCGGCTGGGCGAACACCGGCACCCAGGTGCTGTCGCTGAAGAGCGCCACCGATCGCGGGGCGCTTCCGTCGACCCAGTCGCTGACCGTGCGCCTCGGTTTGCAGCTGCACAACACGGCTCAGCTGCAGCAGGTCATCAAGAACCACCAGAAGCTCACGCCGGGCGCGGTCAAGTCATCGTTCGGCCCGACGGCGAGTGACGTCTCGAAGGTCACCAGCTACTTGCAGAGCATGGGCCTGAGCAGCGTCAAGGTGGCGAGCAACAACCTCATCATCAGCGCGACCGGCAGCGCCGCGCAGGTCTCCAAAGCGTTCAACACGACGCTGCACGGCTTTACCGTCAACGGCGTGAGCGCGTACGCGAACACCGCGCCGGCGTACGTTCCGTCGGCGCTCAACGGCATCGTCATCGCGGTGCTCGGGCTCAACAACGTCGCGGCGTTCAAGGTCAGCCCGCACGTCGGCACGACCAAGTTCCAGCACGCGGCGCTCAACGCTTCGGCGCCGGCTCCGCAGCCGGAATCGCCGTGCCAGGTGTCGAGCGTGTACATCCTCGGCCTGCCGTCGCCCGAACCGATCCCAACGCCTGAAGCCTATACGACGGGCTGCCCGCGCAACTACTTGCCGACGGACTACTGGCGCGCGTACGACATCAACACGACGCCGGCCGCGACGGGCGTGAACATCGCGATCATGGCCGAAGGCGACGTGTCGCAAGCGGTCGCGGATCTGCGCACCAACGAGCAGGGTGACGGCCTGCCGCAGGTTCCGGTCGTCGTGAAGCAGGTCGGTCTGGCCAGCACCGACACGTCGGGTGACGACGAATGGGTGCTCGACATGACCGCGTCGTCCGGGATGGCGGGCAACGTCAACACGATCTACGTGTACGACACGACGTCGCTGACCGACTCCGACATCGCCAACGAGTTCAACCAGTTCGTCAGCGACGATCTCGCGCCGGTCGGCAACGCCTCGTTCGGCGGCTGCGAAGCGCTCACGTACGTGGACGGCTCGATGGTGCTCGATGACGAGATCCTCGTCGAAGGCGCGGCCCAAGGCCAGACACTGTTCGCATCGACCGGCGACACGGGTTCGTTCTGCTCGGTCGGCAACCCCAACGGCGTCCCCGGCGGCGCTCCGTTCGTCGAGTACCCCGCAGCTTCGCCGTACGTGATGGCGGTCGGCGGCACGACGCTGTGGTCGCAGTACGACGGCTCGTATCAAGGTGAGTCGGCGTGGGTCGCCGGCGGCGGCGGGATCAGCCAGTTCGAGTACTCGCCCTACTGGGAGTCGCCCGCGCAAACGATCGGCACGACCGCGGTCGGCTACTCGTTCCGCGGCGTCCCGGACATCGCGATGGACGGCGACCTGCAGACCGGCATGATCCTGTACATCACCGGTGACGGTTGGACCGTCATCGGCGGCACGAGCCTCTCGTCGCCTCTCGCCGCCGGCACCTGGGCCCGCATGCTCCAGAGCCATCCCGGCCTGACCTTCGGACCGATCGCGTACTACGGCGTGTACGGCACCAGCAACCCGGGCACGAAGCTGCTCGGCCCGCCGCCCACGATCAACCTCGGTCCCTTCCACGACATCATCGTCGGAGACAACGGCGCGTACGCCGCCACTCCGAACTACGACTACACCAGTGGTCTGGGTTCGATCGACGTCGATGCCATGAACGCCGCCCTCGGGCAATAACAACGGGTTCCTCCCCGAGGACGCGCGAGGGCACCGCAGGATTGCGGTGCCCTCGTCGTTTTTCGGCGCAATCATGAAAACGCGCTGAAACAGAACGTGCGCCGTGCTCATGGCGATTTCATCGGCACGCTGCACGATGCGCGCATGAAGAACATCTCACTTGCCCTCGCGCTCGTGTCGGCGCTCTTGGCCGGGTGCGGCGGCGGCGGGTCGACCGGGCCCGCGGTTCCGAACAGCGGCACGCCGATCACCACGCCCCCCACCACGACGAGCAGCACGGTGCTGTCGACAATGACTCTCAACGGCGGCCCCGCTTTCGTGACGGCCGCGCAGTTACCGGTGTACACCTTCGGCGGCGACACGGTCGCCAACCAATCGACGTGCACGGTCGCCAGCGGCTGCCTCGGTCTGTGGCCATCGGTGACGCCGCCGGCCGGCACGCTGCCGTCGCCGTGGTCCGAGTTCACGCGCAGCGACAACGGCGCAGTGCAGCTTTCGTACAACGGCGCGGCGCTCTACACGTTCACCGGCGACAAGCCGGGCGTCGCCAACGGTGACGGCGTGATGAACTTCCACCTCGCGCGTCCGCTCGCGGCCGGCAGTCCGACCGGCCCGGGAACCCCTGGTTATCCGTAGTCGCGTCGTCCGGGTGTGGGCAGAGGAGGAGACGGCAGCAGCCGTCTCCTCCTCGTTCATCTCCGGCACTTTTTCGTTACAGAGCGTCCTCGAGCGCGACCCCGTCGGGTACTCCCCAACCACTCACCGCGTCGAAGCCCAGCCCAGCCGTATATCCCTTCCCGGGTTTCGGATTGGACGCGTTGCTTCCGGTGACGATGTCCCGGCAAGACTCCGCACCGATTGGTTTACCGGTCGTGCCGTTCTGATAGAGCACCGGCGTCAGGAAACGACGCGGCTTGCCGCTCGCCGCATAGATCCGCGCGATGAGCGATGCCCAGAGCGGTGCCGAGGCGCTCGTCCCCCCGTTGGGCGCGTCCCTGCCGACGAGAATGAGATCGTACAGCGGCGGACCCGCCAACGCGGATACGTCGGGCACGACCCGTCCGTCGATGCTGCCGGGGTTGATCGAGGCGACGTGCACGTTCTGCCAAGGCGGCCGTTTGAACGCGGCGCTCACCCCGCCGCCGGTGGCGCCGCCGCCCTTCGGGGTACGGCGGCCTGGCGTCTGCCACCACGCAACCTCGGACTCGCCGGCACCGACGAGCATCGTTCCACCGACGCTCAACACGAACGGGCTCGCGGCGGGGAAGTCGACGTGCCCGCGAGAGTCGCCGACGGCGTCTCCCGATCCGTCGTCGCCGGCTGAGACGCACACGGTTACGCCGAGCATCGAGGTGGTCTGCAGACGCTCGTTGATGGCCTGGACCGCCCCGGCGGACCAATCCGGGGAATCCTCCGCCAAGCCCCAACTGACCGAAAGACTCGCGGGCAGCGGGTGCTTTCCATCGACGACCGCATCGAGCAGATCGACCCACCCCTTTTGGTCGAAGCTCGCAAAATAGACCAGAATCGTCGCTTCCGAACATAGGGCGGAAACGATCTCGATGTCCATCATGACTTCGCCGGTCTCGTCGAATGACACGGACTGAAGATTCGGCGGCAACTGCTGGAGCTGTTGTAAGGTCAGCGGCGCGACGTTGAGGGGAACGACGGTGACCTTCGCCGCCGCGCGCCCGGACTTCGCGCAGAACGCACTGACGTCGTCGGGGAAGTACCCGGGCGCCGCTACCGCCGTCGACGTCACCGGGGTTCCGAATTCGGCGATCGCAATCGTCTGACCGGACGCCGTCCCAGGCGGGAAATTGTACCTCTTTTCGAGGTCGGCGGGAGAGAGCGGAGAGCTTGCGGTTGCGGCTGCCACCGCGGTCTTACGGTGCGCGACTTGCCGCTGGTCGAGCCCCAACACGCTCTCGATGATCCCGTCGAGCTCGGCGGGGATCCCGATCGTTCCGACGCGACCGCGAAACTCGCCTTGATCGGCGCTGCGGTAGATTCCCAATTGAGAAGGGAATGCTTCTTGGATGCTGGCGGCTGGGCCGCTCACTCGAATACTGCGGCCGTCGAACGCCACACCGTCGACCGACAGCCCATATCCCCGGAGCACGTCTTCGACTTTCTGAACCGTCTTGGGATCGACGGCGTACTGTTTTGCAAACTGCTCGGGCGTCATTGCCTGCTTCGGCATATCCTTAGGGTCCGGCAAAGCCGGGCCTTTGAGAGTGACCGTGACCTCGACGTGTGAATGCGGGTCGATGTCGCGCACCCGTTCGGCCCCTGCCTTCAACGGTCGCCGGCTTCCCGGGAGCAGTACGTGTGTGTCTGTTTTGTCTTTGCCGTGTGTGTCAGTGCCGGTCATCTTTCAGCCCCCCTCTGAGACGAAGATCCTCGACGCATGATTACTCAAGAATCGTGCTCCAACTTCGATCTGCGGCCGGCGTCGTACCTACCCGAGATTCAGCGGAGAACGATTGGCAGCGGTAGGAGATCGGACGGAACCGCCGTACGACATCGGCCATTCCGATCTTCGATCGCGAGGGTGTGTCATGGCACGTGGGCGGTCAGTGAGCGACCGCGGGGAAAGCCTCTCGGCGGTAGCCATTCCCGGCAGCAGCCGTCCCGCGGCTGCGGACGCAAAACTGCTGCGACGCTCCAGCGCCGACGAGCAGATAGAGCTCAGTCTGTATGTGCGGCAGAACCCGTCCGGAGCTCATCGCGCGAAGACATGGCTCGCCGAGCTCAATGCGAAGCTCCCCCCGCAGCGCCGCTACCTGAGCGACGCCGCATTCGAAGCGCTGT
>Ga0302326_10029132_pt1 | contig 11086 bp, 8 predicted proteins | sample Palsa_T0_3_FD_202264 | JGI IMG/M metagenome (GOLD analysis project Ga0302326, IMG submission 202264) | Peat permafrost microbial communities from Stordalen Mire near Abisko, Sweden - Palsa_T0_3 | ecosystem: Environmental > Terrestrial > Soil > Palsa > Peat permafrost | place: Sweden: Abisko...
TCGTCGTCAAAGGTTTGCGACGATGCCTTCGATGAGTCTCGCGACGTTCTCGGCGGCGGCTGCGGCGGCGGCGATGACTTCTTCGTGCGAGGTGGGGGTGCCGGCGCCGTGGACGTTGGTGATGAGCGAGAAGCCGATCACGTCGCGGGCGAAGGCGCGGGCGGCGATCGTTTCGAGCACGGTCGACATGCCGACCGCGTCGGCGCCGATGCGGCGCAGGTAGCGCGCCTCGGCCGGCGTCTCGTACGTCGGGCCCAGCAGTCCGGCGTAGACGCCTTCCTGCAGCGCGATGCCGTACTCGCCGGCGACGTGGCGCGCAAGCTTGCGCAGAACCGGTGCGTACGCGTCGACCATGTCGACGAAGCGCTGTTCCTGACCGGGCAGCAAACCGGCGCCGAGCAGCGGGCTCGTGCCGGTGAGGTTGAGCTGGTCGGCGATGAGCATGAGGTCGCCGGTATGATAGCTGGTGTTCACGCCGCCCGCGGCATTGGTGAGCACGAACGTCTTCGCGCCGGCGTGCGCGGCGGCGGCGACCGGATAGATCACGTCGTGGGTCGCGCGGCCCTCGTACAGATGAAAGCGGCCGCTGAACGCGACGACGCGCCGGCCGTGCAGCATGCCGACGTGCGCTTCGCCGGCGTGTCCCGGGACCGTCGGTTCCGGCATCCCGTCGATCTTGCTGTACGGCACGGTGCTGCCGTCGATGCGCTCGCGCAGCACGCCGCCGAAACCCGAACCCAGCACGATCGCCGCGTCGAGCTCCCCGCCGGCCTTGCGCCGCAGGAAATCTGCCGCCGCTTCGAGCCGCTTGCGCTTCATTGCGCCGACTCGACCGGAGCGAGCAGGTTCGTCCCGGTCATCACTTCGGGCACCGGCAGACCGATCAGCGGCAGCAGCGTCGGCGCGACGTCGCCGAGCTTTCCGTTGCCGGTGAACGTGCCGACCGGCTGCGCCGAAACGATCACGAACGGAACGGGGTTCGTTGTGTGCGCGGTGAGCGGGTTGCCGTCGGCATCGATCTTCTCTTCGGCGTTGCCGTGGTCGGAGGTGATCGCCAAGATCCCGTCGGCGGCGAGCACGCTCTGCTCGAGCCGGCCGAGCGCGACGTCGAGCGTCTCGACGGCCGAGACCGTCGCGTCCCAAACGCCGGTGTGGCCGACCATGTCGGCGTTCGCCGCGATCGTCGCGATCGCGCCGGCTCGTCCGTGCGCGGCCAGCTCGGCCTCGACGTGCGCGAGGTACGTTGCGGCCGAGCTCGGCGGCGTGTCGCGCCCGTCGAGGAACGCGTCGATCGCCAGCGCGACGCCGGCTTTGCAGATCACCTCGATCAGCGCGTCGAGATGATCGAGCGAGCTGTGCACCTTGCCGAGCGCCGCCGCTGACCGTCGCGGGCGCACCCGCGGAAGCGGTGCACCTCGCCGCTATCGACCTCGAAGGCCCGCACTCGCTACCGCGCGATCACCCGGCCTGGCAACGCGACGTCCTGGCGGTGTCGTCCCGCGTGCGAGCCGTGCTTGCCGGTTTGCAGCCGGTCGTCGTTCGTGTGCTCGGCTCTTGGGATCACCTCGTGCGTGCCGTCAGCATCGGGAGCCGCTACGTCGAGGTGGACCCGAGTTATCGCCTTCGGTAGCTTCGCCTCGTTTTGCTCGTCGTGGGCAGAACTACGCGCCGCGGATGCCGAATGTGTTTTTGCACGTCGCGCCGGATAAGCTGATGCGAAGCCGCCGTCCGATTCCATACGGCTCGATGGCGTCGTTCGAATTCGACCTGCGCAAGTGTTGTACCGACTTACGATTGCGATCGCAATTCAATCGCAAGAGCGCTTAGTCGTATATTGGTGCGGCTGCAATTTTTTCTTTGTAAAGTAAAGTTATTGATGGACTCCTAACGTCTAGGGGGACCTTGATAGCAAGGGGGAATGGTCGCGATGCCGGACGTCGATCAGATTCCGGCTTTGGATCAAGCCCATAACGGCGACTTGACCAGGGGGTGTCTAACATGATGAAGCTCCGAGCTTGCGCTCTCGCCGCCGCGTGTGCTGCGGCCGCCCCGGGGGTGTCCCTTCCCGCCGCCGCCGCGAACGCCGTTCGCATTCCTCACATGCGAAGCTCCCCGGTGATCACGCTGCGGATGCTGCAGATCAAAGCGCTGCAGCATGCATATCGCTTATTTACGCAATCGTCCTTGACCGGCACCACGCGCGCTGCGCAGGCGAAAGCGTATGCCGCCGTTAGAGCGTCGTATCGCTCCCCCGTTTTCCTGGCGGCACGTCCCGGCAGGTCACCAAAGGCGGTCGGCAACGTGTACCCGCCGGCCACGACAGTTTCACTGTTGACTTTCGGAAGGTTCGGAAATGAGCCGGCTGTAGCCCGCGTCGTGAACCTCACCTACGATAATCGTACGGTTCATTGTTGTCGTCTACGATGACCGTCGCTGACGATGCGACGGCCATCCGCAATGGATTCCCGCCGCTTGCGGCAGCTGTCCACGGAGTTTCGCCGCGATGAGACTCTTCGGCTTCGCCCCCTTTCTCATCGCGGTACCGATTCTTGCGAGTTGTAACATTTTGAGCTGGTTCAGCGGTCCGCCAGGCCCGGCTTCGACAACGGGTGACTGGAGTGGCTTCGCCGAGACGAGTTACAACGATAACTGCGTGATTACCTCGAACCAGAAGCCGAACCCGACCGATATATTGAACGAGTTTCAAAAAGACATGAAGGCCCAAAATCAGGTGCAGCGCACAGTCGTCCCGGACAATGTTATGGCGAGCCAAATGGTTGCGGCGGAAAAGAACAGTGACTGGCTCTGGTTTTCGGGACACGGCGACCCTGGGCTGATGGAGCTGTATTGGTGTGAAACCGGGGGTAATAATCCGGATATCACGTCGTGGGGACCGGGATCAACGACGAACCAGTATCCGAGCAACACGAACGGATTCCCCGTGCAGGGCCAGCTAAAGTGGATCCTCGCCTTCAGCTCGGACACGGTGGCTCTTCCGCCGTCCTTCGTTCCGAGCAACTATGCAGACTACGGCGCGAACTGGTCGATTGCATTTGGCGGCAGTCTTCATGGTCTGTACGGTTTCTATCAGACGTCGGGTACCTGTCCTTTCAGCGACCCAGGGTTCACTGGCGGCGGCGTAACATGCGACATCTACGCGTTTCAAGGGCCCAGTTTCGCGGACGACTTCACGTCGCACGCGCTTGGCAGTACTCCCGTAGAAGACGTCCACTCGTCGTGGGCCAATGCGGCCAACGACGTCAGTTTCGGCGACAGGTGGAGCATGTATGAGTACTCCGGTAACGACACGGACATTCTTGCTGGTGGTTCTACCGATCCCGGACCTTCCGGCGTCGTTACACTGTACTATGCGAATGCGCCGATTGGCGTCGACTCGGTGACGCCGGTCACTCCAGGGAACGGAACATTCACACTCAACCCGACAACGTTGAACCCCGAACCACTGAGCGATACGACGCTGCTTTCCAACGCTCAACCGTACTTCGGCAGCCCCGATTCCTATTCGAACAACGGAACGATCTCGGTGGCGGCAAAGGGCGGTACAACGATTCGTCACTATCTCGCCAGCAGCGCCCTTTCGTACCACGGCGTGTATACCAACAACGCGCTAACCTTCACCCAGGCTTCAGCTTTAAGCGACGCGACGCAAGCCGCACAAGGCGTGAACGGCATGCCGGCCGACGCGGTGCTGACCGAAACCGCCTTGCAATGGGAAGGCGACCCGGTTAGCGGCGGCGAGACGTTGACGGGGTACTTATTTACGTGGAAACACGCCGCGTCGATTGCAAGCAGCGACGCCATACGAGTCGCTGTCACTGACTACCAGACCTCCAGCCAAGTATGCACCGGTGGAACCAAGTACTTCCACGACCCGCCGAATCCGCCGATTACGCTCTGCTTAGGGTATACGACGTACTACACTGACCAGCCGAACATCGCGTATATGTTCCGCATGTGGCACACCGTAGCGGGCGTACAGTCGGTGCAATCGCTGGGCAAAGCTTCAATTACCGCTGCCACCGCGGCAGCATCGCTTCCTGCTGGGTCGGTAATTGTAGCCTATGCGCCGGGAAACTGGAGTCCCTCGTTCGACAATGCATCGCCGAACATCGCGACGCCCGCATGGGTATTCACGCTGGCGGGCGGCGTTCAAGTCTACGTCGATGCATACACCGGCCAAGTACTCGGCAACTCAGCCGACTGACCTCGAATCACCAAGCGCCTCACTTTGATGAGTTGAGCCTATGCGTTATCTGCACGTACCTGCCGACGTGGCACGGCGCTTCATAGGGCTAGGCCTTTGCCTAGCCCTATGCGGCTTCGCCGCCCAGCCTTCGGCCAGTCAAGGTGAGACGAGATCCCGAACGTCGAATACCGAGGCGCGTCTTCTTGACGTTCGGGCTTCCATTGATATCGTCTCCCCATTGGGCATGTATCGTGCGATCTGCTCGATCGGGCCTGGTATGTCCGATCGGAGCCGACGAGAGGTGGAAGTCGTTTTCGGCAATGTGTGCGACCACGCGCGTGGAGACGTTGCTGCATCCGTGTGGCTGCCGCAGGCACTGGGCCTTTCGCCAGGAGTGGAACGGGCGATCTCCTCGCAAGCGGAACTTCATCGCGGGCAGCCGCCCTTCAACGCACCAATCCTCAAGTGGTTGCGCGCGCATGATGTACCGCTATTGGATCCGCATGGACCGGTCGAATTCGCTTCGGTCAGCGCGGTCCACTACGAGCGTGACTGGCGGCTGCCGTTTCGCTCAGAGTCGACGAAGCGGGCGTTCTTCGGGCGGAGGCACGTTACCACCACGGCCTTCATTCGTGGTCGTAACGGCTGGGCAGACGATTCGGCCGGCTGTCGACGCGTCGTCATTCTCACGACGGAACATGGATTTGTCGTACTTGCCGATGCTGGGAAGGATCCTGAAATCGCGGCGCGGTGCATCGTGCGACCGCTCGCGCCGCCTTCAAGGACGCCCGTCGACGCGTCGATCCCGAAGCTATCCCTCACATCCACGACCGATCTTCGCGGCCGTTTGGAGCGGCTCGGAGTACGAATGATCTTCGACGAAACGGCCGATCCGTTTCCCCGCCTCCTACCGAACCACGGACTGTCCGAGATTCTCCAAGGCGTCGACCTTCGATTGGATGAGAAAGGAATCAGCGTGCGGGCTTCGACGATCGCGGACGTTGCACTCTCCCCAGGGCCGAAGCCCAAGTTTCGAATGATCTTCGATCACCCCTTTCTCTTGCGAGTCGTCGATGCGGCGGGGGACACGGTCGCGCTCGGCTATATAGGTGATCTCGGTGCGTAAGGTCACACTGGCGCAACTATGTGCTATCGTGCTGATCTGCACAGTAGTTTCGCCAGAGATTGCGCATGCTCAGGCAATAGCGACGCTATCCGGCCTTACGCTGTCCCAGGTGGCGCCCGGCCTCGTTCGTGTTGAGTTCGACTTCCTGCCTATCACGCCGCGATACCGAATCGATGGCGCAAGTACGCCGCAGATCACTGTCACTTTTGCGAATTCCACCCGCCGTCCGACGGTCGTACCAGGCGCATCTAGTCTCGGGCCGTTGAAGAACATCGACATTCACGACGCAAACGGGCTCGTCACGGCGATGCTGACCGGCGATGGGCCACTGCGTGTCCAGGCTGTGCGCGCAGACCACTCACTCGTGCTCTTCCTCGGCTCGCCGCCTCCGGTAGGAATGGAGAATAGTGCCAACACGACGGTCGGCAACGACGCGACGCTGATTCGGCTACGCTACGCAGATGTGAACGAGATCGCGGAACTCTTGGGCGCATCGGCGCCCTCCGATCCGCTCGCGCAAGTGTCGTCCGGCACCCAAATGGGGAGCGGATTCCCAGCGGGATCGGGATCACTGAACGCCGTAGGGACGATGGCGACCACTGCGACGACGCAGGCGGCCGCCATTGCGTACAAGGTATCCGACGTGATCTCGGTCGACCGCCGGCTCAACGCCGTCGTGCTCAACGGACCGGCGACGACGGCAGGGGCACTAAAGCACCTCATCGAGCTGATCGACACTCCCGTGCCGAGCGTCCTACTCGAGGTTTCTGTCGTTGAGCTCTCGGATACTGCCGCGCACGACCTCGGCATCGACTTTTCCAGCGGCGGTTCGCTCGCGACCGTAAGTGGGACGGTCAAATCGCAGTCGTTTCCGCAGGGCCAAGTGAACCTACAGGCGTCCGTGTACGGCGCTGTGCAGAAGGGCTACGGCCGTATTCTGGCGCGTCCGCGCATCCTTGTCGAAAGCGGTACGCCGGCATCAATTCTCACCGGCGATTCGATTCCGATCTTCACGAATATCTCGTATCCTGGTTCTGGATCTAACATCGTGCAGCAACAGGTCCAATATGTGAACGTCGGCGTATCGCTGCAAATATTGGCGACCGTGGATGCTGGGGACGTGGTGCACGCGCGCGTGCAGTCCAGCGTTTCATCGGTGACCGGGTACGTGCAGGGTGTTCCGCAAATCAGTCAACGGCAAGCCTCAACCAGTGCGAGTGTTCACGATGGTAACTCGCTCGTGATCGGCGGACTCGTTCAAGAAAGTGAGCTGAGCAATACCTCGGCCTTTCCCGGACTATCTTCGATACCAATCTTGGGAGAACTGTTTAAGGCGCGACACATGACGAAGCAGCATACTGACCTGTATATCATCATAACGCCGACGGTTACCCGCCTTATTGCGGCGCCACTAGCCCCTGATCTTGTTCGCTGATTCGTCGTCGTCAAAGGTTTGCGACGATGCCTTCGATGAGTCTCGCGACGTTCTCGGCGGCGGCTGCGGCGGCGGCGATGACTTCTTCGTGCGAGGTGGGGGTGCCGGCTCCGTGGACGTTGGTGATGAGCGAGAAGCCGATGACCTCGCGGGCGAAGGCGCGCGCGGCGATGGTTTCGAGCACGGTCGACATGCCGACCGCGTCGGCGCCGATGCGGCGCAGGTAGCGCGCCTCGGCCGGCGTCTCGTACGTCGGGCCCAGCAGTCCGGCGTAGACGCCTTCCTGCAGTGCGATGCCGTACTCGCCGGCGACGTGGCGCGCGAGCTTGCGCAGAACCGGCGCGTACGCGTCGACCATGTCGACGAAACGCTGCTCCTGACCGGGCAGCAAACCGGCGCCGAGGAGAGGGCTCGTGCCGGTGAGGTTGAGCTGGTCGGCGATGAGCATGAGGTCGCCGGTATGATAGCTGGTGTTCACGCCGCCGGCTGCGTTGGTGAGCACGAACGTCTTCGCGCCGGCGTGCGCCGCGGCGGCGACCGGATAGATCACGTCGTGCGTCGCGCGGCCCTCGTAGAGGTGAAAGCGGCCGCTGAACGCGACGACGCGCCGGCCGTGCAGCATCCCGACGTGCGCTTCACCGGCGTGACCTGGTACGGTCGGTTCCGGCATCCCTTCGATCTTGCTGTACGGCACCGTGCTGCCGTCGATGCGCTCGCGCAACACGCCGCCGAAACCCGAACCCAGCACGATCGCCGCGTCGAGCTCGCCGCCGGCCTTGCGCCGCAGGAAATCCGCCGCCGCTTCGAGCCGCTTGCGTTTCACGAGATCGATACCTCGAGCGCTGGGTGCGTCATTATGTCGACTCGACCGGAGCGAGCAGGTTCGTCCCGGTCATCACTTCGGGCACCGGCAGACCGATGAGCGGCAGCAGCGTCGGCGCGACGTCGCCGAGCTTTCCGTTGCCGGTGAACGTGCCGACCGGCTGCGCCGAAACGATCACGAACGGAACGGGGTTGGTCGTGTGCGCCGTGAGCGGGTTGCCGTCGGCATCGATCTTCTCTTCGGCGTTACCGTGATCGGAGGTGATCGCCAAGATACCGTCGGCGGCGAGCACGCTCTGCTCGAGCCGGCCCAGCGCGACGTCGAGCGTCTCGACGGCCGAGACCGTCGCATCCCAGACGCCGGTGTGGCCGACCATGTCGGCGTTCGCGTAGTTCATCACGATCACGTCGTGGCGCTTGTGCGAGATGTCTTCGACGGCGGCGCTGGTGATGTCGCTGGCTGACATCTCCGGTGCGAGGTCGTAGGTCGCGACGCTGCGGTTGGACGGGATGAGGATGCGGTCCTCGCCCGGGAACACGTCTTCGCGGCCGCCGTTGAAGAAGTACGTCACGTGCGCGTACTTCTCGGTTTCGGCCAGCCGCAGCTGGGTCAGCCCCGCGTTGGCGACGATCTCGCCGAACACGTCGTACTGCGGCCGCGGTCCGAACAGCACCGGGTTCGGGAAGTTTTCCTCGTAGCGCGTCATCGTCGCGAAGATGAAGTCGGTGAACCGGTGGACCGGGAACTGATCGAAGTTCGGGTCGCTGAAGGCCAGCGTGAGCTGTCGCGCGCGATCGGGGCGGAAGTTGAAGAAGATGCAGGCGTCGCCGTCACGCACTGGCCGCGGCTCGCCGACGATCGTCGGCGCCACGAACTCGTCGGTCTCGCCGCGCGCGTAGGCCGCTTGCAGCGCCTCGGCCGCGCTCGGATAGCTGTGCTCGGCGGCCGCGTTGACCAGCGCGTCGTATGCGCGGCGCGTTCGCTCCCAGCGCTTGTCGCGGTCCATCGCGTAGTAGCGCCCGGAGATCGTCGCGATCGCGCCGGCTCGCCCGTGCGCGGCCAACTCGGCCTCGACGTGCGCGAGGTACGTTGCGGCCGAGCTCGGCGGCGTATCGCGCCCATCGAGGAACGCGTCGATCGCCAGCAAGACGCCGGCTTTGCAGATCACCTCGATGAGCGCGTCGAGGTGGTCGAGCGAACTGTGTACCTTGCCGTCGGAGACGAGCCCCATGAGGTGCAGGGTGCCGTTGGTCTGCTCGACGTGACGGATGCATGCGCGCAGCGTAGCGTTCTGCCCGAAGCCTCCGCTTGCGATCTCGTCGTCGATCACGACCAACCCTTGCGGTACGACGCGACCACTGCCCATGTTGATGTGACCGACCTCGCTGTTGCCCATCACGCCGGCGGGCAACCCCACTGCGAGGCCGCTGGCCTCGAGCAGCGTGTGCGGGTACGTTGCGAGAATGCGCGTCCAGTTCGGCAGATCGGCCGCGGCGATCGCGTTGCCGTATTTCTCGGGCGTATAGCCCCAGCCGTCGAGGATGGTCAGCACGAACGGCCGGCGGCGGCTCATGCCGGCGCTCCTTGGCGTGCGCCGTCGAGCAGCGCGGCGAACGACGCCGCGTCGAGGCTCGCGCCGCCGACCAGGCCGCCGTCGATGTTCGGCTGCGCCACGAACGACGCGACGTTGCCGGGGTTCATGCTGCCGCCGTAGAGGATGCGCACGTCGCGCAGGCCGTCCACCGCGGCGCGGATCTCGCCCATGATCGCGTTCGCGCCGGCGGGAGTGTCGGCGCGGCCCGTGCCGATCGCCCAGATCGGCTCGTAGGCTACCACGCAGCGCGCGACGTCGGCCGCCGGCATCTCGGCGAACGCCGCGCGCACCTGCGCGCAGACCGTGTCGCGCGCCTGACCGGCAGCGTGCTGCTGTTCCGTCTCGCCGACCGCGACGATCGGCGTGATGCCGTACTGCAGCGCGATGCGCGCTTTCTCGTTCACTCGAACGTCGAGCTCGCCGAACAGCGCTCGCCGCTCGGAGTGCCCGACCACCGACCAGCGCACGCCGAGCTCGGCGAGCATCGGCGCGGAGACCTCGCCGGTGAACGCGCCCTCGGCCGCCCAGCTGAGATTTTGCGCGCCCAGCCCGATCGTCGTTCCCGCGAGCTCCTCGTGCGCGGCGAACAGTGCAGTGAACGGCGGGCAGATCACCGCGTCGACCACGTCGAGCGGCAGCACGTGACCGCGCAGCTCGGCGAAGAACGCGCGCGTCTGGGCGACGGTCTTGTGCATCTTCCAGTTCCCCGCGATCAGCGGGCGGCGCGGCGCGCTCATCGCTCGAGCGCCGCGATCCCGGGCAGCGTCTTGCCTTCGAGGAACTCCAGCGTCGCGCCGCCGCCGGTCGAGACGTGCGTCATCGCATCGGCGAAGCCGAGCGCGTGCGCCGCGGCCGCGGCGTCGCCGCCGCCGACGACGCTGACCGCGCCGTTGCGCGTCGCCTCGGCGATCGCCTCGCCGATCACGCGCGTGCCGTTCTGATACGGCGTTTTCTCGTAGACGCCCATCGGACCGTTGAACACGATCGTCTTGGCGGCGCGCAGCACGCCGGCGTACGCCGCGGCGGTCCGCGGTCCGATGTCCAGGATCATCCCGTCGCCGACCTGGTCGAGCGGGACCACCCGCGCGGTGTCGTCGGCGTCGAACGCGTCGGCGACCACGGCGTCGGTGGGCAGGTGCAGCATCACGCCGCGCGACAGCGCGAGCGCGATGATCCGCTGCGCCGGGATGAGGTCGGGATCGCGCAGCGATTTGCCGACCTCGATGCCCTGCGCGGCCAGAAACGTGTTGGCCATCCCGCCGCCGATGACGAACGCGTCGACCTTGCCGATCAAGTTCTCGAACACGCCGACCTTGTCGACGACCTTCGCACCGCCGATCGCGCAGACGAACGGATGCGCCGGATGCTCGGTCAGCCGCGACAGCGCGCTCAGCTCCGCTTCCATCAGCAGCCCCGCGTATGCCGGCAGGTCGGCGGCGACGCCGGCGGTCGATGCGTGCGCGCGGTGCGCGGTCCCGAAGGCATCGTTCACGTACAGGTCGCCGCTGCGGGCGAGGTCGCGCGCGAAGGCCGGATCGTTGGCTTCCTCTCCGGGATGAAAGCGGACGTTCTCGAACACGACGAAACCGCCGTCGGCGAGCGCCTTCGAGGCGGCGACGGCGGCCTCGCCGACGCAGTCGCCGACGAAGCCGACCGGCGTGCCGAGCAGCTCCGACAAGCGCGTGGCGATCGGCCGCAGCGAGAGCTTCGGATCGGGCTTGCCGTCCGGACGGCCGAGGTGCGAGAGGATCACCGTGCGCGCGCCATGGTTGCGCAGCCAGCGCAGCGTCGGCAGCGCCGCGGTGATGCGCGTCTCATCGGCGATCGCGCCGTTTTTCATCGGCACGTTGAGGTCTTCGCGCAGGAGCACACGTTTGCCGCGCACGTCCGCGTCCTCGAGC
>Ga0302326_10029133_pt1 | contig 11086 bp, 12 predicted proteins | sample Palsa_T0_3_FD_202264 | JGI IMG/M metagenome (GOLD analysis project Ga0302326, IMG submission 202264) | Peat permafrost microbial communities from Stordalen Mire near Abisko, Sweden - Palsa_T0_3 | ecosystem: Environmental > Terrestrial > Soil > Palsa > Peat permafrost | place: Sweden: Abisko...
ACTGTTCGGCCACGAGCGCGGCGCGTTTACCGGAGCGGTCGAGCGAAAACTGGGCCGGCTGGAGATGGCCGGCGAGGGCACCATCCTGCTCGACGAGGTCGCGGCGCTCTCTCCAGCAACGCAAGCCAAGCTGTTGCGCGTGCTCGAAGAGCGGAAATTCGAGCGGCTGGGCGGCACCGAGACACTGACGATCGGGGCACGACTGATTGCGCTCACCAACGCCGATTTGGCGCGCGCCGTCGCGGCCGGGCGCTTTCGGGAAGAACTGTACTTTCGCCTGAGCGTGCTGACGATCCGAATGCCCGCCTTGCGGGAACGGCCTGCGGACGTCTTGCCTCTGGCTGAGTACCTGCTCGCGCGAATGGCCGCGGTGCACGGCCGGCCGGACGCGACGCTGAGCGAAGCGACCCGTAAAACGCTGCTGGCTTATGATTGGCCCGGCAACGTTCGAGAACTCAAGAACGCCATCGAGCGCGCGTTGGTCTTCGCGAGCAAAGCGTCGCTGGGGCCCGAAGACTTTCCCGAAAATATTCGTGCGGCAAATTCCGGCGCGACGGAGCATCTGCGCTCGCTCGAGAAGATCGAACGGGAAGCGATCCAGGCCACCCTGGAAGCCACCCACTACAAAATCACACGCGCCGCGGAAATTCTGGGAATTAGCCGCAAGACGCTGCTCGACAAACGCAAGAAGTACGGCCTTCGTTAGACCGCAAGGCGTCTGCACCATGCACATTCGATTGTTTTTCCTGGGCAAGACGCGCCGTCCGGAAATTCGGGCTTTGCTCGACGACTATGCCGGCCGCATTCGCCGCAGCGCTGAGCTGGAAATTCGGGAGCTGCGCGAAGACTCGCCTGCCGCGTTGCGGCGTCTCGATGCAGCAGCGGGAGCCACCGTCGTCTTGCTGGATGCCGATGGCACGCGCTTTGATTCCGCACAATTCGCCGCGTGGCTCGGTCGTTGCCGCGACGGCGGAGTGCGAGAACTAGTGTTTCTTTGCGGAGCGGCGGAAGGTTTCCCGGCAGCACTGGCGCGCCGGGCCACCCGGCGCATCGCGCTATCGCCGATGACGTTTTCGCATGAACTGGCTCGCGTGATGCTGGTCGAACAGATCTACCGGGCCTTCGCACTGCTCGCAGGGCACCCCTATCCGAAATAGGCCGGCGGGTGTAGAAGATAGGAACCATGTCCATCCACATCGAGCACGACGCCAAGGCGCCGAACGCGGCCATCAAATTCACCATCCGTCGTCCGCTGCCCGATTATGACCTCGAAGAGGTCGAGCACTCCATTCCGCGTGATGTGGACCCGGTGCTGGCTTCTCAGGGATTCCACGATCTGATGGACGAAGCGCGCAGCATTCTCGGGAAGGCACTCGACGCAAACCGCCTCGAGGTCGTGCAGCTTACTGGCGCGATCTGCAGCGAGGGCCGCGTTCACCGCCCCGGGCTGTGGCTGGTGCTACGCGAAAAAGGCGCCGCCGACGGTGCGCCTATGTCCACCGAGGCGAAAACGCAGGTCGCCGCAGTTGCCGATGAGCTGCGCCAGGGTCTGCAACTGAGCTAGCGCCGTTCGCTTGACCTTTCCGTCGGCTACCGTCACTATTTCAGATCGTCCCGGCCGGCGGCCGCCGGCGATTCGACACTATGGCGGAACAGAAAGGCTTGCTCATCGTTTACACCGGGCCGGGCAAGGGCAAGACCACTTGCGCGCTCGGTACGGCCTTTCGCGCCGTCGGACAGGGCCTGCGGGTGCTGATGATCCAGTTCATCAAAGGGTCGTGGCATTGCGGCGAACTCGACGCTGCGAAAATGCTGGGCGACGACAAGATGGAGATTCGCGCGATGGGCCGTGGCTTCGTGAAAATCGGGGGCGCTGAGACCGATCCGGAAGATATCCGGCTATGCGAAGAGGCCTGGGAATTTGGCCGCGCGCAGATGGACAGCGGCCGCTACGGCCTGGTGGTCTTTGACGAGATCAACTACGTGATCAGCTACCATATGCTGGACGTCGAAAAAGTGGTTGCCGCGTTTGTGGCGCGCCCCGAGCGATTACACGTGATTTGCACGGGCCGCAATGCGCATCCCAAGCTCGTCGAAGCGGCCGATCTGGTGACGGAGATGCGGGAAGTGAAACACCCGTACACGAAGGGCATTTTGGCGCAACGCGGCATCGACTACTGACGGTTTGCGACACGCGGCAGCGGCTACCGCCGGCGCCTCGGTTGGCGGCCGCGCGATGAAGGGAATTCATGGCCTGGTTTAAGCGGGAAAAAAAACCGATCGAGCAGCAGACGCCCCCTGATGAGCGCCGCGTCAAGACCGAGGGGTTGTGGACCAAGTGCGTCAACTGCCGGGCCATCGTCTGGAAGAAGGACCTTGAGAGCAATCTGCACGTCTGCCCGAAATGCCAGCACCATTTCCGATTGAACGCGCGCCAAAGGCTCGAGCTGCTGCTGGACGGCCGCTGGGTCGAACACGACGCCGGACTCGGCTCGATCGATCCGCTGCATTTCGTAGACACGCGGCCCTATGCCGACCGGTTGAAGGAAACGCAGCGGAAGCTGGGCGTGAAGGACGCAATTCTGACGGCCGAGGGCTTGCTCAACGGGCGGCCGGTGATCTGTTGTTCGATGGAGTTTCGGTTTATCGGCGGCTCGATGGGCGCGGTGGTCGGGGAAAAAGTGACGCGCGCGGCCGAGCGCGCGATGGAACGCAAGGTTCCTCTTGTGATCGTCTCCTGTTCGGGCGGCGCGCGCATGATGGAGGGCACGATCAGCCTGATGCAACTCGTGAAAGTTTCGGCCGCGCTCGGGCGGCTCGATGAAGTGCGTCTGCCTTACATCTCGGTCTTGACCGATCCCACGACGGGCGGGGTGACGGCGAGCTACGCCATGCTTGGGGATTTGAACATCGCTGAACCGGGCGCGCTGATTGGATTTGCCGGGCCGCGAGTGATCGAACAAACCATCCGCCAGAAGCTTCCCGAAGGCTTTCAGCGCTCCGAATTTCTGCTCGATCACGGATTTCTGGATGCCGTCGTGCACCGTAAGGACCTTAAGACCTACATCGCGAACGCGCTCGATTTTCTGGTTGGATAGTTCACACTCTGCGCCATGACCTACGATCAAGCCGTTCGGTATTTGCTGACCTTGGGCCGTGAATTGGCCTCGCCGCAACAAGCTCGCGCCGCGAAATTCGACCTGGTGAATATCCGCGCGGTCTGCCAGCGGCTCGGGAACCCAGAACGCGCGTTTCGGTCGGTGCACATTGCCGGGACCAACGGTAAAGGCTCGACGGCGGCAATGCTCGCGAGTGTTTTGCGCGCGGCCGGGCTGCGCGCCGGACTCTATACCTCGCCACACCTGCTGCGGGTCAACGAGCGGATTCGCCTCGACGAGGCGGACATCTCCGACGCCGATTTCGCCAAAACCTTTGAGCGTGTGCAGGCGGTCATCGAAGAGCTGCTGGCATCGGGAGGCCTGGTGGCCCACCCGACCTTTTTCGAATGCGTCACGGCCATGGCGTTCGATTGTTTTGCCCGCAAGAAAGCCGATCCCGCGGTGATCGAGGTCGGCATGGGTGGGCGCCTCGATTCAACCAACGTGATCGTCCCGGAAGTCGCCGTCATTACGCAGATCGATTTCGACCACGAAAATTTTTTGGGCCATTCCATCGAGGAAATCGCGAGCGAGAAGGCGGGAATCATCAAGCCGGGCGCATGGGTGGTGAGCGCGGCGGAACATCCGGCGGCGCAAGAGGTGATTCGGCTGCGAGCGGCTGAACAGAATGCGCGCCTGGTGGAAGTGGACGTGGCCTGCCGCGCCACAAACCTTCGCGGTGAAGACGGCTGCTACAGATTCGTGGCCACCACGAGTCCGCCGGGCAACTCTTCGCGCGGGGTTGAGATTCGCTTGCCGCTCGCCGGCCGTTTTCAGGTGCGAAACGCGCTGACGGCCATTGCGGCGGCGCGTTTGCTTGCCGAGCGCGGCCTTCCCGTGGATGACGCGGCGATCGCCCGCGGGCTCGCGGCGGTTCGCTGGCCGGGTCGCCTCGAACGTCTGCAGGATGCGCCGGCAGTTTATCTCGACGGCACACACAATCCTGCGGGCGCGAGGGAGCTCGTGGCTTTTTGGGATCAGGAGTTCGCAGGGCGCCGAATTCACCTCGTGTATGGGGCCATGCGGGATAAAGCGGTCGACGAAGTCGCTGGCCTGCTATTTCCGCGCACGGCCACTGTTTCTCTTACACAGTCGCGCCAGCCGCGCGCTCTTTCCGCGGAGGCGCTTGCGGCCATGACAAACCACTTGGCGGAGTCGGTCGAGGTCATACCCGAGCCCAGCACCGCTCTAGAACACGCGCTCGAATCGGCAGCGCCGGAGGACGTCATCTTCGTTACCGGCTCACTTTATCTCGTGGGCGATCTGCGTCGTTACTGGGAGGCGCGCGGGACGGGCGAGGCTGCTGGCAGCGCGGCCCATCCAGCTCGGCGCGGATGATCGCGGGCCGCCGCGGCGCGGGCGGCCGGGCACGAACAAATCATTTTCGCGCGCTTGCGCGGTGTTAGGATATTTTTCGATGGCACAGACGACAGACGACCGGCCGCGGGTGGGAGTGCCCTGGCGCACGGTGGCGGAAGAGACCGCGAATAAGCGCGAGCGCTACGACGATTACCTCGACGCGATTCGCCATGCCGGCGGTGAACCCGTGGAAGTGTCACTGCGCTTGCCGGAGGCTCAATTGCAGCAGCTCGCCGGGTCGCTCGATGCCGTGGTGCTGACCGGCAGCCCCGCGGACGTGGATCCGCAACGTTTTGGCGGCGTCCGCCATGTGGCCACCGCTCACGCCGACGTGGACCGCGAGCGCACCGACGTCGCGCTGCTCGACCATGCGCTCGCAGCCGGAAAGCCCGTTCTCGCAATTTGCTACGGCGCTCAACTGCTCAACGTCCACCTCGGCGGGAGTTTGCTACAGGACATCCCGAGCGAGATTGCGACCACGATCGATCACGACCAAGACGAAGAGGGGCACGATGGGCTGCACGCGGTGCACATCGAGGGCGGACATCTGGCGGAGGTAGCAGGGCAGGCGGGTATGCGAGGCGAAGCCAAGGTCAATAGCTCACATCACCAGGCGATTCTTCGACCCGGCCGTGCGCTTCGCGTTACGGCTCACTCGCCGGATGGCGTGGTGGAAGCAGTAGAATGGGAAGGCAGCAGGGACTGGGTGGTTGGCGTGCAATGGCATCCTGAGAGAATGCGCGGCGATGCACTTGCGGAGGCGCTGTTTCGCCGGCTGGTGAATGAGGCACGGGGTGGTGGGACCACCGAGCGTGGGCCGGCAACCTAGTAGGGGTTTCGATCCTCCATATAAAGCGTATAAGCGGGCCTATAAACGGGAATATTAACGGGGGTCGTTGCTATGCGGGTCAGACGATCGCGATGTTCCGCACGTTGGGCGGCCTGGCTTGCGATAGTTTTTGCGATCGGCGCGCCAGGTTTGCTGCGTGGGCAAAATCCAAACGGAATGATGCCCGCCGAAAGCGCCGCGAGGGCCAAAGCGATCCTCGACCAAGCCATTGCGGGGCTCGGCGGGCAGGGGTATTTGAACGCGCGCACCTCGGACTGCACTGGCCGCTACGCGCAATTCGAGCACTCTGGCGCGCTCGGTGGCTACATTCAAGTGCGCCAACTGTGGCAGGCGCCGAATAGTAGCCGCATCGAGTACGGAAACAAGGGGAACATCGCGGATCTTTACGACGCCGACGGCCACGGATGGTCGCTCGACCGCGGCGGAGTCTCGGAGTTGCCGGCCGGCGCCGTGGCCGACTATCAGGAAGGGCTTAAGACAAACCTCAACATGATCCTGCGGTCCCAGCTGCACGAAGACGGCATTATTTTGCGCTACGACGGTACAGACGTCGTGGACCTGAAAGAGGTCGACTGGGTAGAGGTGGCGGATCATGCGGGACACAGCGTGCGCATCGCCATCGACAGCAAGGACCATGTGCCGTTGAGAACCGTTGTGGTGACACGCGATAAAGATACGGGCGATCGCATCGAGACCGAAACGCGCTTCTCGAATTACCACTCGCTCGACGGCGTCACGACCCCGCTCCAGGTCGTCCGCGTGCGCAATGGTCTGCCGGTGTATCAGGCGTTCTTCGAAAGCTGTCACTACAACGAAAATCTTCCCGCCGACTATTTCACGCGAGCTTCGCTCGATGCCTACTTTGCTCACGCGGGCAAGAAAAAGTGACGTCGGCGCCACGCGCAGTGCATCGCGCTGTATAATGAGTGGATGCCCAGTCGGAGGTTTCGCGACAAGATGCATGGCACGACAGTTCTCTGCGTGCGGCGGGACAGCAAGGTGGTTATCGCGGCGGACGGCCAGGTCACCATGGGCCAGAACGTGATGAAGCATACCGCGCGCAAGACACGACGCCTGTTCAACGACAAGATTCTGGCGGGCTTTGCGGGCTCGACGGCGGACGCCCTCTCGCTCTTCGAGCGATTCGAAGGCAAGCTGCAGGAGCACCACGGAAATCTGGCGAAAGCGGCGGTGGAACTTGCCAAGGAGTGGCGCAAGGACCGGGCCCTGCGGCACCTGGAAGCTTTGCTGGTGGTGGCCGACGCCAAAGGCACCTTCGTGCTCTCCGGGGATGGAGACGTGATCGAGCCGGACGACGGCATATGCGCCATCGGCTCGGGCGGGCCCTTTGCGCTGGCGGCGGCGCGCGCGCTGACCAAGCACAGCAAGCTCGGCGCGAAGGAAATTGCACAGGAAGCCATGCGCATCGCCAGCGAAATTTGCATCTATACCAACGACACTTTCACCATCGAAGAATTGTAGGCGTGCGATTGGACAGGACCCTATGGTGATCTATCTTCCCGGCGATCAGCGGCAGCCCGTAGCGGAGGCGATGCCCTCGTTCGACGAATTGGTCCCGCGCGAGATCGTCGCGGAGCTCGATAAATATATCGTCGGGCAAGCCGCTGCCAAGCGCGCCGTGGCCATCGCGCTGCGCAACCGCGTGCGAAGGCAGAAGCTTTCTCCCGAGATGGCTGAGGAAGTGCTGCCAAAAAATATCCTGATGATCGGGCCCACCGGCGTGGGCAAAACGGAGATCGCGCGAAGGTTGGCGCGGCTGGCCGGTTGTCCGTTCGTGAAGGTCGAAGCGTCCAAATACACCGAGGTGGGATACGTCGGCCGCGACGTCGAATCGATGATCCGCGACCTGATCGAGACAGCGATCGACATGGTCCGGGAGGAAAAGCTCGACGAAGTCGCCGAGCGCGCCGAACAGGCCGCCGAAGAACGGCTGCTCGATCTGCTGCTGCCAGCTTCGCCAGCGCCCGTCGAACCTGCAGGCCCCGGTGCGGGTGCGCCTGCGCCTGCCCTGGTTGAGGGACAACGCAAGGATCAGGCGGACCGCACGCGGGAAAAGCTGCGGGCGCAGCTTCGGGAAGGAAAATTGGATTCGCGGATGGTGGAAGTCGAGGTGCGCGAGCGGGCCATGCCGGCTTTTGAGATCATCTCCAATCAGGGCATCGAAGAGATGGACATCAACGTCAAGGATATGCTCTCGGGCTTCTTCGGCCAGCAAAAGAAGAAGCGCAAGATGACCGTGGCGGACGCGTTCGATTACCTGATTCAGGAAGAAGAGAACAAGCTGATCGACATGGACCACGTCACGCGCGTCGCCACGGAGCGCGCCGAACAAATGGGCATCATCTTCATCGACGAGATCGACAAGATCGCCGGGCGGGAGACGGGCCACGGTCCGGATGTGTCGCGGGAGGGCGTGCAGCGCGACATCCTTCCGATTGTTGAGGGCACGACGGTGAACACGCGCTACGGCATGGTGCGCACAGACCACATTTTGTTCATTGCCGCTGGGGCCTTCCACATCAGTAAGCCGTCGGACCTGATTCCGGAGCTGCAGGGCCGGCTGCCGCTGCGCGTGGAATTGAATGCCCTCACCGAAGAGGACTTCGTGCGTATTCTGACCGAGCCGAAGAACGCGCTGATCAAGCAATACATCGCACTGCTGGAGACCGAGGGCGTCAAGCTGGTCTTCAGCGACGATGCCATCGCGGCGCTGGCGCGCTTCGCGGTGATGGTCAACGAGCAGACGGAAAATATCGGCGCGCGCCGCCTGCACACCATTCTGGAGCGCGTGCTGGAAGACATCTCGTTTGAAGCGCCGGAACTCAAGAAGAAGCACGTGAAGATCGACGCTGCCTACGTCACCAAGCAACTCGCCGAGATCGCCAAGAATCAGGACCTGAGTCGCTACATCCTCTAGCCGCACGCACGCCGATGCCTTTCGACCGACCGTCGTCGCCGTCCGCAAGGCTGGCAGCGCGAGTCGACGGCTGGAACCGCTGGCCGTCAGCGTTGCGTTCAGCGGCGCTGCACGCGGCGATTGTCGCTGGAGTGAGCGCCGCACTCGTCGGCTGCGCCGCGCCCGGCGAGCCGATCGCACGGCACCCGATCGTTCCCCAAGCGGTAAAAGATCTTGCGGCACGGCAGGAAGGCAATGGCGTGGTGCTGACCTTCACGCTGCCGAAAGATTCGACCGATAAGAAGCCGCTTGGTCAGACGCCTGCTGTCGAGATCTACCGGAGCGTGCCGCCACCAGTCGGCACATTGTCCGCCAAGGGGCCGGGGCCGACCAAGCCGGCGATGCGGCGCGTCGACACCATCCCCGCCGACCTTGTGGATTCGTATGAGAAAGAGGGCCACGTCGAGTTTCGCGACGAGCTTGAGCCCGCTGATCTCGCGCGACAGTCCGGCCAAGAAGTCACGTACACGGTGCGAACGCGTGTCTCAGAAGAACGGGCCTCGGCCGATTCGACGGCGGCTAAGTTGCGCGTCTATCCGGCGCCGCTGCCGGTTAGCGGACTCCGGGCCAACCTGACCGAAAAGTTCATCGCACTAACCTGGGCAGCTCCGGAATCTACGGCCGGCGCGACGACTCCCGAGGCCGCGCTCGCCTATCGCGTGTATCGTGAGGAGATCGATCCCAGTAGCGCCGCAGCGGCAGCAGAAGATCCATCGGAGGCGGTCCCGCGCGGTGCTCTTGGTTCCGTCGCTCTGGTGCATACACCGGCCTACGAGGACATGGACCTCGCAGTCGGCCATACGTACCTCTATTTGGTGCGGAGTGTGGCGCAGTTCGGCCAGGACACTGTCGAGTCGGCAGACTCCAATGATGCGGTCGTCACCGCCAAGGACGTTTTTCCTCCTGTCGCTCCGCAAAGAGTTGTCGCCGTCGTGGTCCCTGCAACCCCGGAGGCACCTGCATACGTCGAACTATCGTGGTCGATCAGCCCGGAAGCAGACTTGGCGGGTTACGTGGTCTACCGGAGCGAGCAACCTGATCTGCCGGGGGAGCGCTTGAACGAGGAATTGTTGCCCGCTCCGACGTTCCGTGATATGAACGTGGCCGCAGGACGGCGGTACTTCTATACCGTGCGCGCAGTGGACCGCAGCGGCAACGGAAGTACTTTGAGTGTTGATGCCGAGGCCGATATCGCCGGGCCCCGACCCTAAGTCTTACAGAAAGGCGAAAAAACGATGGCCTCCACCCGTAGCTCGAGCGCACGACTGTCTGCATTTATGCATCCTTGTACAATATCTGGAATGATAATAGGAGCCTGTCTGATTGGAGTGGTCGTGGCTTGGCTACTGGTGGCGAATCGTGTGCCGTCTCTGGCTCAGTTTGCTTTCCAGCGCAACTGGATCGCGGGCGGGCTGATCGGATTGCTGATGCTTTTGCCGCTGTTCCTGTTTCTTGGATCGCCGGCGCGGATATTCCTCTCGGGCGTGATCGGTTGGACCGTCCTGGCATTGGCCTACCAGGTGATGGAGATTCGCTTTGGGCGCCTGGAGAGCCGCATGGGGGCATTTCATCTTTTCGTGCTGGGCGTGGTTGTTTTCGGACTGCTGGCGGTACTGGATTGGCTGGCTCTTCTTATGCTCTCGGCACGGCGAAGTCCCGCAGCCGCGGCTCGTCGATAGTTTCACTACAACTTATAAAAGAGCATTCTTTGCTTAGCGGGTTTGCCCAGGTGGATGCCGGGGCGATCGGCCTTGGCTTCGGGTAGCCCTTATTTGGTTGGAACAGCACCAGTTGCCGCTTGGGCATCGGTGTGGTAGTTTGCCCCCTGATGAAATTTTGCCGATTCCAGCCGCTCGAATTTGGTGTGGACGCGGTTGGGGCTCCCGCACACCCCGAAGCGCTTTTTGGATTGGTCGAAGGCGACTCGGTACGCGAACTTCTGGGCAATCCACTCACCGAATGGCGTCGCGGGGAGCGTACCTGGCCCTTGAAGCGCGTCGCCTTGCTAGCACCGATTCTACCCAGCAAAATTGTCGGCGTGGGCCGAAACTACGCCGAGCACGCTGCTGAATTTTCGAATCCGCTGCCCAAGGAACCGATGATTTTTTTCAAGCCGCCGTCGTCGATTATCGGTCCGGAACAGCCGATCGTGCTCACGCCACTTTCTCAGAACGTGCATCATGAAGCGGAATTAGCCGTGGTGATGGGAAAGACCTGCTTCCATTTGCCCGATGGGGAGTCAGCGGAGCCCTACGTCTTCGGGTACACATGTGCAAACGACGTAACCGCGCGCGATCTCCAGCGAGCGGACGGTCAGTGGACCCGCGCTAAGGGCTTTGACACCTTTTGCCCCATGGGGCCGGTGATCGAGACGGAGTTGAATTTGGCCACCTCAACCGTCGCCGGCTACGTCAACGGTGAGCGGCGCCAATTTGCTCCGTTGACCGATTTGCTGTTTTCCGTGGATTTTCTTATCCGCTGGCTTTCGCGCATCATGACGCTGGTGCCGGGAGACGTCATCTCCACGGGAACACCGGCGGGTGTCGGCCCTCTACACGCGGGAGACGTGGTCGAAGTGGTTGTCGAGGGTATCGGCACGTTGCGGAATCCGGTGGCGGCGCCTGCCCCATGAACCCGCTCGAAGCGCCGCGGCAACACCTGCGAACCCCCGGTGGACTCGCGGAATTTTTCAAGGATCAGGAGAAGGCGCGCGAAGTACGGCGAGACATTCTGGAAGTGGCG
>Ga0302326_10029134_pt1 | contig 11086 bp, 16 predicted proteins | sample Palsa_T0_3_FD_202264 | JGI IMG/M metagenome (GOLD analysis project Ga0302326, IMG submission 202264) | Peat permafrost microbial communities from Stordalen Mire near Abisko, Sweden - Palsa_T0_3 | ecosystem: Environmental > Terrestrial > Soil > Palsa > Peat permafrost | place: Sweden: Abisko...
GCCACAGGTAAGAATCCGTCGTTGGTCGTCCGGGTAGAGCCGCTCTTTGAACAGGATGAGTTCCTCGATCATGGCCTCCACGTCGTTCGACTTGAACTCACTCCACATTTCCGGGTTCTCAGCCTCGATCTGTTCCCAAGCCGAGCGGTAGCTTTCTATAGCCTGACCCAGCCCGACCGCCTTGTTCCATGCGATGTTGGCGAACATCAATGCGACATGGGCGGCTTCCGATGATGGGACGCCAGCGGGATTCCGAAGCAACTGCTCCGACATTTCCTTCATGATTTCGGACATCTTGCGGGTTTGGGGCGTCACGGGTTCCTCTTCCCAGGCGTCACTGCAACCTGGCCGATGCGACTTCGATGCGGAAGGTTTTCCCGACCTTCACGACCTTGGCGCTGACGATCTGCCTCTTGTCATCGGCAAACAGTTTCAGCTTTCGCTCAATCAGCGTTTCCATGTCCCTGACGATATTGGCAAGATCAGTCGGCGGAATCGTAGGATTGAATCGCTGGTAGCTTTCCCTGAAAACCTCAAGTTGGTGCTGCCGAACGTCGGGTGATCCACAGGCCATGTTCCAAGCGGAGCAGGCTGCGTTCAGACGACTCTGCCTTTCGTCAATCGTGTCGCCCACCCAAAGGAAGTTTGCCGCCATTTCCGAGATCATCTCGGACATCTTGCGTTTCGGTGAAGGAGCGGAGTTCTTTGCTTGAGTTACGTTTCCCATCGGTCCTGAATCTACCAACAGCCAGGCTCGTTGCCCACGGAAACATAAGCCGCCAGCCGAGAGAGACATGCAGCAGTATTTTGGGACCAGTCCACCGGCAGTGCATCAGATGGTGATGACGCTGGAGAGGCGAGGGCTGATCGAGCGGACCCCAGGCATGGCTCGGTCGATTCGTCTGCTCGTGACACGGGATCAGTTGCCGGACCTTGACTAGAGGGCAGGGCGGGGAGGAATTTCCGTCAGGGAGTTCGGTCATCGGCTGCGCTTCTGGGCAGTTTGATTTGAGGTAGTCTGGATGCCTCATAGAATGCCGGTCATGAATGAACCACAAATTCCGCTTGAGCCACAAGGCAGTGTCGGGTTTGTTGCACGCTCCGAAGACAAGGGCGGCGGCATTCTGCCGCTGGGGCAGCACGCATACCGATTCAATTATCTTTGTGTCTCGAATGTTTCACCAGATGCTCTCGTCACAGACATCAACCAACACTCCGTTCACGGGTGGGAAGTGGTGCAAATCCTGCTCAACGGCACTACGTTCGTGGCGTTTCTCAAACGCCCGCAGTAGCACACCTTCGCCATGCGTGTGATTAGCTCGGTCAAGTCTGGTGGGGTCGAATATCAGTCGATCTGGGCCTCCCTGTCGTGGATCGACAAGTCTTACCGAAACACTTCGGCGTTGGCCCTGGCCGTCCGCAGTGGCGATGGGACCAACGAGACGATCATTCCTCGAAACGCAAAGCTGGCCGAGGTCGAATCGTCGCTTCATGTGCTGCGTGGCCTCGGCCTCGGCGACTCACAGCTATCCCAGCTCTTCAATCACAAAGGCAATCCCAGCGGCTTGGCGCAGCATGTGAAGGTTCTGGTGTCCAGTTTGAGGTAAGCAGTCCTACAGGCTGGTGCCGTGTCCTACCGCCACTCACTCGCCTTGCAAGTAATGAATTGCCAGCCAGATCGTGGTCTGCGTTGGATCGGTCCACTCGACTCTGTGACGCCGATGCGCTGGGATGTTGATAAAAGACCCGGCCGTCATCTCCACCGCCTCTTCACCTTCGAGCCGCAGCCGGGCGGCACCGCTGACCAGCAGCACCCACTCGTGCGTCTCTTGATCGTGCCAGAAGCCTTCCGGGCTGATGTGACCGAGCGACACGATCCGCTCGATGCGAAGGCCGGGAGTTTGAAGAAGCGTCTGGACCAATTCCTCGGGGAGATTGGTCGGCAAATCAGCGAAGAGGTTTTGAGGCGGCAGCATGGGTCACCAGGACGTTGGAGCATACGAGAAGAACTGGATGGCTGCCGTTGCGCCTCATCGTGTGTCCTTCGACCACTCCCGTTGGCACTCTTCAAGAAGTTCACCGGGGTCAAACCAGTGCCTACTCTGGTACTCAGCTAATCTCCCCGAGTGAATGACCAAACGGTTCCGCAGGAACACTCTGTGGTTTTTAGCAATGGGCGTGGGCAGTTGAACGAATGATTGCTGTAGTGCAATCGCCAATCCTGACATCGCACTCTTCATATCCTCGACCACAAACACGAGCAGTGCCAAAACGGAAGCAAGCCCATTCGGCTTCAAGAGTGAGTCTGGCCAGATGCTGGTGGTTCGGAACTCGCTCCAGATTGCGTCCCGAAGCGGCAGGGCGAACCCGTCTGGCAGTGCGAACATGGATCCCACGGAATGCCCATGATGCAAGATACTATCCCTGATCTTGCATAGCCGATTGAAGACATCCTCTTTACCCCGGAAAAATGCGATGAGAGCTGGCGGGATGTAAAACTTTGTTGCCAGTTCATCATTGCTCTTCTGGAGAAGCCGGTTGAACGAATCGGGAATCGTGGCCGGGCGAACGTGCCGTCCGTGCTTGTCCTAGACGATAAGCCGCTTGTAAATGGAATGAACAGCCTATTGAGCAGATCGTAGAACGACCGATGGTTTGCGAACGCAAATTCTAGTTCTGTGCTGACGAGCACGTTCGGAAGAAACGCAGGAGTTGCCTTGGCGTAAGCGAGCAAGACAAAGTATTTGTGCAAAGACGCAAGGCTATTGAGAAAATCGTGTTCGATGTTTTCCAAAAGTCGGATCGTATCAGGGAAAGAGAAATGTTGAACGATCACGTTCGACAATGGGATGTCAACGTCAAATATGGTCGCCGGAGAAGAGTTCGAAAGAAATGTCGAAGCCACGTCTACCGGATGAACAATCAGGAGCGAGCCATCCGGCTGACCCAGATATGCGTGCCAAACTCCCTCAGCATCCAACAACGTCATCATCGGCAAGCCACGGCCATCAGTCGGTAAATGGGTTAGATAGGGAAGGTCTGGGGGATAAATTCTCGTGAAGGACACCGGCACTCCTCAACCCCTCGGATGCACGTCGTAGAGCATGTTGTTCCCTCATTGCAACGGACATTCGCCTTCAACCTCGATGACCGATGGTTCAACGTTCGTGTACTGCTGCGGTCGCCGACCACGGAGCATAACTCCGTGCGCCTTCAACGAAAACCATCTGCCAGCCGACACGGATCGATCTGATGCTTGATTTTCTCGAACCTGTAGTTCGTTGCAACTGCCTCTCGGTGCCATTCCTCGTACTCGGGAAATTCTTGCCCCAGGATCGTGCAGGTCCGAGGTTCAGTCTCGCAAACATGGGATGGGAGAGGCAAGAAGGTGCGGTGGAATATGCAGTGCGTCGATGATATAACCCGAAGTGACACCTGTATTCCAATCCACGCTACATGAGTCCACGAAGAGTCTGATACCGGCCTTCCCAATTTGGAGGGGATAGATCAGGAATTCCTCCTCGGTGAAGCGACCACACCAGTCTCGTGCATCCTGTTCCGTTAACGAGGCATAGATATAGTATGGCGAATCGAGGAACATCTTGCCATGCCCAGTCTTATTCAGTTTGAATCCTGGCAAAATGCCACTTCCTTTGATGCTCTCCTGGTTCGATTTTGGGGTGGCATGGTAGCATATGCTGGGCGACGGCTGCACGAAGAGTTTGGGCCGGATCGTTGTTCTCTGCATCCCCTCGCCAAAATACCTGTCAGGAATTGACACGATGAACCATCCAGTAGGACGAAAGTAGTCATATATATCTGGCGTCATTTCTGCGCCCGGCAATGCGAAGGAAAAAAGCCGAAGCGCCTCCTGGCCCTTGAACGCATCGTCCAGACGGTCGCTCATCGCCTGTCTGATCGGAGCGAAGGGGAGATTGGCGATGATTGTTTCGACATCCACTTTGGTCAATTGGTACTCTTTCTTGCCTCGGGGACTTAGTCACTGACAACTTGCCCGGTGGAAATACCAGCTTCATGCCATGCCTTTATCCAACGGTTTTACGGCGATAGTGATCCACGAGCGCAGCAACTCCACCCCCTTCGGAAGAAGAATCTCCAGCGGGGTTTTCGCCGCCTGCTTCTTCTCGATCAGAGCATTCATTCGGTCCTTATCGAACATTCCCACGAAGTCCTTCTTACTGATGGTCGCATCAAGCACCAACGGCGTGGAGCAAAAAGAGACCGGCAGCATCTCTTTTCGGGATTTCATAAGAGGCTCCATCGCCAGTGCGATGTCCTTAATTCTGTACTCATAGATTTCGGTGCCACCGTATCGGTTGAAGTGAGCCTGCGGTGCCATGATCCAAAGCCGGACGGACCTAGGGCGACACCGTTCGTATGGGCTGACCGCCCGTTCCACGAGTGACGAGAGTGCGAAGAAATAGTTTTGGATCTGTTCAGCAACTGCCTCCGGCTCGTCTTCTGCGGCCCATTCTTTCAATTCGATGAAATCCCAATTGCTACGATCTACCGAAACATGAACGAGGTCCACGGATTTTCGAGGGCCGCCGATGACGCCAGCGCAAACGGCGAACTCATTGAACCAACATACGGGAGTGCCAATACCCAGTAGCGACATGATCGTTCTCTGAAGCGTTTCCTCAACCTTGCGATCTATGTTTTTCATTCGTTGGACGCTGACCGGTATCTCGCACCTTAATAGACCACGACCCTCTCCACGTGGCTCATTTTTATCGAGGTAGTCATGAATCGAACGCCGAACGGAGTCATACCTCGCCGCAACTTCATCGCAAATCTTTGCGAAAGAGTCTTCTGATTTCATGGCTCATCTCCTGCTCCAGACCCCATGCACTCTCTTCAACTTGTCGATCCAGCAGTTGAGGATGTCGCTGGTATCCCGGCCTCGGGACTTTGCCATTCGAAAAACCCAGGGCCTGGCTGCATGTCGCCTTCCTTGTGTACGACCATCACGGTTATCAGTCCTCGCCCAGCCGCATCCTCCTCTTCCGAAATTTCACCGAGCATTGCGGCGAGAGCGTACGAGTTCGGTTCCAGTTGAATTGCCTGTATCTGATTCGTCAATTCCGAGTAGGGCATCATGCCTCGCAGCTCGGCTCGCCGAATGAGCACGCCGGTGGATTTCTCGGCTCATGGTGACATGCTAATGAACGCACTCTGCACATCGTTCGCTGCCGACCAGAAAATCCCGGTGGTGTTAGCGTAACATTTCCCCGTCTTCCTCATAACCTTCAGCGTCGTACCGATTCCCCTGCTGATCCATCATGTATTGGATGGCGATTCCCGGCCTCTGCGTCAATATGCGTTCGATTGCCTGCACGGGGTAATCTGCTTCCACAAACTGCTGAACAGTTTTTCCATCGGCCAAATACAGAACAGTGTACTTGTCCGGTGGATAGAATTTGCGAGTCAGCAAAGCGGTTTTGTCGGGGGGAAAGTCGGGGACGATTTGCAAAATGTTGGATTCCGTCGCTATTGAAAGCGATGGCTGGATTTCCCGTAGGCGAGGAATTGCGTCGGGGCGGGCATGAATCAGCTCACGCACCAAACCGTGCGCTTCAACATAGCGTAGGTCGGGGGATGGATTCAATTCCGGAACAAGAAGGCAGGCAAGGTATTCTGCTGCTCCTTCCTCAAGGTAGTTTACCTCGGGTTTCTTGACGAGGAACAGACAATGTGTGCATTCGTGAATGAGGGTTCCTCTTCTTGCGATTGGATCGTGGCATGCCGGGGAAAGCAAAATCAAAACGTTAAGAATGCCGTTCTCGGTCGATATGGGGTGCGGTATACTGTCGAAAGGTACTTGTGCAATCCGGACAGTGAATTTGCAGTGGGGGATGGAAAAACCGTAGTGCGATTCGACGCAAGCCATCGCTTCATCGGCTTCCCTCGTCAATTTCTCATCTGGTTTCGGCACTCGGAATTTTAGGCATCTTCTCCTGAGTTTCTAGGTCATTGCCCACGGTCTTAGCCCCACACGACACCAATCGCCGTTTCTATCCAATGACCCAAACAAAGTTCTCGTTGTTCACCTTCTGCTCGCCGTTCCATCGGCAGGCACACAGGAATCCGCCCTTGGCTACACTGTAATCGAGGCAGGCCACGTTGTCCGCAAGGGCCTTGGGCCGGTCAGCCGAAAGCCAGTAGTGGCCGACGAAAACGGGCTTGGCGGTCGCCGGGTACGGTGCGGCCTTTTCGATCACCGATGTCGTAAGCTCCAGATCACAGTCGATTGCATCCGACTGGAGGGCATACGTCCCGTGGGTGTGGCCTTCGGGCGACGAGTACCAGCGAGTGCGAATTTCAGTGCGGACGTTGCCATCCTTGTTCTGGAAGGATTTTCCGTCCGGCAACGCCGCTTCCTTCCCCTTGAGGACAACATCGACGGCGACATCGAGACTTTTCCCTTTGCCAGCAGACTGCAAGGTCTTCGAAACACCGCCATGTTTCTGTAGGCCCAGAGTGATCTTCTTGATGGCTTGGTCATCCCAGCAGGCATGGACTACACGCAAGCCATCCAGATCCAGCCAAATCGGCAACGTCCGAAACCAGCCCAGATACGTTGCCAGTTCATCGGGCCTCAACTGCTCGATGGTCTTGCGGTGCTGCTTTTCGTTCTTGGCGAAGATATTCTCCAGGTTGTTCCGGGTCTTCGGTGTGGTACGCCAGTGCGTTCAGTTCATGGTTGCCCATCACGGCCAGGGCTTTCCCCTCTTCTACCATCGGCCTGACGATCTCAAGCACCTGCCGGATTTGTGGCCCACGGTCGATGAAGTCGCCCAGGAGGATCACCTTGCGTTCGGGGTGGCCGTGGACGCCGTGGGACTTCTGGTAGCCGAGAGCGTTCAGCAGTTGCACCAGTTCGGCGGCGTGACCGTGAATGTCACCGATCAGGTCGTACATCGAATCTCCGGTCAATCGACCTCCTCAAAGGCACCGTTTGCTACCATCCACTTCTCTGCCTCTTCCGAAGAGGCAAAAGGGCCAATGTACTCAATCCCCTGATCCTTCCAGTGCCACACTCGCTCATATCCCTCGGTCGTGAATACATCGGCGTCGGTGATGGCATCTGCCATTTCCAAGATGTAGACCTCCCGGCCCTTGCTGTCGGTAAGAAACGAAAGATCGACCCACTTGCAATCGGTGCCGGATTTCAGACGCTCTTCGCCACGCATGTACCCGTATTTCCGCCGGGCGACTTGCAAGCGATATGCCTCTTGTTCCTTCGGAGTCATTGGTGAGCCACCCAGAATCTCCATTGCCCGAGCCGAATCTTTGACCACCTTGCGAAGAAATTGGCGGTTCAGACGTTTCCGGTTTACTTCAACCCAAGTGATGTCCGAGTGCGAGTTCCTCGCAAAGACATACTCATAGTTCATCGAGCAGTTGGGCTTCCAGCCGTCCAGACTCACCATCATTTCATAACCGTCGAGAAGCCTACCGTAGCCTTGGTGGACGATCTCAGCAATCGCATCGACCAATGCTGCGGTGTCCGCCTTGGCCGAACGTGCAGGCGGTTGCTTCACTGAGGACTTCGGACCTGGTTCTTGACCCTCTCGAATCTGACGTGGACCTTGCCTCTTCGCCATAATGCTTCCTTTCGATGCGAGACGGGGTCGATTCTGGCGCTCCTTGGCTTGGATCAGACAGCGTGCCACCATTCGGGAAAATGTGCCATTCTTGCAGCGAGTCGTTGCCGAGCAATCACGAACTCAACAGATTGTTTCGCTCTGGCGAGTATCTCGAACGGATTTCGCTTAATCAGGTCGCCTCAAATATATCCTTGCACCGGTTGGAAGAGCGTGATACCCGCCGATTTTTGTACCGGCTCGACAAAGAGTTCGCTTTTTCCAAAGTGCGAATTTGTGTGCTGCGGAAACTGACGAGTGCCGCACTTTCTGCTCCCAATACCGGTTTTCGCTCGGTCCATCACCGCCCCAGCAAATTTGGCCGCCGAGAACATCGACTTGGCCCAGCGAAGGATGACCGTCTTTCCCTGCCGTTTGATGAAATATCCACGGGACCCCACACCACACTTGTTCGTATCAATTCTGCCGATTCGGACCAGGTAAGACATGGGTTTTGGCCTCCTTCACTCCTATCGAATCACACTGACATTCAGCCAGTGGCGTTCTGCGCATGAAGCCCGACGAGTTCCTTCTGCAATCTGTTGAGCAGTTCCAGCGCACTGCGTGCCAAATCTTCAAGCCTTTGCTGGTCGCATTTGGCTACAGGATTGAAGTGGAGGAACGAGGATCGCTCTGCCCAAATCAGATCGAGACGGGCTTGCAACTCGTCGCTGATGAGCTTCTTCTTATGAAGGGCTTCGAGATTCTTGATAAAGCCGCCATCTTGGTCCGGCTTCTTCTTGAAGTTGATCTGCCAGATATGCCGGATCACGGCCTCCAGCACGGCATGCGTCAACGCAATACAGCCGAAATAATTGCCGACTCGAAACTGTTCCGTGCATTCAGCAGACGGGGATGCAAATGGGTATTCCGGGACTGAGATCGGTGCTTGGACCTTGGGAAGTCCGGCTGCCTTTTCTGACAGCGAGCGAATCAATTCGTCCTTGATTGCCTCTTTGAGTCTCTGCGGATCGGTCGGCCTTCCCTGTTGTTTGCCAGCGGGAAGGATCACCGATGGAGCGACAGACACCGGAGCAGGCTTCCCGTTCGTCGGGGTTTCATCCTGAGCCTGCATGCCGAATAGATCGGCATGAGCGGGCGTGGGAGCCGTCCTCGTCTTTGGCTTCTTCGCCGTCTTTGGCGGCGGTTCCAACTTCACCTTGTGAAGGGCGACCATATCCATGTCCAGCCCTTGCCGGTGGATATTGAACCCTTCGTAGCTGCGGAGATCGGCGACACCGACTGTGAGCATGAACGGAAAAGACTCCGGCAGCCGCATCAACTGCTGCACTTCGATCTCGTCAGCAGCACTCGCTCCCAGCAGCGACTCCATAAGCCAGAGTTGCAGGTCGGGGATGCTTGCCGCCATCTTCCGAGCGAGCAGGAAGTGGCCCTTCGTCTTGGTGGAACGAAGAACTTCCCAATCCACCAACATCGTGATGAGCTTCTGCGCCGCCTCCTTGCTGGTCGCCCGGTCGCCCCAGTTCGTCAGCATCCGGCCTTGGACATGGGCCGTAGTGAAATCGTCCTGGAGAGCGAGGAGACGACCGACAACCTCGGCGGTGTCTCGAAAGAACGGATAGGCCAAGGCTGTCATGCCCCAATGCAGCCAAATTCGCTCCTGCCCGGAAATGCGGGCAAGTAGTGCCACCGCTCGGTCCCGAAGTGGGGCACGTTCGGGAGGAATGCCACTCCAGATGCGAAGGATGATCCCGGTGGATTTCGCCCTGGACTCCTTGCTGGGCAGTTCATCTTTCAGTAGCCGATCCAGAAACGTGCGCAGGTCTGCCGGATCGGTCGTTTGAGCGAGACGGTCCAGGGCGGCGTCCAGCCACGCCCGTTTGATCTTGCGGTCGATTCCGACGACCTTCCTCATGGTCCCTCCCTTGTGATCGCCACAAAGGGAACCATGACTTCTTCCAGTGCGATCCCGCCGTGGGACACCACTTCATCTCCGAGATCGGTGAACGCCTTGAGATCGCCAGCCAGAAGAACGTGACGTGCCGGAGGCAGCCCGTAGTTGGGCCATCGCAGCGATTCAGGGAACTTGTTGGCGACTTCTTCAAGGAACTCAATGCGGTCATAAACCCGGACACGTTTGCCCTTGGTTTCGACGAAGACGCCTTCCCTCGGATTGCCGATGCCGGTGGCGGTGACGTTGCCGTGGTCGGCGGTCAGATAGACGCTGAAGCCTTCTTCTTGAAGTCGAACGAGCAGTTGTTGCAGATGGCCCTGGGTAGCCCACAGGCGCACCTGGTTGTGCATCCCAGCGGTCTGCATTTGCATCCCGTGCATGATGTTATCAACCTTGTTCCAGACGATCCCCAGGACCGACAGACGGGAATTACCCAGTGCCACTTCCAACTTCGAATCGTTGGGGCCATCCAAATTCGTGACTAGAGCAATAGCGTTTCGGTGAATGCCCTGGTCCTCCCAGAACCGCAGCCAATGAGTCTTCTCTTTCGAGGTCGTCGCCAATGAGTCGGGGAAATAGAGCGGCGGCTCCGCAGCGAATATCGACTGACGGGTGACGGAAGTGAGCGTGGGCACCCACGCAAAAGCCGTCGATTCTTGGAACCGCCAAGCCTTGTCGGTGCTTTCGAGATTCTTTTTGAGCAAGAGCCACTGATCGAAGGCCAGACCATCCAGCACCAGCAAAGCAATCTTGGCGATCTTCTTCCGAGTTCGCTCGACCGCCATGAAGCGTGAAACCTGGTGGACCATGACCGGCTGCTGCTGATACGGCAGGTTGTGCAGCGAGCCATATCTCTTCATCATCCAATTGCCGAAGGCGTCTTCGACCTTCGCCTGCAATACCCTCCATGCGGTGCGGTCGGCGGCGCTCAGCGATGCATCCCACTCCCAACGCAGCACGACGAGTTCCGCCCATCGCTGTGCCGCCTGCTGCCAGTCCTTGTGCGAAGCTTCAATCGAGGGAATCTCGGCTCCAAACTTCTCACGCAATCCGTCATAACGTCGCAAAGCATCTACTTTCGGATCATGGATCACCCCAGTCTGCGCCCATACGGGTAGCTTGGAGGTACTCTCGTGTTCAACCGGGATAAGAGCGCCGTCGAGAAAGAGCGTGTCGATGTACGCCCGCACATCCTCGTGGCTGAATGGCAATCGGCTCTGTCGGCTCTTCTCGGTCACGGAGTCGAGGAATACCTTCCATTCGTCCTGAACGAATCGCAGGAACTTATCCCGGCTGGTGATGATCTCGGCGAGCGGCCAGGTTGCGAAGGCGGTGTCCTTCGTGAGGCCGTCCAGCAGATATTCGGCGAGGAATTCCGGTAGCCGTACGTTGCGGGAGTGCAGTGAGAGCAGGTGCTTCAACAGTTCAACCGGCGTCTTGATGAGTTTCGGCACGATGCCAAAGCAGTGCATCAGCACGAACTCTTTGGTTTCCTTCTCGGTCA
>Ga0302326_10029137_pt1 | contig 11085 bp, 9 predicted proteins | sample Palsa_T0_3_FD_202264 | JGI IMG/M metagenome (GOLD analysis project Ga0302326, IMG submission 202264) | Peat permafrost microbial communities from Stordalen Mire near Abisko, Sweden - Palsa_T0_3 | ecosystem: Environmental > Terrestrial > Soil > Palsa > Peat permafrost | place: Sweden: Abisko...
CCAGTTGGTCGATCGAGTCGATGGGCAGATCGCCGTCCACGATCGCCGTCACCGCCAACTTGTGCAGGATGATCGCACCTCGGTGATTGTCAAGGAACGCGATGTCGGCGGCGTCGCGCCCGGTGGCGATGCGCACCAACGACTGCCGAGGCGCCAGCAAAGTTCCGTCGACGACCCGCCATTGGCCGCCGACGAACGCCTCGGCGACCGCGTGGAAATCCATCGGATACAGACCCGGTGCGTAGACCGACACCACGCGGGCCGGCACCTTGACCGCCCGCAGCAGCGCCACCACCAGGTGCGCGTAGTCGCGGCACACCCCAGCGCCGGCGAGCAGGGTCTCCACCGCTCCATCGATCGGATCACTCGAGCCCGGTACATAGTTCAGCCGGGTGCCCACCCAGAGGGAGACTCGCTCCAGCAGACTCGTCGAGTCCGCGTAGTAGCCGAATTCCGTTGCGGCAAAACCATAGAGCTTGTCCGCCTCGGCGTACCGGCTGGGGCGCAGATACATTGACAGGTCGGCTTCGGTCACCGGCGCCGGGTCGGTGCGGCCGACGATCGTCGCGGCATAGTCGACAGTCAGGTAGCCCACCGGAACATCGAACTTGTGGATGCGGTTACCGTGCGTACCGCTGATCTCCAAGGCTTGAACGGGTTTACCGTCCAACGCAAACGACAACCGCTCTGACACTTCGGTATTCGGGTGCGGCGCGACAGCAATCTGGAATTCCAACGTCGTCGGGTCGGTGATCTCGACTTCGAGCTCCGCGGCCACCTCCCGTTTGGACTGGCGGTCCATACGCGATTCCTTGTCCTCGATGTTGGTCCACGCGGAATTCCAGGATCGACAAACGGATGCGATCGCATATTTCACATTCGGCCGCGTGTCGCCGCAAGAATCACCGCAGACCAAGAGCGTTCCCCTGCCGACAGTACACGCGGCGTGTAGCCTCATGTGTACCGGCGATATTTCGCACGCAGCCGTTTGAGATTGTGTCGTCGCCGATTCGAATGATTTGGTCCATTCGCGGCCAAGACAGGAGCGTCGTATGACGCTACGAAGTGGCGGAAGCTCAACAGATTCGACGCGCACCCGACCCCTGATCACCCCCCGCCTCCGTTTGAAGCCCAAGGGATCCACTGCCGGCTCTGTCGATGGAGCGTGGTGGCCGCACAGTGACGACCTTCCGATCGAACTTCCAGATTTGTTGGCAGTGCTCTCGATACGACTGGGCCCAATCGATCGCGTGACATACAACTTTGCCGACTGGGCGACAGCGCCGGCCAAGTTCCCGACGGGCGACGATATGGTCCGACTCAGCGGCTACTACCAGCAACCCGGCAACACCATCCAAGTCGTCGGCATCGATAACACCAAGCTCGTTCTCCTGGTGGTACCGACTCGCACCGAACCAGCGCACGCACACGACATCATGATGTCCGCGGCAGGGCCGAACAACGTGTCGTCAATCGACGGACTACTGCGCGACTAGCCCGCGCGACGGTCAATAACCGCGAGCGGGCCGACGCTTGCGGGTGTGCGTTGTCATCTCGGTGACGACCGAGCGGCCTTGTCCCCGAGGGGATTTGCCTGCAGCTGCCACCAGAGTATCGAGCGCGTCGACAATTCCGGTCGCTATGTCGTCGACCCCGGGCACATTGTCCGGACACACGCACACACTGAGATGCATTTGTTCGCCGTGGGTCGTTGGCGTGATGGTCAACCCGCAACCTTCCAGCAGCGGCGTCACCGTCTGCATACCGACGACCTTGGCGCCGGCGCAGTACGCGGGCGACGACTGACCGGAATCGGAAGAGACACTGCCGTGTGAGATCGGCATCAGTCGTTGCCGCACATCCAGTTGTTTGACGATTCGCATACCCGCGTGGAGCACACTCGACGGGATCAACGACGTAATGGCCGCGGCGTTACCGGTGAAGTGTTCCGTTTCGTCATCGTGAGAATGTGCGATATTCATCCGCTCAATAGCAGTGTGAAGGTTGGTGAGTATCTCGATGGGATCGCTGAGCTGTACCGGGATGCGGATCTGGTCCGCGATCGGCAACTCTCGTTCTTCGGCGGGCGCGCCACCTGATTGCGCGAGCGGCATCCACATCGCCAGGGGATCGTCGGGCACGGCGTCGTAGCGCTGTAGCCAAGCACGCAGCGACAGAGTGCACGCGGCCAGCAACACATTCGTGGCGTCGCCACCGAACGCGGTGCTGACCGCCTCCAGATCGGCTTGCCAGATCGAGGCGAAAGCGACGGCCCGGCGATCGGTCAGGGGCGCGCTGAACGCATTGCGTGGAACGGGACCACGCATCGACGACACCGCTGGCGGCAGCGAATCGCGTTCGTCGACAAGATGCATCCCGCCCAGCTGCCTTCGCACCACGTGCAGCAGGCCAGAGACGGTCTCCGCGACGAGGTAAACACCCTTGAACTGGAACTCGAGAAGCTCGCTGATCACCTCGGCGACGAGTTCACCCACCGCAGGTTTGCCCGGACTCGGTTGCCTCGGCTGATCGTCGCTGCCGTCGTTTTGAGTATCAGAGCAAAGTAACCGGGACCAGATGGCTGCCGCACCGACACCGCGCTCGCTCAGTACCGGCGATAGGCGCACCGCCAGTGCCCACCGGCCACCCGACAGACCGTCAATGCTCCAGGCCTCCCAGAGCATTTCGCGGTGATGACGTGATCCCGCACTCAAGTGCGCGATCAGATCGGCGAATTCGCGCGGACCGCCCGGAGCCTGAAGCGTCGCCCGGTGAATCTGCGAAGACGGGTCGTACCTGTCGATCTCGGTCCAAAATGGCGGGCCTACTCCCCACGGCCGGTCCACCAACCTGCTGCGGAAGCGAGTCAGTTGCGGCAACGACGAGCCCAGCCAGTGCTGTAGCCGCTCGTGGCTGATCTGGTCGGTTGGCTCGATAACGATGAACGACACGGTAGGCGCCTGGGTGGTCGACTTCTCCATGAGAAGCCGTACGGCGTCGACCGCCGACGACCGGAAAGCCGACAATATGCCTCCGGTCAAGCCAACCAAATCCTTTGAACGACAACCTAATTTCGCGTGAGACGCACCGCTGACTGTGCCGACACTACTCTCGTCCGGGCTAGAAACATACCCGCGAAGAGACGGTCCCTCGATCTTCCGTTTACAGAAAAGAGTTTTCGTTGGTCAGTCCGCGCTCTGGGAATGCGCCGAGCGCAAAGGTCTCGGCATTGCCCAGCCCGGTGCCGCCGCCGACCGGATCGTCGATCCGAACCAATAGGTCCCGCAGCTGGTGCAGCTGGCGGGCGTTCTCAGGCTTGTCGCAGTCGGTGACATGGCTTCCCTCGACCTTCAGGTCGCCGACCCATTCGCCGTACACCCATTCGTTCCAGCCGTAGTAGCCCGCGGTGCCGAGGTGAAAGCCGGTCGTGCCGGCGGCGGTGATCGTCAGTGGGCGTTTGGAACCATCGGTGTCGATCAGGGTGATTGTTCCGTGGGTGAACCGCCGGTTGCCGTCTTCGAAGTGCATGTCTTGTTCGACCGACGGAAACCGGTGTGAGGTGCCGTCGGGGTTTTGTTGCTCGGCCTGGCAACGGATCTCGGTGAACCCGTCACCACGCTCCTCCTGATACATCACGAACAGCGAGTAGGCCGACCCGTCCGGGCGAGTCAGGGTCATCGGCAGCCAGGTCATGAACATCTGCTTGATCTTGCGGCTCCCGCGCGGCAATCCCGGAATCGGCTTGCCGATGCCGGGCCGCAGGCCCCAGGAGTGATCGCGGATCGAAATCCACTCATCGGCAACGATTTCGACGCGGCTGCCGTCCACCTCGACCCAGCCCGACGCCACCCCGACCTGGTGGTAGCGCAGGATGTTGTGCGTCACCCGGTATCCGTCCGGGCTGCGGTCCGGCCAGGGGTCTTCCAGCGCTGCGTCGAAACTTCCGCGCAGTTCCACGTCGAACGCGATCGGCGCGTGCTCGTTGGCGTCCAGGCTCACCCGGATGGCCCGCAACGGTTCGACAACCTGATAGTGAATGGGCCCGACCTCGGTGCTCGCCGACGCCGACGACAACCGGCGGCCCGCGCGTACCGTCCACTGTTCGGTGCCGCGGCACACACCGGCTGCACCGTCGAAGACGCCGCGGTTGGTGTACTTCCCGATCCCGAGGACGACCTGCAGCGAGTTGTCGCGGGCGTGCGCGATCGTCCAGATCTTCTCCGTCCACGACGGGTCCGACTGGCTCACCGTGGCGAATGTGTCAACGATCTGATGGGTGAGCAGCTCATCCTCGGGCACCAAGGCGCCGTAGTTCGTTGACAGCAACTCGATTACCTCACTGCTGGGGGACGGAACGGGGATAAAACTTGGTCATATCACTACCCTGCTCGTATTCACGCATCCAGGTGTCCGCCCAATCCGGCAGCGGTTGGTCGGCCGGATCGTGATGCGGCGCCTGCGACAACAGCAGCCGCCATACCATCGCGAACAGTTGGCGGGTCGGGACATCGCCGAATAGCGTCGGCGGACCACCGCGGCGTGCCCGCCGGCGACGGCCACCGGGCCCGCGGAAGGTGAATTCGCCGTACAGCAGCGAGATCGACAGCAGCTCCTGCGCCGAGGCGCCGCGGTCCTCGAACGGAACGACCTCGTCGAAAACCTTTGCTATCGACTCGGATAGGGCGCCGACGTGGCTGAAGGTGTCCCGAATATGCTTGGTCCGGTACCACGGGTCGGGGCTGATGTGCCGGTACAGAATCAGTCCGGAGCTGCGGTGTTCGATCTCTTCGACGAAGTGCCACATCATCAGCGAAGCGACGCGCTGGTCCCCCGCACCGAACAGCGAATCACGGTTGTCCAGAATGACTTTGAACAGCGGGGTGAACGTCGCTTCCAAGTTGGCGATGTAGGCGGCGTGGAATTCGAGCGGCTGCTCCTCGAGCAGCCGGTCGTAGGCACGGCAGGCGTCTTCGTAGCACTGTTCGAGTTCGGGGTAGCGCTGCACCAGCGCGATCATGTGTTTGCGGTGCGCGGACGCATGCTGCGCCTCCTGCCGCAAGAACGCCTCGGCCTCGGCGGCGACGTCCGGGTCCTCCTGCAACTTGTCCTGAGCCATGCGGACCACGTTGACGATGTAGCGCTCGAACGGGACGGCGATGAAGGTGAACGCATTGCAGAACAGGCCGAAATTCGGGTTGTCGGGCTGCCACATGAACGGCACGCTCGCGTCGAACTCCCACGGGATCTTGCGGATCACGAGGTTGGTCACCGTCGCCACCTTTCAATCGACCGGGGCCAGCGGTAGGCTCAGTGTGACATTTGACCCCTCAGATGTAAAGGAGACCATGGCCGCTTCCGGGCGTACCGTCGACGCCGAGCAGTCGACGCGACGACGGATTCTTGCCGCCACCTTCGTCGTGCTGGCGCGCGATGGCCGTCGACGGTTGCAGCTGTCCGACGTGGCCGCGCAGGCCAAGGTGTCACGCCCGACGCTGTATCGCTACTTCGGCTCCAAAGAGGGGCTGCTCGAGGCGTTCGGCCTCTACGAGCAGGATAACTTCGACGCCGGTATCGCCACCGCGATCGCCGGACTGAGCGGGGCAGACCGGCTCGATGCCGCACTGCGATTCGTGGTCGACTTTCAGAGTAGCTATTCACTGGGCTCACTGGCCGAGACCGAGCCCGAACACGTTCTGCAACAGATGAAACGCGTGCTGCCGATCATGCGTGACCGCATCGCGCGGATCATCGGCGGCGAGCAGGCCGAGCTCGCCGCGTCAGCCGTGGTACGAATCGCGGTGTGCCACTACGTAATCGGCGACGACACCCCGGACCGATTCCTCGCCGAGCTACGGCATGCGGCCGGATTGGGGGCGAGTCACAGCCGTCACGCCTGCACCTCACGCTGACCATTGCATGTGGTTCGGAAAACATGCCACATGCGATATCAACGGGGAATTAGTCGTCCAGCCAGTGGTTGATTTTCGCGGCGATTACCTCCGGCTTCTCGAGGTGCAGGAAGTGTCCGACGCCGTCGACGATCTCGAAATCAGATCCGTCAGCCGGAAAGTGCGGGCTGAGGTCGCCGAGCAGGTCAGCGCCGACCGCTCCGTCGTTGGCGCCGTGCAGATACAGCGTCGGCACCGGCGGCGTGTGCATGGTGGCTGCCGTTTCGGCTTCAGCATTGGGGTCGGCAAATTGCGGATTGAACGAGGCTCGATACGGCGCAACGACATTCGCGATGTTATCCGCGGTCACATAACGCCGCAGTTCGGCGATGTCGTCACCGGCGTCATAACCCGGTGACCAGTCGGCCCACAGCGACTCCCAGAACCCGGGCGCCACCAACACGGCCTCCGCCATGCCGACCTGCTGGATGAAATAGATGTAGAACGACCGCTTGAGTTGGGCATGGCTGAACAACCCGGCGGCGAGGGCAGCGATCGGCGGAACCGCAAGCGCGACGAAGCATTCAAATGCTTCCGGTTCGGTGGCGACGACCCCGTATCCGGCTTGCGCTCCCCAGTCGTGGCCGACCAGGAGCGCGCGGTCGTCCGCGCCGTAGCGGCAACGTATGTCGAGCAGGTGGCGAACGTAGGTGCCGACGCTGATCGGTCGGTCGATCGGCGCGTCGTACCCGGGCAGCCACGGAGCCACCACCCGATAGCCGCGGCGCGCCAGAGCGGGCCCGAGGTGACGCCAGGTGAACGGCGTATCCGGAAAGCCGTGGGCGAGGACGGCCAGCGGCAACGACGTGTCCTCGATCGCTCCGAAGGTGAGCGGCTGCGGCGAACTCACCCTGCGAGCGTATTACAGCCCGGCCCTCGCATGTAAAGGATCGACCATTTACATCTGACCCTCCGTATGTAAATCTGGGTGGCATGGCAGGAATCGCGCTCATTCAACGCGATCTGGCCGACACCAGGGCCCGGCTCGAGGCGTGGTTCAGCCACCGACTCGGTAGCGAGGCAGCGGTGTCGGAGCTGAAAGCGGCGAACCGCGCGGCCGGGTGGTCGAGCGAAAGCCTGGTGTTCGCCGCCGACGTGGCGGGCCACTCCAGCGAGTACGTGCTGCGGATTCCTCCCGGCGGCGGAGGCATCTACCCCGAGTACGACCTGGACGCGCAGACGCGTACCCAGGAGTTGCTGCACCTGCACGGGATCGCGACGCCGTCACCGATCGTCTACGAGCCCGACGAGTCGTGGATCGGGTCCAGATTCCTGGTGATGCCGCGCATCGTCGGGCACACCCCGTCGGACACCACCTATGCGACTCGCGGATGGCTGCATGATGCGGGGCCGCAGGTGCAGCGCCGCGCCCACGATTCGTTCCTGGAGACACTTGCGGCTCTGCAGCGCGTTCCGGTCGACGAGGCGACCTGGCTCCACCGGCCAACCGGCACAGGCGTTTCCGCGGAGCTGGCGTGGTGGCAGGAGTACGCGGCCTGGGGCACCGACAATCAGATTCCGGACGTGATGACCGAGGCGTTCGACTGGCTGCGGCGCCACCAGCCGGAGCAGACCGGTGACGCCGCGGTGTGCTGGAACGACGCCCGGCTGTCCAACGCCATCTTCGGCGACGACGGACAGATCGTCGGCGTTCTGGATTGGGAGCAGGCCTGCCTGTGCCCGGCCGAAACGGATTTCGCGTGGTGGCTGGCCACCCGACGACAGATGTTGGAAGTCAACGGCATTGACGCCGATCCCGAGTTGCCCGGTTTCGACAGCCGCGAGCAGGTCATCCACCGCTTCGAGGAGATGATCGGTCGCCCGCTGGTCGCCCTCGAGTGGTACGAGATTTTCGCGATGGCGCGCATGGGATGTTGCATCATGCGCACCCAGGCTCTGCTGCGCAGCATCGGTCAAAGCGACCATTTCCTCACCCAGGCACCGATCCTGCCGGCGTGGACCATCTCGACAGTGCGCGGCTAGACATCGTGGGTCATTAATTCGTCGACACTCCGCTAGCGCACTTGTCGCAGCCGATGGGTGTTTTGGCAGTCGAGATCGACGCTAGCGTGCTGGTCACTCGCACTTCTTCGCGCCAACGTCAATCTCGATGAAATCTCGTCGCAACCGAGGAGCAGCTCTTGAAAGCTACAACCACGACGGAACGATCCACTCGCCGTAGGGAGCGACCGCGAGTAGGTCGAGGATTCCGGACTCGTCGAAGGCGCCGCCGAATTCGCCGACTCCCTCGCTGAAATGCGCCCAGCCGTCGACGTGGGCGGGGATGACCAGCCGGGCGCCCAGTATTTCGGCGGCCGCCGCGGCCCGTTGCCCTGTCATGGTCAGCGGTCGCCCGCGCTCCTTCGCCGGCACCCTCGCCGCACCGGCGAAGATGATCGCCACGTCGACGGCGCCCACCCGGTCGGCGATGTCCTTGACCGCACTGATCGAGGCATTGTCGCCGCTGAGATACACCGTCGGCAAGCCCGGACCCGAGAGCACAAAACCGGTGACCTCGCAGTTGACATGGCCACCGGCATCGCGCTGCCCGTCGGCCGGGCCGTGCACAGCCGGAACTGCTTGCACCGTAACCGCTTTAGTGCCGTCGACAGCCGGAAGCTCGAAGCTTTCGAATGGCTTGAGCCCCACCGCCGGCGGGCCGAGCCGGGTCGCTGCCCCCGGATTCGTCAGCACCAGCGGCGCGGCGAGCGCCACCTGCCGGCCCTCGTCGTCGAAGTTGTCCGGATGCTGGTCATGGCTGACCAGCACCAGGTCGATGGACCCCAGCGCGGCGGCGGGTACCGCCGGGCCGACCGTCTTGGTCAGGTAGTCGTGTTTACCGGGCTCGTCGAACGTCGGGTCGATCAGGATCCGACGGCCGCCGAAGTCGACAACGGTGGTCGGGCCGCCCAACACACTGAACGCGACGTCGCGCCGTTGGGCGCTTACTCGGTTACTCACGACATGGACTCTAGATGCCCGAACAGTCCACTATGGGGTCGTGGACCTTCATGACGTCATGCGCAGCACGGCCGCAGTACGCGAATTCACCGACGACCCCCTGCCCGACGACGTGTTGGAGCGGATCCTCGACAACGCACGGTTCGCGCCGAGCGGCGGCAACCGCCAAGGAGCCCGGATCATCGTGATTCGCGACCCCGCGACTCGCCAAGCGCTGGCCGACCTGACGGCGACGGGCGCCCGGCGATATGCGGCCCAGCTGGTCAACGGGGAAAGCCCGTGGAACCCACTACATCCGCCTGGGCCGACAGCTGCCCAGATCGCGGCCACCGACGTGCCGTCTGCATTCACCGCTCCCTTGCACGACGCCGCGGTAGTGCTGGTGGCCTGTGTCGACCTCGAGGTGGTCGCCGCGCTGGATCAGAACCTCGACCGGATCGGCGTGATCAGCGGCGCATCGATTTACCCGTTGGTGTGGAACATCCTGCTGGCTGCGCGCAACGAAGGTTACGGCGGCACCCTCACGACGATGGCGGTGGCCGAAGAGCCGCGGATCCGCGAATTGCTGGGAGTGCCGGAGTCATACGCCGTCGCCGCGGTGGTGCCGCTGGGCAAGCCGCGCAAACAGCTGACGAAGCTCAGGCGCGCCAGCGTCGCCGAACTCGCCACCCGAGAGCGATTCGACGGCCCGCCGTTCGGTTAGTCGGCGGTCACCGCGTCGCCGGGCTGCTGCTGGCCGAGCAGCTCGTCCTGCCCGACCTCGGCAGGACCCGAATCGTGGCCATTGCCACCGCGCTTGGCCGGCTTCTTCTTCGTCGTCTTCGACGACGTCTCAGCCTCGATGTGGTGGCCGTTGGACGGCAAACCCGCTGCCGCGCCGACCATCTCGATCGCCTTCTCGGTGTACACCCGGTAGCCGAAGTTCGGCTCGTAGCCGTGGATCTCCTTGGTGTCCAGATCGCGCATGAACTGCAGGATCTCGCGGCTGACCACCTGGCCGGGCACCAGCACCGGGAAGCCCGGGGGGTAGGGCGTCACGTACGTTGCTGACACGACATCGATTCCGGCATCCAGCTTTTCGTCGATCTGCTCACCCATGAGGTATTCGCAGTTCGTGTCGTCGTACGACAGGTAGAACGCGCGACGGACATCGCCCTCTGGCGTCGGCTCGGAGCCGCTGTGATCCCGGAACGCCGGGTGGAATCCGCTGAAATTACACAGCGGAACTGGGCGGTCGGTCAACCCGTATACCGCCTGCTCGAAGTGTTCGCGTTCACCCAGGCTCATTTCGGAGATCGACTCATCGAGCTCGGCGGCGATGCTGACCAAAACCTCGACCAGGAACGCGACCGAGCTACGCGTGGTGCCGATGTTCGTCATGAACAACACACTGTTGCGTGAGGTCTTGTTGATCTGAATGCCGTAGCGATCCATCAGCTGTTCGCGCTTGAACGTGTCGCCGTCGTAGCCGGTACGTCCGATGGATAACGTGATTCGCGACGGGTCGAGCACAAACTCGTCTTCGTGCCATGCCGCCATCATGTTGCGCAAACCGGAACGCAGCGGTTGGTCGATCGCCGTCGGGCGGAACTTCTCCGGGATGAGATGCGACGTGCCAAGGCAATTCATGTACTTGCTGAGCAAGGGATGGTTGTCGATCGCATCGCGCAGTTGCATGGCGTTCTCGATTTGGCGCTGCACCAGCTCGGCGCCCTCCAGGGCCACCTGACGACGACCCAGGTCAAGCGACGCCAGGATCTGGTAGTTGGGCGAGGTCGAGGTGTGCGCCATGTACGCCTCGTGGAACGGCACCGCGACCTTCTGGTCGAAGTCCTGGTCGTAGACGTGAATCATCGATCCCTGCCGCAGCGCGGTCAGCGTCTTATGGGTCGACTGCGAGGCGTACACCCGCACCCGTGCCCGCGCTGGGTCGGGCATCAGGCGACGGTTCAGAAGGTCCTCGTCGCTGGGCTTTTCGGCGTTCTGCTCGGCCAGATACTTCTCGAACTGCGCCTTGTACTCCGGGCTCTGCAGCCGTTCGCGCACCGCCGCCGCCGAGGCCATCGCGGTGCGGGTGCGATATACCGGGTGGAACCGGGCGAAGGCGAACCACGCCTCGTCCCACAGGAACACCAGGTCGGGCTTGATCGCGAGGCACTCCTCCATCACCCGCTCG
>Ga0302326_10029139_pt1 | contig 11085 bp, 13 predicted proteins | sample Palsa_T0_3_FD_202264 | JGI IMG/M metagenome (GOLD analysis project Ga0302326, IMG submission 202264) | Peat permafrost microbial communities from Stordalen Mire near Abisko, Sweden - Palsa_T0_3 | ecosystem: Environmental > Terrestrial > Soil > Palsa > Peat permafrost | place: Sweden: Abisko...
GGTCAGCGCGGCCAGGTCGCGGACGTCGGCCTGGGTGGCGACGATGCGGCGGTCCAGCGCCTCGACCTGCTTGACCGTCTGGGCCAGGTCGTCCGGGGTGGCCATCGGGTACGGCACGGTACCGGCCTGCGCGCAGATATCGACGGCGATGATGTCGGCGCCCTCGCGGGCTAGGGTCAGCGCGTGGCTGCGTCCCTGGCCGCGGGCGGCTCCGGTGATGAAGGCGACTTGGCCCTCGAGCTGGCCCATGATCTTCGTTCCTTTCCTTTGTCACTGCCGCCGCGGCGGGCCGGTGCCCGCCGCGCCTGGTCAGCTGGCATGTCAGTCCGCATGTCAGTCCGCATTGAGCCATCCAGGCAGGCACAGGACCAGGGCCTCGACGAGCTGGTCCGGTGGCCACGACCCGGGCTCGCTGGCCAGCCAGGCGCCGATCACGCCGAGTACCCCGCCGGCCAGGAACTGCGCCGTCACTCGCAGGTCCGCGCCGGGCGGCCGGGCGTCTATCTGCGCCAGCGCCTGCACGGTCCGCTCGGCGAAGGCCGCCGAGACCTCGCTCACCAGCCGCGGCGCCGCGCCCGGGCCAAGCAGGCGCACGTAGGTCTCCCGGCGATCGTGGACGAAGCCGACGATCTCCCGCAGCGCCCGCCGGCTGGCCTCGGCCGCGGGCACGCTGTGCTGCGACCGCATGACGATGTCGGCGTTGCGGACGACGTCGAACAGGTCGCTGAGGGCGTGGATGGCCAGGTCCTCGGGGGAGGCGAAGTGCTCGTAGAACGAGGTGCGGTTCACGCCCGCGGCCCGGGCCAGCGAACTGACTGACATGTCGTCCAGGTCGCGGTCCCGGATCGTCTCGTGAAACGCGTCCACCAGCTTCCGCCGGGTCCGGACCGCACGCGGATCAGTGTTACCTGTCATTGTTCGCGGTCGGTCAGCGCTCTGACCAGTGGCTTCGTCGCTCACAAAGCCAACATATCACCTAACGGACACCTGTCGGTCTGGCGGGCCGCGGACGGCCCTCGGGGGCAGCGTCGCTGCCGCCCTCGTGCCCAATTACCCTGGCATCTTCCGCAGGGTGGGGGTGCGGGTGAAGGCGCCGGAATGGCCAAGCGAGAGGGCGCGAGCCAGTGAGCACCCAGGACGCCGCAGCAGGCAAGCTAGGCGGCGACATACCGGGCCGGGCCGGTATGTCGCCGGCGTTCGACACCGCGGTCGCACATCCCGCCCGCGTCTACGATTACCCGCTGGGCGGGAAAGACAATTTCCAGGCCGACAGGGAAGCGGCCGAACTCGCGGTCGCCGCCTACCCGAACATCCTGCCGGGTGTGCAGGCCAACCGTGCATTCCTGCGCCGCGCGGTGCGCTACCTGGCCGGCGAGCGGGGAATCCGGCAGTTCCTCGACCTCGGCACCGGACTGCCCACCAACGACAACACCCACCAGATCGCCCAGGAGATCGCGCCGGAATCCCGGTCGTCTACGTGGACAACGACCATTTCGAGTCGGGTTGTGCACACGCGTTTCGGCCCGGTCGGGCTGGCTTGAAGCGAACACGGCCGCGGAGGCCGCTCAGAGCGTCCCCTGAGCGCTCCGCAGAGCACAGACAGCTGGCCGGCGAGCTACCGTCCCGGTAAAGAACGCGGTAGGGGAGCCAGTTCAGGCAATCTTGAGCTGCTCGTCGCCGAAGTCGGCGATGAGCTTGAGGGTGCCACCGAGGGCGGCGACGTAGCGGTTCAGGACATCCTGGGTGGAGACGTCGCCACTCTCAATCTGGGAGACCCGGGCGACCGAGACACTCATCCGGACGGCAACCTGCTCCTGGGTCATCCCGCGCCGCTTGCGCATCTCGGCGAGCCGCCAGCCGCGGGCATCATCTAGCATCGCGTCGACCGCGGCGCCAAAGGCTTCCTGGCCGCCCGCTGTCTCGACGGCACGCTCGAGGTGCCCCGAATCCCGCCAGGGGGACACGCTATTCATCGTCCATCTCCTTCCTGCGCTCTGCCAGGTAATCGTCGTAGAGTTGCTCGGCACGGGGGATCGCGGTCCTATACCACTTGTCCCACTGCCCGGACTTATCCCCGGCCACAAGCAAGACCACTGACCGCCACGGGTCGAATACCAGCAGAATCCGGATCTCGCTTCGCCTGGCCGACGGGGGTCGGAGCTCCTTCATGTTGGCAATCCGGGACGCCGTGATCGTGTCCACCAGCGGGCGGCCCTCGGCAGGGCCGTTGCGTTCTAGAACCAGGATGGCCTGGTTCACCATTTGGTGGCTCGCCGGGTCTGACTCGTACAGGTCGTCAAGGAAGGACCCGACCTCAGTGGTCATCAGGATTTCCCACTCCCTAGGGGAGTCCCTTCCACGCGCGGCATCTTGCTGACTCCTTAAGAATATTCTTAACATGCGGAGATTCGTAGTCAACCTGCCGACGTGGTCTGCGTCGCATGACCGTCCGCCGCCGATGATGAAGAGGGTAGGTAGCGTCACTGACTTTCCGCCGCTCCGTGCCTATGACGGCTACGTTCGAGCTGGCGTGCTCCGGGAAATCGTCGAACGGGAGACGGGATATGACGCTGCGAGAGAGCGCAGCGTGGCTTTGCTGCGCGAGGGCGCGGATCTAGGTACGGGCGGCCGCGTGACCTGGTCGAGGGACGACCTGCATGAGCGGTAACTGCCAGCCATTCCTGGCTTAGCCGGACCGCGCGAGGTCGGCGTCAGGAATCGGAGAAGGCCTGGCGGAAGCGCTGGAGCGCGACGTCACTGTCGCCGGACGCGAATGCTTCCATCGCCACCACGCCGGTATAGCCGCCACTGCGCAAAGCCCGGGCGATAGCCGGGTAGCTGATCTCTCCGGTGCCAGGTTCGCAGCGGCCGGGGACGTCGGCGACCTGGATCTCGCCGACCCAGTCGATGCTGTCCTCGATGAGCGCGATGAGGTTACCCTCGCCGATCTGGGCGTGGTACAGGTCGAGGTTCATCCGCAGGTGCGCACTGCCGACGGCCTGGACCAGGGCGCGGGTGTCCGCGGCCTTGGCGAACGGCGTGCCCGGGTGGTCGACGGCGGTGTTGAGGTTCTCCAGGCAGAACACGACGCCTTCGCGTTCGCCCAGGGCGGCGATGCGGGTGAGGGTTTTTTCCGCGGCCATCCACATGGCGCCCGTGACGGCGTCGACGGGGCGCACCGGCAGCCCCTGCGGGCCCAGGCCGGTGCCGTGCAGGTTCAGGTTGGGCGTCCCGAGCTTGGCCGCGGCGGCGATGGACTCTTCCGCGGTGCGCAGCAGCGCCTCGGCGCCGTCCGGTTCGGTGAGGTTGCCTTCGATGTAGCCGGTCATGGAGGTGAACCGGGCCCCCGTGGCGGCGAGCGCGTTGAGGTCCTTGGCGGTCCAGTCCCAGATCTCGACGGCGAAGCCCAGGTCGTGGATGCGACGCACCCGGTCAAGGATCGGCAGGTCGCGGAAGACCATCTCCGCGCAGACCGCCAGGGTGAACTCGTAGCCGCTCATCGCGCGTCCACCTTGTCGACGTCGGCCGGGGTGGCGGTCTTGACCGACTCGATGCAGGCCAGCGCGACGATCAGCGCGCGGCGCGCGTCCTCGCCGGTGACCGTCGGCGTGCGTCCTTCGCGCACCGCGTTCGTGAACTCGACGAACTCGGCGGTGTAGGCGTCGCGGAACAGTTCGACGTCGCCGCGGATGGTGTCGGCGTGCTGGCCGGCCGCGGTGTAGTGCACCAGCGCGGACCGGGCCGTCTCGCCCATCGTGACCATGCCGGCCGAGCCGAAGACCTCGCCGCGCACGTCGTACCCGTACGCCGCGGCGAAGCTGGCCTCGGCTACGGCGATCGCGCCGTTGTCGAAGCGGATGACCACGACCGCGGTGTCCAGCAACCCGGCGTCCTTGAACTCCGGCGCGACGAGCGCGTCGGCGGTGGCGTGCACCGTGACCGGCGTCGCGCCGGGGTTCAGCCACAGCAGCGTGTCGAAGTCGTGGATCAGCGTCTGGGTGAAGATGGTCCAGGGCGGGACCGCGGCCGGGTTCGCGAGCCCCGGGTCGCGGGTCAGCGAGCGCATCAGCTGCGGCGTGCCGATCGCGCCCTCGGTGATCAGCTGGTGCGCGGCGGCGAAGTCCGCCGCGAAGCGGCGGTTGAACCCGACCTGCAACGGCACGCCGGTCGCGCGGGCCGCGGAGATACCGCGGTCGATCTCGTCGACGGTCAGGCCCATCGGCTTCTCGCAGAACACCGCCTTGCCGGCCGTCGCGGCGGCTGTCACCAGCTCCGCATGCGCCGGGCTGGCGGCGGTGATGACCACCGCCTCGATGCCCGGATCGGCGAACAGCTCAGCGGGATCGGTCAGTGCCCGGCAGCCCAGGCTGTCGGCCAGGGCCTGCGCGGCGCCGGGCTGCGGGTCGGCGACCGCGAGCAGCTTCGCGCCTGGCACGTGCCGGGCCAGCAGCGTGGCGTGCGAGGTGCCGATCCTGCCCGCCCCGACGAGCCCCAGGCGTACCGGGTCCGCCAGTGCGGCTGCAACGGTGTTCATAGCTCTGCTCCCATCCGGCCGATTACTAGAGCGCTCTAGCATTCCACGAATAATAACCCCGTATCCGGGCAAAAACTAGAGCGCTCTATAGTTTGATCGGGACAGAACCTGGGAGGTGTTCGGAACGAAGTCTGACAAGCGCGCGCCCACGGTCACGATGGAAGACGTGGCCCAGCGGGCCGGGGTGTCACGAGCGCTCGTGTCGATCGTCTTCCGCGGCGTGGCCGGCGCCAGCACTGCCACCCGCGAACGGGTGATGCAGGCAGCCGAAGAGCTGGCCTACCGCCCGGATCAGCGGGCCCGGCTCCTGGGTCGCAGCCGTACCCGCGTGATCGGCGTGGCCTTCGGGCTGCACGACGAGTTCCACGCCGAGGTGGTCGAACAGCTCTACCAGGCCGTCGACGGCGCCGACTACGAGCTGGCCCTTGGCGCCGTGGCCCCCACCCGCGACGAGCACCGAGCCGTGCAGTCGCTGCTCGACTACCGCTGTGAAGCGCTCATCCTGGTCGGCCCCGTCCTGCCCCGCGCCGCGATCGAGGAACTCGCCGGGCGCCTGCCGGTCGTCGTGGTCGCCCGGGCACTGCGCTCGCGTGCTGTGGACGTGGTCCGCACCGATGATGTCGCCGGCAGCCGCCTCGCCGTGGAGTACCTGGCCGGCCTCGGGCACCAGTCGATCGCCCATGTCGACGGCCAGCGGGCTCCCGGCGCCGCCGAACGCCGCCGCGGCTACCGGGCCGCCATGCGGGACCTCGGACTCGAGGCCTTCAGTCGCGTCGTCGCCGGGGGGCTCACTGACGCCGATGGCGAGCGCGCCGCCGCCGAACTGTTCGCCGGTCCGCCCCCCACCGCGGTCACCGCGTTCAACGACCACTGCGCGGCGGGCCTGCTGGCCGCCGCCCGGGCCCGCGGCGTGCGCGTACCTGATCAGCTGTCCCTGGTGGGCTACGACAACAGCCACATCGCCAGCCTGGCCACGGTCGCGCTCACCACCATCGCCCAGGACGCGCCCGCCCTGGCCGCCGCGGCGCTCGAGCTCGCGCTGGCCCGCACCGAGCACGATGACGGTACCTGCGCCGACACCGTCCTGCCGCCACAGCTCGTCATTAGGCAGACTTCAGCCCCGCCAGGATCGTGAGGCATCAGGCCGCGTCGTGGAAGACGAGCGCGAGAGTGAACCGCGTCCCCGATCGGATCATCGAGACGCCGTGCCGGACGGGGGCGGCCGACCAGCCGCGCTTGGACTCCACCGGCCGGTCGCGGGTGGTGAAGACCAGCCCGTGACCATGGGGGATCAGCGTGGCCGTGCCGCGCGACTGGGCCCGCGGTCGCTGCTCGTACAGCAGGAATTCCCCGCCGGTGTGGTCGGTGCCCGGGTCGTTCAGGTTGATCACGACCTGCAGCGGGAAGACCAGCTCGCCGTACAGGTCGCGGTGCAGCGCGTTCCAGTCACCCGGGCCGTACTTGAGCAGGATCGGGGTGGACTTGACCTGCCCGGCCGCGTGGCACAGCTCCAGCCAGTCCTCCAGCCGGACAGGCCAGGGCGTCTGCCGCCCGAGCTTGGCCCACCAGTCGCGGGCCACCGGGAGCAGCTTCGGGTACAGCGCCTGCTTCAGCCCGGTCACCGCGTCCGGGAACGGCTCGGCGAAGTAGCGGTACTCGCCCTCCCCGAAACGGTGCCTGGCCATGTTCACCGTGGACCGGAACCGGGAGTCGTCGTCGTAGAGCGCGGCGACCTGCGCGCATTCGGCCGGGCTGAGCAGCGGGCCGGTGAGCGCGCAGCCGCAGCTGTCCAGGTCGGCCTGGACCCGCTCCCAGTCCGTCGCCTCGACCCGTCCCTGCCATGGCCCGGCCGAACGCACCTGGGTTCCAGCGGCCCTCATGCTGCCGCCTCCAGGGTGAGCAGGATGCTCTTGGCCTCGGCTCCGCCGAGGTAGCCGCCCATGCCGCCGTCGGAACGCACCACCCGGTGGCAGGGCACGATGACCGGCAGCGGGTTGGTCGCACAGGCGCTGCCGACGGCGCGGACGGCCTTCGGGTGGCCGGCCAGTCGGGCGACCGCCGCGTAGCTCGCGGTCTGGCCGTAGCCGATCTCGGGCAGGTGATGCAGCACGGTGCTGCGGAATCCGGCCGACAGGCGCCAGTCAAGCGGCACGTCGAAGCGCCGCCGCTGGCCGCCGAAGTATTCCTCGAGTTCCCGGGCGACGTGGTCCAGCCGGGCCGGCGCCGCCAGGATCCGCGGGCTGATCCGGTCGGCCAGGCTCTGCAGGACCGCATCGTGGTTCTCGGTGGCGTAGGCGACCCGGACCAGCCCGGTTTCCGTCGCCGCCACGAGCAGCGAGCCGACCGGGGTCTCGATGACGCGGTACGCCACGTCGAGGATCCCGTCGCGCTGCGCGGCGGCCGCCAGCCGGGCGTGCAGCCCGGCCAGCTGGCCGGGAAGAGCGTCGGTGCTCCGCGTCAGGTCGCGGATGAGGTCATGGTTCGTATTCATCGGACTTCTTCTTTCCTGGCCGCGGCTTTTCCGGCCGCGGTCTTCCTGGCCGCGAAGCCTGGGTAGGTGCGCCTGAGGGCGGCGATGCCGTCGGCGGCGGCGCGCCGGGCGGCGTCGGCGCTGCCGCCGAGGATGGCGGCGACGTCGGCGTAGGGCAGGCCGGCCAGGTAGTGGTAGGCCACCGCCTGCTTCTGCCTGCCGGGTAGCCGGCCGAGGGCATCGGCCAGGTCGTCGTCATGCTCGGCGCCTGATGCCTGCGTTGTCTCCGGCAAATCGCCGGCCGGAATCGGCCGGCGGCCCTGGGCCCGCAGGACGTCGATGGCTTTACGGTGGGCGATCGTGACCAGCCACGCCTCGAGATTGGCGTCGGCCGGGAGCTCGGGGTAGGCCTTCATGGCCGACAGGAAGGTCTCTGACCAGGCATCATCGGCGTCGACCGGGCCCAGGACCGCGCGGCACACCCGGAGCACCACGGCCCCGTGGCTGGCCACGACCGTCTCAAACGGCTGTTTGACTGTCACGTCTGGTAGACGCCCTGCCTTAGGTATCCGTGCGGTCCCATCAGTACAGCACCGGGATCAGCGGCTCCTGCTGTGACATCCCGAGCGAGCGGTTCACCTGGTCGCGTTCGAGTTCGAGCAGGTGCCGCTTGCGCGCGAGGCCGCCCGCGTAGCCGGTGAGCTTCCCGTTACGGCCGATGACACGGTGACACGGAATCAGAATGGACAGCGGGTTACGGCCCACGGCCGCCCCGACCTGCTGTGGCGTGGTTTGTCCGCCGAGCCGGGCCGCGAGGTCCCCGTACGTCACCGTGTCCCCGTACGGGACTGCGGCGATCAGGTCCCATACCGCCAGCTGGAGCTCATCGCCGGCCGGGGCCAGCGGCAGCTCGAATTCCCGGCGCGCGCCGGCCAGGTACTCCTCGAGCTGCCCGGTCGCCGCGTCAAATCCGTCATCGGCGCGGCGGCCGAATTCTGACGGCTGCGGCTTGTACCAGTGGTGCGGGAAGTAAAGGCCGCGCAGCCCGGCCTGATCCCGGGCCAGCGTGAGGTCCCCGAGTACTGACGGCACTATGGTGTGCCACGCATCGATTGACATGATGATCTCCCTCGGTCTGTGACTTCATGAAGAAGACGGCCGGGGGAGAGTAAACGTGAGCCGTCAGCCCGACACGTCGAAGGCCGCGATCACCTTGGCCGGCCGCAGCCGTACGATCAGCTCTCCGGGCACCGCGTTGCGCCTGCCGTACTCCGCCGCGCGGTCGTCTCCCATATACCGCGCCGCGATCGCGGTGGCGGTCCGGAGTAGCTCTGCCGGGTCCTCCGAAAGTTCGGCTTCACCCTGGAGCTGAACGAACGCGTACGGCGGCTCCTCCAGGTCCACGCACAGGCTGATCCGCGGATCACGCGCCAGCGAGCGCCCCTTGGCCGTTTCCTTGCCCGTGTTGAAAACGATGCTGTCGTCTTCGACGATGAACCAGATGGGCGCGACCAGCGGTCGCCCGCTGGCGGCCAGGTAGCTCAGCTTGCCGGTTCGCGTGCCCTGCTGCAGGAAGTCCCGGACCTCGGGATCGCTAAGAGAAGCCACGCCGCTCACCCTATGCCAGGCTGCCGTCTCTCCAAGATCACCAGGTATCTCACGCCACAAGCAAAGAGGCGTCATTCATCATTGTGCGACAAAAACCACCTAATCAGGTGGGTTTTGTCGCACAATGATTCGAACCCCAGCCCAGCATCACCCAGCCGCGAGCGAATTCCGGAAGCTGAACACTCGCCGTTCCCGCCGCAGTGCCGAAGCCACCACCCGGTCGCGCCATGGGGTGCTGATCGCCGCCCGGTAGCCGGGCTCCTCGAGCACCTCCGGCCCCGCCAGTTCATGCACCGACAGGAACTCGGGCGCCGCCCCGTCCATCCCGCGAACCAGCCGGAACCTCCTGATGCGTCCCCATCCGGGCACCTCAAGCAGCATCGGGATGTGCTCGTCGGTGTACCAGGCCTGCAGGTCGTCATCGCCGCCCGCCGGCACGGAAAGCGCCACCGACAGAAGCACCGGAGCAGGTTCAGCAAAAGCTGAACCATCCGAGCTGATCTCCTCGTAGATCCGGCGGTCCAAAGTGGCCAGGCCCGCCCCGACGCTCTTATCGTGCTCGGTCGCAGTCGCTCCGAGCGCCTTGTACTCCGGGCTTTCCAGCACCTCGGGACTGTCCAGGTCGTACACGACGAGCCACGACGGCTTGGCGTCGTCGAGCGCGCCGTACCGGTACCCCCCGAGAAAGCCGGGCACGGTAAGCCGCCGCGGGCCATGCTCATGGTCGTACCAGTCGTGGTAGTCCGCCTCGGGCACGGTCCCAGGATCGGTGTAGACGTAAAAGAGCCCGTGAGCCATCTCGAGCGACCTCCCGGCTAAACGGCTAGACGACAAGACGATCGTATGCCAAGGGCCCCGCCACGCCAGCAAGCGCCGGCGTGACGAGGCCCAGGAGACAGCAAACTCAGTCGGTCGGCGCCGCCATCGGGTTGATGCCGGCCAGGTCTTGCTTCTTGACCCTGATCGTGACCACCGTGATGATCAGCGCGAGCAGCGCGATCCCGGCCGAGACCTCGTATCCCTTGGCGAAGCCGACCGAGATGGCATGGTCGGTGATCGCCTTCTGCGCCGCGGCGGCCTTGGCCCCGGTCAGGTGCGCCGTAGCGTGCTTCGCCGCCGCGGCCACCTGCGACCGGATGTTGTTCGACACCGCGCTCCACGCCACCGTGCCCAGGATCGCCAGCCCGATCGACCCGCCGACCTGCTGGCCCGTGTTCAGCAGCGAGGAGGCCACGCCCGCGTCGTTGTCGGCCACCTTGGCCAGCGCCACCAGCGACAGCGGCACGAAGATCAGCCCCATCCCGAGCGCGGTGACCATCATCGGTCCCATCAGCCCGGAGACGTAGTGGCTCTGCTCGTTGAGCCGGGACAGCCAGAACAGCCCGCCGGTGGCGATGATGCTGCCCGCCAGCATCAGCGGCCGGGCGCCGATCCTGGCCACTAGCTGCGAGGCGATCCCGGACGCCACCATGATCGTGAGGACCATCGGCAAGTAGGCGATGCCGGTCCGCAGCGGGCTGTACCCCCATACTTCCTGCACGAAGATGGTGAGGAAGAAGAACATGCCGAACAGCGCGGTTCCCACGCACAAGCTGATCAGGTAGGCGCCCGTGCGGTCCCGGCTGCGCAGCACCCGCATCGGCACCAGCGCGTGCTTGCTCCGCACCTCGATGAACCCGAACGCCACCAGCAGCACCACCGAGGCCACCAGGGACACGATCACCTTGCTGTCGCCCCAGTGCGAGACACCGTTCTGGCCGGTCGCAGCGTTGGACAGCCCGTAGACGAGCAGCCCGAGGCCGAGGCTGCCGGTGATGGCGCCCGGGAAGTCGAAGGCACCGCGGCGCCGCTGCGACTCCGGCAGCACGCGGCTTGCCAGCAGCGCGACCAGCAGGCCGATCGGCACGTTCACGAACAGCACCCAGCGCCAGTCGGCGTACTGGACGAGCAGGCCGCCCGCGATCAGGCCGACGGCGGCACCGGACACGCTCATCGCGGCGTACACGCCCATCGCGCGGTTGCGGGGCTTGCCTTCAGGGAAGGTGACCGCGATCAGCGACAGCGCGGTGGGCGCGGCGAACGCGCCGCCGATGCCCTGGACAACGCGGGCCGTGAGCAGCCAGGCCTGGTCGGTGGCGAAACCGCCGAGCAGCGAGGCGAGCGAGAACAGCAAGATGCCGAAGATGAAGATCCGGCGGCGCCCCAGTAGGTCGCCGGACCGGCCGCCGAGCAGCAGTAGCCCGCCGAACGCCAGCGCGTACGCGTTGACGACCCACTCCAGGTTGGTGCCGGAGAAGCCGAGCGCGGTCTGGATGTGCGGCAGCGCCACGTTCACGATGGTCGCGTCGAGCACGACCATGAGCTGTGCCGTCGCGATGACGGCGAGCGCTAGGCCCAGCCGCCGCGGCGGTGCGCTTTGCGCCGCGTTACTGACCCCCTGGCCCGACGCGCCATCAAGCGTCGCCGACTGCCC
>Ga0302326_10029143_pt1 | contig 11083 bp, 6 predicted proteins | sample Palsa_T0_3_FD_202264 | JGI IMG/M metagenome (GOLD analysis project Ga0302326, IMG submission 202264) | Peat permafrost microbial communities from Stordalen Mire near Abisko, Sweden - Palsa_T0_3 | ecosystem: Environmental > Terrestrial > Soil > Palsa > Peat permafrost | place: Sweden: Abisko...
CGCGAAAGAAGAACCGATTGGAAGTCCCGCGCGGCGACTCGACGTACATTACTCTGAGGCCCGGTTCAGCGGATGCAGCCACGTTTAGATCCACATCCAGCGCCAACGCTCCTGCGTGCCGGATCAGGCCGCTCACGTCGTTACACTCGCAACGGACGATCGAAGCGCGATCCAAATACTCGCCTTCGATCTCGACCTTCACCTGCCGCCCGGCCTTTCCGCCCAGCGGAAACAAGGTGCGCACCGCCGGCTGATGCAAAGGCAATTCTTTCTGAGGAGTGTTGGATGCGGCGGACAGCGGAAGGCCGCAGGACAGAATGCAACCCCAGGTCCAGATCCTAACCCGTGGTGGCATGGCTGACACTATATCACAGATGGCCTGCTCCGAATGGTTCCTGCCGCGGACTTTCGCTATCATAGGCGTATACGGACGTGTGCGGCTCCTTTTCCATATGCAGACTGGCGGCTCTCGCGCTCCTCGCCCTTTCGTCCGCTCTCTCTCAGGATGATTTGGCGAAGCTGTATTCAGAAGCACAGCAGGCCCAGGCGGCGGGAGACTTGGCGACCGCCTGCCACAAGTACGAAGCTATCGTCCGGCTCCGGCCGCAAATGGCCGAGGCGTATGCAAATCTGGGAAACCTCTACTACCAGCAGGGGCAGATGGATCGTGCGAAGGCTGCCTATCAGAAAGCGATCGGAATCAAGCCGGAGCTGGCCGGCCCGTATTTCTTTCTGGGCGTAATCGCATTCGGGGCACACGATTATTCGTCCGCGCTCCGCGACTTGCAACGGGCCGAAGCATTGCAGGGGTCCAATATTCTGATCCATTCCTACCTGGGATACACGCAGTACGCCCGGTCCTCGTTCGGCGACGCTGCTGAGGAGCTCGAAAAGGCCGTGGCTCTCGATGCCACTGATATCGACGTGCTCTATCATCTGTGCAAGTCCTATGGTCACTTAGCCAAGGATTCGTTCGCCGAGCTGCAGAAGCAGTTCCCGAATTCGGCTTACACCAACCTGGCGCGTGCCCATCTCGACGAAACCAAGGAGGACTGGAAGGCCGCCTCGGAACAGTACAGTCTTGCGCTCGAAAAGCTGCCGGACAACGCGCGACTGCGGAAGAAATCGGTCTGGATGGCCGCCAAGGCCGATGGCGCCTCGTCCGTGGACAATACGGGTGCGAGCGATGAGCTGATTGATGCATCCCTCGCCTATAAAGACTCGGCGCCATCCGTTCCCCAGATCAGAGAGGAAATGGCGCGGTGGCAATCCAAGATTCGCGAATCAAAAAAGCTGGGCCGCAGCGATCAGACAGTTTATATGATTGCAGAGGGGTACCAGATCCTCTCTTATCTCTGTTCGCTGGCTGTCTTCAAATCGGATTCGGATTCGTATCGCGCCCATCAGTTACGCGCGCAACTGTTCGAGGAATCCAATGACGATGAAGGCGCCATCGCCGAATACCGCGATGTGCTCAAACGCAAACCGGAATTGCAGAACATCCATTTCGCCATCGGTACGCTCTACTGGAGGGCCCAGCATTTCGATCAGGCCCGCCCGGAGCTGCAACAGGAATTGCAGACAGATCCCAATCACCCCCAGGCCCTCTACGAACTCGGCGACATCGCTGCTTTCGGTGGGGATGCGCAGAAGGCTGAGAAATATTTCCTGGAGGCCCTGAAGGTCGAGCCCAATATGGTCGAAGCGCATCTCGCGCTGGAGAAGATTTATACGCAGCGCGGCAGCTATGAGTTGTCTCTGGCGCACCTGAAAAGGGCGTTACAGATTGACTCATCCGACCCGACGGTCGATTATCGTCTCTCGCTGGTTTACCGGAAGCTGGGCAGAAAGCAGGATGCTGACAGGGAACTCGCCCTCTTTAATCAGAAGCACGCCCAATCGAGCTCCACCAAGTGAAAACAAGGCTTAACGCGGCTCCTCGACGGTCAAGTAGCGATCCGCGGCGAGGTTTTCGAGCACCTGGCGGCGGCCGCCAGGCCACCCGATGCTCAGCCGGTCGACTTTCCTGCACGAGCCCAATCCGAAATGCATCCGGGGATCATTTCCCGAGAGATAACTCCCACCATTCCGCATCGTTTCGAATTGAGTGCTGCCACAGGATTCAATGCGCACCTGCGCCCCGATTGCGTCCCGATTCCGCGTGCTTCCGCGCAGCTGAATGCCGATCCAATGAGACTGCGATTCGGTCCTGTTCTCGAGCAGCAAAGGTCTGCCTGCAATCGGCAGTACGAGCAGGTCGATCCGGCCATCGTTATTAAAGTCGCCCGCACAACCGCCGCGAAATGACCCCTTGAGGCCGCTTCCCGAAACATCCGGCACAGTCGCAAACTTTCCTCCCCGGTTTGCCAGCACGGCAACCGGTTGCAGGTAGCTGGTAGTGGGCAGCAGATCGGCATTCGGATAAACATGGCCATTTGCCGCCCATAAATCCTTATGCCCGTCGTTGTCCAGATCCGTGAACCCGCAGGCCCAGCCTACCCAGGGCAACGTAACGATAGCCAAGCCGGCCTGCGTAGAGACATCCTCGTACAACCCGGGCGACTGCTGTTTGAAGAGAGGAAAGTAATCCTCGGAAAACGTCGTCGTCAGCACGTCGATGAGGCCGTCGTTATCGATGTCGCCAACGGCCACGCCCATGTTCGCCTGTGTTTGCCCATCTCCACTGAAAGCCACCCCGCTAGGAAGAGCAGCCTCTTTGAAGACACCGTTGCCTTGGTTCAAATACAGATAATTGGGATCGGAATCGTTGGCCACAAAGATATCGATCTTGCCATCCCCGTTGAAGTCATCGAAGACCACGGTGAATCCATGATAGAGCCCGGTGTCCGTCACGCCGGCCTTCAGAGTTACATCGGTGAAGGTCATATTGCCATTGTTGTGGTAAAGGATATCGGCTTCCCCTTTCAGACCCCTGGGCCCACAGAACCCCGGTAGTCCGCGATAGTTACAGACTGGCGGTTGCGCATCGAGCCGCAGCGCGCCGAGATCCACATAGCCGGCCACATAGAGGTCTAACTTACCATCGCCATCGTAATCGCCGAACGCGGCGCCGGTATGCCAGGCGACTTTTTGGCTCAACCCAGCTTCCCGGCCGATCTCCGTGAAAGTGCCATTGCCGTTATTCCTGAAAAGAAGGTCCAGGCCGATGTTGGTGACCAGAATGTCCGGGTACCCGTCGTTGTTGACGTCGGCCACGGCCACTCCGGTACCCCAGTATGGGTTGGAAAGCCCCGCCTGGGCGGTCACGTCTTGAAAATGCCCGTCACCGAGATTCCGGTAGAGATACAGACTGCCCGGGCGAACGGGCGGCACTTTGCCGGCTACAATCTGTCGCAGGTCGTCGATGGTTGAGCCGTTGACGATCAGCAGGTCCATCCGGCCGTCGCGGTCGTAGTCCAGCCAGGCTGCGCCAGAGCCGTTCGCCTCGGGAATCCACTTCTTCTCCGGCCCGCCACAGCGCATTTGAGCGCGGATGCCACTTTGCCCGGAGACATCCTCGAAGCGGATCAGGCTGGGTGGAACAGTGGGAGGCAAAGCCCATATCAGCAACCCCCCGCCGCATAACGGAAGCGCAAAACGCCACAAAATGTCCGCAGCCGTCACGGGTTTCGATATTTCTGAAAAAGCGCGAAATGCTCTTGAGCCTCTTCCTGTTTTCCGATTTTCGATAGCAGCAGAGCCAGGCGATAGTGCGCTTCGGCGTTCCGCGGATCGATCTTGACGGCCTCTTCCAGCAGTTTGAGCGCCTCATTCGAGAGCTTTTGGTTTGACAGCGCCGCGGCCAGCTTGATTTTGGCCTCGGGAAAGGCAGGGTTGCATGCCAATGCTTGCTGAAAGTAAGGCATGGAGGCCTCCGAACGACCGCTATTCAAATAGAGCAGCCCAAGATTGTAGTAGGGCCACTCCGACGCCTTTAGCTGACTTCTTTCCAGCTCGATGGCCTTCAGATAGGCACGTTCGGCATCGGCCGGGCGGCCCAAACCTTCGTATGTCTGGCCCAGTTGGTTGTGCCCCCGAACGCTGGATGGATCCAGCGCGATGGCCCTTTGAAACGCCGCCAAAGCCGCTACCGCATTATCCGCGCTGAAGTATAATCTGCCGAGGTAGTAAAATGCGTCCGGATCGTCTGGCGTCAACTCCGTGGCCCGCTGGACCTCCAGCAAAGCCTCGCGCGACTTCCCGAGCATGTACTCGTCCATGCCAAGCAATTTGTGAGCTGCTCCGCTGTTCGGATTCTGTCGCACGAACGGAGAAACGATATCGAAACATTCCCGATACTTCCCCGAATTGAACAACGCCAGTGCCTGCTGCAGCGGATCGCCGGGCACCTGAGCGGAAGCCGGCCAGATCATAATGACCAGCGGCAGGACTACCCTGAGCATGAAGTCAGAATAGCACCGGACGGGAGATCCGCGCTCTCCCGCCCGGCGTCAATATCGCGCGTTAGAAGTAGAACTTCGCGGCTAGCTGCCCGTTTCTGGGAGAGTTAGCCTGGCTGCTCACCTGGCCGAAGTTCGAGTTGTTGATGCTGGTCGCGGGTGCACCGAAGAGAACGCGGTTAAACGCATTGAACATCTCAAAGCGGAATTCAAAATACACGGACTCCTTGATGTAGAACTTCTTCATGAGTCCGAGGTCCTCGTTGAACACTGGGCACTGCCGGGCGTTCGGCAAGACCTGAGCCGAGGTGCCGAACTGGTTGGGTCCCGGGATCGTGAACGCGGCGGCGTTCAACAGGAGATCCGTCGCCGGATTGAAGTTGGAGCACGATCTGCCTGGACTCACGCCGGCTACGGAGTCGGGTGACTGGGCGCCATTGAAGAGCGGCAAAGTATCATTCGCCGAAACCAGTTCCGGGATGCCGGACTGGTAGTTCAGAATGCCATTCACCTGCCAGCCCCCGAGGATCTTGCTGGCTATGCCCTGACTGAGCAATGGCTTTCCCGGCCCTATGGGCAGCTCGTAGTTGAATGCCACGACCAGCCGGGCTGGCACGTCGTAGTACGCCAATGCTTTCTCCAAAGACAGATTGTAGGCGTCCCGTGACGACGTGGAAAAGAAGCCGCCCAGGCTCGAACTGGAATCCGTGAGCGTCTTCGACCAGGAGTAAGAGGCCAGCGCGAACAGCCCCTTGGTCAATCGCTTTTCCAGTTTCATCTGCAGGGCATTATACGTCGAGTTCCCAATGCCGGCCGACTGCTCGTCGCCAACGCCGATATATTGCGGGAAGGGTCGCAGAGCCTGCGCCAGCGTTCCGGTGAAGCCGGCGTAAGGTGGTGAGAAGCCGGCCGCTACGACAGCCGGAGAGGTGATGCTGTCCTCCAGAAGGCTGCCCAGACTCAAGTATTTCGGGTTGACCTGGTCGGGATTGACGATACCCGTGTTAAGACGAGTGGCGTGCGAACCGACATAAGCAACGTCCAGAACCAAAGAGTTGCTGAGCTGAGTTTGCGTAGTGAAATTCCAGTCCTGCTTATACATGGGTTTGGCAGCATTGCTCCACCACATGTTGGCCCCGTTACCGACGTTGAGGCCCGCGTTGATGAAGGGCGGGTGGGGGTAAGTCTGGGGGAATCCGTTGTCCCAGTCAAATGCCGGATGTACACCATTATCCGGAGTGAGGAAGCTGGCCGTGGTGGAATAACCATCGGTGTCGTTGGTGTTATTATCGCCGCCCAGTCCTCCATTCGGGTAGTAGCTGATGCCGTAGGCCGAACGGACGACAACCCGGTTGGTCGCCTTCCAAGCCAGACCCAGGCGTGGCGCGAAGTTGCGATGGTCGGTCTGCGCGTCCGTGGTCAAATACTTGGTCCCGGTGTAGGGGGGATTCGAGGCGCTTCCTCCCGCAAATACATAGGCGCCCAAGATGCCCCCCGCGGCAGGGTTAGGCATGGTCGGATCCATGATCGAATATCGGTTCGCGACCTCCGACCACGGCGTGAAAAGATCCCACCGCAGACCCAGGTTCAGTGTAAGCTTCGGGCTTACTTTCCAATCGTCCTGCGCGTAAACACCCAAGTACCACTCGCGCTCGCCTACGACCACGTTATTAATGAATTCGCTGACGTTGTCCACCTGCCCAAGTAGGAAACTGGCGAACGCATTTCCCGTACTATTCTGCAATGCGCCGCTCGGATACGCCGTCTCAAGAGGACCGAAGCCGAAGCCTGCGGGTTGGCTGGGATAGATACCCTGATGCTGCAGTCTGCGCAGGTCCTCACCGAATTTGAAGTTGTGCTTGTTCTTGGTCCACGACACGGCGTCGGCGACCAGGTACGTGTTCGAAATCGGCCCGATGGCGGCCTGGTTCAGAGCCCACGGCGTGAACCCACTCCCACTGATCGCAATTCCCCCCGATCCAAACTGGACTGAAGGAAAGCCGGCATTAATTCCGGATAGGCCCAGCTTCGACCCCCAGTCCTGGGTTGTCTCCACAGATGCCAGATATTGGAATTGCCGGTTATAGCCAACGCGAAACGTGTTCAGCAGCGTCGGACTGATGGTCCAGTCGTAGTTGATGCGGCCGGTGTATGCGTTACCGGCGCCGTTGCGAGTGTCCTCCACGGGGTGGGGCAGGATAGAATAAGGGCCGTTGTTGTCATTGATGCCCTGATTCCACGCTCCGCTCAGGTGGTGGTTTTGCGAGAAATATTCATCGCCCTTGAACGTCTCGTCATTGTAGTTGGTGACGGAACTGCCCGACGCCGGGTAGTTATTGTAAACGCCCGGCAAGGTGGCATTCGGAACGTAGGTCAACATGGCTTTCGATACACTGCTGATCTGGCTCGCAGGAATAATGTTCCCTGGGTAGGGCGTCCGCGTGTAAACGCCTTGAGCGTTCTGCGTAGTGCTGGCCGGATTATAGATTGGAATCAGATTGCCGTTCGCATCCACAAGCTGGGAAAAATCGCCGCTGCGAAACGCGGCGTCAGGCACGGAACCTATCGAATTCTGAACGCCGCCGCGCAGCTTGTACTCATTCTCATTCACGAAGAAGAACGTTTTGTTCCTGCCGTTATAAAGCTTCGGGATCCACACAGGACCACCGAATGTGCCGCCGAACTCATTCTCGTGATGCACCGCGACGCTGGTATTGTAGAATCCGCGGGCATCAAAGTCGGTGTTGCGCAGGAACTCGTACAGGCTTCCATGAAATCCGTTGGTGCCCGACTTGAACACGAACTGCTCCACGCCGCCGCCGGTATTGCCGAATTCAGCCGGGTAGCTGCTGGTCATGATCGACATTTCCTGGACGGCATCGGGCGGAAACGTCAACTGGCGCGGATCGCCTTGCACCTCGGCGATCTGCGTGCTCATGCCATCGAGTTGCATTTCCTTGGACAGCGTCTGGCTGCCATTGATGTGCGCATCGAAGGTGTTCGTTGCGCCGTTCTCTCCGGCGGTAACCCCTGGCGAGAGAAACATGAAGGCTTCGGACGACCGCGCGCCGGAGGAAGAAAGCGGCAGGTCGGTATAAGCCTTTGGATTTACGACGGTGGCGACCTCGCTGGTCTCGGACTGGAGCATGGCGGCAGAAGCCGAAACGGTAACGCTCTCGGTAACCTGGCCAACCTCCATTCGTAGATCTAGCCCGACTACCTCGCCCACCTGGACCAGCACATTATCCCGCACGGTTCTCTTGAAACCCTTGGCTTCTGCCTGCACGGTATAGGTGCCGGGCGGCAGTTGCGGAATGTTGTAGTTGCCTGCCTCTGTGGAGTGCGTCGAAGTCCGCACGCTGGTGTCCACGTTGATGGCCGTCACTTCGATGCTGGGCAAAACGGCCCCGCTCGAATCCTCGACCGTGCCGCGGATGCTACCGCGTTCCGACTGCGCGTACAAGCCCACCCAACATAGGAGCAGGACGCTGACTGACCTGGTCACACTTTTCATCTTGGAATTGCCCCTTTCGCCCTATCCCGGACCCAGATGAGGACCCACTGGGTCCTAAACGGCCGCCCCTGGTCACACGACCCAGTTGATCGGAGGTCCGATGTCTAGAGATAATGGGAGTATATTACCGGCTCCGCGGCGAGTCAACTGTTTTTTAAGGAGCTGTTTTTTAAGGAACCTGTTTTTGGAGGAAAAACGCTGATCCCACGTCAACCTGTCTGGTTCAGGAGATCGCCCAATCGCGGAAGATTGGAAACTCCGGGGCCTGCCAGTGCCAAGCCATCGGGCTGGATCCGACCCCAGGGCTGTTCCGTGGCGTCGCTCAAATTGAACAGGAATGCCCTATAAACGACAGGTTCCAGATTGCGAAACAGCAGCGCTTTGCCTCCGCCCGGAGGCAAAGCGACCACTGCCTCTCCAGCTATATTACCAGCAAAGGGACGCCAGTAGTTTTGCTCGGAAATTCGATCTCCGGGGGTGGACCGCCCAAGAATGACCGTGCGGTGAAAGGCCGTACGGCTTCTCCCTGGTGAGCATAGACATCGAGGTTCAACATCGCGCATCAGCGGCGTTCGATCTTTATTCCGGCCGCAGGCACGATTGTCCGGAGCGGATTAGAATAAAATGACAGTTGCGAATCAGGCTGGAACAGAAAGTATGAGCAGTTATGTCGCCGAACCCTAGCCATAGCCAGTTCCGTGTGGGTCTCTCCAGAGACTTCCTGGACGACCAGGGCAGTCTGGTTTTCCCGGACATAGGACTCTCCCTGCTCGACGGCGCGCCAGGGCTCTCCTATCAGTTCCTGGCGGAGTACCGCGCGGAGTATGCGCCGGAACAGCTGCGGGATTTCGATGTCGTCATCTCTCTAAAGCCGCGCGTGACCGCCGATTCGCTGAAAGGCGTCCAGCGTCTTACTGCAATCGGCCGGTGCGGTGTTGGCTACGATAACGTCGATCTGGCGGCTTGCACGGAAAACGACGTTGCCGTCTACATTACGCCGGCGGCCGTCATGCGGCCGGTGGCCGAGTCGATTGTCCTGTTTGTGCTGGCGCTCTCTCATAATCTGGTATTGAAGGACCGGCTGGTGAGGCAGGGGCGCTGGGTTGAGAGTACGCGCAAACTCGGCGGCGAACCCAGGGACCGGGTTATCGGGACAATAGGCCTAGGAAACATAGCGGGCGAAGCGATTCGCCTGCTCCGCCCTTTCGGGATCGCGCGGTTTCTGGCGTTTGACCCGTATGTTGCTGCGAACAAAGCTCAGGAGCTCGGGGTGGAGATCACCGACCTCGACACGGTGCTGCGCGAGTCGGACTACCTGCTGGTCAATTGCGCGCTCACCGCTGAAACGCGCGGGCTCATTGGCCCACGAGAGCTCAGCCTGATGAAGCCGGAAGCAGTGGTCGTGAACACCGCACGCGGTCCCATCATCGACCAGGGCGCCCTCATACACGCGCTCGAAAGCGGGACCATTCGCGGTGCGGCTCTGGACGTCTTTGAAAAGGAACCGCTCGAATCGAACTCCCGCCTCATGGCCCTGGACAATGTCATTCTCACATCTCATTCCGTCGCGTGGACCGTGGAACTCTTCCGCGACATGGGGCGCATGGACTGTGAGGGCGCTCTGGCGGTGCAGCGCGGCCAGGCACCCCTGCACGTGGTGAATCGGGAGGTCCTGGCGCGGCCGGGTTTCCAAAAGAAGCTGAAAAGCGCTGTGGAAAAGATATGACCGGATTGCGAAAGCGGCTGCGCGATGGCGAAGTGGTGCTTGGCCAAATGGTGCTCGAACTCTTCACCTCCGGCATCGGACCTATGTTGTCCGCTTCCGGTATGGACTTCGTGATTTACGATATGGAGCACGGAAGGTGCGATCTTGGGCTGCTGGCGGAGATGGTGGCTTCCTGCCGGGGCAGCGACATTGTGCCCATCGCGCGGGTGCCGGACATGAACTTCCATCCGCTATCGAGAGTGCTGGATATCGGAGCGCGCGGCGTGATGGTTCCGCGCGTCGAGACCGGAGCCCAGGCCAAAGAGATTGTTGCGGAGTTGAAGTATGCGCCGGCCGGCCGCAGGGGTGTGGCGTTGGGTGTGGCGCACGATCTGTATCGCGCCGGAGGCCCCGAGTTCTTCAGCCAGGCGAATGCCGACACCATGGTGATCCTGCTGCTCGAAACCGCCAAGGCGTTCGAAAATTTGGATGAGATCGTATCCGTTCCCGGCGTGGACATCGCCTGGATGGGTCACTACGATCTGACTGTCTCGATGGGCATTCCCCAGCAATTCGACCATCCGCGATTCCTCGCCGCGATGGACGCGCTGGTGACCTGCTGCCGGCGTTACGGAGTGGCCCCCGGATTTCTGCCGGCCACTCCCGAAGGCGCGGTGCACTGGATTCGCAAGGGCTTCCGCGCCATTAGCCTGGGCAGTGACATTGGCGTCTTTCTGAACGGGATGCGTGCGTTCCGTCGATCGGTGATCGATACTGTGCCGGAGCTTGTTCCCCTGGCGGGGGGAGCGCGGGTATGACTTACTCGGTGCAGGCGTTCAACGCGGGAACCTTCTGGGTACCCGGTCCGGAAGTCTTCTGGATGGAAAACTGGAATACGCGGGAGGAGATGAATGTCATCATCTACCTGGTTCGCGGGGGCGGCCACAATATTCTGATCAATACAGGGCCGCCTCAGGATCTGACCGAGCTGAATGCAGGGTGGCTGAAATTCTTCGGCTTCCCGGAAGCGCGCGTCGTCCGCTCAGAAGAGCAACTGCCGCAGAACATACTGCAGTCGCAGGGGCTGGCACCCGGCGACATCGACACGGTGATTGTGACTCCCTTGCAGGCTTATGCCACTGCGAATATACACCTCTTCCGGAACGCGCGAATCTGCATCTCGCGCAAGGGCTGGATCGAGGATTTCCAAGCCCCGTACTATCACTTGCACGTGCCTCGGCGCTTGCGGATTCCACCGGAGGTGAACAACTATCTACAGAACGAGGGATGGGAAAAGCTTCGGTTGCTGGCCGACGAGGAAGAGATTTTTGACGGGCTGCGGGTATTCTGGGCGGGCGTGCATCACCGCTCTTCGCTGGCTGTGCGCATCGAAACGGCCAAGGGCCCGGTGGTCCTCACGGATTCGTTTTTCAAGTACGGGAACATCGAACAGGGTCGTTATCT
>Ga0302326_10029144_pt1 | contig 11083 bp, 9 predicted proteins | sample Palsa_T0_3_FD_202264 | JGI IMG/M metagenome (GOLD analysis project Ga0302326, IMG submission 202264) | Peat permafrost microbial communities from Stordalen Mire near Abisko, Sweden - Palsa_T0_3 | ecosystem: Environmental > Terrestrial > Soil > Palsa > Peat permafrost | place: Sweden: Abisko...
AGCAGCGCGCAAGCAATCGCCGAATGCGTCGCGACTCCCACGCCCAGCGCCAAAATCGCACTCCCCAAATACAGCGGATTCCGCGTCACCGCATACGGCCCCGTCACCGTCAGCGTCTCCTTCTTGTGCAGATACCCCGCCGCATACGCCCGCAACAAAAGCCCGCCCGCCCCAATCGCCGCACCCGCGCAAATACTCCGCAACGTCGGCCGCGCCAGCCACAACTCCACCACCGCCAGCGGATACCCCACGCGCACCCGCCACCGCACAAAAAACGCCGCCCACTCCCTCACGCCCGCGACCCAACCACATGCGCCACCATCTCCCGCACCGCGCCGAACACGTCCTCCACGGAAATCTTCAGCATCGCCGCATCCGTCTCATCCACGCGACTGTGATCCCGCACCGCCGTAGCCACGCGAAACACCGTGTTGCGATTGCGCGAACCCTCCGCACCAACCAGGCCATCCTCGCCGCCACAACCATCCTTCAACACAAATCCCGGATACGGCCCATTCCGCGCCGGATCCGTTGGCCCATACACGCTCACCGACGCCGTCCCCAGCGCCACCGCCAAATGCAGCGGCCCGGTATCCCCGCCCACCATGCACAGCGCTCCGCGCGCCGCCGCCGTCAACTTTCCCATCTCCCCGCGAAATCCCACCGGCGAAGCATCGCCCGCGCTCCGCTTCACTTCCTCCACCAGCCACTCTTCCCCCGGCCCATAATTCACCACGCACGGCAATCCCATCCCGCGATAAATCTCGCGCGCCAACTCCCCGAACCTCTTCGCCGGCCAACACTTCGATCTCCACCCGCCGCCGGGACTCAGCAACACATACCCGCCATCACCAACCCCCGCGGCGCGCAAAGTCTCCGCCACAAAGATCGCGTCCTCCTCCGCAACCCGTAAGGAAAAATCCGCAGCAAAGCACTTGGCCCCCGCGCGCACGGAAAGCTCCCCATTTTGTTCCGCAATATGCGTCCGCGCGCACCGCACCCGCTCCGTATACAAAACCGGCACACCCCATTCGCGAATCGTCTCCCCAGAAAAACCCACGCGCCTCGCAACACCCGCCAGAAACGGCAATCCCGCCGACTTCCACAATCCCTGATAATCAATCGCGCACGTAAACCGCGCGCCGCGAATCCGCCCAATCACCGCGCGCAGCGACCCCAGCGACCGCGTCTCCGCAGCCCAAATCTCCGAAGCCAGCCCGCTCGAAGCCACCAGCGCTGCCCATCGCGGATGCGTCAACCAAGTAATCTTCGCCGTCGGAAAGCTCTCTCGCAGCGCCGCCACCGCCGGAAACGTATGCACAATGTCGCCCAGCGACCCCAGCCGCACCACCAGGAATCGCTCCCCAATCTCAGGCATGCTGTTCCTTGCGAATCTCCGCCAGCAGCCCGCGCGTCGAATGCTCCTTGGCGTCGCCCACGATCGCCACGCGAATCCCCAGCCGCGCCGCCGTATCCCGCTCCGGCACCGTCTCCGCCGTATAATCCGTCCCCTTCGCGTGCACCTCCGGACGCAACTCCGCCAGCAGCCGCTCCACATTCGCCTCGCTGAAAATCACCACATAATCCACGCAGCGCAGCGCCGCCACTAATTGCGCCCGTGCCATCTCCTCCAGCACCGGCCGCCCCGGCCCCTTCAAATTCCCCACGCTGGCATCCGCATTCACCGCCGTAATCAACAAATCGCCTTCCGCACGCGCCCCCTCCAAATACCGCACATGCCCCACATGCAACAAATCAAAACATCCATTCGACAACACCACGCGCGCACACTCCGCCGGGTGCGCGCCACGAAATACCAGCAAAATATTTTTTAGCTCTTCCAGCGTAACGATCTTCCCGCGCGTTTCCCGCATCCCTCAGCCACGTTCCTTCGCAACATTCGCCAGCTTCGCCACTTGCGGCTCGCTTCCGTCCGCATGCGAATCGCCAGCCGCCTCATTCCCCACTGGCGCCGCTTCCCCTACAATCTCCCTCCGTATGGCCTCCAGCAACTCCCGCTGCGTCACTGTCGCCGTCCCCCGTTTCATCACTACCAGCCCGCCCGCAATATTCGCGATATGCGCCGCCTCCAGCGCCCCCGCTCCTGCCGCCAACGCCAATGTATACGCCGCCAAAACCGTATCCCCCGCCCCCGTCACATCCACCGCTTGCGGCGCGCCATGAATCCCGATGTGCGCCACCTCCGCCCCCGGCGAAAACAGCGCCATCCCATCCCGCCCCCGCGTCACCAGGAGCGACCCCAATCCCATCCGCTCCATGGTGGACTCGCCGCATCGTTGCAACTCGTTTAAGTCGTTCCCGATGTTCACGTGGTGCAGCGCCTCCACCTCCGCCTCATTCGGCGTGGCCGACGTGATCCCCGCCTTCGCATACGCATGCAACTGGTACCGCGCATCCAAAGTAATCGTAAACTCGCCCTTCCGCACCCCGCGCCCGTGCCGCGCCAGCTCCGGCGAAGCCACGCCAAATCCATAATCCGAAACCGCCAACGCATTCGCTCTTCGTAGCTTCGCGGTCAGCGCCTTCCGCAATTTCTCGCGCGTCGCCTCCGGCAGCGCGGTCGTCGGCTCCCGATCCACGCGCAAAACCTGCTGCGCCGACGTGTGCGCCCACCCCGCCAAATACCGCGTCTTCGTCGGCGTCGACCATCCCTTAACTGCCAGTATCCCCGTAACGTCTACTCTTGATCGCAGGAAATATTCCCGCAACGCTTCCCCCGCCGCGTCATCGCCCACCGCCGTCACCGGCAACACCCGCGCACCCAGCGCCGCAAAATTATTCGCCGCGTTCGCTCCGCCTCCCGGCACCAGCTTCGTCTGCGTGTGCCGCAGAATCAGCACCGGAGCCTCCCGCGAAACCCGCGTAATCTCCCCATACTGAAATTCATCCGCAACAAAATCCCCCAACACCACAATCGTCTTCGACGAAAATTGCGAAATATAGTCCGCCAGCGCGGCGAGATCCACCGCCGGAGCCGCACTCGCGCTTCCCTTCACCAACCGCTTACGCGCCATCATCCATCTCCATCAACTTCACCTCCCTCGCTCCACAATCCACGCCGCCGCCTCCGTCAACGTGGGCGCAACAAAATCCGGCTGCACCGGCCAGCTCGTCGCGTGCCACGCCAACTCCCCTTCCCCATATCCCGTGCGCACCAAAATGCTCCGCGCCCCCACCGCCCGCCCCAACTCCACATCTCCAAACCGGTCGCCCACCACAAACGATCTCTCCAGATCCAGTCCGTGCTCTTCCGCCGCGCGCGTCAGCATCCCCGCCTTCGGTTTCCGGCACTTGCAATTGTCCGCCTCCGCGTGCGGGCAATAATAAATCCCATCGATTTTCGCGCCCCCTGCCGTCAGCTCTCGCAACAAAACTTCATGCACTTCCTGTACCGCCGACTCCGGAAAATATTTTCGCGCCACGCCAGACTGATTCGTCACCACCACCACCGCCAACCCCGCCTCATTCAGCACCCGAATCGCCTCCGCCGCAAAGGGAAAGATACGCATCTGGCTAACGTGGTTCAAATAACCCACCTCTTCACAGATAGTTCCATCGCGATCCAAAAACGCCGCCGCGCGTCGAACACGAGTCTCAGGCAGAACGCACCTCAACCTGTCCATCTGTCATTCCCATGACGCGTCGCCCCAACCTGTCACTCCGAGGGCCGGTTTTGCCCGAGGAATCTGCTGTTCGTCGGACATTCGCAAAAAGCATCCGACGCGCACGCTCTCGGCAGGCCCATGTCTGCGACTCGCCACTTCTTTAAACTTACAAAAGCATTCTTCAACGCCACCACGCGTTCCGCCACATACCTCCGCGTCACACCGCTTCCAAAGCCCGCACCACTGCCCCGGCCGAAACCGCCGTCATGCACCGGTGATCCGTGGGACACCGCCTCAAAAAACAAGGACTGCAGTACGGCTTCTCCTGCACAATCGCACACCGCGGCGTCACCGGCGCGGTCCCAAACGGATCCGTCGGCCCAAACACCGCCACCACCGGCAACCCCACCGCCGCCGCTACATGCATCGCCCCCGAATCGTTCCCCAAAAAAATCTGGCATCGCGACAGCAGCGCCGGCAACTCCGCAATCGTAGTCTGGCCCGCGAGGCTGATCGCCGCCCGCCGCAACTTTGCCGCAATCGCCTCCGTCACCGCAGTCTCGCCGGTCGTGCCAAACAGAATCACATCACTCTCGCTGTTTTCGCGCGACGCATCTTGCAATTGGTTCAGCGCCTCCGCAAACCGCTCCGGCGGCCAGCACTTCGCCGATCCGTACGAAGCCCCTGCTCCCACCGCAATCCGCGGCGTCCTCCCGCCACTTCCCGCCGCCTGCAGCTTTTGTTCCGCCGCCGCTTGCTGTTCGGCCGACACTTTTAGCTGAATAAATTTCTCGTCCGGCAACTCCTCAATCCACCCCACGCGCCGTAACAATTCCAAATAATAGAATTTCTCGTGCGCCGGAATTTCTCCCGCTCGCGGTACGCGCACTGCGTCCGTCAGCAATGCGCTCCGCCCATCTCGCGCATACCCGATTCTTCGCGGAATCTTCGCCCTCCACGCCAGCCACGCGGCATCAAACGCGTTCTGCAGCAGCAACGCCACATCGTAGTTCCCGCCGCGCAATTCCGCCGCCAACCCCTCCCGCCCGCGCCACCCCGCGTGCGCGCCGGCCACATCGTAGGTGATCAGCGAGTCCGCCACGCCCTGCCCGCGGTAGATATCCGCCACGTACGGCCGGGCCACAATGCTAATCTCGGCATCCGGAAATTTCGCCCGCACCGCGCGCAACGCCGGCGTCGCCAGGATCGCGTCGCCCACCCAGTTCGTCGCGCGAATCAAAATCTTCACGCCGCCCCTCCCCGCCGTTCCGCAATCTTCCCCAGCATCAGCGCCAGAAATTCTTCCTCCTGCGCCATCTCCAATTCAATTACCGCAACATATACGGGCAGCCCCTCAACGGGCATGCCGAGTAAATTCTTCGCATCCTTTTCCGTCGTCACCAGCGCCCGGGCCCCGCTCCGTCGCGCCGCCGACGTGATCCGCTCCACATCTCCCGCGGAATACTGGTGGTGGTCCGGAAAAATCTCCTCCCCAGTCACTGCCAATCCCCAACTCCCCACATCGCGAAAAAATTGCTGCGGATTCCCCAATCCGCAAAACGCCAGAAAAGGTCCGTCGCCAATCTCATCCACGCTCAGCAACGCGCTGGCGCTCCTCAGCTGCCGAAATCCCACCAGCTTCGTAGTCGCGGTAAACACCGGATACCCCCGCAGTTTCGCCACCGCCGCGGCAATTCCCGGTTGCGCCTCCACGCGCGTAAACACCACCACGTCCGCCCGCCCCATTGCCGTAAGCGGCTCGCGCAGCATTCCCGCGGGTAGCAGCGAGGCTCCCTGCAATGGTCGCGTAGTATCCATCAACAAAATGTCCACGTCCCGCGCCAGCTGCAGGTGCTGAAATCCATCGTCCAGCAGAAACACATCCGCCGGGTTCTCCGCCTGCACCTTGTTCGCCGCCGCAAAGCGATCCGCCCCCACGGCCACCACCGCGCGCTTCCCCAGCCGGCTCCGCAGCAGTTCCACTTCATCGCTGCTGCCTTGCTTGCCGCCATACCCGCGCGTCAAAATCGCCACCCGTTTGCCTTGTGCAATAAATCTCTCCGCCAGCCACAACACCATCGGCGTCTTTCCCACGCCCCCAGTCGTCAAATTCCCCACGCTGACCACCGCCGCATCCAGTCGCTTCTGCGGCAGAAAACGTTCCGCGTATGCCCAGGCCCTCGCGCGCGCCGCCGCTCCATACGCCAGCGATGCCGGCCACAAAATCAGTCGCGCCAGCCTCGAGCGTTGCAGCGCTTCCCAATTCATCCGTTCGCTTTCGTCCCGCCGCCCGCGGTCAGCAATTTCCCAATCTCCTCCACTGCCCGCTCCGTCGCCCCGCGGCTCTCTTCCACCAGTCGCTTCGCCGTCGCCCCCATCCGCTGCATCCGCTCCGGCTCCCGCAGCAACTCAATCCACGCCACCCCTGCATCCTCTGGACTCGGCACTTGAATCGCCGCTCCCTCCGCCACAAATCGCTCCGCCATCTCCGCAAAATTCTCCATCGAAGGACCGAACACCGGTATCTTCCCAAACGCCGCAGGCTCCAGAATGTTGTGCCCCCCCGCCGTCACCAGCGACCCGCCCACAAACGCCCCGTCCGCCACGCCATACAACGACGCCAACTCCCCAATGCTGTCCAGCAACAGCACTTTCACATCGTCGGGAAGATGCACCGCTCCGTTCGGAGAATCCACCTGCGCAGGCCCCGGTATCGCCAGCGTCGAGCGCCGCACAAATTTCGTATGCGCTTCCGTAATAAACTGTGCCGCCGCATCAAACCGTTCCGGCTTGCGCGGCGCCAGCACCAGCAAGGCATTCCGGTGCTCCCCCTGCAGCGTGCCAAACGCAATCAGCGCCAGCGGTTCTTCCGTCGCCACCACGCTCCCCGCCACGATCACCGGCGAGCGCCCCAGCCGCGCCGCTTCCGCCGCCAGCCATTGCGAAATCGGCGTCGACGCCGGTAGCGTCAAATCGTATTTCAAATTGCCCGCCACTCTAACTCGCCCCGCGGGCGCACCCAGCGCACGAATTCGTTCCGCATCCGTCTCGCTCTGCATCTGGAATGTTTCGGCAAATCCGAGTGTGCTTCGCAGCAGCGGCCGCAGATAAAAACCCGCCAGCCCAAAATATTTTTGATATCGCGCAAACGAGCGGTCCGAAATCCGCCCGCTGACAAACGCCACCGGCACCCCAGCCTTGGCCGCTTCGCGCAAGAAGTTCGGCCAAATCTCCGTCTCCACAATCACCACCACGGCAGGACGCACCGCCGCCAGCGCCCGTCGCACCGCAAATGCCCAATCCAGCGGAAAATACAAAAACCCATCCGCAAATTTCATCCGCTCCCGCGCCAGCGCCTGCCCCGTCAACGTGGTGGTCGAAATAATCAGTGGCCGCTGCGGATACGCCGCTTTGAGCCGTCGCGCCAACTCCACGCTGGACAGCACCTCACCCACGGATACCGCATGCAGCCAAATCGCCCCATCCGCCTGTTGTAGCGGCCGCCTTCTGAGGCGGGCGCCTTTCTCCGCCGCGCCGTCCAGGCTCTCCGCCGCCCCGCCTTCCCCCGCGGCGCCGTCCGCCTTCCCCGGCGCCCCACCCGCCAGCCCCGGAAAAGAAAACCCTAGCCGCTCCCCCAGATTCGCGAGATATTTCCCATGGCGCAAACTTTGCACCAGCCAGTACGGCGTCAGCGCCACCGCCGCCAGACCCATCAATACGCTGTAAAGGAAAAACAAGAATTCAGGCTCCGTATTTTTTCCGTAAGCTTCGGGTGCGCTTTTCACACGCTGCGAGCACGCAACCGGCACCGGCGCAGGGCAACCCTGCACTTCCCCAGAGAATCGAAGGCCTCAAGATGAGAGATAGATATTATAGCCTGATGCCCAGACTTCCCATGCTCATAACGCTCGGCGCTGCAATTTTTTTTGCGGCTCCCCACTCCGCACTTTTCTCCTCCGCCACCGCCGCCGCGGCAAAGCAATCCTCCGCCCGGCAATCCACGATCAAAGCCGCGGCTCTCGAGTCCCATGAGGGCGTAACCATCTCCGCCCTTCCCTGGACGCAAGCTTCCCAGTACAAAGAAAAATTCTCCAAAAAATCCCCCTTCACCGGAGGCGTCCTCGCCGTCCAGGTCTCCTTTCGCAACGATTCCGACGACAGCATCAAAGTCGCCCTCGACCGCATCCGCCTCGGCTTCAACCTGGACGCCGACAATCGCCAGGAACTCGAACCACTCAAAGCCGAAGAAGTCGCCGAAGCCATTCTCCATCCCGGCGCCAAAGACCCCACCCAGCGCCGCCGCCTGCCCATCCCCCTGGCCACCACCGGCGGCAACAAAGGCAAAGAATTCACCGAACTCCAAACCCAAGCCCAAAACGCCGCCGTCCCCACTAGTGTGGTAGCCGCCCATAGCACCGTCCAAGGCCTCCTCTACTTCGACCTTCAAGGCCAATTCGACCTCCTCCAAACCGCCCGCCTCTACATCCCCGACATCGCCATCATGGGCAAACCCCAAGGCCTAAGCTACTTCGAGATCGACCTTAGCCACTAAGAGCCACGGAGCGACGGTCGTAGCGATGATCGTAGCGACGCCCTTTAGGGGCCATCTTGCCTTTTGTGAGCACTGCCTTCAGTTCGTCTGCCTTGACAAGACGCCGTCCCCTAAATAAGCGGTCCCCGAGTCCGCAGCTTTCGCCAGGCTCAGAGCCGCAGCCAGGGTGACGTGGCGTCTAGCCATACCCTGGAATTGCTAAGCGTTGCTCCACCACTCGCAACCGACTCATTCCGCTCCACCTACAAGCCTCGTCCACCCCCGCCGTACACTCTACCTCTTTGTTTTGAGAACGATACAGCAACCGACCACACCATAGTTTATAAGCCATTTGTTTTGATAACGATACAAATTGCTCCCCACGCAACCGCTTTAGTTTGATAACGATATGAAATACCCATACGTATACCCAAATTCCCGCCCTCTTTCCCAAATTTTGCCCAGGGGCAGCGCATAGGGCGGGTCAAGTTTGCGCGCATCGTTGCGGTCGGCTACCATGACTGTGCACACAGCAAATTTTTCCCAAAACATTTCCTGAAACGGCCCCATGCTCACTCTTCTGAACGAACTAAATCCCGAACAGCGCCTTGCTGCGGAAACCATCGATGGTCCGGTACTGATTCTCGCCGGCGCCGGCACCGGCAAGACGCGCGCGATTACCTATCGCATGGCCAACATGATCGCCAGCGGCGTCCCTGCCGAAGCCATCCTGGCGGTCACGTTCACCAATAAAGCCGCGGAAGAAATGCGGACCCGCGTGGCGAATTTGTTGATGCGCGCCGGGTTTCCTCCCGCGCAGCCGTGGCTTTCTACGTTCCACTCCTTATGTGCGCGCTTCTTGCGCCGCGAGGCGGTGCATGCCGGGTTGCCGCGGGACTTTGCCATTTACGATGACGACGATCAGATTGCCGCCGTAAAACTGGCCATGGGCAAATTGCAGATCGACGATGATTCTTTGACCCCGCGCAATGTGCTGAGCCGCATCAGCTATGCGAAAAATCATGCGCAGACTGCCGCGCAGATGCGCGCGGAAGCCATTGGGCAGGACGGACGCCGCATGGCCGACTTGTTTGCCGCTTACGAACAATTGCTCAAGCAAAGCAATGCCGTAGATTTCGACGATTTGCTGTTGCGGTCCGCGTTGCTGCTGCGCAGTAATGCCGACGTGCGCGAGCGCTGGCAGCGGCGCTTCTCCTACATTCACGTGGATGAATATCAGGACACCAACCGCGTGCAATACGAACTGCTGCGCCTGCTGACCGGGCCGCAGCACAATTTGTGCGTGGTGGGGGATGAGGACCAATCCATTTATCGCTGGCGCGGCGCCGACGTGGCGATTTTGCTGGAGTTTTCGCGGGATTTTCCCAATGCGCGGGTGGTGAAGCTGGAGCGCAACTATCGTTCGACGCAAAATATTCTGGATGCCGCGGGCGCGGTGGTGGCCAACAATCCGGAGCGCTTAGGCAAAGTGCTGAGCGCGGAAAATGGCGCGGGCGGCAACGTGCGGTACTTTGAGGCGCGCGACGCGCAGGCCGAAGCGGAGTTTGTGGCGGGTGAACTCGAAAAGCTGCAGAACGACGATCCCGACCAGACGTGCGCCGTGGAATACCGCACCAATTTTCAATCGCGCGCGTTTGAAGAAGTGTTTCGCCGCCGCGGACTGCGCTACAAGCTGGTGGGCGGTTTCAGTTTTTACGAGCGCGCGGAAGTGAAGGATGCGCTGGCGTACGTGCGGCTGGCCATGCACCCGGAAGATGACATTGCACTGCTGCGCGTGCTCAATGTGCCGCCACGTGGAATCGGCAAGACGACGGTCGATACGCTGCGTGAGACGGCGCGGGCGGATGGTTCTTCGTTGTGGGCCGCGGTGGAGAAGTTTGTTGCGGGCGCGTCCGCAGGCCGCGCGGTGACGCCGCTGCGGGCGTTTCAGGAATTGATCGGCAAATTGCGGGAAGCGCAGGCCACGCTGGAGCCGGCGCAATTTATCCGCATGGTGCTCGACGAGTCCGGCTACATGGATATGCTGAAGGATCGCAACTCGCCGGAAGACGTGGCGCGGCTGGAGAATTTGGAAGAGCTGGCGCGCGCGGTGGCGGAAAGCACGGACGCGGGCGAATCGTTTACCGATTTTCTGGATGCCGCGGCGCTGGTGAGCGATGCGGATTCGTTCGAGGGCAAGCCCGGCGTTACATTGATTACGCTGCACAGCACCAAGGGGCTGGAGTTCGACCATGTGTTTCTGACGGGCATGGAAGAAGGGATTTGTCCGCACAGCCGCGCGATTAACGAAGAGAAAGGGATTGAAGAGGAGCGGCGGCTGGTGTATGTGGGCATGACTCGCGCGAGGAAATCGTTGACGCTGACGCGGGCGCTGTATCGGCGGATTTTTGGCAATGAGCAACAGTTGCGACAAGGGCTGGCGTCGCGGTTTCTGGCGGAGATTCCGAGCACACTGGTGGATACGGCGCGCGGGTCGCTGGCGGAGATTGGGCAGAAGCGGACGTATGAGCCGGACCCGGAATATTCGTATTCGGCGGATGAATTTTTGCGGCGGGTGCGCGGGCAAACGCCCGGAAAGCTTCCGGAGCGACGGTCTACTTCGCCGAGTTCGTTCCGCGCGCCGACGATTAAAAAGGGCGCCAACGCGAATCCCATGCTGGGGCGCAAGGTGCGGCATCCGGAGTTTGGCGTGGGAACCGTGGTGGGCGTGGAAGGCGAAGAGGACGATGACCGGCGGGTGTCGGTGAGTTTTCCGGGGCGCGGGACGAAGAAGTTTATTGAGAAGTACGCGCAGTTGCAGCCGGCGTAGTTTTTGACTTGGAAAGACTAAGAAAACACCCTCACGGGGACCGGTGGCGGGGCACCCAAAAATCGTAAGTCTAAGGAAACTAAAAAGGCAAAACAG
>Ga0302326_10029145_pt1 | contig 11083 bp, 9 predicted proteins | sample Palsa_T0_3_FD_202264 | JGI IMG/M metagenome (GOLD analysis project Ga0302326, IMG submission 202264) | Peat permafrost microbial communities from Stordalen Mire near Abisko, Sweden - Palsa_T0_3 | ecosystem: Environmental > Terrestrial > Soil > Palsa > Peat permafrost | place: Sweden: Abisko...
GAAAACCGCGACACGGTGATGGACCTGATCCGCGGAGTCAAAGAGCGCGTCTACCCGGTCGGCCGCCTGGATTATCACAGCGAAGGCCTGCTGCTTTTCACCAACGATGGCGATCTGGCGAACGCGGTCATGTCCGCCGCCACGCACTTGCCGAAGACCTACCTGGTCAAGATCAACGGCGCGCTGACGGCCGATCAGGAGCAGCGCTTCCGCGAGGGCGTCCCGCTTTCCGGCCGCCGCACCATGCCTGCCGGCTTGAAGTTGATCCGGCAGGCGGACAATCCCTGGTACGAGGTCAAGCTGCACGAAGGCCGCAACAACCAGATCCGCATCATGTTCAAGCATTTTGGGCGGCTGGTGGAGAAGCTGAAGCGCGTGCGCATCGGGCCCGTCGATCTGGGTCCGATCAAGCCCGGCCAATTCCGCTACCTGGATTCGGACGAGGTGGAAAAGCTGAAGCGGGCCATCCAAGTGAAAGGCATCCAGGTTAAAGGCGCCCAGGCGAAAGACATCCAAGTCAAGAAGGAGCGGCCCAAGGCATGAGACGGATCGCCGAGATTCTTCAGCAATCGCGGACCATTGCGGTTGTGGGTCTCTCCAGCAAGCGATTTCGCGCCAGTTACGGCGTGGCGGAGTACATGCAGCGCGCCGGTTACCGCATCATTCCCGTCAACCCGGAGGAGACCGAGGTTCTCGGCGAGAAGTCGTACCGGGATCTCGATTCCGTCCCCGAGGCGATCGACATTGTCGACATCTTCCGCCGCTCCGAGTTCGTGCCGGAGATTGTCGAGGCCGCTATCCGCAAAGGCGCTAAGGCCATCTGGATGCAGGAAGGCGTCATCCACGAAGAGGCCGCGCGCCGCGCCGCGGAGGCGGGCCTCGATGTGGTGATGGACCGCTGCATCTTGAAGGAACACAGACGGCCGGGATAGCCTGACGCAACGGCTGGCCGGGTCATGGAAACGTGATCTACCGCAAGGTTTGTTGCCGCACCCCAAGAGGATTCTGCTGCTGCTCCGCCGGGGTCATTAAAGCGGAAGGCGTCAGCTTTTTAATGCGGCCTGAGGGCGTACCCAGATAGGAAAACCTGCCGAAGCTTTTGCAAATGAAAATATCGTCTCCTGAGAACACCTCTCCGCCCGGATGCCCGACGCCATTGCCGTGCGTGTGATACATAGCAACCGCGACAGTACCCGGCGGAACGGGAACATTCGGATTCGAATCCGTCGCTCCGCCGCGAAGCGGGGGCGTGAATCCGAAACTGCCTCCTCGCCGAAACACCGTTCCCGAGAATTCGCGGTTGATCGCGATCGAGGAGGGGTTGATTTCCAGAATGGCGGCTATGGCGGCATCATCGGTATTCTGGAAGGCCGTGCGGCCGGCATTACTGTTGGCCGGCCGCAGCAGGTTCGCCAGAAAGTCCCTTGCGTCGTCCACCTGATTGTCCGGAACGGTGCTGGACCAGGAGGTGATCTTTCGATCATTCACTACGTCCACCGCAAAATCGATACGGTCCGCCGCTCCGGCCCAACCGCGCTGCGTCTCCAGAATGCTCCGCGCTTTGCTTACTATCTGCGTGCGAAGCGCAGCCGTCAGCGGCGCCAGGGCCGGCAGCATTTCGAACATGGCGAGCGCATTGAGATTGTCTATCACTACTTCCCAGTTTGGTTGCGGCTTCCGCAACTCCGCTTCGAAAAGGTCCCGCTGCTGGCTCATACCCCTTCACCTCCATGAAGCGTATGAAAGTCTCTATCCGGATATCCCATTTGGATTCCCACCCGGCGCCTAATTGTACATCCACGCGCCTCGGTTGGACCGGGTACAGTACTGGATGTTTTCCCGGGAAGATCCCGGCCTCGCGGCCGCATGCCTCACCGCCCGTATGGCTACGCGCTCGAACTCGGCGTTGAATTCGCAGCCGATCAGCAAGGATAGCGAGAACGTCCATCCACACAAGCGCAGCGTGGTCAGAATCGCGCCGGGCCAGACGTAGCGCCAATGCTGGCGTAGGGCCGAAATGTTGGTGATTCTCGTCCGCAACGCCAATGGTCGAAGGCCCGGCCAATCGTATAGGTCATCGCAGTAATAGTGGCTATGGTATCTGCGCTGACGGCGCTAACCGATGCCAGGGAACAACAATGGCGTTGAATTATCCGGTAGCTCGAGTCAGGCGCTCTCAGGCCTTCCCACTGAACATTGCCAGCGCCGTGCGGGCCCGCTTCCGCATCATAGATTCGAAAGAGACGCGCGGCACGTCGATGAGCTTGCGCAGTTCGGCGTCACGCAGCAGACGCTGCGCGGCGTTGGGCATGCGTGCAGCCGCGCGGTCGAAAGCGCTCGATGAGGCGGCGCGCATTCCGGCGATCGCGCGGTAGTAGCCCTGCTGCCCCTGCACCTTCTGACAACCGGTCACCAACGCCGCCAAAACTTCGTGGCTGTCATCGAGTTGCGCCACCGCGCCGCCCCATTCATCGAGAAATGGACACAGCGGCAGCAGCGTGGCCGGCGAGCGTCGCAGCGCCTTGACCGGGCGCAGCGGATAGTGCCGATGGCCTTCGGCCGAGAGCCCGGTGTGTTGATACACGCGAACCGCCCGCGCGAACCGTCCACGCGAGGAGAGATGCTCCATCAGCGGCGCGGTGACCGGAGTGTGTTTCCAGAAACCCATGCCCTGCGTGAGATCGCCGCGGTTGTGGGCCAGCGTCATGGAGAGGCGCAGCAGGTCAAGCTCGGCGTCGCGTTCCGCGGCCACTTCATCAAAGACCGCCTGTTCGCGATCGATCTCGGCCTCGATGGCGGCCTGCGCTTCCTGAGCGGAAACGGCGTCGCCGAGTTCCAGCAGACGGCCGAGGCCGCCTGCAATGGCGCTCCACTGTTCGCCGTTGTGACCGCTAACGCCGCGGACGGCGCGGATCGAGATGCCGTCCTCACTCCAGGCGCGCGAGCCGAGGGCGAGGCGCAGCATGGGCCGCAGTACGCCGGGGTCGCGCGATTCGTGCCACACGATGCCGCGGATTTTGGTGTCGACATCCGTAGGCACGAACGTTGCGACGGTTGCGTGGTGACAAGCCAGGCAAAGGGCAAAATAGTCCTGTAACTGCTCCTCGGGACTGAGTATAGGGCGGCAAATGTTCTCCCAACTGGCGAGGATGCGCAGGAACCCGTCGGGCGAGTGACCAATCGCGATAAGCCGGCCGGGTTCGGCGGGTGGCAGCCGCGCCTCCAGGAATGGGGCGGTGTTGCGGACCTGGGAGAGCAGCGTCTCCGGGCCGATCCACTGCGCCCACGCGTCGCGTGGCGTTTTTGCGAGAGGTGCGGACAAACAACCTGTATGACTTGGCATGGGCCGTGGCGCACGCAGAAGTGCGTGCGCCACGGGCCTTGGTCTTGTAAGTCTGGAACCGTTACACAGCTCGAAATAGCAGCAGGTCCAAACTAGACGTCACTCGCGTCGCTTCCGCCGGCTTCGAACTCATCGGCCGGTAGATAGAAACCAGCACATCACGAACGCCGGCAGCGTCGAGATCGGCCACAGTAGCGGCGCGCTGCCGGCCCACAAGCCTGAATCCCTGTGCGAACGTCTCCAGAGTCCGGGCCACGCGGTCGCGGCCCACGCCGCGCAGCTCGATTAGATCGTCAGGCGCAGGCAGCGCCACAAGCAGCCGTCCGTCATCGCGCAGCACCCGCCGGAATTCGCCCGCATTCATCCGCGCCGTGATCGACAGCACCATCGAGAACGACCGGTCGGCGTATGGCACGAAGCGGTCGGCATTGGCCACGATCCACTCGCATCCGGGGTAGCGCCGCGCGGCGCCATCCACGGCCGGAATCGAGATGTCGACGCCATGCGCTTCGAAGCCGGTCTGGCTAGCAAGGTTGCCGAGGTAGAAGCCGTCGCCGCAGCCGGCATCGAGAACGACGTCGCGCGGCGATGCGGCCACGGTCTCCGCAATCGTGTGCAGCAACGGCTCCGTCACGCCGCGGTCGTGCAATCGCCGCCGCGCTGCCACGGCGGCCACGGTGTCGCCTGGCTGCTTCGATCGGCGCTCCTGCGGTTGAAGCAGGTTGATGTATCCGCTACGCGCGATGTCGAACGAATGTCCGCGCGGACACGCCACTCGCCGCTCCTCGCGCGCCAGCGCCAGGTGGCAGTTACGAACGGGACATAAGAGCATCTCAAGCTACCGGGAAACGGTTCACGCCTGGTTGCAAATCGCGGCGCACGCCGCGCCACTCGAACACGCCGGTCACTCCTGGGGGTAGCACGACGGTTGCTTCGAAGCTGGAATTGCGCGGATCGAGGCGCACTTCGATGCTTCCGTGCGGGTGAGGCACAGACCCAGCGACGCCGCGCAACTTGCCTAAGTGAGGACGCACCGATATGCGTCGAAACCCCGCAGCGGCCGAGTCTACACCCAGCACAGTGCGGAATATCTCGATGTTCGGACTGGCGCTCCATGCATGGCAATCCGAGCGCGACGAGTCACCTGGCCGGTCCACCGTTTCGGCGAACGTGGTCAAGCCGCGAGCCAGCATGTCACGCCACGGAGTGAGTCGATCGAGGTAACTGTCCCCTTCGCCCACCTTGGCTAGCGCGCAGTGAACATAGTATTGGAAGAACAATCCGGGTTCGGCCAAGCCGGGCGCTGTAAGAATCCGCAGCATCAGTTGACGCGCGGGGTCGCCATCAATCACGCCCGCTAACACCGCCAAGGTATTGGCGTGTTGCGACAACTGTTGCTTACGCGGCGTATCGGCGTAAAGCTGTTTGGCGGAATCCCAGTAGAGCGTCTGAACGGTTTCGCGAAGCTGCCGCTCTCGCTCGCGATAGAGATTGGCCATGGCGCGTAGGCCCAGCGCGTTTTCCAGCTCGGCCGCCCACTGGTAGGCGAGCAGCAAATGCATGTCGAAGATCGCGGAGCTGTTGAATGGTTCAGGCGCGTCAAGCTCCTGCGGCGCTTCGCCATTAGGCCACGATGGCACCCAATCGAAATAGCGCCACCACGGCAGAGGGCGTAGCGAGCCGTTCTTCTGTTGATAGCTCTCAAAGAAGCTAAGCACGGCGCGAACGCCGGGCAGCATGGCGCGCGCGAAATCCGCGTCGTCGGCGTACCACCAGTAATCGTGCACCATGGCGATCCACCAGAGCGAGAAGCCGGGGATGAACTGCTCGAGGCGCGTGGGGTAGCGGCTCATGGTGCAATCGCTGCTCTGCCGCGAGTCGTTGATCAGGTCGATGGCGTTGCGCATCAGACGCGCGTCGCCGCTGTTGAAGAGCGAGACCAGGCATTGCACGCGCGTATCGCCCACGTACTGCAGTTGTTCGTAGTAGGGGCAATCCATGTAGGTTTCGTGGGCGCAGAGCCGCGCGGTGCGCCAGCCTACCTCAAGCATACGGTTGAGCTCCGGCGCGCCGGCGTCGAACTGTGCGTGGCGCTCGAACGGGAAGCCGACATAGGCGGCGTGGAGATCTTCCACCGTCAACGGCTCGTCTCTAGTTTCAATTTCGAGTTCCAGATAGCGATAGGCGCGCCACCAGAGCGGGCGGAAGGTGCGGCGCGGGCCGCCATCGGCGACGAATTGATCGTGACAGCCGATGAATTGCTTGCCATCGATCTCGTTGCGATTGCCCTTTTCCATGGTGCGGCGCCCACCGGACGGGACCTCGAACAGCGCCTCTGCATAGCCGAGTCTGACCACCGCGTTTTTGCCGCCGCTCACCGTCAGCTCAGGATAAGCGGTGGTGAGATAGCTCTGATCGAGCAGCACAGTGGCGTGCGTGTTGGCAGGAATCTGGAATGGCTGCGGTTGCGCGGGGAAGTTCGCAGGCTGAGTAATACCGGCCACGCGCCGCACGCTTTGCAACCGCTCAGGCCGCTCTTCCATGGCAGGAATAGGACGCGCAACCAGCATCCAGCGCGAGTGGACATCGCGAGCTTCGCGGCCGGCTGCGGGGCCGACTACCGCCGCCGCGCGCCAATTCGAGTCGTCGAAATCCACGCGCTCCCACCCCCAAGGATGCGCGGCGCCGGTCACCAAATCGCCCGGACCCACCACGTAGTAAGCGTGAACGTCAGTGGCCGGCAACGGAGCGTACGATTCGTCGCGCGCGCATTTCCACAGCGCGCCTGTATCGGCCACGCGTTCGGCTGCGGTATCGCCCTGGAGCACGAATCCCGTCTGGAGCGTGATCTGAGCTTCGGGGGCCAGGTCGCCAAAGTTCCATACCACGGAGGCGAATGTATTCTTGCCGCCGTTGAGATAAGGCGCCACGTCCACGGTTTCGTAGCGCCAATGGAACAGGTCGCCGCGCGCGGGTCCCCAGGAAACCCGGTGGCCATTGACGAACAACTGGTAGCGGTTGTCGCCGCTCACATGCACCACGAACCGCTCTGGTTTGCCCGGCAGCTCGAAGGTGCGGCGGAAATGGTAGACGCCGTATTCGGTGGGGTGTTCGCCCGGCACGGAGATCCACTTCGATGTCCACTGGCGCCCCAGCAGGCCGCCGGCGTCCATGCCAGTGTTCGGGCCAGCGTCCTGAGCGGCCATGGGCGCAACCACGAGTGCTGCGGCCGCGCTTTCGAGCAGGAACTGGCGGCGTGTGGGGTTCATCTAACTGGCCCTTTCATAGACTTGTTGTGAGGAGCAAGCGCGTTCACACGAGTGTGAACGCTGCACGCAGGAGTGCGTGCGCCACGAATTGTTGCCACTTAGCTGGCCCTTTCGAGTACGGTTTCCAGCAGCACATTCGCACCGTTGGCGCAGTCTTCCCAGCGGCTGAGCTCTTTGGGTGCGTGGCTGATTCCGTCCACGCTGGGGACGAAAATCATGCCCATAGGTCCTAATTTCGCCATCATCTGGGCGTCGTGTCCCGCGCCGCTCGGCAGACGCATCGATCGCAGGCCCAGCCGGGCACAGGCCGCTTCAATCGACTTCTGAATTTCCGGGGAAGCCAAAGCGGAATCGTGATGCGCCGCCGGACGAATCGCGATCTCGGTCCCGGTTTGGGCGGCGATCGCCTTAGCGCGGATCCTGATCTCTTCGGCGAGTCCCGCGATTTTCCCCGCCGAGAGATCGCGCAGCTCAATCGTCATCCGGACGAGGCCCGGCACAACATTGGCTGCATTCGGAGTCACCGAAAGCTGACCGACGGTTCCGACCTGGCGGCCGGGTTGGCGCCGCACCACCTCATTCACCGCGATGGTGAGGTGCGAGGCTGCCAACAGGGCGTCGCGGCGATCCGGCATGGGCGTTGTGCCGGCGTGGTTGGCGAAGCCGTGGATTTCAACGTCGTAACGGTCGATGGCGACAATGCCTTCCACCACGCCGATGGGGACGCCGGCCTTATCGAGCGTGCCGCCCTGCTCAATGTGCAGTTCCAGGTAGCAGTGGAACGAGCCGGGCGTACGGAGCGCGTCGGCGATGTGCTCGGGGTTGCCGCCCAGCTTGCGGATGGCGTCGGCCTGCTTGACGCCGTTCCAGACGATTTCGAGCTCGGCTGCGGCGAAATCGCCGGCTGCCGCGCGGCTGCCGTAAAGCCCGTTATCGAATGCCACGCCTTCCTCGTTCGACCAGATCACGATTTCCAGAGGGCGTCGGGTCACGATGCCCGCTGCGTTGATGGTCTGGATGACCTCGATAGCAGCCATAGATCCCAAGTCGCCATCGAAGTTGCCTCCGTTGGGCACGGAATCGATGTGGGATCCAAACAGCACCGCAGGCAGGGAATTGTCGGCGCCTGCGCGGCGCGCGACGATGTTACCGGCGGCGTCGATCCGCGGTTTAAGGCCGGCCGCTTCCATCAGGCTCATCGCGTAGCGGCGTCCGGCGACGTCGGAATCGGAATAGGCTACGCGGCTGACGCCATCCGCAAATGTGCCGCCGGCGGGACGGCCGAAAACGCTGAGGGCTTCCAGGCGTTGGCGCAGACGGGCGGCATTCACCCGCGGAGACGCCGCGCGCGCAAGCCGTGCGAGCGCCAGCGCTCCCAGAAAACCTCGCCGGTTCATAGTCGGGATCTCACGAAAGCAAGTTTACACTGCGCGGCGGCCCTGCGGCGCCACCCGTCTGTTCGAGGTTAACCGAACGGCGACAGCAGATGGCGGCTAATGTTTTCGAGACGCGCGCATTCGGCGCACCACTGGTGGCGGCCCGAGCGGCTATGCAGCAGGAGATACTCGAGCTGCTCCATCATCACTTCGTCAGTCGGCGCCGGCTCCGTATAACGGAACGCCGATTCTTGGGCCGAAACTGCTTCACCTAGTTGCGGCTGGTGGAAACTTTCCATGGCATTACTGCCCTCCTGCCAGCACCAATCGGCTGTTTTCGGCTTTAGAGTAGGGTCCTATTGACCGCCGCCCCTGCCGCCGCGTCCGCCCCTGCCACCGCGTCCGCCGGCCGGCGCCTGGGGCGTCGCAGTCCGCTTTTCGTCTCCCGGCTTTGGAACCGTGATCTGCAGCGCTCCGCCGTCATACGGGCACATTTCATATTCGAAGGTCCACGAGCGCTTACACACCGGGCAGTATTTCACCAGCTTGGGCAGCGGTTGGAGCGCCTTGTTGCCCAGCCACGCATCGCGGAACGCGGCCATCTCGGGTGTCAGTTCCTTGCCTGCCAGTTCGTAGGGCGTCAATTCCATCTGCGGCGCTTCGGCCAGCGTTACGTCGGTCTCCTTGCGTCCGCCGCGCGATTCATACCGCACATGAATCTTGTCGCCGGGCTTGTGCGATTCCAGCAGATCCGTCAATTCCTGCTGGCTCTTGAGCGATTTGCCGTCCCACTGCAAAATGGCGTCGCCGCGATCCAGGCCCGCATTGTAGAGCGGGGAATCGCGCAGCGTCGAGGCGGTAATGTCGGCTCCGCGATCGGAGAAGGTCAGGTTCTGGTTGCCGATCCACGGCGCGCCGCCAGGCCGCTTCTGCAGCGCCATGCCGGCGCGCGCCAGCAGGTCGGCGTATGGCATCGGCTCCTTGCCGTAAATGTGATGCTGGAAGATTTGTTCGGCGAATGCCTTGTCGCCAGTGGCATGGGCCAGCGCCGTTTGCAGGTCTTCCACGTTGTACGGCTTGTCCGTGTCGGGATGCTCGCGCCACATGGTCTTCATCCAATCGTCGAGCGACTTGCCGGGAAAATGCTGGCGAATTTCCAGATCGATTCCCAGCGCCACCGCCTGCCCGTAGGTGTAATAGGAGATGAAGGTGTTGACGTAATTCACCGGGTCGTTGGCCGTGGCGGCATCGACGAATGGCGCTAGGCGGCTCATCTCGATGATATTGTGGATCTGCCGCCCCGGCGCCGTCATCACCTGATTCACCGCGCCGCTCATCGAGCGCGTGAACCGGTCGAGACTCCACAGCCCCGCGCGCCGCAGCGCAAGCGGTCCGTAGTAATTGGTGAAGCCTTCGGCGAACCACAGCTCGCTCGACATATTGGCCCGCTCATAATCGAACGGCTCCAGCGTTTTCGGCCGGATGCGCTTCACGTTCCAGGAGTGGAAGAACTCGTGCGAGACGGTGGAGATCAACTGCGCAGCCGAATCGTGGATATCGCGCGTGGCCGTGATGACGGTGGAATCGCGATGCTCCATGCCGTCGCCGTTGACGTACGGCAGGAAGTCGAGCAGAAAGGTGTACGAGCCGTTGTCATACTTGGGAAACGCGCCGAACACGCCTTCTTCTTCCAGCACCACGGCTTCGCACATACGCGCGAAAGCCGCCGCCTCTTCCGGCGTTCCCTTGTGATGCAGCGCCATGCGAAACTGCTCGCCGCCGGACTGCCACTCGGCCAGATCGTGCGCGCTGATTTCGACCGAGCTATCCATGAGGCGATCGAGAAAAGCGGCTGTCCACGTGCCATCGTCGTGCGGCAGAAGCTGCGTGGCCACCTTCCATTTGGAGCCTTCGGGGATTTCGAACTTCACCGACACCGGCGATTTCTCGAAACCGTGCGCCCAGATCACCGTCGCCGGCATGTTGAGGTGCGCGTGCGTGGGGTCGATGCCATCGTAGGTGCCATCGGCGCGGTCGCCGAAGAGAGTATATTCGACGACTACCGTGCCAGTGTGACCGGAGACATTCCAGCGGCTGGGAGAGACTTTGGCGACGTCAAGGGGGTGGCGCTGTCCATCACTGGCGCGCAGGTTATAGACGTTCTTGGCGAACTCATGGACGGCATAGCGGCCAGGGGACGAACTGCTCATCACCAGCTCCAGTACCGGCTGGCGCACGCCGGAAAACGTGGCGCGGATTTCCGCTTCGTGATGAGCGGCGTTAGGGAAACGCAGTTCGTAGCGGACGGGCTCCTGCGCCAGTAGGGGCAGGGTGAAGAGGGCTATGCAAAGCGAGATTCTCATGCGTTGAACGGCAGTATAGCAGTTGGCAGCGATCGGAGCCGCGCGCATTAGCAAGCGGTTCCGGAAAGTACCGAATCTCGCGGACCGAGGCGCCTAGGCCGGTAGAATGGCGGCGCAGCCATGTTTGCGGGCAAACTTAAATAGCGCTGCGTCGAAGGTAACCAGAGAAGCTTCGCTTTCTTTCGAATATGCCAGCAAGTAGCAGTCGCCAACCCATTTGGCGGCGGGTTGCGCAGCGAACGGTTCCGTCGCCCAGCGGAACGCGGCATCGAGACCGCGCGGTTCCGGATAGAACTCTACGCGTGGATCCTTGAGCCACCGGTCGTAGGCGCTCCAAGCCTGTCGCAAAGTGAGCGTCTGTTCGCCCATTGCCGCTTGATTGGTCAGTAGACGGAGCAGACCGATTTGCGTATACCAGGAGAAAATGAGGCCCGCATCGTCCGGCAGTGAATTGAGCCAACTCCATGCTTTCCGGCAATGCGAATGGCTCGACACCGAAAGAGCGAGCCAGACGTTCAAATCAGGAAAAAACAAGGTCATGAGGATTTTCGTCCTTCGGAAAGCGGGAACCCAGTTTACCCCTGCCCTTGATTAAAGGGGCGGTTACGTAATCGCCAGTCTTGCGGTTGCTGTAAGCCTGCTCGATGGCCTTGACAATCAGCGCGCGGATGGAAGTTCCGGACTGGTGGGCCCGGTGGCGGAGCTCATCGTGCAAGGGCTCCGGGATATCTA
>Ga0302326_10029147_pt1 | contig 11083 bp, 13 predicted proteins | sample Palsa_T0_3_FD_202264 | JGI IMG/M metagenome (GOLD analysis project Ga0302326, IMG submission 202264) | Peat permafrost microbial communities from Stordalen Mire near Abisko, Sweden - Palsa_T0_3 | ecosystem: Environmental > Terrestrial > Soil > Palsa > Peat permafrost | place: Sweden: Abisko...
CCGTTGTACGGTCCGTAGTGGATGAGTCGGCCGCTTGCGTCGAAAATTAAGGCGGCCCGTGCCGGCAAGCTCGCCGTTCTCGCAGCGGATTGCCGACCCCCAAAATTACCTTAAGGGTTTTCCTTAATTCGGTGGCGGTGGTCCAGTCGGAAGGGGACTAGGGCGAGTTTTCATGCACCGCAGATCAAAACGCGCAGCTGAAAAATGCGGTAGTTATGTGAAGCGGGCCCCAGCTTGGCAAATGGAATCGAGCAAAGATTGGGGTCTCTAGTCCTGGAGACTCGAAGCGGAGAGGCGGAAAGTATGGCAAGACTGATTCTCACCGTCGATGATTCGGAGTCGATCCGACTCATGATGAAATTGACGCTCACCGCGCAGGGCTACGACGTCGTGCAGGCCGCTGACGGCGTGGAGGCGCTGGAAGTGGCGCGCCAGCGCGTCGCGGACCTGGTCTTGACCGACATCAACATGCCGCGCATGGACGGCCTCACGCTGATCAAGGAACTGCGCGCGCTGCCCGAGTACAAAACCGTACCGATGCTCATTCTGACCACGGAATCGGGCCAGGACCGAAAACAGATCGGCAAGGCCAATGGCGCGACCGGCTGGTTGGTGAAGCCTTTCAACGACAAGCAGTTGCTGTCGACCATCGGCCGAGTTCTATAGCGAGCGAAGCGAGAAGGACCATGGACAAACATGTCGACAATCTGGCGATCATGCTCCTGGCCATGAGCGCGCAGATCGATACGGCTTTGCGCGAGTCGGATGCGCCCGCGACGACGCTGGTGGAGACCGCTCACGCCATGGGGCAGGCGACTCAGATCATAGCCAAGAGCCTGTTCGATTTTTCAGGATCGCCGGCGCGCGTATTTCAGGACCTGATGCTGCTGCATGACGACATGCATGTGCGATCCACCAAGGCCGCCACGGCCATTCAATTCCACGACCGGCTGGTGCAGTGTCTGACTCATGTGAGTGCCAGCCTGTCGCTGATCGCGGAATTCGTCTCGCATGCAGGCGCAAGATCCGCCGAGGATTGGAACGAGCTTCGCGATCGAATTCGCGGGCTCATGAGCATGGAGGCAGAGCGCGCGCTGTTCGATCGGCTGAGCGGGGCTGCGGAGTCGCTGGGCGTGAATGCGCCGCGGACGGTGGCTGAGAGCGGGAAGGTAGAGCTCTTCTGACGCCTCGGGTCGGGCGTACACCCTATGATTGCGGAATTCGACTCGATCCATAACTACTACGAGCAGGCTGTATTCCGCCGCGTCGCGTCCTGCGCGCCGGACTATCCCCAACTTGGGGAGGATGTCGAAGTATTGGCGGACGTCGCATGCGTCGCGCTCAACCGGCTGCCGCCGCGCTACATCCGCAGCGAAGTGGATATGAAATTCTTCATGAGCAAGGAAGACAGGGCGAAGATCGAGGCCGCGGTGGACGCTGCCGTGACATTTGCATTCCGTTTCATGGCGTCGCGTGCCGCCGTGCCCGCACGCAAATAGATTGCTCCGGGAGGCGCTTTCTTACTCAATTTCCGTCACTCCCCGCCGCTAACGTGGACAAGAGGTGGACTGGTGGAAATTCATGATCTGACACCGGAAGCGCTCACTTCCGGCATCAAGGACCTGGTGACTCTGCCGGACGTGGCAATGCGCATTGCACGCATGGTGGATGATCCGAAATCATCGGCAGCGGACATCGGCCGCGAAATCAGCAACGATGCCGCACTGACGGCGCGCTTATTGCGCATCGCCAACAGCGCCGCGTACGGCCAGCATCGCAAGATTGCGACCGTAAGCCGTGCGATTACGGTTCTCGGCGTGCGCCAGGTCAGGGACTTGACCGTAGGCTTGACGGCCGTGCGCGCGTTCGACGGTATTTCCAACGATCTCGTCGCCATGGAGGTGTTCTGGCGCCACAGTGTGTTGTGCGCCGTCGCCGCGGGGCAGATCTCCGCGCGCCGCGACGCCGCGCGAACCGAGAGCCCGTTCGTCGCCGGATTGTTGCACGATATCGGCCAGTTGATCATGTATAGCCGCGTCCCGGGCGCTGCACGCGAGACGCTGTTGATGATGGCTGATTCTGCGGATGATCCAGGCCTGTACCGGTGCGAACGCGCCGTGTTGGAGTTCGATCATGGCGGCGTCGGGGCTTCCCTTGCACGCAATTGGGGTCTACCCGATTCGCTGCTGGAGTGCATCGAATATCATCACGAGCCCCACCTGGCGCGCGGTTTTGCCGCCGATGTAGCCACGGTGCATATCGCCAACAGCGTCGCGGTGCTGGCCGAAATCGGCAGTACCGAACTCAGCGACGCACCGGCGCTGGCGCCGGCAGCGCTCAAAACGGCGCGCATGGACGCCGACAGCTTGCCGGAAATCGTCTTGCAGACCCGGACCACCGCCGCCGAAATCATGCCGTTATTGCTGGCTGCTTAGTCGTGCGTGATCTCGACGCGGAAATGATGGAGATCGCCAAGGTTTTCTTCCAGGAGAGCCGGGAAGGTCTCGATGCCATGGAGAGCGGTCTGCTCGGACTGAGCGATGCGTCGGATGGCGAAACCATCAACACGATCTTTCGCGCCGCGCACTCGATCAAGGGCGGCTCGGCGACGTTCGGCTTTGCCGAAGTCGCGGGATTTACGCACGGCGTCGAAACCTTGCTCGATGAGATGCGCAATCGCCTGAGGCCGGTGACCGCCGAGGCGATACAGACGCTGCTGCAGTCCTGCGATTGCCTGCGGGAGATGATCGCCGCCACCGAGGCGGGAGAGGCGCTGGATCAGAGCCGCGTTGCACCGCTCAACGCCGATATAACGCGAATCCTGGGCGAACCTGCGCGCGCGGCCGATGCGCCGCCGCGTGCGGCAACGCAATTCCCGCCACCGGGTGCCACAGCGGCGAGCCCCGCGTGCGGCTGGCGCATTCTGTTTCAGCCCGTCTCGGACCTATTGCGTTTGCGCAACGAGCCTACCCGCATGTTCGCCGAATTGGCGCGCCTGGGGACGATTACGGTGAGCGCTGATTTTTCGCGGTTGCCTGAACTCGACACCATGGATCCGGAGGCATGCTACCTATCGTGGTTGATCGAGCTTCGCGGGGAAGTTTCGCGCGCGCAGCTGAATGAGGTATTCGACTGGGTGGACCCAGGCTGCCTTTTGGAATTCACTCCCTTCGGCGATGTCCAGCCCGAGATCCCCGCTGCGCCTGCCGCGCTCGTGGCCGCTGCGCCGATTCCGCTCCCTGCGAGCGACCCAGCGGCCATTGCGCCGCAGAAGGCGGCAGCCGCCGGGGCTATGCACAAATCCGGCGCCGAGTCCTCTTCCGTTCGAGTTGCCACGGAGAAGCTCGACAGCATCATCAATCTGGTCGGCGAACTGCTCATAACGCAGTCCATGCTGGCTGCGTTCGCCGATGGGCTCGATCCCAGCAAGCTCGAGACGCTGCGCAAAGGGCTCTCGCAGCTGGCGCGCAACACCCGTGAATTGCAGGAAAGCGTGATGCAGATCCGCATGCTGCCGATCAGCTTCGCGTTCAACCGCTTTCCGCGGCTGGTGCATGACCTGTCGCGCAAATTGGGCAAATCGGTCGAGATCAAATTGAGCGGGGAAAATACCGAACTGGACAAAACCGTCCTCGAGAAGATAAGCGATCCGTTGGTTCACCTGGTGCGCAATTCGCTGGATCACGGATTGGAGACGCCCGAGCAGCGCGCCGCGAGCGGCAAGCCCTCCAGCGGCACGATCGAACTGGCCGCTTTCCATGAGGGGGGCAGCATCATCATCGAGGTCAAGGATGACGGCGCGGGCCTGAACAGGCCGAGAATCCTGCAGAAAGCGCGTGAGCGGCGCCTGATTGGCGAGGATCAAGAGCTCACGGACGAACAAATCGACAACTTGATCTTCATGCCGGGCTTCTCCACGGCGGAGCGCATCAGCGATGTTTCCGGGCGCGGCGTGGGCATGGATGTCGTGCGGCAGAACATCAACGACTTGGGCGGGCACGTGCAGATATTCTCCCGCACCGGCCTCGGCAGTACCGTGCGCATCCGCCTGCCGCTGACGCTTGCCATTCTGGATGGACAGTTGGTGAGAGTCGGCAAGGAGATCTACATCATTTCGCTGCTGGCCATCGTCGAGACCGTGCAAGTGTCGCGCGATCGACTCAGCAATGTGCTTGGCGGATCCGAAGTATTCCGCCTGCGGGATGAGTACCTGCCGATCATCAAGCTGGCAGAGCTGTTCGACATCGAGCCGGACAGCAACGACGTCGAGGACGGCCTGTTGGTCGTGGTCGAGGCAGACAACAAGCGGGTCTGCGTGCTCGTCGACGATCTCCTGGCCCAGCAACAGGTGGTCATCAAGAGTCTCGAATCGAATTTCAGACCGGTGCTCGGCGTGGCCGGCGCCACCATTCTGGGCGACGGTGCCGTTGCACTGATCATCGATGTGCGGGATCTGGTTCGAGCTGCCGAGCTGCGCCAGCGCAGCCAACGCGCGATCCGGGCCGCCTGAACAGCTGATTGAGGAACGCATATGACCAACAAGCCGAAGACCCTTGATACTGCTGCGGCCGGCGCGGGCGGGCAATATCTGACCTTCATGCTGGCCGGAGAAGAATATGGAGTCGATATCTTGCGCGTGCAAGAGATCAAAGGATGGGACAAGGTCACGCGGATTCCGCACACGGCAAAATTCGTTCTGGGCGTGATCAATTTGCGCGGCGCGGTCGTGCCGATACTGGATCTGCGCTGCAGATTCGGTCTGGGCAATGGCGATTTCGGCCCAACCACCGTCGTGATCGTCGTGCGCGCCGAGACCAAGGGCGGGGAACGCACGGTGGGCATGGTGGTCGATGCCGTTTCGGAGGTATACAACGTCGACATGGCGGCAAGCAAACCACCGCCGGACGTGTGCGCCAACACCGATACCGTATTCGTGAAGGCGCTGGCGACGGTCGGTGGGAAGATGTTGATTCTGCTGGATATCGACCGCCTGATCGACAGCAGCATTCTTGATGAGGCCGTGTCGGGCACGGCGGCAGCGTGAAGAAGAAAAAGCCGCGGCAGGCGGCGCAAAATGTCGTCGAGCTGCCGCCCCGGCTGTCGATTGCGCAGTGCATGGAATTGCATCGCACGTTGACGTCCCGCTGCGTGGGCGACGCCCCTTTGCTTCTGGATGGCAGCCGCGTGGAGGAGATCGACACGGCGATCCTGCAGCTTCTTGTCAGTGCATGGGTTGGCGGCGCGAAGCGCGGCGTCGAGTGCCGCTGGCGGGGTGTGTCGGAGGCGCTCCGACACTCGGCGACGCTCATCGGGGTCGCCCTCATCTTGCAGCTCGACGGCATTGCCGCTGCGCCCGCACCCGTGGCCGCATAGTCCAGCCGGCAGCCCATGAATATCCGGCTCAACGCACAGGAGTTCGTGCTGACGGACTCCGATTTCGATCGGTTGCGCACCGTCGTGCGCGAACTGACCGGGATTGCGCTGGCGGACTCGAAAAGGGAACTCGTCTACGGCCGCCTGGCGCGCAGGTTGCGCAAATTGAACTTATCCTCGTTCAGCGAGTATTGCGCCATGGTCGAGACAGGCCGCGGCGATGAGCTGCAAGAACTCACCAATGCGATTACGACGAATTTGACCTCGTTCTTTCGCGAAAAATACCATTTCGAGCAATTGGCCGCCGAAGCGCTGCCGTACCTGACCGAGTGTCGTGCGGCAACGCGCCGCGTGCGTATGTGGTCGGCGGGATGTTCGACCGGCGAGGAGCCCTACTCGATCGCGATGGTGGTGCGCGAGGCGCAGCAGAGTTTCGCCGGCTGGGACGTGCGGTTGTTGGCGACCGATATCGATTCGAAAGTCGTGGAAACGGCAGCCGCGGGAATCTATGCCGCCGAGCGGCTGACAGGTTTGAATGCCCGGCGGCTTGCGCGCTGGTTCAGGCCCTGCGCTGATTCCCCGCAGCAATATAAGGTAGACGACGACATCGCATCCTTGATCACGTTCAAGCAACTCAACTTGCTGGATGCATGGCCGGTGAGGGGACCATTCGACGTGATCTTCTGCCGCAATGTGACCATTTATTTCGACAAGGACACGCAGCGGCAGCTGTTCGAGCGCATGGCGGCGCTACAAGAGCCGGGCGCATGGCTGTTCATCGGACATTCCGAAAATCTTTTCAACCTCACGCAGCGTTACAAACCGGTCGGCCGCACCGTTTATAGGAGATTGGATTGAACCCAGGGGAAGCCGCTGCGGCCTTGCTGGCGCCCGCGCCGGCTCGATTCGCCCATATCCGGCGGGCTTGGGACGCCAATTTCCAGCGTCCGCTGGCCAAGCTGCTGCCCGGCGAATACTACGTCACCTGCGAGGATGAGGTCATATTCACCGTGCTGGGCTCCTGCGTATCCGCTTGCGTTCGAGACCGCAAGCTGGGGATCGGCGGCATGAATCACTTCATGCTGCCGCTCGATCGCTCGGGCGGCGGCCACTGGGGCGAATGCGCCTATTCATCGGCGACGCGCTACGGCAACGTGGCCATGGACCGATTGGTGGCCGACATCCTGGATCTCGGCGGGCAACGCGAGAATCTCGAGTTCAAAGTCATGGGCGGCGGCAATGTCCTCGACATGGCGCTGGACGTGGGCGGTCATAACGTGCAGTTCGTGCGCGATTATCTCAAGCGCGAGGGGTTCCAAATTGCCGCGGAGGATCTGGGCGACAATTTCGCGCGCAAGCTCTATTACAGCCCGTGGAGCGGCAAGGTGCGCGTGAAGCGCCTGACAGCGACGCTCAATCGTGCCGTGTTCGATCGAGAGCAGAGCCTGGCGGTCGATCGCAGCGCGCCTGATGCCGCTGCGCCGCGCGCCGGCGGCGAGGAGCCTGGCGGTGGCTAAGATCATACGAGTGCTGGTAGTGGACGACTCGGCCGTAATGCGCGAATTGCTCGCGGAGATCCTGAACTCCGACCCTGAAATCGAAGTGGTCGGCGCGGCGTCGGACGCATACGTTGCACGCGAGAAAATCAAAGCTTTGAATCCGGATGTTCTGACACTCGATGTCGAGATGCCACGCATGGATGGCCTGGTGTTCTTGAGCAATTTGATGCGACTTCGTCCCATGCCCGTGGTCATGTGCGCATCGATCACTCAACGCCGCGCCGATCTGATCCTAAATGCGCTCGACCTGGGCGCTGTGGATTTCATTGCGAAGCCGACGGCGACGCCGTCGTTTGGAATCCGCGATGCTGCGCAAGAGATCATCGCCAAAGTCAAAGTGGCCGCTGGAGCGCGGATTCGCGCCGCAATCGACGTTCCGAAAAGGCGTGCGGAGGAAACCCGCGCCGAGGAAACCCGCGCTGCGCGTGCGCTGCCTCTAGGACGGCGTCCAACGCTGAAAACCGGCACCGAGAAAATCATCGCCATCGGCGCATCGACCGGCGGGACGGAGGCGGTCAAAGAGGTTCTCACCCGCCTGCCTAAAGACATGCCGCCCGTCGTGATCGTGCAGCATATTCCCAAAGCCTTCAGCGGTGCATTTGCAGCGCGCATGGACGCGATGTGCGAAATCGCGGTGTGCGAAGCCAGCGACGGCCAGCCCTTGCTTCCCGGGCACGCGTATGTTGCACCGGGCGATATGCACCTGCTCGTGGTGCCGGGTTCAACCCACTATCTGTGCCGACTGAGCGAAGCCGACCCGGTCAACAGACATCGGCCGTCCGTCGATGTTCTGTTTCGCTCGGTGGCACAAGCGGCAGCGCGGAATGGCATCGGCGTGATTCTCACCGGCATGGGTCGCGACGGTGCCGCCGGATTGAAGGAGATGTTGGCCGCAGGCGCGGCGACGCTGGCTCAAGATCAGGCCAGCAGCGTCGTCTGGGGCATGCCCGGCGCAGCTTGGGAGGCTGGCGCAGCGCAGTCCCTGCACCCGCTGAAGCATATCGCGGAGAGGATCATCGCCTTGGCGGGGAGCTCAAGAAACCCCTGTCATGGCCGACATTCATTACTACACACCGAGTGTGGATTTCCGCCCTCATGAAAATCATGATTATCGATGATTCCAGTGCGATGCGAATGATCGTCAAGAGGACGCTCCGTCAGGCGGGATTCGACGGGCACGAAATATCGGAGGCGGACGACGGGGTCGAGGCCTTGGCAGCCATCCAGACCTGCGCGCCGGATCTGGTGCTCTCCGATTGGAACATGCCCAATATGACCGGCTTGCAGTTGCTCGAGGCGCTGCGCAAGAGCGGTGTGAAACTGTCTTTCGGCTTCGTGACCACCGAAGCAACACCCGACATGCGCTTGCGTGCGTTCAGCGCGGGCGCCAAATTCCTGATATCCAAGCCGTTCAGCCCCGAGTCATTCAAGGAGCAGCTCGGGCCGCATATCAGGTGACATCATGACCACTGCATACCCACTTCCCGATGCGCCCAGGGTTCAGAACATCCTTGGGATGTTGTTCGAAGGGCTCGAGGTCAAGCCCGGGGGTGCATTCGATCAAACGCCCGACGGGGGCGCTTGGTTTGGCGTGTTCGTCGACGATGAGGGGGCTCCGGTGGCGCTTTGCGGCGCGGATGTGAGCCTCGCCGCCGGCCTCTCCGCAGCCTTGTCGATGCTGCCGCCCGCGGCCGCCAAGGAGGCAGCCCAATCCGGGGAATTGAGCGGCGGCATGTGGGAGAACTTGCGCGAAGTCATGAATATCTGCACCCGCTTGGTGCTCGATTCGACTTCACCGCATTTGAAGCTCGACCAGTTATGTCCGGCCAAAGCGCTGCCCGCCGCGGCAGCAGCGATTCTGGGCAGCGCATCGGGGCGCCGCGAGTTCAGCCTGCAGCTGCCGAGATACGGCGGCGGCATCCTCTCCCTGCTGTCCATCTGATGCTGCACCGGGTGGCGACATCGTGAAATTGAGCTATCGAAATTCCGTCGGGGCCCGCTTGGTCTACGCTTTCGCCGGCATCATCCTGGTTTTCGGCATCGCCATCGCGCTCAGCATCGTTCGGCTGACGAGCTTCAACAGTGCGGTAGCCCGGATCACCGGTCCAATGCTGGTACAGATAGAGACCACCGATTCCTGGGCCGCGAATGTCGCGGAGTCGATGCTTCACGCCCGCAACATGCTGATCATGGAGGATAAGCACGACATCCAGGGGGAACTGGACAAGATCAACGAGCTGGATGCGCAGGACGATGAATATGCGCGCACGCTGAGCGCGGGCCTTCAGACCACGCAAGGCAAAGCGCTGCTGCGCGAGACGCTCGCCGCGCGCGAGGCGCTGGCACCCCTGGACCGCGACTTCGCGCGGCAGGTGCTTTCCGGCGATCTTAAGTCGGCGAAACAGACACTGCTCACGACCATGCGGCCGGCGCAGCTATCCCTGATCAACGCCATCGGTGAGCTCGACGACCATTACAAGGCCGAGGTCTACGCGCAGGCCGATCATCTGGCGGTTTCCTACCGCACGATGCGCGCGCTGGTGATCTGCCTGTCGTTGCTCGCCGTCGCCGTCGCGTTGCTGTTGGCCTTCTTGTTGTCGCGCGTCATCAAGCGACCCTTGAGCGAGGCATTGCGCGTGCTCGGTGAGATCGAGGCGGGCAATTATGACGCGCAAGTCCGCATCGCTTCGAACGACGAGATCGGACAGACGCTTCAGGGCCTCAAACGCATGCAGTCCGCGTTGAGCGAGCGAACCGGCAAAGAACGGGCGATGGCGCTGGAGAATGCACGCACCCGCACCGCTTTGGACCGCGTCTCGGTCGGCGTCATGGTGACCGATGCCGACGACCGCATCACTTATGCGAACGATGCGGTGATCGCGCTGCTACGGGCGCACGGCGGGGAGATCCGGCAGCACTTGCCGAAATTCGACGTCGACAGATTGTCGGGCAGCTCGTTCCGCGCCCTGCAGCAAGCCTTGTCAAATCGACACGATGAGCAGGGCGCGGCTGCGGACCGCGCCCTCGACATCAAACTGAAAGACACCATTCTGCGAATCGTGCCGAATGCCGTGCTCGGCGGCGACGGCACGCGTCTGGGCACCGTCGTGCAGTGGACCGACAGGACGCAAGAGGCGGCCATCGAAACGGAGGTCAGCGGCATCGTCGCCAGGGCGATCGACGGCGACCTCACGGCGCGCATCCGCGAGGACGGCAAGGGCGCGTTCTTCAGGTCGCTGGCGGTCGGCGTCAATAAGATGCTGGAGAATACCGGCGATGTCGTGCGCAGCCTGGCACAGGCGGCTGCCGACGTCCGCACCGGCTCGGAGGAAATATCGCGCGGCAATTCGGACTTGAGCCAGCGCACCGAGGAGCAGGCGTCGAGCCTCCAACAGACCGCCTCTTCGATGGAGGAGATGACTTCGACGGTGAGGAATAATGCGGAGAACGCGGCGCATGCCAGCGAACTTGCGTCCACAGCGTGCCGGGGCGCGGAGCGCGGCGGGCAAGTGGTGGGTGCCGCGGTCAATGCCATGGCGGAAATCAATGCTTCCTCGAAGCGCATTGCCGACATAATTGGCGTCATCGACGAAATCGCCTTTCAAACCAATTTGCTGGCATTGAACGCGGCCGTCGAGGCGGCGCGTGCCGGCGACCAGGGGCGCGGGTTCGCGGTGGTGGCTTCGGAAGTCAGGAACCTGGCCTCGCGCAGCGCGCAGGCGGCCAAGGAGATCAAGGCGCTGATTCACGACTCCGTCGGCAAGGTCACCGAGGGTTCCAAATTGGTGGGCGAGTCCGGTAACGTTCTGCGCGACATCGTGGTCGACGTGAAAAAGGTGACCGAGGTCATGGCGGAGATCGCCAGTTCCAGCCGCGAGCAGGCGTCTGGCATCGAGCAAGTGAACAAAGCCATTACCATGATGGACGATGTCACCCAGCAAAATGCCGCGCTGGTGGAACAGGCTTCCGCGGCCGCGCAGGCGCTCAACGAGCAGGCGCTCAATCTGACCCAGTTGATCGCACGATATAAAGTTGCAGAGGCGGGTGGGGCCACCCGTACCGCCGTGCTGCCGCGTCGTGAGAGTCCGGTCAACGCACGGTTCGTCGCCAAAGATAAGGTCCGCAGGCCGGCAACACGCTGAGGCCCCCCT
>Ga0302326_10029150_pt1 | contig 11083 bp, 11 predicted proteins | sample Palsa_T0_3_FD_202264 | JGI IMG/M metagenome (GOLD analysis project Ga0302326, IMG submission 202264) | Peat permafrost microbial communities from Stordalen Mire near Abisko, Sweden - Palsa_T0_3 | ecosystem: Environmental > Terrestrial > Soil > Palsa > Peat permafrost | place: Sweden: Abisko...
AGCCCCACCTGCCGCCCGCGCGCCTCGGCGCCGGGGGCGTCCATCACGTGGCATTCCGAACGCCGAACGACGAGGAATATGGGCGATGGGAGGAGAGGCTTGTCGAGATGGGCATGCCGACGAGCGGGCCGGTCGACCGCTTCTATTTTCGCAGCCTTTATTTCCGGGAGCCGGCCGGGGTCCTCTTTGAGATCGCGACGGACGGTCCCGGGTTCGCGACGGATGAGAAGCTCGACAGCCTCGGCCAGAGACTGGCTCTGCCCCCTTTCCTCGAGCCGCGCCGGCGCGAGATCGAGGCGGGATTGAAGCCTCTGAACGTGTGAGCCGGGGGCGCGCCCGGTTCAGGGATTTTCGCGGCGTCATGCCGGCGAAGCGACGCCCCTGAGGCCTTTGCGTTTGCCATGCCTTGCGCCCGCCGTAAGCGTGGGCTTTCAACGTGAAGGATAACTCAGACAGGCCCGAGTCGACGGACGGCGTGCTGCGCCTCCAGAAATTCATAGCCGACGCCGGCATCTGCTCGCGGCGCTCGGCCGAGGCGCTGATCGCCCAGGGAGAGGTCTGGGTCAACGGCAGGATGGCGACCCTGGGAGCCAAGGTGACGCCGGGCATCGACAGGGTGACGGTGGGCGGAAAGATCGTCCGCACGCTTCCGCAGCCGAGGATCACGCTGGCCGTCAACAAGCCCCGCGGACTCATCTGCTCGAATGATGACCCGCACAACCCCGAGACGATATTCGCGCTGCTGCCCCGCGAGTACTCCCGGTTCCGGTTCTTCTGCGCGGGCCGCCTGGACAAGGACAGCGAGGGCCTCGTCATCCTGACCACGGACGGCGACCTGGCCCACCGGCTGATGCACCCCTCGAACGAGGTGATCAAGCGCTACCACGTCACGCTGAAGCAGCCCTTCCCCGCCTCGCGCCTCCCGCGCCTCGTCAAGGGCCTGACGTTTGAGGGGGAGAGGCTGAAGGTGGAGCGGGCGGCCCTCATCAATCCGAAGCCGGACGGCACGGGCCACGATCTGGACGTCCACATGCACCACGGCAAGAAGCGGGAGATCCGCCTCCTCTTCTCGGCCCTGGGCTACATCGTCCTGCGCCTGCGCCGCTACCAGATCGGGGCCGTCCGCCTGAAGGGAATCCCGTTGCGCGGCGCGAAACAACTTGCTTCAAAGGAGATCGAACAACTTTTCAGGTCGCCCAAGACTCCGCATGCCGAGTTGCAGGCAACCGCTCCACGTGACCCCACCCTCCATGAAGATTAAATTCGCCTTCGCGGCCGCCGGCCTTGCCTGCGGCGCCGCGCTCCACGCCGCCACACTCAGCGTCGCCACAGCCGTGCAGAGCCAGCCCGACGCCGCCTCGACGGTGATCGTCATCCTGCCCGCCGGCGCCGAACAGCCCACGCCCACGGACAAGGTCGGCCTGCCTCCGGCCGGCTGGATCGCGGTCGAGGTCGCCGGGCCCTTCGAGGGCTATGTGAAGAACAGGGATCTCTCGAAGCAGCTCGATGTGATGCCGGGCGCCAATGTCTACGTGGCGCCAAAGGCGGCCTCCGGCGTCCTCGCGGTGTTTGCCAAGGGGGACAAGGCGGAGATCACGGGACTCCACGGCAGCTGGACACAGGTGCGCCTGGACAAGATCCTGGTCGGGTACATCCAGACGGGCGGCGGCGCGCCCGAGACGGCATCGGCGGCCCCCGTCGCCGCGCCCCCGACGGCACCCACCGCGCCCGCCCCGGCGGCGCCGGCCCCCACGGCCTCCTCCGACGACGGGAGCGTCTCGCTGTCGAGGCTGTTCGAGGGCACGCTCGCGACGACAAAGTCGATGCTGCTGCCCAAGCGGCCGTATGACTGGCAGCTCGTCGACCCCTCCGGCAAGCGGATCGCCTTCGTCGACATCAGCAAGCTTTTGCTCACCGACCAGATCGACAACTACTCCGGACACGGGGTCGTCGTCCTCGGCTCCCTGAAGCCGGTCAAGGACACCAATGATCTTGTGATCCTCGTCGAGGGCCTGCGTCTCAAGTAGATGGCGGTCGTCGATGGAAACAGGATAGCGGCCGATATCATTGCCGAGCTGAAGGCGGAGGTTTCCGCGATCGAGGGCCGCAAGCCGTGCCTCGCGCTTGTGCGCGTCGGCGACGACCCGGCCTCCGTATCCTACGTGAAAAAGAAGGGCCTCACCGCGGCGGAAATCGGCATCGAGAGCCGCAACCTCCTGCCCCCGCTCGCCATCGGCCAATCCGCCCTTGAGGCGCTCGTCGACAGCCTGAACGAGGACCCGGGCGTCGACGGGATTCTGGTGCAGTCGCCGCTGCCGCCACACCTGGACGAGAAGGCGGTCTTCCGCCGGATCGCCCCCGCCAAGGACGTGGACGGATTCAATCCCGTAAACCTGGGGAAGCTCGCGCAGGAGGATGACACCGGTTTCTCGGCGTGCACGCCCGCCGGCATCATGGAGATCCTCGCCCGCAGCTCGGTCAACCTCGAGGGCAAGCATGTCGTCGTGCTGGGGCGCTCCCTGATCGTGGGCAAGCCCGCCGCGCTCCTCGCCCTCCAGCGGAAGGCCGGCGCGAACGCGACCGTTACGGTCTGCCACTCCAAGACCGCCAATCTCTCCTCCATCACCCGGCAGGCGGACGTCCTCATCGCGGCCATCGGCCGGCCCGGGTTTGTCACCGCGGAAATGGTGAAGCCGGGGGTCGTCGTCATCGACGTCGGAATCAGCCGGGTGGCCGACGCCTCCAGGAAGACGGGCTACCGCCTCGTCGGGGACGTGGATTTTGCCTCCGTTTCGCCGCTGGCGTCGATGATCACGCCGGTACCCGGGGGCGTCGGCCCGATGACGGTCGCCATGCTTATGAAGAACACCGTCAAAGCCTTCCGATTGCGTGCGGCCGGCTGACGGGGTACGCGTTGTCTTGCGCCCGGGGCCGCCCGCTCCATTGTCGGGCGCTGGAGAGCCCCGATGTCAAACGCGCGAATACTGGTAGTCGACGACCAGCCGATCAATGTCCAGTTGCTCAAGCGCAAGCTGGAGCGCGGGGGCCTCGATGTCTCCACCGCCAACAACGGCCTCGAGGCGCTTGAGCAGGTGAAGAGGCACAAGCCCGACCTGATCCTCCTCGACCTGATGATGCCCGACATGGATGGCATCGAGGTGTGCCAGCGCCTGCAGGCGAGCAGCGACACGCGCTCCATCCCGGTCATCTTCGTCACGGCGCGGACGACAAAGGAGAGCAAGCTGGAGGGACTTGCGGTCGGGGCGGTCGACTACATCACGAAGCCGATCGACCTCGACGAGACCGTGGCCCGGGTCCAGACGCAGCTGAGGTTCGCGGCCATCAACCGCGAGAACCTCGAGCTCCAGCGCCGCCTCGAGGAGTCGCGGCGCGCAGCGACGATCGGCGCCGTCGCCCAGGGAATCGCCCACAACCTCAACAACCTGCTTGGGGTGGTCATCGGCTACCTCGACCTCATCAAGGGCGGATACGACAAGCCGGGAATCGTCAGGAAGAACGCCCAGAACGTCGACGACGCGATCCAGAGGATCGTCGGGATCGTCCGGCAGCTGAGCACGCTCGTCGTCAAGTCGCGGCCCGACCTGTCCCGCGTCGCGCTCAAGCGGCTGATCGAGGGCGGGATCCGCCGCTTCCATTCCGACTACAGGCTCACCGCGGGCGTCGTGGTCTACAACCCGGTGGACGACCTCGAGATCGACACGAACATCGAGACATTCGAGGAGGTGCTCTCGAAGGTCCTCATCAACGCCTGGGAGTCCTACCAGGAGAACACGCCCATGGACAAGCGGCCGATCTCGATCCACACCCGCCTCTACGACAAGCCCCGCGGCGAGAAGATGCTCGAGCTCAGGGTCGACGACAGCGGGAGCGGCATCTCCGACGACATCCGCGACCGGATGTTCGAGCCCTTCGTGAGTTCCAAGCGCACGGTCGGCGTCGGCATGGGGCTCACGGTCGCCCGCCACTCCCTCCGCAGCGTGGGCGGCGAGGTCACCCTCGTCTCAAGGCCGGACGGCGGCTCCAGCGCCATCCTCGTCCACCCGGTGCGGGACCCGCGCCACAGGGACCGGGCGCAGGACGACAACGATTAGAACGCCCATGGACGAAATCGCATTTCTCGGGGCCGGCTCCATGGCCGCCGCGATGGTCGAGGGGATGATCGCGAAGGGCGCCTACGCGCCGGGCAGGATCGTCTGCATGGGCGGATCCGGGACGAGCGCGGCTGCGCTTTCCGGGCGCACCGGCATAAGGCTTGCCCGCTCGCTCGACGAGCTTCTCGCCGGCGCGGGCACGCTGGTGGTCGCGTTCAAGCCGCAGCATCTCGCCGCCGCGGACCCGCGTCTGGCGAAGCTCACGGAGGGCCGCCTGGTCCTCTCCGTCCTTGCCGGCAAGACGCTCGAGTCGCTCGCGGGGGCGTTTCCGAAGGCGCGCAACATCGTGCGCAGCATGCCCAACACCCCGGGGCAGATCGGTGCCGGCGTCACGGGATGGTGCTCGAGGTCGCCGCTCGGCCCCGCCGACCGCGGCATTCTCGACGCGGTGTTCGGCGCCCTGGGGCTCTCCCTCGAGCTGCCCGAGGCGCAGATCGACGGGTTCACCGCGATCAGCGGCAGCGGGCCGGCCTATGTATTTGAATTCGCCGCGGCGCTGCGGGACGCGGGGCTCGGACTTGGCTTTGATCCGGCGACCGCAAAACTCCTGGCGGTCGAAACGCTCCTCGGCGCCTCCCGCCTCCTCGCGAAGCGCGACGTCGATCCCGAGGTGCTCCGCAGCGAGGTCACCTCCCCCAACGGCGTCACGTCCGCGGGCCTTCGCAAGATGGCGGACCGCGACTTCCGGGGCATGATCCGAGAAGCCGTCGGCGCGGCGCGGGCCCGGGCGCAGGAGCTTTCCGCCTGATGGCCGGCGACGCACTCAACGGGCGCATCCTGGTGACGGGAGGGGCGGGCTTCATCGGAAGCGCGCTCGTCTGGGCGCTGAACAGCCGCGGAATCGAGGACATCGTGGTCGCCGACGTCCTTCGCTCCGACGAGAAGTGGCGAAACCTGGTCCCCCTGAAGTACTCGGATTATGTCGAGGGGCCGGTGCTGCGCGCGCGGCTTGGCCAGAGCGCGACGGCGTTTGGCGAGTTTTCAGCCGTGTTCCACCTGGGCGCCTGCTCGTCGACGACGGAGCGCGACGCCTCCTACCTGATCGACAACAACACGGCGTTCACGCGTGAACTTGCGGGATGGGCGCTGGCCTCGGGCGTCCGGTTCATCTACGCCTCGTCCGCGGCAACCTATGGCGACGGAAGCCAGGGAATGGACGACAAGGATGCCGCGATCGAGAGGCTGCGCCCGCTCAACATGTACGGGTACTCCAAGCACCTCTTCGACCTCTACGCGCGCCGGCTGGGATGGCTCGACCGGATTGTCGGGTTGAAGTATTTCAACGTCTTCGGCCCGAACGAGGAACACAAGGGCGACATGCGCTCCGTGGTCTCGAAGGCCCACCTCCAGATCGGGGAAACCGGAAAGATCGGCCTCTTCAAGAGCTACGACGCGAAGTACGCGGACGGGGGGCAGATGCGCGACTTCCTCTATGTGAAGGACGCCGTCGACATGACGCTCCATTTTGCCGAGAAGGGGTCCGCGGCCGGCGGCCTCTTCAACCTGGGATCGGGAGAGGCCCACACCTGGCTCACGCTGGCCGAGGCCATCTTTGCCGCGCTCGGGCGCCCCCCACGGGTCGAATTCATCGACATGCCGGCGACGCTCCGCGCCAAGTACCAGTACTACACGAAGGCGGACATCGCGAAGCTCAGGGCCTCGGGCTACGACCGGCCCATCACGCCCCTTGCGGAGGCCGTGGCCGACTACGTCGGGAACTACCTGGTGCCGGACAAGCGCCTGGGTGACTGAGCGCCGCAGTGAGGCGGCCGTGGCGCCTTACTTCACCTGCAGCAGCTCGGACTCGGACTCTTCCTTGCGGTCGCCCACGGCCTTGCGGACGGCGGACACGTCATCCGCCGAAACCGGGCCGGCCTTGTTGCCCCATTCCTGGCGGACATAGGTGAGCACGGCGGCGATCTTCTCATCGCTCCAGTTGTACGCGGATCCGGTCACCTGCTGGCCGAACACGGGCATCGCGGCCGCATTGAAATCATGGCCCTCCACATGGACGTCGCCCTTGAGGCCGTAGACCACGATCCGGATCACGCGCGAAGCGGGCCCGTTCACCCATTCCGAACCCGCGAGCGGAGGATAGAGGCCCGGCATTCCGAGCCCGGTCGCCTGATGGCACGTGATGCAGACGGCGTTGAAGGCCCCCTTGCCGACGGCCACCGGGTCCACCTTTACCGCGGCGCCCTCGCCGGTCGTGGGCTTCGCATTCTCGTCGAAAATCGCCGGACTGTAATGACCCGTGTACCGGTTGAGGTACGTTCCCGAGAACAGGATGAGCCCGCTCAGCGTGAAGAGGATGCCGATCGGCAGCAGCCTGTAGCGGGCGCCCTCGTCGGGCTGGCGGCCCAGCAGCTTCTCATGGGAATCCAGCAGGCTTTCGTCGCTGATTGACGCCTGGTCCAGGCGCGGGTCCGCATTCGGTGGCGTGCTCATTTTGTTGCCCCCGTGCCGGCTGTCGGTGACGGGGTGGGTGCGCCGCCCGCGGGCGGCGTGGTGCTGGGAATGGGGGCCGCAGGAGGCGATGGGCCCGCCGAGGCGGGTGTCGGCGCCGCGCCCGGGGCGGCCGCGGGAGCCGCGGACGGCGCAGGCGTGGTCGCGGCCGGGGCCGCGGAGGGTGCCGGCGTCGCGGCGGTGCCAGTCGGCGCGGGCGCCGGGGCAGAGCCGGCCGCGGGCGCCGCAGAGGGCGCAGGCGTCGTTGCGGCCGGTGCCCCCGAGGGTGCCGGGGTCGTGCCGGTCGGCGCCGGCGCCGGAGCAGAGCCGGCCGCGGGAGCCGCAGAGGGAGCAGGCGTCGTAGCGGGCGGTGCCGCAGAGGGAGCAGGCGTCGTCGCGGCGGGTGCCCCCGAGGGAGCCGGTGTTGCGGCGGACGCTGCCCCAACCGGTGCAGGAGCAGACCCAGCCGCCGGGGCAGCGCCGGGGGCCGGGGTCGTCCCCGGGGCGGGAGTCGGAGGGGGAGCCGCACCCGGAGCGGGAGCCGGCGGAGGCGTCGCCGGTGCCGCCGCGGGCGCCGGCTTGGCGGTCTCCCCTTCGGGCTTCGGAGGAACAAAGGGCACGGCTTCCGGATAAGTGTAGGTCGTCTTCAGGTTGACCAGGTAACCGACCAGCGCCACAGCTCGCCTCGTCGGGACAATCTCCCAGCCCGCCTCGGGTTTCAGGGCGCCCGTGAGCTTCAGCGCGTTGTCCGAGGCCTGCGCCTCCGCCCCGATCTTGCGCCGTTCAAACAGGAATCGGTACGTCGGCATCCCGGGAGAGCCGGAGTAAAGCAGGTTGAGGAGGTCATCCGCGTCCGGGGCGGTCGGCTTGCGATCCCCGACGTTGGTCAGGTCCGGCCCGATGCGCGACAGCCCGAGCTGAGGGAACGGCTGGTAGATGTAATCGCGCGCGACGCTCTGGCGGTCGCCCCAACCCCGGGCCTGGTCGGACCCGAAGCCCGGCCGGCGCACCTGCTGGGTATGGCAGGCGACGCAGCCGAGGTCACGGTAGACGAGCTGGCCCTGCGCGGCCACGCCGGCAAGCCACTCGGGATGCGTGGATCCGTCATTGTCGTCATAATAGGGCGCAAGCGCTCCCAGCTGGGCGTTCGAGCCGATGACAATGCCGAGCCACGAGATGAAAAGCGCGGCGAACAGCCCGAAGAAAAAGAGGAGGTTGCTCTTCACGACGCGCGGGTCTCCATCTCCGAGGGCGGATTGAACGAGGCGGGCGAAGACAGCTTCAGGATCATGCACGAAGTCCCGTAGAAATTGACCAGGAAGAGCAGGTTGCCGAGGAGAAGGATCCCCTGGGCGACGCTCGCCGCCGCGAGCCACGGGCGGGTGTTCTTTGCGATGTCCGAGAACGGCACCGAGGCCTCCAGGAGGCCCTGGCTCTGCGTCACCGAGGCCACCGCGAGGGAGCCGAGGAGGAGCAGGATCCCGACGACCGAGAGGAACAGGTGGGCCCGGACAAGCCGCCCGGAGAGCCATTCCTTGCCGGTGATCCGGGGAAGGGCGTAATAGACGCCGCCAAAGAGAATCGTCGACGCCGCGCCGTACAGGGCCAGCTGCTTCTGGGCCTCGTCAAAGTAGGTGAACTGGGTGTGGGCCGCGATGCTGTGGAACGAGGTCAGCGCATCGCCGATCGCGCCCACGAAGTATGCGGCAAGCCCGAACGCGATGAACTTGAGCGCGATCCCGCTGCCCGAGAACGCCCCTCGCAGGTTCAGCAGGACGACGACCGTGTGGAAGAGCAGGAGCGCGCAGGAGACCACGGCCACGGACGGGATCCAGGCCGGGACCGGGCCGCCGAGGAGGTGCCTGCCTCCCGTGAGTCCCCCGACGAAGATCAGGCACCAGAAGCCGAGCGACGCGAATTCATAGGAAGGCAGGACCCTGCCGGTCACCTTGGGAACGACGTAATAGGCCACCGTGAGCGCCAGCGGAGCCATCCAGAGGGTCCAGGCGGACTGCGCGAACCATCCCGCCACGATGGCCTGCACGACGCCGCGCGCCGGCACCGCGAAGAGCATCACGTGGGCGATCGAGAGGATCCAGGGAAAGAGGAAGAGGGCCGCCGCCGCGTACCAGTGCGCGGCGTAGGACACCTGGCGCAGGCGCCCCGACCAGGCGAGGAGGCCCGACACCGCGATCGCCGCGTACGAGAACAGCATCATCAGCTGGACGTACTTGGGAAGGCCCAGGAACTCGAAGCCCGTCGCGTCCCCCACCGCCACCCCGATGACGGCCCCGGTGACCGCAATATTCCAGAACAGCGCCCCGCCGATCACCCAGTTCTGCGCGCGCAGGGGTTCGGCCGCAAGGCGCCCCAGTATCCACAGCGCAAGCGCCAGGCCCGTGTTGGCCAGCCAGCCGTAGACAAATGACGTCTCCGCCAGCACCGTCATCCGGCCGTAGGTCACGATGGGGCAATGCGCCATGAACCCCGGCGAATGCAGCTGCATCGAGGCGAGGAGCGAAAGCACCCCGCTTATGACCAGCCATACCAGGCCAGAAACCAGTAGCAGCAGCAGAGGCGGGCGCGATGAGGAGTCGGTGGCCGTCAGTTCGCTCTTCATGCTCATTTGCCCCCCCCGTGCTCCTGAACGATCAGCTCCATCGCCCGCGCCACGGGCAGCTGGACCACGCCCGCCTTCCGGTCGACCCACCCGTAGGCCGCCGCCTGCTCGGCCTGCTTCTTCCTGAGATCGGCGAGGAAGGCCCTGCGGGTCTCCGGCGTGGCCCTCCATGCCATGTCCTTCGGGAGGTTGTCGGGCGTCTCGTTCTGGGGCGCGGCGGCCCTGCCGGGCAGGTAGGCCCTCTCGGCAAGCACGCCGAAGACGGACAGCAGGACGAAGACGGCGATGACCGCCACCAGGGAAACGGGCCGCGGGGAGGGTGCGTCCGGGTCAGTCATCATGGTTCAGGCACTCCCCGATCCGCGGGTCGCGTATGGGGATCAGCTTCGTCGTCGGCAGGTCCCGGAGGTAGGCGGCGATGCAGACGCCGCCGACGCCGATGACCGACGTGATCGCCCACAGGAGGTCGATCGAGAGGAAGGGCAGCGGGTTGCCCTGCGCGTCCTTCAGGGCCGGCAAGATGTTGTAGGAGAGGTCGATGAAGATCACGAAGAGGACCAGGCAGGCGATGCGCCGGATTGTCCTGTGAGTGACCTTGAAGCGGTAGGACAGCAGGAGCAGGAACGGGAGCAGGAAGTTCCCGAAGACAAGGAAGAGGCTCACGTACCACCAGTCGCCGTATTCGCGGATGTTGTACCAGAAGGTCTCCTCGGGCACGTTCGCGTTCCAGATCAGGAAGTACTGGGAGAAGGAGATGTAGCCCCAGAACACCGTGAAGGTGAGCATGAGCTGGCCAATCGCCCAGAGGTGGTCGGTCTTCAGTATGCCCTTGAAATCGCCGCGGTTGTAGAGCCACAGCATGATGAGGACGCCGCAGGAGAGGGCGCCCCGCATGCAGTTCGCGAAGAACCACACGCCGTACATGGTCGAGAACCAGTGGTACTCGAGGCTCTTGAACCAGTAGATCGCCGCCGCGGTCAGCGTGAGGCCGAGAACGGGGATCCCGAATCCCGCGGTCTTGCCGTTCATCCGCGTCCACTTGACGTCGCCGTCCGCGTCCTGCGTGAACGAGGCCCTCCTGAGGCGGGCGGATATCCAGATCCAGATGGCGAAGAAGCCGATCGAGAGGATCGTGAACAGCGGCACGTTCAGGAACGCGCTCTTCTTGACGTAGAGGAGGTCGTCTTTCACGTCGTGGCCCCCGAAGATCTGGTGGTCGGGATTCATCCACGGCCAGATCAGGTCCTTGGTCCCGAGGTAGGACGCCGCGACAAGCGGCAGGAACATGAGCAGGAGCCAGGGAAACGCCGCGACCCCGTGCTCGTACTGGCGGCGCAGGACGGTGGACCAGGACGCGTCAAAGATATGGTGGATCAGGATCATCATCAGCATGCCGATGGCGATCGCCGTCCAGAAACCGACCCCGACGAGCCACGCGGTGGCGACGACGTGGGGTTTTGACACGAGCATTCCGAGCGCCGTCACCGCGATGCCGGCGATTCCGATCCCGAGGGCCTTGTTGGGGTCGGGCTTCGTCATTTGATTCCGAGCTCCTCCCGGTGGTCCCCCGGCACGTCGGCCACCGTGCCCGTCTGCGCGCGCTGTAGCGCCCGCACGTAGGCGATCACGGCCCATCGGTCGGCGGCCTTGAGCTTGTCCGAATACGGGTTCATCTGGCCCTTGCCGTTCGTGATCGTGTTGAAGATCTCGCCCTCGGCCATCTTGCGAAGCCGGTCGTCATGATAGCTGGGAGTCGCGCCCATGCCGTATTTCTTCGTGATCCCGTTGCCGTCCCCCACCGCGCCGTGGCAGGGCAGGCAATAGATCGTGAAACGGTCGCGGCCCC
>Ga0302326_10029151_pt1 | contig 11083 bp, 10 predicted proteins | sample Palsa_T0_3_FD_202264 | JGI IMG/M metagenome (GOLD analysis project Ga0302326, IMG submission 202264) | Peat permafrost microbial communities from Stordalen Mire near Abisko, Sweden - Palsa_T0_3 | ecosystem: Environmental > Terrestrial > Soil > Palsa > Peat permafrost | place: Sweden: Abisko...
AAACCAAAGGCCCGCTGACAGATAAAGCTTATCTGGACGCGCTTGCCCACAACGTCAAAGTCAGCCGCACGGAAGGGATTGACGCGATCCTAAGTAAGAGCAATATCGATGCCATTGTGGCTCCCACCGGCAGTCCTGCGTGGCTGACGGATTGGGTGGATGGCGACCACGACGATGGCGGCTGTTCTTCACCAGCGGCCATTGCGGGTTATCCGCACATCACTGTGCCGGCTGGTTTCCACTTCGACCTCCCAGTCGGCATCTCGTTCTTTGGTGCACCTTGGAGTGAGCCGAAACTCATCAAAATAGCGTATGCCTTTGAGCAAGTTCGCAAAGCGCGCCGCAAGCCGGAGTATTTCCCAACGGTGAACTTTCATGCCTGACAAACATAGGGTGGTTATTTTGGGAGGCGGATTCGGAGGCATGTATGCCGCGCAGGCGCTGAAGCGGTCGCCGCTGGATGTTACGGTGATCGACCGCCATAACTATCATTTGTTCCAACCGTTGCTCTATCAAGTTGCCACTGGCTCACTGTCTCCCGGTGAAATCGCCGCCCCGATTCGCGGCGTCCTCAACAGTCAGAAGAACACCTGCGTGCTGCTGGGCGAAGCGGTGGATATCGACCCGGCGGCCAAGCAGGTTGCACTCAAAGACGGCGCGGCGATTCCCTACGATTCGCTGATTGTCGCCACTGGTTCGCAGGGCAGCTATTTTGGCCATGACGAATGGAAAACCTGGGCGCCTTATCCCAAAACCATTGAAGACGCCACCACGATTCGCCATAAAGTTCTGCTGGCTTTTGAAGCGGCGGAACGCACCACAGATCCAGTAGAGCGCTGCACCTGGCTCACTTTCGTGATTGTAGGCGCGGGGCCAACTGGCGTGGAACTGGCCGGCGCGCTGGCCGAAATCGCCCATCAGACCCTGAAGCACGACTTCCGTTTCATCAGCTCGAAAGACGCGCGCATCATCGTCGTGGATGGTGGCCAGCGCGTGCTCGCCACCTACCCGGAAGATCTTTCCATACGCGCGGAGAAACAACTCGTCCGGCTGGGGGCGCGCGTGCGCACCGGCATGACGGTGACGTGCGTCGATGAAGACGGGGTGACGCTCAAGACGGCCACTGGGGTAGACCACATCGCGTCTCATACGGTCATCTGGGCGGCGGGGGTCGCCGTGACTGAATTCGCGCGCACTTTGGCAAAGAGAACTTCGGCTGAAACCGATCGAGTTGGACACATCAAAGTGGCGCCCGATTTAACGATCCCCCACTTCCCCGACATCTATATCGTAGGGGATTTGGCGCTCCTCCATAGCAAGGACGGCAAGCCGCTGCCAGGGGTCGCGCAGGTGGCTATGCAAGGCGGTTCGTATGCCGCGCGCGCCATCACAAGAAAAGTAGAAGGCAAGCCGCCGCTGCCGCCGTTCAGCTACTTCAACAAGGGCGATCTGGCGGTGATTGGCCGCTTCGCGGCTGTCGCCGATATCTTCGGTGTCCACGTATCGGGTTTTTTGGCTTGGCTCGTCTGGCTTTTCGTCCATCTGATGTACATAGTGGAATTTCAGAGCCGCCTTCTTGTTCTAATTGAATGGGGCTTTTTGTACCTGACTTTCAACAGAGGCGCGCGGCTGATTACGGGCAACGCCGCCAACAAATCCATCGGCAAGCCGTTGCCGTTGGAAGAACTCGGCGAGTAGCGTGCTAGAGCTTCTGATCTCGGGGCCCGAAGGCCCGCCGGGCCGAGTGTTGCTGCGAAAAACTCCTCTCACGCTGGGCCGCTCGGTGGATAACGATCTTGCTTATCCGCACGATCCCTGGCTCTCGCGCTATCACCTGTCCTTTGAACAACGCGAACGAACCTGGTGGATCCGGGATTGCGAAAGCCGGAATGGCACGCTGTTGAACTCGAGCGGAATTAAGGAGAGCCAGCCCATCAAGGCGGGCGACAAAATCTTCGCGGGGCATCTTACGATTGACGTTCGCGAACGCCCAACGGAAGCGCAACGTCCCGTCATTTCGTTTACAGCGAAAGAGGACGGCGACAGCAGGACCACCGCGACTTTCACTACCAGCCTCGACAAGGTACTTGGCAAAGCGGCGGAGCCGCGGCCGCGCGAAGCCTCGGCGGCATCGCGCATGGTCAGCGCCTTGATTCGCGTAGGCCGGGAGTTGGTCACGCACCAACCGCTTGAGCAGCTTTTCGAAACCATATTGGAGCTTTCTCTTTCCGCAGTCGAAGCCAAGCGCGGTGTGATCCTCACGCTGGACGAAGGCGAGTTACTGGTGCGCGCCAGTAAAGGCGACGGCTTTACGATCAGCGCCGCTGTCCGTGAGCAAGTGCTGCGCGACAAATGTTCTCTTTTAATTGGAGATGCGCTGCGGCACGATGCGCTCAGCAAACAGGAGAGCATCTTCCTGCACCGGGTTCGCAGCATGATGGCCGCGCCTCTGCAAACCGGCGACCGCGTGATTGGGCTGATCTACGTAGACAACGGTTCCGTCTTGCGTCCGTTCTCGCAGGACGATCTCGATTTGCTCACAGTGATGGCGAACGTGGCGGCCATCCGCATTGAAAATGCCCGGCTGGCCGAGGTAGAACAGTCTGAAAAGTTGATGGAGGCGGATTTAGCGCAAGCGAGCGAGATACAGCGTTCGCTACTGCCCACTGAGCCACCCGCCTACGAGGGATGGGAGTTGGCGGGAATCAATCTGCCTTGCCGGACAGTGGGCGGAGATTATTTCGATTTTATTCCGTATCAGGATGGCCGCTTAGCGGTGGTGGTGGGCGATGTTTCCGGCAAGGGTTTGCCCGCGGCGCTGCTGATGTCGAGCCTACAGGCCAAGGTGCAGATGCTGAGGGAAAGCAATCCGTCGCCTGGCCACGCGGTCAGCACGCTGAACCGCAGTCTCACGGAGCGCTGTCCGCTGGGCAAATTTATTACGTTCTTCTATGCGCTGCTCGATCCGCCCACAGGGACGCTTGAATACAGCAACGCCGGCCACAACTACCCGCTCATTTTGCGGAGAAACGGCAGTGTAGAAACACTGACCGGCAATGGCCTGGTGATGGGATTGTTTTCCGCCGTTCACTATGAAGTCAAGAAGACGAAGCTGGCCCCGGGCGATATGTTAGTGCTTTACTCCGATGGTGTGACCGAAGCCGCCGATAGCTCGGATGTGGAATTCGGCGAAAAAGGTTTAGCCGAATTTCTAACCGCGCGCAAAACCATTCGTTGCGAGGATATTGTGAATCAGCTGGTGGAGCATATCCGCAAATGGCGGGGGACGACGTCTTTTGCGGATGACTTTACGGTGGTGCTGGTGAGACGAACGGGCTAGGTTGCGGCGATTGCCAGCTACCAGGCAGTAAGCAAGCCGAGTGCCAGGTATTGGTCCAGGCCCCGATCACGCGTGATCAACGTCCATCGGCGCTGTAAGCATTGCCAGATCAGCATCCGGTCGAACGGGTCTTTGTGCGGGAGCTTGGGGAAACGATGAAAACCGGCGGATTCCTCGGCAGTCGGCGCCGATATCGCTAGCCCCATCGTTCCAGCTATCCCCACCAAAGCCTCTGGCGAGCACCCGACGAGTTCCAGCTTCCCCAAAGAGAACTTCAACGAAATTTCCCAGAAGCTGACGGTGCTGACGAAGATCTCGTTGGTCGTGTCGGAGATTACGACCCGCATCTTTGACGAGAGCTTTTCGGGAGCCATGACAGCCCATAGAAAGGCGTGCGTATCCAGGAGGCAGGTCATTCTTTGAGAAACTGCTCGTCGTCCAGCGCGAATTCCCGTCCAAATTTGACTCGCGCCTTGAATTTCAACAGGCCGAGAGGCCGTTTCATCGCCGTACTTAGCTGCGAATAAGGCACCATCGCGGCCACCTTTTGGTGAGTGCGGCCATAGGACACCGCAATCGTCTCACCTTCGCGGACAGCGTCGAGTGCCTCTGAAAACCGGCGCTTGAATTCACCGACTGTCATTGTTTTCATAGCTGCTTTCTAACAGTATCGTGGCCGCGCGATGAATTTGTCAAGTTGACAACTTTGGCAAGGTCGCGTTTGAGCGTCTAAACTCCCAGGTCGGCAACCAGCTTGCGATAGGTTTCGAAAGCCGGCTTGGGCGAGTAATCGTCCTTCAAAATGCCGAATTGATGATTCGGGTCTGGATTCGCCGTATCGGCATCGCGCAAAGAGAACAACTCGTAGTGAGTGATGTTCAATTTGCCGTGCAATTCCTGAACGGTGCGGACCGACTGATCGATGAATTCGGCTTGCCGCGTGTAATAGCGGTGAGGGCCGGTGGGCCAGCCGTTTTCGCAGATATGAATGGGCACGGATGCGGGAATGCCGGCGTCTTTCAAGGTTCCTTCGCGAAACTCAGTGAGCACGGCGGCAACCTCCGTCGCGATAGAGCCGACTAGCGGCACGGCGACATCGGGATAGAAGTTCAAACCCACGTAGTCCAATGAATTGATGAACGAATTGTCCATACGCCGCGCCAATCCGCGCCAGAAGCCGTCGTTCGGATTGGAACAGGGCACAACATTGAAACCTACGTTGGCGGAAAAAGCGCGCTGCTTTAAGGCTTGGCGGGCCAGCTTTACGCCAGCCAATATGTTGTCAACCGCGTGTCCGAAGCGGCCATCGCCCGGATAGTCGTAGAGGTTTGGTTCCTCGCAGATCTGGAGACAGCCGATATAGGGCCCGTAACGGCCGATGGCATTTTCAATAAATTCGAGCCAGTGCGGAAGGTTGCCGCTGCGATCCCAGTTTGAGAGCACGAGATCAAGCTTGCGGCCGCGCCAGGTGTAGCGAGCGAGATCCGGCATGCTTGGCATGGCCACAAGTTCGGCATCTTCCTCGGTACCGGTAAAGCCGAGATACGTGCGGACTAGAAAATGCTTGTCTCCTTGCAATAGATCGAGCGAGCGATTAATTTCTTCGGGAACATCCGGTTTGCCGGTCGCCATTTCGTGATGGACTTCAGACACGCCGCCCATATAGATGCCGAAGCGGAGGCCAGGACGGCTGTTGAACGGGATGATTTTCGCTCCGCTCATGATGCTGAAATGTGTAAATTGATTAAATTTCTCAAAGAATGTATCGGCTAAATCGGGAGCGGACTTTATAGTTGGCCGCCGCTCTTCTTTTTCATCATGGTGCTAGCGCGTTTGGGCGAACGATTCGGGCGCCGCGCCGGCGAAGTGCAAACCTTCCAGCGTAAGAGGAAGACTGAAGAAAAAGGTGGAGCCTTCCCCCTCTTTTGACTCAGCCCAGATCCGCCCGCCATGCCTTTCCACAATCTTGCGTGAAATGGAGAGACCCATGCCGGTGCCTTCCACTTCACGGCCATGCAAGCGCTGGAAAAGGCCAAAAATCCGCTCTGAGAACTCCTGATCGAAGCCACAGCCGTTATCGGAGACCGAGAAGATCCAATTGCCCCGATCGCGCCGGGCTTGTATATGGATGCGCGGCGGTTCAGCCGACCGGTAGCGAATAGCGTTGGAAATCAGGTTTTGCAAGACTTGAGAAAACTGCACTGGATCGACCACCAGAGCGGGCAGGGGACCATGTTCGATGCGCGCCTGACTCTCGCGAATAGAGGCCTGAAGACTGACTTCGGCATCCTCGAGCAGACGCTCGAAGGAAACGGGAGCAATGGGCTGGCCGCTTTTGCGGAGACGCACCAGTTGCAAAAGACCGTTGATGAGATCTGTCATCCGGCGCGACGCAGTGACGATATAGCCGATGAATTCGTCGGCGTCGGCATCCAGGTGTCCTTGATAGCGCGAGACCAGCAATTGGGAAAAGCTGGTGATTGTGCGCAAGGGCTCCTGCAAATCGTGGCTGGCGACATAGGCGAACTGCTGTAGTTCCGTGTTCATCTCTTCGAGTTCGCGCGTGCGGTTATCAATGCGGTTTTGCAAATCGGAGTTTACTTTTTCCAACTGCTCACGGGCATCGTCGCGGGCGTACAGGTAGGAGAGCAAGGCGTTATAGAGCCACACCATGACTGCGATCATCACCATGCTGCCCACCGAAAAGAAGATGAATGTCCAACGGTTGAGCCGGCGCTCGCGATCGAGGTTCTTGTCTTCAATGTCGCGGATTTGACCGAGTAGTTCGTCGACGCTCTTCTCCAGGGCGCCCAAGGCGAAGTCGGACTCACGCTGTTTTTCGAGTTCAAGAGCGGCGCCTAAACCGTTATCGCGCTGCACTTTCAGAAGCTGGTCCGCCAAGCCGAAGCGCTCGTTCACCTGGTGAAATATCTTTTCGATCGCGGGCTTCAATTCAGGACGATTGGAGGCGTAGGCGCGGCAGATTTCTATGCGCGAGGGCAACAGGGCCGCAGCCTCATGCAGAGGCCGCAGGTAGCTGGTGTCGCCAGTTAGCAGAAAGCGGAGTTCGCTCGATTCGGCATTCTTGGCGAGGCGGCGCAGTTCGGAAACGCTGGTTTGCAAATTCTGAATTTCGAGTAAGTGGATATCGGTGCGTTCAGAGAGGAGCTCGACGCCGAAAAAAACGAGGCTGAAAACGAGCGGTAGCGAAAACAGGAAAGCTAAACGGCGGCGAGTTTTTTCGGGAACCGGGAGCGGCATCGAAACTTATCTTTCAGCAGCGGCGAACGGGTCAATCCACCTGGGACTTAAATCCAGGGGAAATCGTTTCAAATTTCCGCTGGAGACGATACTATACCATCAAAGCGCGCGCCGGTTAGGCGCCGCCGCCAGCCGCCGTGAGATAGCGCGACTGGCAGCCGGCCAATGCCAAATCGTGGAGTTTAGCAAGCAGCATCCGCTCATATTCGTAGTAGGGGATGCCAGGCGGAAGATGGTACTGCCCTTGCAGGATGTGCTTGCCCGCGCGTTGGGGCAGTTCGCAAGCAAGCAAACGGGCCGCTTTGGCGCGTTCAGCAAAGGCCGGCGGGAACAATGAATCGAAATCGACCTGAGCAAACCGGTGGCGGGCCGAGCGGAGATCGCCGCGGAACAACAGATCGAAGGAAGCGGACTCGGCCAAGGCGCGATTTGCTTCGTCACCGCCGCATTTTTCGGCGGCGGAAAGAGCGTATTGATCCCAACAGCCGGCGGTGGCTACATCGCCCGAATCTACGGCCCACTCGACTATGCGCCGGGCCACCATCAAATTGGTATAGGGACGGCCGCTGAAGCTGGAAAGCTCGATTATGAGGGAGGGCGAGTAGTATTCTGGCCGAGTCCCGCCGAGCGCTAGATCGATAGCCTGATGACACCGAAACATATCGAGCGCATCGGTAGAATTCCGCTTGAGCGCCAGAAACAAAGCGGCGTCATTTCGCATGCGCGCAAAACGACCGTTGGGAATTAGACCCAGAACGAAGAGAAGGAAATTGAGTTCGGCACAAGCACTCCAAAACTGCGCCGGCCAGCCAGCCGACGCCGTTGAGCTGTTCAGAGGGATAGCGAAGCGAAGCGAAACGATCAATAGTAGGAGAGTAAAGACGGGTCCGGCGGCCACTACCGACATGGTGCGGAAGCGCCAACAGTTGCGAAGATCGCGAGCTACGGCGGAAATCGAACAGTTGAACCAATTGCGTTGGAGGTAGCGGAAATTTGCTTTGCCGTGCTGACGCTCACAGCGAAATGGTCCAACCGCGAAGCCGAGAATTTCGTAGTTTAAATAGAGCGCGGCCAAGAGATGCCCGAGTTCATGCGCCAAGATCGAAATGAGAAGCGCCAACAACAGAGCGGCAAAGCCTAAAACAGTGCCCGGCTTGACTTGTTCGAAAATGGCGCGAGACCACGCGGGGCCGGCAACCTGAAGGCAAGCACCCAGCACCAGGGCTACACCTAAAAGAAACAAATGAAAGACCTGCGCGGCCGGCTTTGGGAGTGCTTTGACCGGCGCTGCCAGGGGCAGCAAGTTTGATGAAATCGCGATGGCCATTGCCGTAAGTATGCGCGTAAAGAGGGGTTGCAGGAAAGTCCAACCGGTACTTTGGATTCCGCATAGTACCAGCGTTACCGGCTATCACCACTTGCTAAACTTGGAACCGAACTCCCAGTAAATGGCTATTCAAACGCTTTTTGGCGCTGTTCCCTCCGAACCAAACCTGCTCGACAAATTGAAGGCCGGCATTCAGAAGACGCGCTCCGGTTTAGTAGACCGGCTCGAAGATGTTCTGTCCGGCAAGAAGGAAATCGACGCCGACCTTTTAGAGGAGCTGGAATATACGCTCATCACGGCCGATTTGGGCGTGCGGACGGTGGAAGACATTCTGGAAACGATTCGCACGAGGGTAGACCGCAGGCTTACCGGCGATGCGCACGAGATACGGAATCTGATTCGTGAGCAGTTGCTGGAGGTACTGAGAGCTTCAGAAACAGCCGTGCACACAGTTGCCGCGCCCCCGGCGGTGGTGATGGTGGTGGGTGTGAACGGCGCTGGCAAAACGACCACTATCGGCAAACTGGCGCATCGCTTTTTGGGCGAAGGGCGCACGGTGTTGCTGTGCGCAGCCGATACGTTTCGCGCGGCCGCCATTGAACAACTCGAAGTCTGGGCGCAGCGCGCCGGGGTTAAGATGATCCGCCAAAAAGCGGGCGCGGATCCGAGCGCGGTGGTGTTCGACGGCTTGCAAGCCGCCAAAGCACAGGGCGTGGACTATGTGATTGTCGATACGGCTGGACGACTTCATACGAAAGACAATTTGATGGCCGAACTGGACAAAATGCGCCGCACTTGCCAACGAGTGATTCCGGGTTCGCCGCATGAAGTCTGGCTGGTGCTGGATGCCACCACGGGGCAAAACGGTTTGGAGCAGGCGCGCAAATTCACCGGGTCGGCGGGCGTGACTGGGATTGTGCTCACGAAGTTGGATGGCACCGCGAAGGGAGGTGTAGTGGTGGCGATTGCGAGGGAGTTAAACCTGCCTATTCGCTATGTGGGCGTGGGAGAAAAGATCGACGATTTGTTGCCGTTCGAACCGGAGAAATTTGTAGAGTCGCTGTTTGACTAGGCGGTTCGGCTAGGATACGGACAATGAGCGCGTACATGCAGCAGGCGCTGGAGATGGCCTACCAGGGGCGTGGACGGACGAGTCCCAACCCGGCGGTAGGCGCCGTGCTGGTACGCGACGGTAAAGTGGTGGGACGCGGATTCCACGTGTATAGCGCGCGCGATCATGCGGAGATTGCGGCGCTGGGTGAAGCCGGCGAAAACGCGCGTGACGCGACACTCTACGTGACACTGGAGCCTTGCGCGCATACGGGCCGCACTGGGCCGTGCACGGATGCGTTGATTCGCGCTGGGGTCAAGCGCGTGGAAGCAGCCATGCAGGATCCGAATCCGTTGGTAGCCGGAAAGGGCTTTGCGAAACTACGTCAGGCCGGCATTGAAGTGTCGCTCAACGCCGAATATACAGCCGCCGCCGAAAAGTTGAATGAGCCGTTCGTACACTTCATGCAAACGGGCAGGCCGTTGGTGACCATCAAAGCGGCGTTAACGTTGGATGGCAAAATCGCTGCGCCGCAGGATAACTTTGGCTGGATTACCAGCGAAATAGCCCGCGCGGACGTGCAACTTGTGCGGCATTACTCGGACGCGATTCTAACTGGATTGGGCACGGTTCTAGAAGACGATTGCCTGCTGACGGACCGTTCGGGTTTGGAGCGCAGTAGGCCGCTGTTGCGCATTGTGCTCGATTCGCAGTTGCGGATTCCTTTAACGACTAAGATCATTACCAGCGTCGAGGGCGATGTTTTGGTGGTGGGCACTTCGGCGGCGCCAGTAGAACGACGCAAGGCGCTGGAGGCGGCCGGTGTACAAGTGCTGATCGCGGATGGCCAAGGCGGCCGAACAGACCCGCGCAAAGTCATCGACTATCTAGCGGCGCAACGGTACTTATCGCTGATGGTGGAAGCCGGCAGCCACGTGAACTGGACGATGCTCGACTCACAAATCGCCGACAAGGTTTTTTTTTATTACGCTCCTAAGATTCTAGGCGGAATGAAGAGCATCCCGGTAGCGGGTGGCCCTGGGCGCATGCGGCGCGTGGATGCCATCATGCTCGAGCGTGTGACTGTGCATCCGGTTTCGACGGACGAGTTTGCGGTGGAAGCATACGTCACCAAGAATGGCGCAGCTTGATGTTCACGGGAATCATTGAAGAACTCGGCACGGTGATGGCGTTGGTAGAGCAAAGCACGGGTGCGCGGCTGGTTGTCGGATGCAAGGCCGTGTTGCAAGATGCGACTGAGGGCGCAAGCATTGCGGTGAATGGAACCTGCCTTACGGCGGTTGAGCTGGCAGCGGATCGTTTTACCGCGGATTTGGCGCCCGAGACGCTGGCGCGCACGAATTTGGGGCAACTGCGCAGCGGATCGACGGTGAATCTTGAACGCCCCCTGCGAGCCAACGCGCGGTTGGATGGACATTTTGTCCTGGGGCATGTGGATGGGACGGCTGAACTGATTGCTTTGGATGCGCTGGGTGACGATAATTGGTGGTTGCGGATTCGCGTGCCGGAAGGTTTGGAACGCTATATTGTGGAGAAAGGTTCGCTAGCGGTGGATGGAATCAGTCTCACAGTGGCGGAGATTGAGAATGCGGAGGTCGCGTTTACCATCATTCCGCACACCTACCGGCATACCACGCTGCACGGTTATCGCGCCGGGGCGAAAGTTAATGTGGAAGTGGATATTCTGGCGAAGCATTTAGAGAAGCTGAGGGGCGGGGCGGGTTGAGGCGATATATGATTCGTGCCGGCACTATGGAGGAATTGCACTCCGATCAGACTGACTGGGTGTTCGCGGATGTCGGTTTTGCCCAAAAGAAGGCGAGTTGCGGCTTGATAATAGGCGATTCCGAGCCCGCCGAAATTTGTTTTAGCGAGCTTGGAGCGAAACTCGCTCAACTAGCCGCCGCAGATCGTGGCAATGGTCGGCCTCTCAGTCTGATTATCGAGGCTCCGTTATCCGTGGCGTTTACGCGTGACGGCAATCCAACGGGGAGATCCTTCGAGAGGCGCTCTCTTGGAAAGGTGGCCGAAACGCGCTATTGGTACCTCGGCTTGGGCTGTTGCGTTCTGGTTGCCGCAACCT
>Ga0302326_10029155_pt1 | contig 11082 bp, 9 predicted proteins | sample Palsa_T0_3_FD_202264 | JGI IMG/M metagenome (GOLD analysis project Ga0302326, IMG submission 202264) | Peat permafrost microbial communities from Stordalen Mire near Abisko, Sweden - Palsa_T0_3 | ecosystem: Environmental > Terrestrial > Soil > Palsa > Peat permafrost | place: Sweden: Abisko...
TCATTGCCATACCAGCGTCCCTCCTGAGTGAATTCTCTCTCACTCCCGCTGGTACAAAAAAGCCCCCTCAGGTCAGGGCTCGATCAGCAGGACGCGGACGTGTCACATCATTGACACGGCTCGGCGGATTGCATCATTGTTATGATCGAGCCGCATAACTTCTGAAAAGGTCATACGCTCTTGCCAGGGCACAATGATCGGAGAAGTATTGCCATTCAATCCGTGGGAGCGGTTTTTCAAACGCCACGATTCGATCTTGTGGTTTTCCCACTAATACTCGACGCCGAATTGCCGCCGTTTTTTGCTTGAATGGAATTTTGGCGAGTCACAGGCTCTTTAGGCACGAGCGCAACGCGGAAAGAAGAGCCCAAAACGAGCTTTTCATTGGACTAACAGCCTACCAGCCCGATACCGCTAATGGCAATGGCTTCAGCGCGGACGAGATTCTCGGCGAGGACAGGCGTGCTACTCTGAAACACTAGTCCCTGCCTGATGCAGCTTGGTCGCCTGACCGAGATATCGCTTCGCCTAAACCGCAAGGAATCATGGGAGGTTACTCATAGGCATTGGCGTTCCGTGTGCAGATAGTTTCGTTGAAAGTACTAGCTCAATGCAGGGGAGAAACACAGAATGTCAGGTAAAAAGCTAGCCGTGTTTGGAATCTATCCAAATCTCAGTTCCGTCGAAAACGCCACGGATGCGCTCGTCAAAGCGGGCTTCCCCACGTCAGGGATTTCCGTGTTATTGCCGCAGAGTCTTGGCGGCTCCAAGAATACGGGAACACAAAAGGACATGAAAACGCCCAAAAAAGATGCGACAACCGGCGGCATAATTGGTGCTGGGCTCGGCGTACTGGCAGGCGTTGGCATCCTGGACATTCCCGGGCTGGGATCATTTATAGCGGCGGGCCCAATCGTGGCGCGGCTAGCAGGGCTGGGCGATAGAGAAGCGGTGAGTCGATTTACCGGTGCGCTGATTGACATGGGTATTCCTGAATTCGAGGCCAAGCGATATGGGGGCCGTCTGAAAAAAGGCGGTGTTCTCCTCTCCGTGCATGGTGATACGTCGGAAGAGATCCAACGTGCTAAGAAAGTTGTGCATCGAACCGGCGGAGAAGACGTGTTTGCCGCGGAAGAATCATCTGTGGATACCAAGACCCCAATTCGTGAACTGGCCAGTGCAGCTTCGTCCGGAAAGCATTAACTAGCGCGGAATAAGCCGAGTCACGACTTTCTCCCTTCTCTCTCGGATTACCTGCCACCGAGCGCCATTCGCGCGCCTAATCTGCGGGCCGGCTTCCCCTTTCATAGTAGCTGCATAACTTCCCAACGCCCGCTGCGGTCTGGGGCGGAGCCCGGCTAGAAGATCCAAATTTAGGGGTGCTCCTGCGCGAAGGGCGCGTGGCATCGGGAAGTTGGCGCGGTTTACCACTTCGAAAACGGCACGCCGCCGAAGGAATTCTGGGCATGGACAGGGCCTCTTCAAGCAGCGCGTAATGGCGATTGAAACGAGGTGCCGAATCACAGGCGTTGCTGAACCACCTCATCTTGTCCCCAGCCACTGCAAGCCTTGGCGTTATTCATCGAACGAGGAGCGTCTTAATGTGGAGAACGGACGCCTGTTGACGCCAAATATTGATCATTATGTTTGGCCGCCGGTTCATTGGCTTCGAAGATTCAGGCAACCCGATGATTTCTCCCGTCGCTCATCTCCAGTCTTTCCGGGCACACGTATCGAAACTCAACAGGTCGTCAATGTAGGAAGCTTCACTGACGGCCAGAGAGCCTTTCTTGATTTCCATCGCAATGGAGTGCTGCTTAGGGCGAAATGTCAGGTGAAGAGCAAACCAGCGTTTCACCTCGGAACACATAGTGAAGCTAGCATCGTGAGGTCAAGATTGGCGCTCGACGTGCATTAAATGGTCTCCCGAGGTGTAATGGTCACAAATATGTCGTCCCCCAAAGTACTTCTGGTGCAAAACGACCCGGCTGCGGTCCGCGCGATTAGCACGGCGCTCGCTGGGGCAGGAAGCGGTTCGTTCGACGTGGAATGGGTTTGCCAGCTCTCTGAATGCATTTCCCGCTTGAGGACAGGTGGGATTGATGTTGTTCTGCTCGAATTGTCCTTGCCCGATAGTCAGGGCATTGAGACGCTTGAGAAGCTCTTTGCTGCCGCGCCTGACGTTCCGATTCTGATCTTGGGGGATGTCGATGACGAATCTCTGGTGAAACAAGCCGTAAGACATGGTGCACATGATTATCTGCACCCGCGTCATCTTGATAGCTATTCGCTGGCGCGCGCGTTGCGCAACGCGATCGAACGAAAAGCCATTGAGGATGCCTTGTACATTGAAAAAGAACGCGCTAGGATAACTCTTAATTCGATTGGGGACGCCGTTCTTTGCACGGACATTTCCGGCAACATCACCTACTTGAATCTCGTGGCGGAAACCTTGACCGGCTGGCGACGCGAAGAAGCCGCCGGCAAACCCCTCAGCGATGTCTTCCGAACTATTGACGGTGGAACACAGTCAATTCCACAATCCTACCCTGCTCGACAGCCATCCCCCCTAGTCCTCGAGCGATCTTGCGCGAATTCCATCCTTATTCGCCGTGATGGATTTGAGTCTCCCATTGAAGATTCCGCTACCCCGATCCACGACCGGGCAGGCCGGGTAATTGGGGCGGTAATCGTTTTCCATGATGTCAGCGCGGCGCGGGCCATATCGCTCGAAATGAGATACTCCGCGCAACACGATTTGGTGACGAATCTGCCCAATCGCATATTGCTCAATGACCGCATTACCCAGTCGATTGCCTTAGCTCGCCGCCAGAAGAGACCAATTGCCGTGATGTTTCTGGACTTGGACCGCTTCAAATATATCAACGATTCGCTGGGACATGCCCTGGGGGATAAGCTTCTCCAGTCCGTCTCCAAACGTTTGACCGCCGGCGTGCGCCGCTCCGACACGGTCAGCCGACAGGGAGGAGACGAATTCGTTATCTTGCTTTCCGAGATCGCCTGTCCGGAAGACGCGGCCACGAGCGCCACGAGAATCCTCCTTTCACTCAGCGCAGGCCACTCCATCGGAGGACATGATCTGAATATCGATGGCAGCATCGGCATCAGCATCTATCCGGGAGACGGTGAGGATGCCGAAACGCTGATTAAGAATGCGGACATGGCCATGTATAACGCCAAGGAGACCGGGCGTAACAATTTCCAGTTTTTCAGGGCGGAAATGAATCTGAAGGCCATCGAAAGGCAATCGCTGGAAGAAAGCCTCCGCCCCGCCCTCGATCGGGAAGAGTTTTTGTTGCACTACCAGCCCAAGGTAAACCTCGCCACGGGTAACATCACGGGTGTCGAGGCCTTGATACGCTGGCAGCAGCCGGATCGCGGTCGTGTTCCCCCATCCCAGTTCATTCCCATCGCCGAAGATTGCGGCCTCATTATCCAGATTGGCCGCTGGGCGCTACGGGAAGCCTGCCGGCAGTCGCGCGCTTGGCAAGACGCGGGCCTGCCTCCATTGCCCATGGCTGTCAATGTTTCCGCCGTCGAATTCCGCAATAAAGGCTTCGTCGAAGGCGTCCGCAATATACTCTCGGAAACCGGTCTGGAATCCCATTATCTTGAACTGGAGCTCACCGAACGAGTGCTCATGGAGGATGTTGAATCTACGGCTTCTGTGCTGCCGGAACTCAAATCAATGGGCATTCGCCTGGCGGTGGATGACTTCGGCACCGGCTATTCCAGTTTGAGTTATCTCCGCAAGTTTCCCATTGATGTGTTGAAAATTGACCAGTCATTCGTCCAGCAGATCACCGCCGATACGGATGACTCCAGCATCGTAACCGCCATAATTAGCATGGGAAAAAGTCTCAAGCACCTCGTGGTAGCCGAGGGCATCGAAACGCAGGAACAGCGGGCTTACCTCCTGGCCGAGGGTTGCGCGGAAGGACAAGGCTACCTCTTCAGCAGGCCCCTGCCTGCCGCTGCATTTGCCCGTTTGTTCGAGGCAGGCGTCGCGAAAACATCGTCCACCAAGGGATCGAAGCTCGCTGCATCCTTGGGAGCGTCAGCGTAATCGGATTGGGCCTCACCTGCGTGCGGAGTTCACTCATGCCGCGAAGCGAAAGGTTGTTGAAATAGCCGACCTAGGCTAGCAGCGGTTCCCGCTTCCGGCAACTAGAGCCATGGTGCTCATGAATTCCTAAAGTTCCGGCTGCCAATCGCGCAAGAACTTTCAGTGGCGAATCACTTGCGGGGCGTTCGCCGCGAGTATACTCGCGCAAGCGGGCTCAATTCAGGTCCTAAGAAATTGCGACAGTGCGACCTCTTCTCCCAAGGCGCGACGAATTGCTGTCAAGAATTCACGGCTATCCGGAGGTTTCTGGAAGAAGGCGACTGCGCCGGCTTTCAGCGCACGCTGCTCATTGTTAGCCGGGTCTCGGGCGCTGAGCACGATAACAGGAGTTGCCACGAGGTCGGTTAATGCTCTCAATCGTTCCAGTACTAACAATCCGTCTCCAGCCGGCAGGCCGAGATCAAGAATGATCAAGTCCGGCACTTCCCGTCGTGCTACAGCAACGGCCGCAACTGCATCTACGGCAGAGACGACGGCATAGCCGCTGGCTTTCAGCTTGGCCGCCAATCCTAGCAGAAGGTATTCGTCGTCATCAACGATCAGGATTTTCTTTGTAATCATTTGAGGATCTCCCTTTCAACCAGATGTTTTTGAACCAATTTATCGATTTGGGTAGTGACTTCCGCTATTCGTTCCTCCCATGGCTGGTCGTTGACGGACAGTTGCAATGTCGTAATGAAAATAGCTGCCTTAAGGTTTGGACTATCTAAATCTCTGCGAAGGCGCTTTGTTATGGCCTCGGCACCGAACCTATCAGCACACGCGATAATGAAAAAAGTCTCTATCATGTCTGCGTCCGTCATTGGGGGCAATAGCAGGTCTTGACCATGAAGAATGCAGCGCTCTAGGACTTTTCGTATTCCTGTTGGGTCCTGCGCCGGAATGGAGGAATCAATAGTGGGCACGTCAATGGAAAGCAGCGTCACGCAACCCGCCGCCAGGTTTGCTGGTGTGAAGATCGAGCCACACACTTTAGCTAGCGAAAAAATAGGCACGGTAAAGTAAAATGTGCTGCCACGCCCAACCTGACTTTCTACCCAGATTCGGCCTCCCTGTTGTGAGATCAGCTCTTTGGATATAAATAGCCCCAGGCCCAGACCCTTACGACTGGATTCGGTGAGAGTTTTTACCTGAGCTAATCGGTCAAAGACCATGGGGTGATCTTCCGGTCTAATTCCGCATCCTGTATCCGTCACGGACAAGTACAGAAAGCCACTGTCCTCCGCGAACACACCTCCCTGGACGGTAATCGTGCCGTTATCCGGCGTAAACCGAATTCCGTTATCAATTAGATTGACGAGCACCTGACGCATCCGGGCGCGATCGGCCCAAGCCGAAGGCAGGCCCTCAGTAGTATCAGCGACGAGGCTAATATTCTTCAATCTGGCATTCGCGAGACAAGTCCTGAGCACCTCGGCAATCAGGCTCGGCACGGACATACACTGAGGCTCGACGGTAAGCTTGAGCGTTTCAATACGACTGACGTCAAGAAGATCGCTCACCATATCCTTGAGTTGCTTGACGTTCTCGAGGCTAAACTCCAGGTTCTCGCGTTGGCTCGAGGTCAGATCACCGGCCACTCCTTCCAATAAATTGGTAATGAAAAAATAGATTGCCGTCAATGGAGTGCGAAGTTCGTGCGACACATGAGAGAGAAACTGTTCTTGCAGGTTCATGCGTTCCTGCCGGACGGTTTCTAACTCGATGGCCGCCTCCCTCCTGTCCGTGGCATTTTGCATAACAACTGCAAAGCCGCGATGCGAGTTCGCCTCTTCCGCCAAGGGGGTGATGATGACATTGGCCCAAAACTGGGTTTGATTCCGGCGAAGACGCCAGCCCTCATCTTCGGTACGTCCCTCCCGCGAAGCGTTACCCAACTGTTTCTCGGGAGCGCCATTTTGAATGTCCTCGGAGGTAAACATACGAGAAAAGTGCTGACCGAGGATGTCGGCCTCGGGATAACCGAGCATTCGCTCCGCTCCGACATTCCAACTGGTCACGCGTCCAAGATGATCGGTGGTAAAAAGCGCGTAATCTGTCACACCCTCGACTAACAATCGAAACCGAAGGTTCGTTCGCGCCATCTGGGTCTCGAGGATTGCACCGTAGCGCTGCCTTATAAACGCCTGTCCCAATGCACACAATAGATCGCCGGCTTGTTGCAAGGCAGAGCGGCTGATAGGGCGCTGCTTACTCGCCAGGCGCCAAAGCAGCTGTGCCGAAACTCCAAATGTCTTGGCAGCTCTCTCCAGCAATAATGACTCGGGATATTGGTCGAATACTTGCCCGGCAATAATGGCCCCCAGACGATGCTTGCCCAATGAAAGCGGAATTGCCACGTGCGCAAGGCCTGCCCGGTCGCGCGCTATTGCGGGCATGGCGGTTCGCAGCGCATTCATAACGGCCGCGCATGGCGAGGGCGGGGACAGGCAGAAGGGACATCCGGTCTCTTTCCCTACGAGCGTGCTTCGAACAAAGGTCCAAATCGGCTGGGGACAGTGAACCTTTCCCAACAACGTCCCTTGAACATCGGTCAGCGCCACCGCTACTTTCATTGTAAGGCCGTACGTCTCCAGCATGGGACTCCACGCTTTGACGTTCAGGAGTTCGGAGCGCTCCTCGCGCGAGAAATCTACTTTGGCAATTCTGTTCATACCTCCGGCGGGATCGGAATACGATTCCTCAATCCGAGGATCGTGCCTGTTGCCATCGAGGGTTCTCTTTTCTTGCGGGATCATGCTCTGTCCACAACCGTTTCACGGGAGTTTGTCCTCTGACGGCGGCGCAGCCGTGTCGGAGCCCTGCCCAAGAGACTTGAGTAATCCTGCAAGTGCGGACCGGCTTTCACGCCCTGGTCCTCAGGTATCAGCGTAATTCCCCCTTCGCGAATCACGAACTCACGGGTCTGAAATGAGTGGTTGCTTCCGCGGGCTTTGACCACTGAAATACAGCGATGAAGTGAGTTGTCGATCTCCACCAAACTCATCAGGATAAGATTGTCGACAATGGAACTGACGGGAAAATCCGGCATATAGGATGAGATTCCCAGGAACTCGGGATTCTCGTAATTGAAGAATGTGGTCATCAAACGGTTCTTGCTATAGGCTACCAGCGCGTGAAAAAAGTCCCGATAGATCCCCATATCCCCGGTGGCGGTGCTGTAACTCGTCATACCATCAATTACCATCCTCTGTATGTTGTACTTCTCTACAAGCTCAATGATGCGAGCGTAATGAGCATCGATGTCCAGCTCTTGCGGGCTCTCGAACAAAATCCTGATGGTGCCGGCGTCGATCTGTTCCTGGAGGTCAAGTCCCAGAGTCTGAGCATTGCGAACGATTTGCTCCGGGTGCTCATCCAAGGAAATCATTAAGCCACGAGTTTTTTGCCTTAGCGCTCCTTCGCGCAGCACCTGTGTACTAAGGACGGTCTTTCCGACCCCGGATACGCCCACGACCATCGTGGTTGAGCCATCAAACAGACCGCCGCCGATGAGAGTATCCACAGCATCAACCCCGATGACCGATCGCCTGATGCTGGAGGTGGCCTGAATAACATTTCGACGCAGCGGCGCCTGAACGCGGCGGAACACCTCCAAACCCTTACCCGCGGTGATTCGGAGGGAGTGCTCCCCGCTCTCGAAGTCCTGGCCTCGGCTTTTGAGAATCTCGATGCTGCGACAGCTGCGTCGACCGTGACGATCGCGGTTCAGTTGAATCACTGTGTCAGCGAGGAAATCAGCCGCCTCCGCCATTGCCAGCGACTTGGGGGCCTTGCCGAGTTCGTGCGAAAGTACCGTCGTAAAATTCTCTCGATTCAACGATTCGATCAACTGATGCAGGAGATCACGGTACAGCAGCGGCTCGAGACCGCCGACGGAAGAGATCTGATCCAACATGCCGATACCGTCTACGAAAATACGCCGGGCGCCGATTTCGATCGCGGCCTCGATCAGCAGGCTATCCGTCGAGCGCAGTTCCTGCTCGAATACTTGAGGACTCGTAAAGATGATTTGCAGTTTTTTCTCTCGCTGCAGATCCTCCAAGTTCCACCCGAGCGTACCGGCGTCCCGAATGATTTTGTCCGGGCTCGATTCAAAGAGCACGACCATGCCGGGCTCGTCACATTGGACGATTCCACGGTAAATCATCTCAATCCCCATCAGAGTCTTTCCGCTTCCGGTTACACCTTGCAGCAAAATGATATTTCCCCTCGGGATTCCGCCGAATAGAATGTCATCGAGTCCCGCGATACCCGTTTGGATCAAGCTGCATTCAGTCATTTGGCACTCCCTTTCAGGTTAGCTGCACACAGCACTCCCGGAACTGCTTTCTGCATTCCTTTATCTTCTTTTCCAGTATCAGGTAGGCAGCACGACTCACTGTTGTCCCCAAAGCTGCTGACAGAAGCTCTGAGTCGATTCATTCGAGGAGCTCCCTTCACGTATAACGGGAACCGCGAATCCGTTCTGCGTCGACCGCCGCCCGAGCCTCACCGGTATTATTGGGTCCACTTTCAATTGAAAGTATGTTGGACGACGGCATATATGTGAGTATTGCACCGCCGAGTAAATTCTTAATGCACGCCGAGCACCAATCTCGCGCTTGCGAAGACAACCTCCTGAGTGTCCCAATCTGAACCACCGCTTGCCGAAGTGGGTGGGAATAAGGGTTGTGACTACCAATGATCGTATCTGCGCATGAAAGTCTGCTCCCGAGCGCATGACGGCTTGTAGAGTAGAATTGGGACGATTGTTACTGCAGGAAACATCGTCAGTCCGTGGGGGGCCCTCATACAATCGCGAGATGCCCTTCCGAGGCCAGTCATTTGTGGCCGCTGCCGCAAGGGAAGCCGAGCAAGGCGAAAGTCTCTCCATTCCATGAGGGTTTTGGGGAGAACAAGGCCACGAGGCCGTAGCGATTTCTCGCCGCATTCTCGCAGTGCGCGATTGTTTGGTAGCGTCGCAGGCAAGCGGCAGAACCCCCATAAAAGCTAATGGATTGCCGTCCATATTCGTGCCTGTCGCTCCCTGGTCAAAATTGAAAAGTGTTCCATTGTGTACAGCTATTCCTTTCCAGAACGCCTAAGCTAATGCCTTAGGTCACCACAGTTGACCAGAAGCAAGGAGAAAAACAATGACGACCACGAATGCCCACAAGTGTGCAAATGCCGCTTGCGGGTGCATGACAACCTCGGGCAAGCACTGCAGTCCCCGGTGCGAAGCATTGGAAATGAAGCCGGACATCAATTGTTCGTGCGGACACGCCGAGTGCAAAAGCAAAACGTCCTAACGGCAAATCTGTTCAGCAGCTGGTGAACGAGCCACGGGTTTAAGAGCCGAGAAATCAGGTCTTTCACGGCCGTCGCCGCCCACAATCACACATTGACCCGCGCTGCTGGTTCACATCCTGGCGAGCCGAGGCGGGTTCTGGTATCAAAAGATTGGCAGTCTGCTTTTGTTAGTAAGTCCAAATCTGAAAGGAGACACACAAATGTTGAAACGTCTATTGATATTCACATCGTTAGCTTTGCTCGTAACTCTAACAGCCGTCGCCTCGGACCGCGAGGACGACGTTAAGCGCACCGACAACGCCACCCGGGTTTTCAAGGAAATCATGAACACCCCGGATAAGGGCATTCCTCAGGACCTGCTGCAATCGGCGAAATGCATCGCCATCATTCCGGGAGACCTGAAATTCGCCTTTATTTTGGGTGCCAGCTACGGTAGGGGGCTGGCAACCTGTCGCGTCGCAACCGGCTGGAGCGCCCCCATGTTCGTGGCGATAAACAGCGGGAGCGTGGGTTACCAGATCGGAGGCTCTTCCACAGACATCGTTCTGCTGTTTATGAATGATCACGCCCTGCACAGCCTGCTCAGCGACAAATTCAAGCTCGGAGCGGACGCCTCTATCGCCGCCGGGCCCGTGGGCCGGAGCGCCGCTGCCGGCACCGACCTTAAACTGACTGCGGAAATTCTGTCTTATTCACGCAGCAAAGGCGTTTTCATTGGAGTGAGCCTGGACGGAGCCGTGGTGCAATCCGACGAAAGTGGCGACAAAGCCATGTACGGCGAGAATGTAAACCGTCATGAAATCCTTAACGGCACCGTTGCCGTTCCCGCATCGGCTCAACCGCTGCTGCAGGAGCTTGACGGGTACGCGAAGGAAGCAGCGGCTAGATAGGTAACTCCAGACGACGGAGCTTCAGTTGCTCCTGGCCAGGGCTGCCACGCGCCGGGTGTGAGCCCGGCATCACAAAGTGCGGTGCAGGTTGTTTCCGAATCCTTGCCGTCACAATTGCAGCAGTTTGGGGCTGCTCACCGGAGCAAGGGCCCCAGACGCGCTGTAAGTCCGACCGAGGTGAAAAATGGACGAATCCAAACGACAAGCAGTGCAGTTCCTGGAAAAAGAAATCAAGACCTATGCGGCGCTGGCCTTGTTTTTGTCAAAAGCAGGCATCAAAGGACGGGTGCAAGTAGGAGGCAAGAAAGTCCTCATAAGCCCCGCGTATTACAAGGAAAGAATGCGAGAGGCCAGGAAGATCGCAATTGAACTCAGAAAACCGTGTTGAAGGACAGTCCTCACTAGCTTCTATTCGAGGCGAGCGTGCTATGTTTTTGCTGTTTCCCCCGCTTCAGTATTTCTGCCCGCAGGTCATGACGGACATCGGCCGGGGTAACGCTTCCGTTTCCTTCGGGCTACCAGCGATGGCGCCTAAACTCGATGAACCGCTCCATGGATGGCGAACCCATCAAGTCCGGCTGGCAGCGCCTGGAAGTTTCGGGAGGATCCGAAAAATCGCTCTGAGGTTGGTGCGCACAGCCTTGGGCGTCTATTGAGTCTCGCATAATATAGCGTTTCTTTTTCGAGCCTGGTGCATCGAATCAGGCATGGGAAATGCTGCTGGAGTACGCCGCGATTTTGATGCCTTAGAGA
>Ga0302326_10029156_pt1 | contig 11082 bp, 9 predicted proteins | sample Palsa_T0_3_FD_202264 | JGI IMG/M metagenome (GOLD analysis project Ga0302326, IMG submission 202264) | Peat permafrost microbial communities from Stordalen Mire near Abisko, Sweden - Palsa_T0_3 | ecosystem: Environmental > Terrestrial > Soil > Palsa > Peat permafrost | place: Sweden: Abisko...
GACGAAAACGGGAATGGATCGGCTTCCGGAATGTTCATCTTGAAAGGAGTCACGATCGGTGCAGGTGGTGTCGGGCCAATCGTGTGGTAACCCACGATGTGCCGCCTTACTGCGGCGCTCGAGGTTCGCCCGGCTGGAGTGGTGAAGCGCATCGGAACTCGAGCGTAGGCAAGCTTTGCAGAAGCCGTTTCCGCGGCTGCATAGCGAACTACGTGATGAGAGGCGCCGGGGCTCCAAGAGTGAGGCGCATGGACGCCGCATCTCGAATCGATCAGGTTTCGTCGGTACGGCTCGTCGAGATCCATTGCAGGAGTTGCCCGAACGCCGCGCCGCGGTGGCTGTATTTTGACTTCTCTTCTGCGGTCAGCTCCGCAAATGTTTTCTGGATCTGAGGAAAGTAGAACAACGGATCGTAGCCGAAGCCATTCGCGCCACGCGGAGCATCGAGGATGATTCCTTCGGCCGTGCCCCGAAATGTGGCCAGAGTCTTGCCGTCACGCGCGGCAGCCAGCACACAGACAAATCTGGCTGTGCGTTCGTCCGGTGGAACGCCGTGCAGTTCGCGCAAAACGCGCGCATTGTTGGCCTTGTCGTCGGTGTTTGCGTCCGCTTGATGCGGTTGCTTATTTTGCAGATCAGGTGCGGCGTAGCGGGCGGAATGCACGCCGGGAGCGCCGTTCAGGGTATCGATTTCCAAGCCGGAGTCGTCGGCGACGACCATCCCTCCCGGGACATGACGGCTGTACTCCTCGGCCTTCTTGCGGGCGTTGGCTTCGAAGGTGAGGCCATCCTCGACCACGGCTGGCAGGGAAGAGAAGCCGGGGATGCCGGCGATTTCGACTCCGTGTTGCACGGCGGCGCCAGCGAAATCGCGCAGCTTACCAGAATTGGAAGTAGCGATGAGGATCCTTCGCATCATTTCACCTGGCCCGACTTGGGATCCAGCTCAGCGCAACTTCGTACTGGGTAGAGACAAAAATCAGAATCAGGGTCAGCAACGAAATCCATCCTCCCACCCAGCGATCCCAGGTACGAACAAAACTGATCTGCACCCGATTCGCGCCCGCTTCCACGGGAACCAGCATCTGCCCGGTGCCCTCGCGCGCGCTAGGCTGCACGAGTTGGCCATTTACCAGCACGCGCCAAGCCGGGTAGTCGAACAGATGCAAAACGAGATTGTCCGGCGCTGACATCTCCGCGGTGAAGAGCTTCTGTTCGGCAGTCCAGTCGGAGACCCGGATCGCTGCGTGAGCGGGTCCGTCGACCGTCACGCGCCGGGCGTTTTTATCGACGGACGAAGGATCGGCGCCCACGGGCGTATATTCATCGGAACCTTCGTAACCGAGGCCAGTCGCCACAGTATCCCGCATCTCGCGCAGCTCGGCGGCGTTGTCCCACCAGGGCGCCCGGAAGTGCTGCCATACGAATGCGAGCACGCACAGCGCAGCCAGGTAGATTGCCGAACGCACTGCCCACCGGCGCACACCCAGCACGGTCAGCAAAGTGAAAGGAACGCCGAGACATAACATCCAACGCCAGGGGAACTGCATGAAGCCGAGCTTGGGAAGAATGTTCCACAGGGGACTGCTGATCGATAACATAAGCACTGCGCACGCCGCGCTCCAAGCCAGGAGCACGCACCACAGCGTGCGATTACGGCTACCCCAGCTTCGTGCCGCCCAGGCCGCTGCAAGGGTGAGCAGGATCTCCGCGAGCGCAATCCAGGAAATGACGCGGTTGAAGGCATCGTGATCGCTGTCGGTGGTATGGATAAACAAGAAATTGTCCTGTGGACGCGAACCGGCGGAGACGGCCGCTGCAATGTCGACCCACTTCTGTTCGTAGAAGGCCGGCAACAAATAGAAGGCGGCCAGAGCCGCGCCCAGAAGCATGGCCGCAGTTCCCACCACGAGAACCCGCGGCGAGCGCCTCTGCCAAGCGATGACGACCATCAGCAACCCCAGGGAATAGTGGATCATGACGGCTGCCGGTGCGTTGACCAGCCAGGCACAACCGAGCAACAGGGCCAGAAAGACGGTCACGCGTCGGCCCTTTTCGTCGGCTCGCAACAATAGCAACAGCAGCAGGGGTAACAGGGAACTGGCCAGTAGTTCGGCGAACGCGCTCCGCCAATAGACGATCACCAGGTGATATGGATTAACGGCGTACAGCACAGCAGCGAAGGTTGCGTCGCGCCGGTCAAGCCACTGCCGCGCCAGCAGAAACATGGATACACCCGCAGCCACCAGAGCGATCCAAATGTAGATGCTGGCGACTAGCGTCCAAGGAAAGATCGCGCTGAGGGTCGCCCCCAGAATCCACGATGCCGGAGGATAGAAGATGAAACGTGGCTCGCCATAAGCAAAGTGCGCCAAGGCAGCCCAGCGCGGATAAACGATGCCTTGTTTCCATTGCGAGAGAACTTCCAGCCACGAGTACATATGGAATTCGACATCGTGGCCGGAGGGGGTACCGCGAAGGAAGAAAGGAATTTCAACCGCGAAGGCCACAGCGGCGATCGAGAACAGCGGCATCCAGGCTAGGCTGCTACGGGAGTCGTTGAGCGCGCCGCCCACCCGACCCGATTTTGCGGTTGCCGCCAGATTCGCTCCCACCGGCCTCCACGCAGAGACGATGCGTTCGTTGGTGTACATGTTCGCACAAGGGTCACAACCCTGCACCTGCCTGATCCACTTTATTTAACCCAGATTTAATATTCCTGAAACCGCCACGCAACAGGGAAGAGCTAGCATGCTCGCATTGGGTGGAACAAGCCACGGAGTCGGAAGAACCCGTGCCAGAGACGGGGCACGGGTTCTTCCCTCCGAAAACCAGCCAACGCAGGCCTCTCGCACACTCCGCTAATCTCGCCGCCTGTCGCTTTCCTCCCTTTGCGCTGCCCCTAAAACCTCTGCCAGCCAACTGCCGCGAGAGGCGTTGCTAAAGCAAAAAATTGAAGCAATGAGAGTGAACAACACAGGGCAGGGAAGCCAGCGGGCAGGGACTGCAAGCTAGGTTGCGAGGCTCTCACCCGAACGCTGGCGGCGAAGTTTATCGAGGAAGTCTTCCTCTTGTAGCGTCGAGCCTTGTTGGAGCAATTCGAGCAAAGGATCTTCCAGGTATTCCGTCGTCGGGTCTTGCGAGGTCAGGTCCTCCACGGTTTGGTCCGGTAGCGGGCGCGCGTGCCCGAATTGGCTCATATCCGCTGTCAGGGCGCGCGGAGAAACACTAAATTCGAGCATGGATTCTGGACAACTGCGGAGAAGACTGATCAGGTTACTTACCTCGAGGCGCTGTTCCGGCGTACGGGAAGGGAACTCCACGCCCATGCCGTGACCCGGGTGGGTAACGCGCACCATGCCATCGGTGTGGACGGCGACGTCGCTGGTTCTCAGGCAAAGGTCGACCAACGCCTTCTCCGGAAACGGCGAATCGGTTTCCACGTAACAGCCGCCCAGGCTCAGATCGGTGAGCTTGCAGCGGGAAACGCTCTGCTCCGGCCCACCATGAGTCCCCGCCGCGGCCTGCAGCCAGAGCCGGAGCTGGGCCTTGATCGACTGCTCCAGGTCCAGAAAATGGACTCCCGTTTGACCGTTCGGGTTCGCCCATGCCACCTGCCCGTGAGCATTGACTTCCAGACTTCCGTCGGGCAACTGAAAGCGGAAACTCAGCAGCGCGCCTGGAGCCTGCGGTTCAGCCGTAAGCACGTCCATTCCGGATTCGCTCAGGTCCAGCAAAATTCCCTCGGCTTTACCGGCATCGGACAGCGTGAGTTCGACCGGAACCTGGACGGGAACGCGGTAGGCTTGGCGACGTTCGCGATTTAGCAACGCGGTCACAGCGCGCAAGCCGGCCGTGGCTGAGTCATCGGAGACTGGTTTGTATAGCACAAAATGCGCGCCGCCGCTAAGAATATCGCGTGTCTTGGTGCGTTCCGCAACCAAGGCGACGGTGACGAGCGCGTTTCCCGAATTCAGTCTGCGGGCCTCTTCCAGCACCTCGGCAGCGGCCTTCGGGTCTTCAAAATCAATGACGAGCGCGTCGAACCTTTGCTGCTGAAGACGTTCGACGGCCGTGGTGAGATCGCTGAGACGCTCCACCGCAATGCCAGAGGCCGGCAGAACCCGGCTCAGGATCTCGGAGGCGGAGTCGTCAGTGGAAAGGAGCAATGCCAGAAGGTTCATAACTAGATTCCCCGCCGAAGCACAGCGGATTTATGGCCAGCGAGGCGCCGTGGGCCGAACACCCTTGGACGCGCTCGAACTACTCGCACCCGCTCCCGCCGCCATGGCATCGGAGTGAGGCGAAGCCTCGTCGACTTCCATCAAAACCGGGTTATCTTCTTCATCATTTTCGGCGAGCAAGGGAGCCACTTCCCGCAGCTTCTCCGCCGCCTGCTGAAGCATCTCGATCTGCTTTCCCAGTTGGGCGTACTTTGTCTGCTTCTGCCGCAACACTTCATGAATGTCTTTCATAAAGACCCCCTGTGGAGAATGTAAGGAGGCGGACCGACGGGGTCAACGCTAATCCCGGCTTCTGGGTTACTGCGGTAATTCGCAGGTGCGCCAGTATTGTAAGGTTTGGCACGGTGGGGACCACGCAGCAAAACAAAAGCCCCGCCTGCGGCGGGGCTTCAAGAGAGGCGGACAGTGTGTGAAGTTAGGCTTTCAGCTTCTTGCGAACAATTCCAGCCAGGCCAACCAACCCGGTTCCCAGCAATCCAAGGGTGCCCGGCTCGGGAACGGTCGTAGTGATGATCGTGTCGCCGCTGCCCAGTCCCACCGATCCGGTAAACCCGTTCTTGCCGGCGTTAAAGGTAATCTGCGTGGTAGCCCCATTTACGGTCGTCCCGTTGTACCAAGTGCCGGAGATCGAACCGGTCAGGATGTAGTAGATGGAACCGCTCGGCCCAGGAGTGGTTACTTCGGTCCAAGTTACTGGGCCACTGAATGTACCGCTGAAGATCGTGCCGCTCGGAATGCCACCCGTGCCATTGCCGGTGATCACAAAGCTTCCACCCCCGGAGAATACAGCGCCCGTTGTCAGACTTCCTGACATCAGCATGCCGGTCGAAAAGCTCAAGCTGCCCAATGAGCCCGTGACCGTACCGGCTCCTCCGAGGCCATCGACTACCGTGAGCTCAGAACCAGTAAGGGTGAGGCCTGCAGAAGTTCCTGCAAGGGTGCCGCCGGTATTGGTGAAATCCACATTGCCCGCAAACGCCGCCAAGGGCAAAGCCAGGCCCAGTACAACCATCAAAACTACCCGCTTCATCATCGCTTCCTCCTGAACTAAATTCCGGGGGACTTCAGGCCTCCGCTGGTCGCGCCAAATCGGGCACGCGCAATGCTTTCAGAGCAAACCGAGTGCCAAACTAATGGAAAACGTAAACTGTTGAATTTAATACTGGTTAGCCCGTATCCCAGACCAGACTAGAAATGTGAAACTGCAAAGCGATGCACACTAATACAGCCCTTTTGCGTCCGGTGCGTGGCCCGCTGTGTTCTCAAACGGACCTCGTCTATCCGGAATGTGCTCATCAACTTCGAGGAGAAATGCCCAAGAACGGCCATCCGGCGAGCTTCCGCCGTCTCGTGCCATGGCATGGCGCCTAAGGGTAATCCACAAACCGATTGAACCGCAACTACTATCGTCCTCGAGCAGTTCTGGGGGAGGGCTGTTCGGGCGTCCCGAGACTCGAAAGAGTTCCGGGGCGCTTTTTGTCTTGGGAGAGTTTGATCCTTGCCTTGCAGTCTGTTCGTTGAGTCCGGTGGAACAATGTTCGTATCGCGCGTCCCCGCAACCACGTCTGGGTCGTGCCCTAACCTTCTGTTTAGCGCCCAACCAACATTTGAGAAACCACCTGTCAGGATAAAGGTTTCTCTACACTGGGCGCTGGAACAGAACCGGTCCCGAGCAGCTCCCTGAGACGGCGAGACAGATTCCTGGCCAAAGACCGGTAAAAGCGCGAAGCGAGGTGGGGGAACAGCTCAAACAAGGTCTCGAGCGTGGAACGGTCGAGGTGATAGGCTTCAATGTCCTCGTCGGCAACCACGCTGGTGCTGGCGGGCGCATCTTCGAGGAGTGACATTTCTCCGCAGATCTCGCCCGGCCCGATGGTTACTGTTTTAAATCGTAAAGGGATTTGCACTCTGGCGTTTCCTTTGAGCAATAGATAAACGCCATTCGCCTTCTTGCCCCTATGAACCAGCACTTCGCCTTTCTTGCATCGGACACGGCTGGCCTTGTCGACGATAAGAGCCCAGTCGTTAACGGTGAGATAGGTTAACCCGTGCTTCGACGTCGACAATACAGACAATGCCTCGACACTCTTCGACATGGCGCGCGCGACCCGATTTCCGGAGAAAGCAATCCGGTCAATGACAGAAACATCGTGACAGAAACAACAGGGCGCCACAAGACTAGCAGAAAATCCCGCTGATGTAACCCGTCCAGCACCCCGCGACACACGGAACTACCTTGGTGCAGTAATACAAGTATCGCATCTTCTTGAAGAGATTCGGCAGCCCTCAGGGCCGCGACGCGTTGCCCATCATCAGCGCGAACAGCAGTGGAAGGTAGATCACGGTGGCCTGCAGCACATGACGAGCCAACATTTTTGATCGCGGGCTATCGATGGGTAGCTGGAGAAGCGCCAGCCGCGCGCCGAAATAGAAAAGTGCAATGCCCAGCACCACCGCTCCCACCAGATAGATCTTCCCCGCCATCCCGAAAAGGCTGGGCAATGTGCTCAGCGGAATCAAAATCAGCGAATAGCCCACGATGCGCCGCGCTGTCGAGCGTCCATCCTCTTCCACCACCGGCAACATGCGAATTCCACCGCTCGCATAATCTTCCCTGTACAGCCACGCGATGGAGAAGAAATGCGGGAACTGCCACACAAACAGAATGGCAAACAGTATCAACGTCGCCCACTCCAGCCGGCCCCGCGCCGCCGTCCAACCTAACACTCCCGGCATCGCTCCAGGAAAAGCCCCCACGAACGTGCAGATGGGTGAGACCCGCTTCAAGGGGGTATAAGCCGCCAGATAGACGACCGAGGTCAGCAAGGTCAGCAGCCCGGTCAGAGGATTGGTGAAAACCGCCAGATAGATGGACCCTCCCAGGGTGGCCAGCAGGCCGGCGACTGTGGCGTGAGCCAGGCTCATGCGGCCTGCCGGCAGCGGACGCTGCGCCGTCCGGCGCATATGCGCATCCACTTCGTGTTCCATCACTTCATTCAAGGCTGCGGTCCCGCTCGAAACCAGCCCGATTCCGAGCAAGGCGTGGACGAGCCCCCACGACAGCGACGATACTCCCGCTTTCTGCGCCCCGAAATAGTAGCCGCACCACGCCGTCATCACAATCAGAGTGGTCACGCGCAGCTTCATCAGCTCGGCATAGTCGCGCAACAGAGACGTTGCTTGCTTGCGAAATAAAACCAGCGGTTGGGTCATCGCGCTCATGGGAAGATTATCGCAATGGTTGTCGTACCAATTCCCTCGCACCCCACACAGAACCTACCGAGTTTAGCAAACAGGCGCTGCCTTCACGTAGACGCCCCGATACTTTCAGATACTCACGGAATTGCATAGGTACTATTACCGCATTCGAAAGTCAAGGCGAAAACTCAGAAACGGTGAGGCAACCGGTTCTCGAGCGTCCACGCTGAACCTTGACCATTTCGCTACTGGCTCGCCGAAACTCCAGATTCGTTGAAGGTTTCCGGCGGATCGAAAAAACACTGATGCCACAAAGCCGCGTCGGACATTTTCCCTGCCTTCCACTGCTGCAGCGTCGCGAACGTGGCGGCAAGCATCCCCCCGTCCACCGAATCGAAGATCAACACAATTCCTGTCAGTTCCTGTTGTTTCTGCGCGAGTTCCGCATAATCGTTGTCGAGCACTGATTTCGCGAACTCCAGCCTGAGCTGCGGTCCCGCATCCTTCGCCGTGTCGTTTATCTTTTCTACCGAGACAATCTTTACGCTTTTTCCGCGGAGCGGCGCCCAATCTCCCGGGAAAGGCGCTGTTTCTTCCCGAGTCACGTGAAACAACTCTGCGGCGGCCTGGCCCGGCGCCGCGCTCGTGGGGGCATCGTTGTAGGGAACGCCGTCGGGCATTTCCAGGCTGTTGCGCCAGATCCAACCCCGGGACAAGCCAGAGATGCGCACGTGAACCCAATCCCGATTGAAATCCAGCATCTCGAACTCATCGTGTGCGTTGGCCAAGAACAACGTCTTGGCCGCCAAACTCGCGGTCTCGACCACCGGAGTCCCGCTCTTCTTTACCGCGACCAGATTCTTGGGATGAGCCTGATTCTTCAGAATTTCTTCCAGGCTGTCCGCTTCCGCTCGCAAGCCGCTTGGATCCTTGTCAGCAGATTTCTTTGGCCCCGTTTCCAAGGCGGCCTTTTCTTGCTCGGAGAGACCCTGAGCCAAGGACGACGACAAAGCGCCCCGGCTTTCCGGGAGTTGTGGAACCGGCGCAGAAATGGTGGGCTCCGCCGCAGGTGGCGTACTCCCCGCTTGCGCTGACGAAGATTCCAGCGGAGAAGATTGCTGCGAAGAGGACTGGCCCGAAAGGGCTGGTTCCAAGGCAGATTTCTCCGACGGAAAAGGCTTTCGTGGAGCAGTTGCGGGAGAACTCGCGTCAACTTGCGGAGCCTTGCCCGCGAGTTGATCTGCCAGTTGATCCAGCAGGTCCGCTTCCAGACGGCCATTCGAGGTCAACAATTGATATCCGGAACGCGCTGCAACCGGATCGGTATACCAAGCCGTAAGCTCCACGTTCACCCGCACAGTCGATCCACCAGAAGGCGACGCGCTGACCTGAAACTTGGACTGATAATACCCACGCTGATAGCGGTCTAGGGGGTGATCCGCCGAAGTCGCGAATCCGTCCAACACAGGAAGGCGTCCGGCTGTAGGGGTTTGCATCGCTTGCAGGACTTTTTCCACGGTGGCCTTGGACTGAGGGAAACTACGCTCGAATCCGCTGCCCTGCGCCAGGCACCATTCCGCGCCGCAAAAAACCGCGACCGCCGCCAACAGCGCGTGCGCGAGAGCTCGACCGAATCCTGCCGCGCGAAACCGTGCCGCGCCACGCCTCATGGCTGCTCCAACTGGTCGCGCATAATCCATCCGTGCTGCCCCTCGCGCGTCTCCACTCCGTACCAATAAGTCGTGGAAATCAGAATCAGGACTTCCGTCCCAGTGGTTAGCGTCTGCAGCGTGCTCGCGGTGTGGAAAGGCGCGGATTTGAGCGGAGCGCCGGGCGCCTTCACCAGGCGCTCGAGCTGCTTGCGCAAATCCTTGACGTGCTCTTCCAGAGTTTGTCCTGGCGGGCTTTGTCCAGGCGGGCTTTGACTGGATAAGGTCTGGCCCGGGGACTGCGCTGCGCCGGCTTGCGAGGCGGACTCTGCCTGACTCCCCGTGGCCTGAGGAACGGCCTGAGGTACAGATCGCTGAGGCGCGGATTGCTGCGCGGTCTCCGTGGGTGCGTAAGTCTGTAGGGCCGCCTTCTTTTTCTTCTGCCGCTGTTCTTCGCGCTCTTCTTCAGCTTCGACGTTCTGCTTCTTCATCACCTCGATGGCTTCGATGTGCTCCTGAATGTCCTTGTACTCACTGCCTTCGACGGAGCCGTCCGACTGATGAACCATGTGGCGAAAATCTTCCTCGAAAAGCGCGTCGATGCGCAGGACTGCGTTCTTCTCGCCTTGCGGCTGCACCACATAGCGCACGGCAAGCGTCCCGACGTCGCTGCTATCCTTGAAGTTGCGGGGGTCGATCGCCTGCTCACGAACTTTGTAGAAAACCTTCCCCCCCTGATTCCATGGCGGAAATACGCGACAGGAAGTGGCGGCTTTCGCGCCGCTGACGAACTCGTCCTTGTTGTACTCCTTGGTTCCCCTGATTATTCCGTTTTGGGCGATCTCCTCCACGACTTGCTCTACTTCGGTCTCCGGCACAGGGATGTTGACGATCAGGCCTTCGCCGTAGTGCAATTTATCTTTTTCGCGGCCAGCGAGCGGAAGAGCTGGCGCGAAAAGCAACAGCGCGAGGAACAAACCAATGGGCGATCTGGCCCGAACACCCACGTGTCCACAGCCTGCTAGAGCCCTGCCAAAACCCGCGGTCGCGCGATCCTTGGGCCAGGAATCCAGCCCCCGGCCTCGAACTCCGATTCGCCAATCCACTGTAATCCCCGATCCCGAACTTCACCGAGTCTCTTACTCTGGGCGCGAGCCTGTCAACTCCGGCGGGATTTTACTTACTAAGTGGCGAGAAAGCTACACCTGTCGAATTGACATAACTTGACATAATTTTAACATTGTAAAAAATATGCAAAAAGTTCTTGCATAACTACTATCGATGGTAATAGCATTCGGATCTTCCGCGCCATGAGGCCCTGCAAAGGGCTCAGCTTTGCAAGATAGCTATGGAAGCCAACTCCAGGTTCGGGCTTTTTAGTTCACTCCGTCGACACCAGTCCTCCCCCCTCGAAATCCCGTTTCACCAACCAGATCTTGATTTGATTTTGCAGAGGAGTACGGCCATGCACGTTTCTAGTCGTTTTCATCTCCGCAACATCTTGCAGCTTGCGACTTACTTCGCGGCTGTCGCTCTGGTTCTCGCATCGGTAGTTCTGAGTTGCAGCCAGCCCGCGAGCGCCCTGCCAGCCTTCGCCAGAAAGTATGGGCTGCGCTGTTCAGCCTGCCACGAGTCGTGGCCGATGCTGAATTACTTTGGACAAAAGTTCAAAGACAACGGCTACCAGCTCATGAACGATCGCGATGCTCCCATCTGGCAGAACCCGGGTTATTGGCCGGTGGTTTTCCGCATCACGCCGATCTGGCACCGCGTGAGCACCGGCAAGGTCGAGGTTGACACATACACCGGTGGAGTGCTCGACGGCGGGCAGGCGGTCCAGCGAATCTCGTCTTCCGGCTTTGACTTGAGCGGGCTCGACTTCCATACCGGCGGAACTTTGGAGAAGAACATCTCCTTCTATCTGCTTCCGTCCTCCGATCCTACCGGCGCTTTTCACTTTGAGCAGGTCTTTGTGCGCTTTGACAACATCG
>Ga0302326_10029157_pt1 | contig 11081 bp, 12 predicted proteins | sample Palsa_T0_3_FD_202264 | JGI IMG/M metagenome (GOLD analysis project Ga0302326, IMG submission 202264) | Peat permafrost microbial communities from Stordalen Mire near Abisko, Sweden - Palsa_T0_3 | ecosystem: Environmental > Terrestrial > Soil > Palsa > Peat permafrost | place: Sweden: Abisko...
TGCTGCGCGCGACCGCAACCATCGAAATCGACGCCGCCGCACCGCTATCACAGGTAGTCCGGCAACTCGAAAATCTCACCTAACCGCCAGGCCCACCCGTGAATGGACACTGATGGACGTCTCGCGCAAATAATATCTTACGCCATAGTAGCTCAGCTTTAGAATCACAGCCTCTCGGCGTCCGCAAATCGCACTTGCGCAGATTTCTGTGGCGTTGGCGAATGGCAGAAAGCGCCTTGTAGCTTCGACATGTTTCTCCACTACTAGCTCTTTGGCTTCATTGGCGAGTCGCTTGACGCGGTCACGCTTGTCAGAATAATAGTAGCGCAAGGCGAGTTTGATAAAACCGCCAACGGAATCAGGCTCTTCTGGCTCAATCTCTTCTGCCTCTGCGATATCTCGAGAAACTAGCCCTTGACATTTCCGGATAAATTCGGCGAGTGCTGTCCGCTCTGATGTAACGCTTTCTTCTATCCAGTGCCGGGCATCCGTGCGCCTGTCCAGGGTTAGATACGTACACGCAAGACCGAACTGTGCTACAGCCCGTTCTCCTGAAGACGCCGAAAGGCTATTGGCTTGATAAAGGCAGTCGACAGCACGCTCTAGAAATTGACTCCAACGTTGGTCGTCGGGTCCTACTCGCTTCGCCTCAGCCATGAGAGTCGCGGCAGTATGCAATGGTTGCTGGCGAAGAAGAAGTGTATCAGCTTTTATCGACTTCAATAGCTCAGCCTGAGCGTCGCCAACACCACTCAGAGCTATGGCCAGATCTACCAGAGAGGCGCCGGCCCTAACGGCAGTCATCGTAAAAGCAGCCTTCGCAGCGGCAGCGGTTACTGAGATCCAAGGGCCACACGCGCGACGAAGTTCGGAGGGCAATGAATTTAGCTCGCTCAGAGGCTTAGATGCATCTGCCAATTGGTAGAAGTAGGAGTTGAGTTCGGAGGAATCGATCGGCTGCTGCCCCATGGCTAGTCTCTCCCCTGACTTCGACACCCTCTTAGGGTTCCCGGTTTCGGTGTGTATCGATACTCTGATGCATGCGGAATTTCACATCTAACCCACAAGAGCATTATGCGATCACGTATCCGATTGGCCACTCTGTGTCGATTTCTTAACACAGTACACATTAGGCTCACCTCTATCGGCGACACCAATATCACCGCCCCATCCCATTTGGCTGACGGAATGATCCTAGCGCACCTGATAGCTGCGACGATAAGCCGACAGACTACCTCCAATCTTGCTCATGCACCGGAGAGACCTTAAGGTAGTTTAGAAATTTAAAGACTGTTACCGATCTGCACTGCACTGATCCAGGCAGTGGCGAAAGCTAGCAATTATGTCGCGTAGCTAGAGAGCGATGTCCCCCTGCTCCTGGTCGCATAGTCTGCCCATCGGCATCCATGAGGGCATCGTGGTGCGCCCGATACCCCGATCTGTGCAGGGAGACGCCACGTCGCCAGTCGTTAGGAAGAGCCCAGATTCCATCCACGCGTGATCCGTGGAACGTATGTTTATGCACTGGTGCGTTCCGGTCGATGTCCACATCTGCCGCCTTGCGGACCTAGACTGGCAGCTCGGCCGGATCGCTTCGTGACCTCCTTAAATCACCCAGTGTTGGGTGTGAGCCTCACCCCGTGGGGTGATCTCCATACCGGGGCCGTTCCCGGGAGCTTCGGGAGCGGGGCGGTACGTCTGGTGGTCGAGACCGCAGCGAGACGGGACTGGGGGCCGGCTATTGCTCGTCTGGGGGTGTTCGGCTGGTGGTGTCCAGTCTGCGTGGGCTATGCGTCGAACGAGAGCGAGCTGGCCCGCGGGCCCGCACGTTCGTGACATGCTCATCGAAGTTGAGCTTGTCGAACCGGCCCAGGGACGAATATTGGGCGTCGTCAGTGGCCTGGATGGGCCTCGGCTCTGCCGATAGCGGCCGCGTACCAAGCAAGCCCTGGATAGGAGCTCGCGAGGGCGGCTTCAGTTACGGCGGATCGTGGAAGCGCGGTCCGCGAAGTTCACCTCTTCCTCGTCCAGCATCACGCATTCCCTGCCATCGTGCCGCAGTACAACCGGGCGGCCAGCCTCCCTCGTACGTTCGCCATCCACCGCGATTTATGCGACCATCTACATGTGGCTGACCTTGATCGCGCAGATCCTACGGATGTCTCGGACATGGCCCGTGCGAGTCATATCTTTCTTTACGCTTTCCCTCTCTCAGCCGTTCTGACGATTGGGTGCGCGTTCCATGTCTTCCCCGAACCTCGGCCGTGGATGACCGTCCCATTTTGGGTCTGTCTCCTGAGCCTCGTCACGACCCTCATTATTGCCTGCCGTATTCTTACCCGTAGGGAAGGCCTTCGATCCGACCTCGGGACCTACGGCCAAGCCTTCTGGACGTTCGGCGCCTACCTCGCTGGTTTGGTCGTCGCCACGGCGGTACGGCTTGCCAGAGGGCCTCTTGACTTTACTGGCTTCTACCAGCAGGGAGTCCCTGTCGTCGCCGGGTTCGTAGTTGCAATTGTCTTTCAGCAAACTAGGGCAAGCGATATCGACAGGGCCGGTATTCGAGCGAGAGAGGTCACTGTCGTTTACGTCCTCACAGGGGCCGTGGGTCCGATGTTCGGGCTATTTCCTGGCCACGGATTTAGCTACTTGGTGTTCTATGCCGCCATCTGCGGAAGCCTCGGATCGTCCTGTTACGCCCTTGTCCGAGCGGCGCTACATCCCGCCGCCTGAGGGCAGGTCCACGATTTGGGATGACCAAGTCCGATGGGCCGACCGGGCGGGGCATCGTCCGCACATGCCGCGAGTCGAGCGGCCTTGCCTGCGGACGCGGTTCAGCGCGGCGCCGGCATCGGGCCGGGTCGTCAGGGCAGGTCCGGCGTACCGGGGGCTATCCGCGCGATGAACCGGCTGACCGCTCGGGGGTCCGGAGGACGTGGATCTCGGCGTCACCGGCGTGGGCGGCGATCGCCCGCAGGAGCAGCGGACGACTCCGCCGGCGATAGGTAAGCAGCCACCACCAGAAGTCAGCGCACTCCCGGGACCGCCGGACGGCCCGCCATGCGCAACGGGCCGGGCAGAAGTCCAGGAACACGATGGTGTCCGCGGCCTGCAACCGGACATCGGGAACGTCATAAGGCCCGAGGTCCCCGTCCATGATCCACGACTCCTGCGCGGTCAGTCCGCGCTGGACGGCTGCCCACTGGCCGCGGGGTGTCGCGGTCAGGCCCGGCCGCCAGAAGAGCTTGTCCAGCTCGATCACCGGGAGGCTCGTGATCTCACCCAGGCGGACCGCGAGGGCCGATTTGCCCGCCGCGCCAGGGCCCGTGATTATCACTCGTTTCACATTTGACTATGATGCCGATTCCGCGAGATCGCCTGGGCCAGGTAAGGGCCGTGTGTAAGGCGGGATCACTTCACCGGAGCGCCGCGGCGGTGGCATACAATGCGAGCCAAGGTCCAGACGGTCACGAGAGCCTATCTACCAAGTCTGCGAGCAGTAGTTGTCTGTCTGATCCCTGTCTGAGTCCGTCTCGCATTCCTCTCAGCTGGGCAACGCCCCTGCTGCTTACGCGATCCGAGCCACCGACATCCACGATTCGGCTCAATGCACGGAGCGCCCAGTTCTGGTTGTAGGGGATACCTTCGCGTTCCGTGAGGGTCTTAATGAGCTCCTCGGCGTGGCTGGCCTCAGGATCGGCTACTAGCGAGAGATACGCAACGAGTCGGTGGCCAGCTTTCGGATTGAGCAGGTCACCGTCGGCGTCATAGTTCTCCAGAGGCATCAGGCTAAGGATCTTCCGGGCGACCTGGCCCATCGACTGGGTGCGCCGATGCCCGGAGGGCATTGCGGTCCGGATTCCTTCATATTCGCCGGCAAGCTCATAGATTCTCGCGAGCTTCTCGTCGGACGGTACCGCCCTGCCCGCAGTTGCAACAGCCCGGACTGCATCAAGCGTCTCCTGCTGGTCCCGCACAACCACCCGTTGCCGCACAGCGAGCTTGATCGATGCTCCGCCCGGCAGGTCCACGCTGCTAACGATGCCGCGTAGCCATGGGAGGCAGGCAACAGCCAGCAATGCAACCGTTACGATGTCGATCTTCAGATTAGGCCAGACGAGGTGAGCCACAATCGCTGCGACCGCCACGGCAGTGACACAGACGGATGTATATAGCGTCCATCTGTCATTCTCGGCGGTGTCGTTCATGCCATGACTCCAGCTGATTTGAGTTTGCCGTACGACGGTCTGGACGAATCTAAAGCGAGAGTGACCGGACCGGACTCATTAATTCACAGAGGACGAGCTGAGCTTTCACCAGTGCTCAAGTGGGATTCTCTGACGGCTTCCTCATCCGCCGCGAGAAGGGCTGTCTGAGGAGTGGGTTACCTGGCCCGCGGTTCAGAGTGTGCCAGCCCACTTAACCATGCCGTTCATCTGCCCGATCCAGAACGCGTCCTTGGCCTGTTCTGACATGCGCTCGGATGGGATGAGGTTCAGCTTGACAGCTTTGCCATAGAATCCTCTGCCGACCCCGTTTCCGCCGAGGAACATGACTAGTGCGGAGACCATCAGGCCGCCTCCGGGCCGGTGTTTTGTTTCCGCGTAGCTCCGGTCCACGAGCCGTCCCAGCAACTCGCCTATCGCCGCACGGTCTTTCGTGTAATCGAAGTTCCACGGCGGCTGGCCTGTCCGGGTGGCTAGCTCATTGTTCATTTCGGTGTAATCCGTAGTCGGGCGGGATTCTCGCGCCCGACTTATAAGGAAGTCCCATCCTGCTTCTTCCAAAGCTCGCCATTCGAGTTCTGTTCGTCCATACATTTCGTCAGACACTTTAGCCCTCCATTTGCACCCAGCTGTCCGGCCCAGCTTCGGCGGGTGAATCTGCTCTAGGATAGTCCCACGGCGAGCATACTGGGCATGTGGCCCAGCCGACGTAAGGCCAGACCGGGTCAGCGCTGACACGATCGGTAGGCTAATCAGGGGCCAGCCCATTGGGCCCAATGAAAGCTGCGGCACGCCCCGCAGCGCTCTTAGGCGCAATCAGGCGGCTCGGTGCACGGTTATCAGGACTTCTTCATGCCCCTGTCAGCAGGGCAGTCCCATGTGCGGCCCGACTATAACCCGTCGGACCGTATATTTATGGTCGCCACGTTAAGCCGAACGTCCTCATCTGCCGCGGACCGGGTCGATCTGTGCCGACCGACGCTGAGCCTTACCGGTAAGCCGTTCGTTCGGGTGTATCACGCAGAACTCGGTATCTTGTGGACGGTCAGGACAGTCCAGGATCCTGCGCCAGTCTGCCCGATGTCGACCCGGGGCGCCCCTAACGTGAGAAGTCGCTCAATCTCCTGTTCTCGGTCATGCACGCGCTGCTGGTCAGGTCGAGGTGTGCGCTTTGCCGTCTTTGGAGCGGTGACGGGCATGAGCACAGCCGACGGGCGCGTTCCCGCCGTCCCGGTACTCGCATGTGCGGGTCCTGTCCTGCTCAACAGTCGCGGTACCCAGATGGACCGGCACGCGGCCACCCGGCGCCTGCGCCGACTGACAGAAAATGCCGTTATGCGCGCCCTGCGATCGTCGAGAGCGAGCACCGGAAACCGCGCCGAACAGCGGATCCGGAGCGTTGTCCGCGCAGAAGGATGTAACAGAGGTTGAAAGGCGACTGGCCCCGCTGCCGGCACCGCGACACGGGTGTCTGGGGAGGCACCGGAAATGTGACGCATGCGATTGTGGCGATGAGGAGGACTCGGTAGACTCGGCTCACGCTCATTTCCGCGCGGAGGCAGAATACAGGATGGAACTATTGGCGACCAACTGGGAGGCAATCGGATCCGTCGCGACAGGCATTGCCGCGTTGGCTGCATTCGCGGGTCTCCTACCTGCTTCTATTATCCATTATAGACAGTACCGACATGATCGAGCGACCATAATCCGACAACGGATACAATTTATTGCGGCGCAGCACGAACAGGTTTTGATATCAATTCAGGTGGCTTTCCCGACTATAATTGACAGGCAGATCAGGCAACTCCGCGACAGCCTAGGGGCTTCTGCGACGCCTGCAGACTTTCTGGATGCCGTTTTTAACAACAATGCTCTATTCCTCACGTCTGCAATGGACACCTGTTTGTCGTCTGTAGCTTACTCTCGAATGAACGACCTGTGGAACCAGATCAATCAAAAGGCATCTGAATTCGGAGGAGCTTTCCGTATATTTTTCTATGCGTGCCATCTGCTTACTATTGAGCCTTACCGGGTATGCTCAGCGACTTTCAGCGGGAACATCATCGCTAGCATGAAAGCGAACAAGGTACCTGAGACGCTTGAAGACTCGGACAATCTCGATGCGTTGACCAATAAGCTTCGCACCATGCAAGTTCAGGTTGCTACACAGATATTTATGGCGAGCTCGAGGAACAAGATTCAACAGGCCTCCCGATTCGTATCAGAACTCGCTGAGGCTACGCTCAATTTGCAGGATGTTCCGCTGCTGAAACTATCTCGGAAGAAGATAATCGACCCCTCCAGTGACCAGAAAATTCACAATGAGATCTATTTTCTCGATAAGATCGATGAATCCATCCACGACCTGATGCCTGAATTGCCCAACGCGGCGCTAGTGCAGCTACGGGAAACATTGAAGGAATGGCGGCGTGTGTCATCGGTAGAGTACGCTCACCATGCACTTGCGGAACAGCGAAAGCGAGTCGGCGCAGTCGGCGGCCAAGGTGCGGATCAGCCACATGGAGAAGATCTTGAGAGGGCTGGTGAAGGATCGGCTGAAAACGGTGCTGCCGTTAAATCCGCGGATTAAAGAGTTGCCCTGGGCATGTCCACCTTTGGTCCGAACAGAATACGATTATCAGGTGCACTAGTCATCCTCTAGATGGGATCTGCAAGAATTTCGTCGCTGGGAGCGGCCAGTGCGTGTTGGGCACCGGGTCCTAGCACCATTGATCTTTATACCGCAGGAGTGTTTTCTCAGCTAATTGGGGGAGTGATATCCCCGCTCGCTTGATTAAATCCTCCGGCAAAGCCCTGAGCTGTCGTCGTCTTGGCGAAGTGCGACACGCAATGCTTTCCAGATTTCCATTGGCCGGTCTAATACACGCGGACCACGTCGTACACCGGAATCAGGGAGGGCTACTTCCTGGCCAGCAGCTTGCCCGTGGTCATCCAGCCAACCCCGTCCTGGCTCTCCAGCAAACGCCAAACGCTATCCGCCGGCCCGCCATCTTTAATCAGTTCCTCTGCTTCATTGTCCCACAACAGCACCCAGGCCGGAATCTAATCGAGGAACGCCGTCGCTTCTTCGATAAGCACCCCTTCGAGGAGATCGAGCGTAACCAGTAGCGGAAGCTGAACGCTGAGCATCTCACCACGGGGTCCGGGAACGCGCGCTCATGCCGCAGACGGGACGACATGATCGAAACCAGGGTCCGCCCTATTGTTGGGGCATGCGCGGTGACGAGAAGCGAGTGGTAGACGCGTACGCAGGCTGACTGGAGGGCGATGGCTGGATGTCTGGCGCGAGGTGGACTTTCTTGACATCTACGCCGAGCGTGGGCAGGAGCGGTTGTATGCCGAGGCCAAGGGCCGGACGTCAGAAATCGGTTTGGACGTTGACATTCTTTACGGGCAGCTTCTCAGACGGATGAAGATCCCACGTCTGGTGCCAGGTACGCAGTCATGGTGCCCACATCCGCACTAAGCGCGGCACTTCGCGTGTCTGCCTGGGCTCGGATCGGCTCGCAGTTGACGTGTACGAGGTGGACGACAACGGCGCAGTCCATCCACGTAGTTGATCGTCTCAGCATCTCGAAGTCATCCTGTCATGCCGCGTGGAGTGCGTGCGGCACAAGCTCAGGGCATGATCGTCGTGTACCGTCCCGGCAGCCTGAGTGAGGTCCTGGCCGAGCACTACCGCCTGGCCCATCCCGAAGCGCTCGGCGTACTCTCCCAGTAGCCTCCGCAGGCTGCCCGCATTACCCCGGAGGTATCGTCGTCGGCGCCGATTGCCCCTGGAGACGTCGCACAAGCCGGGCGGGAGAGCGCCACCGGTGACGGAGTGTGGCCACCCTTCGTAAGGGCCTGGCACTAGAACCGCCGTTCTGGACGGCCAAAGGATCGACGTAGAGCAAGCGCTCGACCATTCAGATCTGGTGATTATGGGCTCAGCGCTGGGGCTGTTTGTGGTCCTTGTGTTCAACGCGTCGGTGTGGAGCTGGTCTGCTCGCCTCCATCCATGACGGCGGTGGTGCGGCTACGACAACAGGAGGGCGGTGCAGACACTTGGTCGGCTGCTTATAGACCCGTCTTAATCTCCAAGGTAAAACCACCGCGCTCGGTGCCGTACACCGGCGAGTTGCAGAGGATGGGCTGATGTGAGGCCACCGGCGCTAGCACAAGGTACGGTACTTGGCCGTGACCAGCGAGCTCGGCTGACCGGCTGCGGGCTATGGAATCGGCAAGCCAGAACTTCAGACGACCAGATTCCCCGACCAGGTCTGGCCGTCGGGCGACAGGCATACGAGCATGACACTGGTGTCGTTGTCGGCGACGAATGCCATAAGCAACTGGTCGTCGAACGCCGCAAGCGATGGCTCAGTCTTGCTCGACTGACGCACCGGGAAGTTCCCTGCCGGCCAGTTCGCCGCGTTCGTAGTCGAGCAGACGAGCAGGTCGTTTGAGTCGTCGTTGGCGACGAACGCGACGAACAGCTTGCCGCCGAGTTGCGCGAGCGCGGGGGCGCTCTTGCTGAACTGGCCGACCGGCGTGTTCGCCGACCAGGTCTGGCCCTGGTCGGCTGACCGGCAGACCAGCACGTCCCTGGCGTCGTCGGTGGCGACGAACGCCAGCACGAGGTCGCCGCCGTAGGCGGCCAGGGCCGGGGCGGTGCGGCTGAACTGGCCGGTGTCCACCTGACCAGGCCAGGTCCGGCCCCGGTTGTCGGACCAGCAGATCAGGACCTCGCTGGCCTGGTGATTGGCGACGAAGGCCAGGACGAGCCGGTCACCGATCGCGGCCAGCGCGGGGGCGCTCTTGCTGAACTGGCCGACCGGCGTATTCGCCGACCAGGTTAGCCCGTCACCAGAAGAGCAGATCAGCAGCTGGTTAGAGTCGTCGTCGGCGACGAACGCCATGAACAGCGTGTCGTTCAGCACCGCCAGCGAAGGCGCCATCTTGCTCGACTGGCCAGACGGAGTATTACCCGACCAGGTGTTGTCGACTAGCGGACCTGAGGTCGTGCACGCCAGGATCTCGTTGGTCTGATCGTCGGCGACGAAAGCGAGCGCCATCGCCTTCCGCGGTGTCTGCGCCAGCGCGGGTGCCCGCTTGCTCGCCTGAGCACCCGGGCCTCCGGCGAATAGGAAGCTTCCCATGGGGGTCTTGCTCAGCATCTGCGCCTGGACATCATAGAGACCAGGATTCTCCGCGAACGGCCCGCCGTTGAGCGGGGCCATGGTGCCACGCCGGTCGGACTGGAACTCCATATTGCTCACGAAACAGGCACGCCCAAGGCCGCCTTCGGCGAAGAAACCGCTTCCCATCGAGGTCCGTGAGGTAATGGGATCAGGCTCCATAGACAGCACCTCGCCGCCGAACACAATTCGGTCAGCGTGATCGCCGAGCGAATCGAATCTGCTCTGGCCCGGCATGAACAGGCTAGCCGGATAGTACCCGATGAAAACATCGTTTACCCTGAGCCACCAGTTTCCTTCGAATAGCTCATACCGTATCTGGAGTATTACCTGCTCGCCGTCTTCGACGCTGGTGTTCGTCACGACCCCGGTCGGTATGATCGTGCGGTCGACCTGGACCCAGCCCTTGTAGTCAAAGTTCATTCCGCCCAGGCCATCACCGTTCTTGGTGTACCCATTAGTGGTGTAAAAGACAAACAGGTGCGGGAGAGCATCACCGTATTCTGTCGGGCAAACCTCCCAACCGGCCTCGAGGGTCTGAAGGTGTGGATTCTGGCTGTTGGATAGCCACGTCTGCACGATAGAATGATCGTGATTGGTCTGGGATTCGACCTGCGGGCGCCAGACGTTCAGATTTGCCGAGCCGCCGTAGTTGGTGACCTGCTGAGAGAATTGCGCGTGAAAGTACTGGCCGCCCGGTATGATGTCGGGCGGGCCGTCTGACTGATGTTTGTCGGCGCGCGGCGCCCCGGGGCCTGTGTGCGGCACGGGCACCGTACCGGGGGGGCCGGGCGCGGCTGACGCTCCCACTGTCCCGAAGGTGGCCGGCGTCATGCCTGGATTGATCTCAGCCGCCGAGCGGCTGAGATGCGGCGGAGTAGCGACTATTCCGGACGGGACCTGCGAGCCGATCGGAATCCACTCGATCCGCTGCAGCCCCCGCGCCTGACCGGTCCTGCGCTTACCCCGCGTCAAAGTCAGCTGGTCATCCATGTGCACTCTCGTTTATCTAGTGGATTTAATTGTGCGGGCGGATCTGGGCCGGTCAGCCGTGTATGACCGAGACGGTGTTATCGCCGTTGGTGATGTATACGGTTCCTGCGGCTGGATCGGCGGCGAGTGCGCTGGGATAGTTGCCGACGGCGACTTTCGCGGGAGCCTGGCCGCAGCCGCTGGTGTTCGATCCGTTGCAGCTGGCGCCGTTGATCACCGACACGCTGGTGTCCTGGATGTTGGCCACGTAGATGGTGCCGGTTGCGGGGTTGATGGTCAAGCCGATGGCGCCGAACCCGGCCGGGGCCGTCACCGGGGCCTGACCGCAGCTGCTGTGGTTGGTGCCGTTGCAGGTGGCGCCGTTGATCACCGAGACGGTGCCGGGGTGCTCACCGTCGGCGATGTTAGCGGTATAGATGGTGTCGGTGGCCTGGTCGACCGCGATTCCCCAGGGGTTGAATCCGGCGTTTATGGTTGCCGGGATCTGGCCGCAGTCGGTGGTATTCGCGGCGTCGCAGGTGGCGCCGTTGATGACGTACACGCTGTCGCCGCCGAACGGGGCGGTGTCGGTGACGACGTTCGTGGCGTAGAGGGTGTTGGTCGCCTGGTCGATCGCCAGGTGCAGGGCGGATCCGAACTGTGCGCCGCCTGAGTCGCCGATGCT
>Ga0302326_10029162_pt1 | contig 11081 bp, 7 predicted proteins | sample Palsa_T0_3_FD_202264 | JGI IMG/M metagenome (GOLD analysis project Ga0302326, IMG submission 202264) | Peat permafrost microbial communities from Stordalen Mire near Abisko, Sweden - Palsa_T0_3 | ecosystem: Environmental > Terrestrial > Soil > Palsa > Peat permafrost | place: Sweden: Abisko...
ACTTCCGGCTCTGGTAGAGCGACAGCCCCACCACCACGAATGCCGCGGCCACGTAGACCCCGACGCGAACGCCCAGAAAACCTGGTGCCGGTGAGTCCGAGACCAGAGTCGCCAGATCGGCGACTACCAATAACAGTACGGCGCCGATCACCACGTGCCGGCTCCGACCACGCTCCAGCACGGCTTCAAGCCCATATGCTGCAGCGACGAGTAGCGGAACCTTTATGAGTGGGTAGAGAGCGCCAATGTGACGGAATAACGACATGGTCGGAAAGAAATAAACCATTCTCGAAAAAATGCCGCCGACGCTCAGCCAGAGGAGCAAAGCGCCGGCACCGCCTATTGCCAAATAACCCGCGCGTCGAACCGTCGCCGCCGAACACGGAATCAGCAATACAGGGATGAGTCCAATGTAGACAGACTGATCGTAATGCGACGTCCATCGCCCGTATACCGGCGATCCGGCGATACCCATTTGAACCATCTGCGCGAGGGATGGATGGCCGGCATAGGTCAGAAACTGCCCAAGCGTCACGCGGTGACTGACGGGGTCCCTTCCGACGACACCCAACTGCACCATCTCATCCAGGCAATGACTGACTGTATAGAGGTAACCGATCGCGAACACGATGAATATCGCCAGCGCAACCAAATTGACTGGCGCGCGATTGATCATTGACCTCCACGGGAAACCGTTCCGCATCACATAGACCACAAATACTACGAAAAAGACAAACAGGTAAATCGGCGCGAAGTATGGTAGATTACCGATCATTGACGCCACGGTCACGATGCCGGCAATCCATAAGAACTGCCCGCCGCGGCCTTCAAAGAAACAAACCAGATAATACAGAATCAGCGGCACCAGATAATAGATTCGAAAGTTCCACCACGCTTGGTAAGTATAATCTGGGATAAATGCTGCGCTCATGCACAGAAACCAGATCGCGGCTTTTCTCCGAAGCAGAGCGCAACCGAGTAGATACATTCCGACGAGGAAAACACTTTCCTCAAGCAACATCGCTACCTTAAACAGCATCAAGGCGTCGTGGATACGCAGCATCGCACCAATATATATCGTAACGTAATCGAGCGGCGTAAGGGAAACCAGCCGGTAGAAATCGATCGGCATTCCATATACATTGTATGGCATCCATTCGGGCAGCGTCCCTGAATAAAAGACGTTCCTATAGACGAAATGGAAGATTTGATAGATTTGAAGCGAGTCGTGCAGAGGAATGAAGCTCGACGAGAACCGCCACAAATTGCAGGCGACCAGCAGAACGAGTGATGCCGCCAGCGCACCACTCAACTGAAGCGTGTCATAGAGCCCCACGAGAGAGAGGGTTCGAACGGCGGCGCTCCCCGGTGAAGGCTTGGGGGGGTGGCCACCAGCTTGTCTGCCGGGAAGCAATCGTGCCAAGAGACGCCGTCCGGGTCCCTCGCTTAAATGTCCTTCAATTTCCATACCATGCCCGTTTCATTGGGAGCCAGACGCCCCGCGCGAACCAGTTTTCCGGAAAAAGCTGGACCCGCATCCAGAGGAAGTCGAGCCTGGTGGGACCGGCTATTCAGTGTGCCTCTCAGACCCTGGGAATGCCGTTCCTGTGGAAAGCGCCCGTAAAGTTTCGCAGAAGTGCTTGAGGTTCGCAAGTATTCCCGGCGCAAGGCGGGGCTCCCGGGAGCCGTCCTTGATTGCACGCCGGGCAGAATTGTAGAGGTCGGTGGCTCGCCGGGGAAACCCACAGGGCGCGAGCACGGCCAGCCAACGAATTGTCAAAACAGAGCGCCACGGGTGCCGCTTTCGGCTGTACAAATCCCTCCACGAGGATCAGAACCAGACCTTATCGCGCGGCGCGAACAGTTGCGCGCGCCGGCTGGTCATCCGTCGAGACGGAATACTCTAAGTCCATTTTGATGAAATAAGACCTGTCCACGGTGTTCGAGCGTATCGATGTTGCTCATGTAGTCGAAGAAATACGACTTCATCATGTAGAATGCCGGATTAGAGTGAATGACGCGGTTCAGGTCATTGGGGCGGCTATACCAGGAAGTATGGTCTTCATCGAAATCGACCGCCGCCACATAATGAATATTTAGTGATTCCAAGTAACGCTTCAGTGCGTCAGGGCCTTGGAAGAAGGGGGTGCCGGGGTACGGTCCGTACGGCAGGAGCATATCGGCGTTATAAATCTCGTTTCGCCGATAGTCGAGAAGGTTGGGATAGTTCAGAATCGCGAGAAACGACGCTCCCTGCGGAATGGCATCCTGCAGGTCGTGGGAATCCGCCTGATGCAGCAAAAAAAGCAGTTGAGAGGGCGCTGCCGAGGTCATGCTGGCCACGTTGATCTGCCACAGATAAGTCACAGCCCCGGCGCGTGCAGCAAGGAGCACGAGACCAAGAGCCGCGAGGACGCTCGATATTAATCGGTTTGTGACGATCGGCGCGGTCGTCATTATTGACAAGGCCGCCAGACTCATGCTGAATAGCATCGGAAATGTCCAGCGATATATGTCCGTAAGGTTGTTGATAGCCGGCGGCGCGCCCGCGAGGGTGATGAACGAGGCAACGAGGGCGCCAGCGGCGAAGATTAACGCCGCGCGGGAGCCACGGCATTTTCGCAACGGCGAGAAAGCCAGCAGCAGAACTGGTGCCAGCAGCAACAGGACTGCCCGGGAAGACCAATAGTCTCCGATCCAACCAAGAAGGGGCAGGAGAGCAAAGTTTGTTCTTGCGAACATATAAAAGTTGCGTTCGTTGCCCTTCATGAGCGGATAAAAAAAGGTCCTCGACGAGATGAAGAGCAGCAATGACCATGGCATGAGAAAAATGCATGCCTTGGCGGAATCGATCGCTGCATCTTTGAGCCGGTCAACCACAGAACGATCGATCTTCACGAAAATGCGGGACAACATCAGAGCGACGAACCCGGCAATCAGGAAGTTGACGCGCAAGCTGCCGATCGCTGCAACGACGATGACGGTCGCCCAACCAATGCGTTTGCGCTGCTGCGATGGCGCTCGGTTCTCCAGAGCGAACGTTCGGAAGAGCGTAAGAAACAACATCACTCCCGTGGCCGAACTCATCGTATTCACGCGCGGGACCCTGGTGATGAACGAGATATAGATCAACAAACCCGCGAAAAAGAACTTGCGCGCAGTGCGTGGCCGCAAAAATCCATAGATCAGGCCGGCGACGACAATCGGGCACATCCCTTCTTCCAAAGTGAACGCCATATCTGCCGATGATCCCGAGAAAAGCGTGGCCATCAGAAAAGAGTGCCCACCAAATGTGACAAGCCGTCTTTGGCTGAACGGCTCGATCAACGTTCCCGTCTGAAGCATGCGAAGCGGAAATACCAGATAGGCGAGAAAATCGTCGTACGGATTCAGGCCAAAGGGCTGATGTACCGACCCCGTGTAGAGGAAACCCAGGGCAAGGACGCATGGGCCGATGAAGAGGATTGCCGGTATGAGGCGCCTTCTTGCCTTGGCCGTGCGTCTGTCGAGGAATTTCGGCGAGGACTTCCAAAGCCGGTATCGGGGCAACCAGTGCCGGAAGCGGGTGATGAGTCCGGTGACTTCCTTGAGAAGCCCAATGAGTACCAGTGCGATGAGGACGGGTTGGGTTGAGATCCGGCAGAGATTCAGCACGCCTCCGATGGCGATCGTGGTGGCGGCTCCCCAGCCCGCTCGCATTCCCCAATCGGCGGAGCGCCGATCAGAAATGCCCAGCACCTGACGCAACAGCGATCCCCATCCCGCCCAGGAAACAATGACACACAAACCCCAGATGAAATCACAGACGTAAAAGATGTCCATAAAAGTCGGCGTCAGAACTTTTGGTCGGGGCTATTGCTCAAGATCGAGTGACGACTTGCGGTATGGCTTCTAGCGGGGTTTGGCCGAGATTGTCTCGACCAGCACCTCATTCTCCGCCAGCCAAAGCCGGGTTCGAAACGCTGGTTTAAATTCCGGCTTTTGATCAGGAAGCCTGGATTCCACAATCGCGTCATCACTCCGCCGCGTCAATGCGTCAATGCGTCAGGTAATACCCGCGTTGGCCAATCCGCACAATGTTCGTGGGCGGTCCTTCCTCAGCTTTCAGCTTCATTCCTGCCCTCTAACTTACAAATGTACCTTTTTCGTCGGGGATTTCCTCAGGATTCCCGCCATTATGCCGATGATTGTGGAGATACCGTGACGCCTCGGGGCTACGTGGAGTGGCTGTGCCTGCTGAATCGGCTCTTTTGGACGCCCGACAGATCTCAACCGCGCGGGAGATTCTCGACGCCGGCGCCGTCGTCACCCATTTTCAGCCCATCTATTCCGCCAAGCAAAAATCCGTCATTGGCGTCGAAGCGCTCTCGCGCGGCCGCAACCTGTTTACCTCCGAGCTGGTTCCTCCGATCCAATTGTTTCAGATGGCTCACGCCGAGCAACTGAACGTCGAACTGGAGGAACTCTGCCGCGCCACCGCGCTGCGCACGTTCGCCGGCCTCAAGGAGCAGGCGCATGCCGGCGCGGAGATGGACGAGGCGAGTGCCGCCACCGCCCACGAGAATCTGATCCTCTTCCTGAACTTCGACGCCAACTCAGCTGACGCGACGCCGACGACCGACGGCGGGAGCGGCTTGCTGTTCTTGAACTTCGATGCCTCCGTCGAGCGTCACATCGAGCCCGCGGCGGCGGCGCTGATGGAGAAGGTGCGACGTGTGGGGCTCGACCCGCGCAGCGTCGCGATCGAGATCCTCGAATCGCAGTTTGAAGATGTCGATCGCCTCAAGCACCTGGCTCAGAGCCTGCACGACTGCGGGTTTCTCCTGGTACTCGATGACGTCGGCGCCGGCCATTCCAATCTCGACCGCATTCCAACCATTCGCCCCGACGTCTTGAAGATCGACCGCTCCCTGATCCGCCATCTCGACAGCGATTACCACAAGCAGGAGACGGTCAAGTCGCTGGCGCATCTCGCCCGGCGAATCGGCGCGCTGGTCGTCGCCGAGGGAGTTGAAACCGAGGCCGAAACACTCACGGCAATGGAACTCGGGGCCGATCTGTTGCAGGGCTTCTATCTCGCCCGTCCGCAGCCTGTCGAAACGCTTGCACGAACGCTCGACGGGTCGGCGGTCACCACATTGGCCCAGCGCTACAAACGGCACATGGTTGCGAAGATCAACCACCGCAAGCTCCAGCACCGCCGGTATGCGGTCATCCTCAACACGCTGCTGTGTGAGTTGGGTAAGGCGGACGTGAAGGAGTTCGACCAGATCCTCACCCGGCTCATCACGGATCACCCGACAGTCGAATGTCTTTACATCCTCGACGAATCCGGTCATCAGGTCACGCAGAGCATCTGCAACTTCGACGCCTCGGGGACAGGTCACCGCCTGATGTTTCGCCCCGCCGTCAAGGGTGCCGACCATTCGCTCAAAGAATTCTACTACGTTCTGCTGGACGTCGAACTCCAGAAGTACACGACTGATCCGTACGTCTCCCTGGCCTCAGGCAACCTCTGCCGAACCATCTCCACCTGCTTCCGCGACTCCAACAATAACAAGCTGTATATCCTCTGCATCGACGTGACGTCGGAGTAGGAAGGCACGGAGGTATAAAGGCACGGGGCGCCGCAGGCCGCGAGAGGAAGAGCCGCGAAGAAGGGAAGCAAGAAGCGAAGGAAGAGGGAGGCAGGCAAATCCTGTTGCGAGAACAAGAAAGTAGACCAACGAGCGGCACGCGGCAGCCTCCCAGCCTTCTAAGGTTTCAGTTTTCAATTTTCAATTTGCAAGTCCCCCGCCACCGGGGTCGCTTCCCCCGCGAAGGGCAAGCTACTTTCAGCCGCCTCGGTAAATCTCCCCCTACGCCTCCTGGCTTCTGGCTTCTGACTCCTCGCTCCTCCTTTCCACCTCGTGCCAATCGCCGATCACCGTGGTATAATGTCGTTATGACCGCCGCCGCGCAGGACACCTCGCCGACGCTTCGCAAACGTGTTTCCGACGTGCTGGAGTTGATTCGGCCTGCGGTGCAGGCCGACGGGGGTGACATTCAACTCGTGGATGTCGCGCAGGATGGCGTGGTCAGCATCCGCTTTCTCGGTGCCTGCATCGGCTGTCCCAGCAGCAATCTCACGCTGCAGATGGGGATTGAAGCCAATCTGCGGGAGCAAGTTCCGGAAGTGACGCGGGTCATCCCCGTTTCATAAATCCGGCAGACTTTCACCAGCATCACTCATTCATTTTCTCATCAACCCGCGGCAACGGTACCGCTATAATGCGGTAATGTCTGCGGGCGGGTTTGCGCACAAAAAGATCGGTCATATGGAACTTGAAACACTGCCAGAAAAGAAGCAGACCGAGATCGGGAGTTATTTCGTCGCCAACTATCCTCCCTTTTCGGTCTGGTCCCCCGAGCATCGCGGCGCAATCGAGTCGGCTTTGAACTCGCCGCCGAAGCCCGGCACGCCGCTGGGGCTTTACCTGCACATCCCGTTCTGTCGCAAGCGATGCAAGTTCTGCTACTTCCGCGTCTACACCGACAAGAACGCCGACGAAATTGAGACCTATCTCGAAGCGCTCTCGAAGGAAATTTCCCTGTACGCCGGACGCGACGGATTCGGGAATCGGCAGTTTGAGTTTGTTTATTTCGGCGGCGGGACGCCCTCGTACCTGAGCAATGCTCAGCTTGAACGGCTCGTTGAGCGCATCAACGAAAACTGGACGTGGGAAGCCGCCCGCGAAGTCACCTTCGAGTGCGAGCCAGGCACGCTCAAGCAATCGAAACTCCAGACGATCAAGAAGATCGGGGTGACGCGCCTGAGTCTGGGCATTGAGAGTTTCGACGACGAGGTGCTGGGGATCAACGGCCGGGCCCATCGTTCCGCCGAGATCGGCCGGGCATACGGCTGGGCGCGGGAGATCGGCTTTGCGCAGATCAACATCGATCTCATTGCCGGGATGCTCGGCGAGACCGACGACAAGTGGAAGCAGACCGTCGCCAAAGCCATCGCGATGGACGCCGATTCAGTCACGATCTATCAAATGGAGGTCCCGTTCAACACCACGATCGCTCGTGAGGCCAAGAGTTCCGGCCACGAAGCGCCGGTGGCGGGCTGGGCCACCAAGCGGGCGTGGGTGAATTATGCCTTCGGGGAATTCAAGGCCGCCGGGTACGTCGTTTCCAGCGGCTACACGCTGGTCAAGCCGCAGCGTCATGCCGGGTTTGTCTACCGCGACTCACTGTGGCGCGGCGCGGATCTGGTCGGCACCGGTGTCGCATCGTTCGGCCATTTTCAGGGCGTTCACTACCAGAATTTCGATACCTGGGAGCAATACATCGAGCGCGTGAATGCCGGCGAGTTGCCCATCAATCGTGCGCTGCCGGTTTCGCCGCACCAGCTTTTGATTCGCGAAATGATTCTGCTTCTGAAGACCGGCCAGATCGACGCCGGCTACTTTCGCAAGAAGTTTGGAACCGACATTCTCGCCGAGTTCGGCGAGGCGTTTGCTTCCCTTGAGCGCGACGGGTTCGCCCGCGTCGAAGCGCCGCTGGTTCGGCTGACCAACGACGGCCTGTTGCGCGTCGATTCGCTGCTTCCACGGTTCTTCGAGCCGCAGTTCCGCAACATTCGCTACACCTGAGTGCGATGATTACCAACGTCCGCCAATCCGAGGCTCAGGAGTCCGGCGCGGCCAGTGCGCTGGAGGACCTCTTCCGCCCGTTTGCGCCGCAGTGGGTTGCGCAGCTCTTCACCCTCGTTCATCCCGACGCGATTCCCCAACCGCAGGACGCACTGTTGGTCCATCACGAGCACATGACCGTCATGCTGGAAAAACACCACGGCGCGCCGGTGGCCGTCAAAGTGTTCGAGGAGCATCACGACGGAGAGATCTACACCCGGAAGATCGCGCTGGCGCCGAAGCCGGATGGGCCGGTGGTGGAGTGGGGAATTTGCCGGCTGGATTTCCGGCACATTTCCCCGGAAGTGCGCGACGAGATCCTGGCCAAACAAACGCCGCTGGGTGCGATCCTCATCAACCACAACGTGCATCGGCGAGTAAAGCCGCGCTATTTTCTCCGGCTTCCGCCGCACAGCGACATTCTCAAGATGTTTGGTGCGCCGGACAATCTTGAGCCCGTGTACGGCCGGATCGGAACGATCTACTGCGATGATGAGCCAGCCATCGAACTGCTGGAGATCGTTGTGAACTGCGAGAAATAGTCGCGACGTTGTAGTGGAGCTTCCAGCCTGCCCTCCCTATTCCGTTAGCCCCCGGCTTCGCCGGGGCGAAACCCCGGCAAAGCCGGGGGCTAACGGAATAGGGGAGAGTCGGCCGGAATGCTGGACCACAAAACATGAAAACACTTACGGGATGTTTCGGCATGTGTGATTCATACGACTGCGTAATCATTGGCGGCGGCCCTTCCGGCTCGACCGTCGCAACACTCCTGGCTCAACAGGGTCACAAAACGCTTCTTGTCGAGCGCTCCGAATTTCCGCGCTTTCATATCGGCGAATCGCTCATGCCCGAGACGTACTGGGTCTTCAAACGGCTGAACATGCTCCCGAAGATGAAGGCCAGCCACTTCGTCAAGAAGTACAGCGTGCAGTTCACCAATCCCGCCGGGAAGGATTCGCAGCCGTTCTATTTTGACGAAAAAGTCCCGCACGAATGCTCACAGACCTGGCAAATCGTCCGCAGCGAGTTCGACCAGATGATGCTGGAAAACGCGGCCGAGCACGGCGTGGAAGTCTGGAGCTCCACGAACGTCACCGATATTGTCCTTGAGCCGGGCGAGGGTGACCTCCCGCGCGCCAAGGGTGTGGTGGTTTCGCGGGCCGGCGAGAAGCCGCGCACGATTTGCGCCAAAGTCGTTGTCGACGCCACGGGAACCAACGCCCTCCTGTCGCGCAGGCTCAACATCCGCCAGCGCGACCCGATGCTCCGCAAGATGTCCATCTTCGCCCACTACCGCGGGGCTCGGCGCGATGTCGGCAAGAACGAAGGGGCGACGCTCGTCCTGGCAACGCCGAATCAGGATGGATGGTTCTGGTACATCCCCCTGCCGGATGACATCGTCAGCATCGGCGTTGTCGCCGAACCGGAAAGCTTGCTCGGGCGCGGGACGCCAGAGCGGGTGCTCGACGAGCAAATCCGCAACTGCCGCGGCCTCGACGATCGCATGGCCAACGCCGCCCGCGTCTCGGAAGTTCGCGTTCTCTCCGACTTCTCCTATCGTGCCACCCGCTGCGCCGGCGACGGCTGGGTTCTCGTCGGCGACGCGTTCGGCTTCCTCGACCCGATTTATTCCTCCGGCGTCTTCCTCGCAATGAAAAGCGGAGAACTGGCCGCCGACACGATCCATGAAGCCCTGCTCAAGAACGACCTTTCGGCCGAGCAGCTTGGTAAATGGGGCCCGAAGCTGTGCGAAGGAATGCAGGCGATCCGCAATATCGTCTACGCCTATTACACCAAGGGCTTCTCCTTCGGAAAATTCATCCGCGCCTTCCCGCACTACAAACACAACATCACCGAGCTTCTCGTCGGCGACGTCTTCCGCCCCGAAGTCAAAGAAGTGTTCAACGCCCTGGCGACCATGGCTCCCCTCCCCGATCCGATCCCGCTGGAATCCCCGGCTTCGGTTGCGGTAACGTAAAAGACGAAAAAGAGATCACCACGGAGGCACGGAGTCACGGAGGCGCTTTCGACCGCGTGACCCAACGGGCTACTCCTCTTCCCGCCGTCAAAGCCCGGAGCGGCGAACAATTTGCCCCCTCTCCCGGTACCCCGGGAGAGGGCGGGGGTGAGGGTGATTTCGAGTACGAGCGACGCTGGAATTCCAAATCACCCTCACCCCAACCTTCTCCCGGAGTATTCCGGGAGAGGGGGCAGAAGGAGACGCGGGCATTAGCCGCGCGAAGAGGAATAAACGCGAGCGTCAATTATAAAAGCTCCAGATGGTCATTCGCGCGGCCCCACGGCACGACGAGCGCGCTTCGTGTAAGATGTTTTTTGTGACACGCTTTTCGCGTGCAGAAATCAGAGTCGAACGCGCCTCCGTGCCTCCGTCGTGAATCTTCCCCGAACGAATTCCATGTCGGAAGCCTTTTCGATCACCCGCCGCATCGCTTTTGCCGAAACGGACATGGCCGGCATCGTCCACTTCTCCAACTTCTTCCGCATGATGGAAGACGTGGAGCACGCCTTCTTCCGCTCCCTGGGCCTCAGCGTCTCGATGCAGCATGACGACAAGCACATCGGCTGGCCCAGAGTCTCCGCCAAGTGCGACTACACTGGCCCGGTGCGTTTCGAAGATGAGTTGGAGCTGCGCCTGCGGATCACCCGCATCGGCGAGAAATCGCTCACTTACGAAGTGGAGTTCCTCAACCAGGGCAGGAAAGTTGCCCTCGGCACCGCCACCAGCGTCTGCTGCGAAGTCCTCCCCGGTGGCGGGGTCAAATCGATTCCCATCCCCCAGTTCATCCGTGAGAAACTTTCGGCGCACACTTGAATCGCCGATTCCGGACCTTCACGGCGAAGTGAAGAAATGCCCGGCGGCGGAGCCGCTCGGCTCCCTGCTGCGCGGAATCCAACAGGTCTTCACGTTCGACATATGCGCCGTTCCCGTAGTTTACAGCGAAGACGCAAAGTCTCGATGACCGCACGGTGATCCCGCGGGCCGGCTGCATGGGGTATTTCAGCGGTGGGCTGCATGGTAAGCTGTTGACGTTCGGCAGCTCAAACTGGATGCGTTCCAAAGGGCGCGTCGGAAGGTCGTCCGAAGGATCGGCATGGCGAAGAAAGAGGCGCTGAAATCACGAAAGCAGCGTCCTCGCAAGCATATTATTGCAGACCAGAGCGTGAATCATGTGGAGAGATTCATCATTGACGCCGGCCATACGGCCACTCGCGTGGACAAGGACTATGGCTACGACCTGATTGTGATAACGTACTCTGCAGCAGGCTACGTTCAGACAGGACATATTTACCTGCAATTGAAGGCATCGGACAGGCTAAAGCTGAACGCGGAAGGGACGGCATTCGTCTTTCAGCTCGATCGTCGAGACTACGATCTTTGGCGCG
>Ga0302326_10029163_pt1 | contig 11081 bp, 5 predicted proteins | sample Palsa_T0_3_FD_202264 | JGI IMG/M metagenome (GOLD analysis project Ga0302326, IMG submission 202264) | Peat permafrost microbial communities from Stordalen Mire near Abisko, Sweden - Palsa_T0_3 | ecosystem: Environmental > Terrestrial > Soil > Palsa > Peat permafrost | place: Sweden: Abisko...
CCTGGTCGTCGAAATGAAGGGATTTCAGAAGAAAGTCCTGGATAACGTGCAGCTAAATCCAGAGGAGTCGAACGCCCTGAACGTCGAGCTTGACATAAGCGCCCAGACTTCGACTGTTACGGTCGACGCCTCGCTGGCTCCTGCTCTCGAAACTGAAAACGCTTCTCTCGGAGCCACTGTTTCTGACAATGAGATTCAGCATATGCCATCGTTCGGCCGAGATGTCTTCCAACTCGCGCAGCTTGCTCCCGGTTCTTTCGGCGACGGCTCGCAAGGCTCCGGTGGCGGCACCTATAGTCTTCCTGGAACACAGGGCCCTGGTGGTCCGGGCAGCAGCACCGGCATCTTTGCCACGGAAAACGGACCTCAGGTTCTTGCCGCTGGTGGCCAATATGAGGATAACGGCATTTCAATCGACGGTATCAGCACTACCAGCGCAGTATGGGGTGGCACATCAGTCATTACCCCAACGGAAGACTCGATTGGCAACGTCCAGATCGTGTCCAATGCGTACGATGCCCAGAACGGTCGCTTCAGCGGAGCGCAGATTGAGGTTACGTCCAAGAGCGGAACCAACGATATTCATGGCAGCGTCTTCTTCGCCGCCAATCGCCCTGGATTGAACGCATATCAGCGTTACAACGGACCAGGGTTCTACAACACCGGAACCCCCGCCGCGAGAAATCTCCAACGCGACGACCAGTTCTACAACCAGTACGGCGGAAGTGTGGGCGGTCCGATCTGGAAGAACAAGATCTTTGCCTTCTTTGCCTATGAAACCCAGCGCAACACCACCAACAATCTGACTTCAGGCTGGTATGACACGCCTGCTTTCGACAAGCAGGCCCCTGCGAGCAGCATAGCTAATACTTACCTCACCTTTCCTGGCGCCGGTGTCAATGCCGTCTCCCAGATCAACACCACATGCGCACAGGCGGGTCTTTCCGAGGGCGTGACTTGCCGCACGGTGAATGGCGGCCTGGATCTTGGTTCCCCGCTGACCTCGCCGCTGGGCACGCAGGATCTGTCCTATGTGAGCAGCAACCAGCCAGGCATTGGAAACGGCTTCGACGGGATCGCCGACATCGCCGAGTACACCACTTCGAACCCAAACTCAACCGTTGAAAGCCAGTACAATGGCCGTCTCGACGCCCAGGCCACCAGCCGCGATCATATAACCTTTGCCATTTACTGGGTTCCGGTCACAGTCACGGACTATAACGGTCCCGTTCGTCCCTACAACCTCTTCCACCATGACGCAATCAATGACGCCTTCTCGGGGATATGGAATCACACGTTCTCTTCCACGTTCCTCAACGAAGCTCGCGCAAATGCCGGTGGGTACCGCTGGAATGAAGAAGCAACAAATCCTCAGGAGCCATTTGGTTTGCCCTCCGATAGCGTCGTGAATGCAGGCCCGTCCGTCAGTCTCCAGACCTTTGGAGCGCCAGGCGCGAGCCATCTGGATCAGTGGACATACACCTACCGCGACGTTGCCACTAAGGTCCTGGGCCGACACACTGTCAAATTCGGTGGAGAACTGACCCGCCTGTATTACCTGAACGAAAATTTGAACGGCGCGAGACCTAATTATTCCTTCTTCAATATCTGGGACTTTCTGAATGATGCTCCCGAGGCTGAGGCGAACTCCAATTTCAACCCTCTGACCGGAGAACCTACGGCGAATCGTCAGGATAACCGCGAGAATTTATTTGGCTTCTTCATCCAGGATGATTTCAAGGCCCGGCCAAACTTCACCATCAATCTCGGTCTGCGGTACACCTACAATGGGCCTCTTACGTCGAAGGAAGGCAACATCAATGTCGTTGTCCCCGGAACCGGCGCAGATACGCTGACAAGCTTGAGCGTTCCTACGCGAACCAACCTGTATAACGTGCAAAAGGGCAACTTTGGTCCGCAGATCGGCTTCGCGTACAGCCCCGCCGTCGCGCATGACAAGGTGGTCGTCCGGGGTGGCTTTGGCTTGAATTACAACCAGGAAGAGATTGCCATCTCAGCCAACGGAAACGGGAATCCGCCAGCGACTATTTCGCCCGACTACACCAGTCCCAATGCTAAAAATATCAATCCGGATATTGTCTACGGTGTCTCAAGCAATATCCATTCATTCCTGGGCTTCCCCGTCAATCCTCACGCGATCACGAGCTTCGGCCCGAACAATCTTCCGACGAGCGGTGCAATCCAGGTCACAGCATTTCCCAACACACTTCCTACCCAGTACACCTATCACTACTCGCTGGATACCCAATACGATCTCGGCCACCAACTCGTAGCGAATATCGGGTACCAGGGCAGCGACTCCAAACACACCTACTATCATTACGACCTGAATGCGGTGAGTGCTGTACAGGGGATCGCGTTTAATCCCAACGTGAACAGTGTTAACTTCTTCGGGAATGAAGGGCACGGAAACTACAACGCGCTGCTGACGGGCCTGAAGCATCAGTTCTCGCATCATTTCACGGCGGACGCCCAATTTACCTGGGGCAAGAGCCTCGATACCAGCTCTGCTCCCTACGAAGAAGACCCCTATCCTTACAACACCAGCTTTTCCTACGGACGCTCCGACTACAACGTCGGCAAGGCATTCAAGATCTATGGCCTTTGGCAGCCGGTGCTGTTTCACAGCAGTCACTCCTGGGCCGAGAAGGTTATTGGCGGGTGGTCTTTGAGTGGCATTTTCAATCTGCATACTGGCTTCCCATGGACGCCTGTCTTCAACTCCCTTACCGGCCCGCTTTACTGCTCCAGTTGCGGGTACGGTTCGCTTCGGCCAGCTAAGTATCTGGGCGGTGCGGGCCACGATACCAGCAACTCAGCCTTCGAATCGGGTCCGGGAACACCAGACGGAGCCAATAAGAATTTCCCGAACGCTTCGGCTCAGGGCAATGCTCTGTCGTACTTCACGGAGCCGGCTTACACCCCAGCGGGCAGTTTCCCGGCACAGGCAGGCGCTCCTCAAGCTCCTGGCATAGCGCGCAATTCCTGGGACGGTCCGGGATACAAGGATCTCGATGGTACGCTGAGCAAAAGCTTTGGCCTGCCGCGAATTCCCATGTCCGGTTCAGAAGAAGGCACCAAGCTGGAGATTCGTGTCGACGCTTTCAATTTCTTCAATAACACCAATCTGCAGACCAGCAGCATCTCAAACAGCATCACTTCTGGAAACTTTGGACAAGCCCAGGCTGCTTTGGGCTCTCGCACCGTAACTATGCAGGCACGCTTCAGCTTCTAACCTCCACAGCTTGTGCAGCCAAGAAGATGGCCCGGATGCTCCCGGGCCATCTTTCATTTGGAGCGCCAACTTTGCAGGGAATTACCCACGACTCGGCCACAATGAAAGCAGGCGCCCCCTCGAAACATCCAGCCTACCGCAGGAGAAACCCTTGTATTGAAGACGATCCAATTTCTAGAATCCCATCCTGCAGGCGGAAGCTGAATGGCTGCAAACAGCTGCAAATAAGTGCACAAAAACGCGGCAAAACCGCGCTTTAACGCACCTTGAAATCGGAGCAAAATGTTTAGGATCTAAAACTTGAGGGGGATTTAGGTACACCCTCCCCCCTTTTTGCCTTCACGGGCCGCAAATTTTTCGACTCGATCAGCAGTGTTCCACACTCAATGGGGCAAGCGGGCCGTGGATTTGCGAACCACCAACTCGGAGTACACCGTGATCACAGAACCTGGAGCCAGCTTTCCGTCTCCTTGAATGAGGCCCAGGAGGGTAGCGGCAGCCATCTGCCCCATTTGCCGCAGCGGTTGTCGCACCGTAGTCAGCGGCGGATGACTTGTTGCCGCAAACAGCACGTCATCGAATCCGATAATGGAAACGTCGCGCGGAACCTGGAGTCCTGCCTCGCGAAGCGCGCTGATTGCGCCGATGGCTGAGACATCGTTGAAGCTGAAGATAGCGGAGAATGGGCTCTTGCGGCCGATCAACTCTTGCGTGGCCAGGTGACCGGGTTCAGGGCTAGGGTCTGCGCTGCGCAACTGCACAATTAATTCCGGATAAAGCGTGATACCGAGTCTACTAGCGACCTCGCGGATGGCCTTCCAACGGTGGCTCGTATCGGAACTGAAAGCCTGGCCTTTGATGAAGGCGATACGCTGGTGGCCCAGCTTTTGCAGGTGTTCGAGAGCTTGGTGCGCGGCTAGCCGGTGGTCCAACTCAACGCTGATCATGCGCTGATTGTGCCGGTGGCCCGAGATTGCCACGACGGGCACAGGAATGTTTTCACTGACCTTGGTGTCAACCGCGATGATGCCGTCGACGGCCCGCGAGATCATGAGGCGCGGATAAGCCTCCAATAACTCAGAATGATGCCGGTGACTGGCGACGAAATAAAATAAGCCTTCCTTGAGGAGCGCATCTTCGATTCCGCTGAGGACGGCCGTCGAATAGCCCTCGCTTATCTCCGGGACAAGCACCCCGATGGTAAACGTGCGCTTCTGTCGCAGACTGCGCGCGATGACATTGGCTTCATACCCAAACTGAGCAGCCGCCGCGAGTACCCTGCGCTGCGTCTCTTCTGAAATGCGGTGAGCCTTGGCTCCCCCGTTGATGACGCGCGAGACTGTCGACTGCGAAAGTTCGAGATAAGCCGACAGTTCTTTGAGCGCGATCGATTTTCGCCCGAAAGAGTCATCGCTCTTCGCGAGAGACTTCGGTTTCACGATCGTCGTATTCGGCTTTTTATTCATCGTCGCAGTCAGCTCCGAGGCTTTCATCGCATGGGGCGAACATAACCAAGCCTGCCTTGCGAAAGCAATCGTCCAGATCGTTTCACAAGACAGGTAAGCGAAGTCCGGCGAGTTCTCTGAGTATTGGTTGCTCGGCCAATTCTATTTCAAAGTCAGTTGAATCAAGTTGTCATTCTTCCGGAAACAAAGCCTGCTTTCTTCATAGCGTCCACAGCCTCGGGATTGCGCATGAAGGTCTCCCATATCAGACCGCCGCGCAGATTTTCTGCCATGATCACGGAGATGCCTTGATCGATCCCGAGCACATCCGGATCATACCAGTTGGCGGCGGGATGGAAGGCATCCACAAAGCCGTAACGGCCCCATGCCTGCTTGCCCCATTTGTCTTTCATCGCCCGCAGGACATGCAGGCAGTCCGCCGGAACAAATGCCAGCGAGCCAGCTGCTGCGTTGGGAACAACGGTTCCATCGATTGGGCCCTGCGGCGGTGGTCCGCCCCAAGCGGTATAACCGCCTTGATAGTCGGATGCGCTGATGCCCCAGTAATCTTCGGAGTACCACTTGGGCATGGAGAGGCAGAAGGCCTTGTGGGCGCGCGTTGCTGTGACCGAGTTTTCAAAGTAGTCTGCGTAGCGGTCGTGTTTGGACCGGAAGTCGAACCACGCGTGCGAATACTGGTGCGTGAAGATCGGATCATGACCGCTGATGTAGTGGAAGCCAGCGTAGTCAACGGTGGGGCGAGTCCATGCATTCCAGGCGCTGGGCGCAACGGGATGCGTTGGCGAGCCGATGGCGAGAAGATAGATCATCATCAGTTCGCAGAAGTGCTCCCAGCGCGCTTTGAGGAAGCCTTTGTCAGGGAACCATCCCATCGAGAAAGTGGGACCGCCGTTGAGCATCCAGGGCCAGTCAACGCGCTCGTAGATCTGACTGGCAAGGCTGTGGATTTTTTCATCCTTGAAATAGGCGCGGGCCGTGAGCACACCGCAGAGCAGCAGCGCAGTGTCGATCGACGAGACCTCAGAGCCGTGAAAGGGAACTCCGGTTTCGATATCGGTGAAGTGGTAGTAGAAGCCGTGCTCGTGATGAAAGTGGTTAAGGTGCCAATCGAGCGTCGTTCTGACGCGTTCGACGATCTGCGCATGCGGCAGGTAGCCGCGATGATCGGCAATGCAGAGTGCGGTTAAGCCGAATCCGGTAGCGGCGATGCTGGCCATTTTGCGTGGATCACGCGCACCGGAGAGATCATTGCGTGCGCGGTCCAACACCTGTCCGGTCGTCGGGCTTGCCTGTTCCCAGAAGAAGAGGCAGGCGCGTTTTTCAAAGTCGTCGAGAAACAGCTCGTCGTCATGTGTGAGCGAATACTTGCCGGGCGCGGCGGCGCGGGCGATGTGCGCCGGAACGAGAGGCGCGATGGCAGCGCCACCCAGAAGCGCAAGCATCTGGCGACGGCTCATGGCTGATTCAGGGGCAGGTGCGCCAGAATTGACTGGATTCAACTTGTGCTGCATAACTTGTCTCCTGCTACTTTCTTGATTGTCCGTATTCTGTTTGGGATTCTCACTTGGCCGGGATCGTTATGATTGCCAGGCCGTTCACCGGGAGAGTGATTTCAAGAGCTTTTCCCTTAAGTCTGGTCGAGATTGGAGCTGACAGCGCTGATGTTTCGTTGAGCTTGGCAATCTGCGCCTGTGTTGGATAGCGAGGGCTGCCCATGGCGCGATACGCAGGCAGAGGGTTGCCGTGTTCTGCGTCGGTGCGCTGGATGGTTGCGATGCGTCCAGGGGGTATGCCGTCTAATTGCAGTTGCAGCGTCTTTGTTGAGCCCTGGTCGGCGTGATCGAGATCGACGAGGTTCCAGGCTGCGATTACGAGCGTTCCATCTTTGCGCCGAGTAACGAGGATGTCGTCCGCTTTATTGGCCAATCTCTCATCGCCCAACTCGTGCAGGAGAGAGAATCCATAAAAGCTTGGCTTCTTGATCCCTCCAGCGGCAATCAGTCCGAATCCTCCATGGAATGGATCCTGCACCACGCCGCCTTCTTCAAAGACATCGTCAAAGGTCCAGTAGGACATCATGTTTACCTGTCCGCCGCAGTCATGAATATCCTTTGCGACTGCGGCTCCGACGTACCAGTTATCACGCGCGTTGAGTTTACCGTAGGATGGTACGTTCCATTCGGTCCAGAAGAGCGGTAGCGCGGGCGTCGGCGAATTGGCGATCTCGCCATGCACCTTTTGAATTGCGCGGCAGACGCGGTCTCGCATGGGGATATCCTCATGGGTGCCGAACATGTCTTCCACAGAGTCATCGGCATAGCCATGCGTGGAGACGAAATCGACCGGTACGTGCTCCTGCGCCGTGTGGGCGAGAAACTCAGGGATCCAATGCGCCGCAGCAGTAGCAGGACCGCCGACTCTGAGGCGCCGATTCACAGCCTTGAGACTGCGCGCCGTGTGGTCGTACAGCTCGAAGTATGTTGCCTGCTTGGGATTGCCACCCCAGAAGTCGATGTTCGGCTCGTTCCACACTTCGAAGTACCACTGACTGACTTCATCGATTCCGTAGCGATCGATCAGGTGTTGTGCGAAGGCATGAATCAGCGCGTCCCACTTCGCATAATCCTTGGGCGGGGAAACGTTCTGCTTATACCAGAAGGGATGAATCGCGTCCTTGTTGGAGGCAAGCTTGCGCGGCATGAAGCTGATCTCGACAAACGGGCGAACGCCGCGCTCCAGCAGTCCGTCGTAGATCTGGTCCACATAGGAGAAGTTATAGACAGGCTGGCCCTTTTCATCTTCATCATAGACGCCGACTTCATCGTGCAGAATGGCGTGGAACCGCACGTAGCGCATTCCTATCTGATCGTGGACCTCGCGCATATCCTTGCGATAGCCATCGCGCAGCGAGAGAATTGCGCGGCCCGAGCCGAACATCGTCTCCCAAAAATGGGGCAGTGGTGTCGCTGCGGCGCGGGTGTCGATTGGCCGCACTTCGACCGGCGACTGCCCGAAAGCTGGGCCAGCAAGGGTGAGTGACAATATGGCGAATGTGAGTTTCGATAGGGCAGACACGGGATGCTTCCTGACTTGATGTAAAAGGATTAGCCGCTGAAATGCGATGCGGCGGGACTGCAGAAACCTGTATGCGCAATCGTTTGCGCACAGAGTGTTGATACCACCTGCAAGGTATCGATGTCAAACTGTATTCCTTCCAGTTGACAGACAGGCATCCCGGATAATTTTTTGTCGCGCGCATGAGCGAAACTCTAAGGCAGAGCGAATGCTACGTATTCGCCACCGGAGGGCAACTTGGGATCTCTGCCGCCGCCAGTGGCAATAACAACGTACTGTTTGCCGTCGATCATGTAGGTTGCGGGCGTAGCGACACCCGCGTATGGAAGTGTAGTTTCCCAGAGCAGCTTCCCGGTTTGGCTGTCAAAGGCACGCATTTTCCTGTCGAAGACCGTGGCTCCAATAAAGAGCACGCCACCGGCGGTAACGATGGGACCGCCGTAGTTCTCGGAGCCTGTGTTCTTCATGCCCGTCGCTGCCAACTCGGGGTACTCGCCGAGCGGAATCTTCCAGAGATACTTACCGGTGTTCAGGTCAACAGCGTTCAAAGTTCCCCATGGAGGGCTGACGGCTGGGTATCCATCCTGATCGAGGAACTTGCGGTAACCGGTGAATTGATACCGCATTTCGTTGCTGTCTCCGTTGGCCACGGAATTGACGGTTGGAATAGATCCAGTTCCCGAGACTCCCATGTACTTCAGCAGCGAGTCGAGATCCTGGTCGGTAAGTTTGGCGAAACCGGGCATTCGTCCTTTGCCCTTCTGGATAATCTCGATTGTCTGCTGCTTTGTCATGCGGTTGCCCAGACCTAAGAGCGCAGGGAAGGATGGGACAATACCTTCGAGGTGGTCGCCATGACAGATGGAGCAGTGTGCCTGATAGCTTGCAGCTCCGGCCGGATTCTCGTCGCCGACATTCTTCGTATCCGGCGTTGCAGCATTCATCTCTTGCTTGCCTCCGCTTGCGGCTCTTGTCTCCGTGCTCTTGAGATAGGCAAGAAGAGATGGCATGAGAGCGTCGCCGACGTTTGGAAATCCGGGCATTCGTCCCTTGCCCTGGTGGATTGCCAGCGCGATGTCAGCGTCGGACATGCGCTTGTCGATTCCGAGCAGGGCCGGAAAGGCTGGTGGCGCTCCTTCGCGGTGTACACCGTGGCAGACGCTGCACAGACTGCGATAAGCTCGCTCGCCGGGAGTGCCGCCCGACTGTGTTGCGGTGAGACTTGCTAGCCACGCCATCTCATTTTCATTGACATAGAGCACGCCAGTCGCAGGGTCCAGAGCGGAGCCACCCCATTCCGCGCCGCCATCGAATCCTGGAAAGATGACTGTCTGCTTATCGACGGTGAATGGCAAAAACTGGCCGTTGCTGCGAGCGGCCTTGAATTTATCGAGGACAAACTGGTGAGCCTCAGGCGTTCGGTTGGTCAGCATCTCCCGCGTAAGAACCTGACGGCCAAAGGGCTCTGGCGCAATGGGAAAAGGCTGCGTCGGGGAGGTGACTTCACCGGGGACGTCGCTCGCGGGATACGGCCGCTCTTCAATGGGAAAGAGCGGCTTGCCGGTTACGCGGTCGAAGAGATAGATGTAGGTCTGCTTGGTGGTCTGCGCCACTGCGTCAATTCGCTTGCCGTCCCGTTTGATCGTCACGAGCGTTGGCGGAGACGGAAAGTCGCGGTCCCAGATGTCATGATGCACGCCTTGAAAATGCCAGAGGCGTTTGCCTGTGTTCGCGTCGAGGGCCAGCAAGGTATTGGCGTACAGATCGTCGCCGATGCGATCGGCTCCGTAGAAGTCGAATACCGCAGAGCCGGTCGGTGCGTAGACAATGCCACGTTCCACATCGACGGTCATTCCCGCCCAGTTATTGGCGGCGCCGGATTTCATCCACGCGTCGGGAGGCCATGTGCTGTAGCCTTCTTCGCCTGGGTGCGGGATGGTATGAAAGCTCCAGCGCCGGGCGGAGCCGGGTGGGTTTCGGGGTTGCGTCCGCCTACGATGATGAGATCCTTATAGATCACTCCAGGGGAGGTGAGAGCAATCGATTGCTGCTGGTAGTCTCCGCGCAATTGCTTGCGCAGATCGATTCTGCCGCCTTCGCCAAAGCTTGCGATCGGCTTGCCCGTCAAAGGATCGAGGGCGTAGAGGTAGTTCATCACCCCAGCGAAAAGACGGCGCTCGTTACCATCGTGCCAATAGGTGAGTCCGCGAGCCGGCTGCGTTCCCGGAATGCCGGAGTCGAAGGTCCACAGGAGTTTGCCTGTGGCTGCATCGACGGCAATCACCTTCTGTGACGGTGTATATCCGTAGAGGGTGCGGCCGACGATCAGGGGGCTGCACTGCATGCCGCCCTTCTCGTGAGTATCGAATGTCCATGCAACCTGCAGTTTTCCGACATTGCTGCGGTTGATCTGCGTGAGCGCGGAATAATGGTCGTTCGCGGTTTCTCCGCCGTAGATGGGCCAATCCACATCCCGCTTGCTGGCAGCCGAGGCTTTATCGGCAGCTCGCACGGGCGCGGTTGGACTCCAGCAGAGAATGGCTGCTGCGGGAAGAGCAAAAGCGATTGCAATCACTGCTGGCTTCATGCTTAGGTTTGTCCCGATGGATAGTTACTCTGCACAAGCTGCTTTGCCGCGAATATTCTGAAGTCGCTGAGTCCCAGAAAAGCTATCCCCTGACCCACGCGCCATTGATTGACCGCCACGTATTCGGATTTTGAATTGTATTGCGAAGAACTGGAGGCAGCCGATCTTCGCGTACATTGTCATAGCACTGCAGCATCGCAAACCGCGTGAGAGAAGCCGGGATGCCTACGGCGGTGAATCCAGGGTGGGATGTTGCGGGGAAAGGTCCGCCGTGCTGCATTGCGGGGCTTACGGCAACGCCGGTGGGCATCTTGTCATTCAGCAGACGGCCGACTTTGTGCCGCAGCAGCGGTTCGATCCTCTCGTAAAGATCGTCGTCGGCTCCCGATTTTGCGGAGTAAATCGATCCGGTGAGATTGCCTTCGAGGAGTTCCAGTATCGCAATGAGCTCTTCCGTATCCTCCAGCGTAACGGCCATGGTTGTGTTGCCGAAGACTTCGCGTTCCAACTCATGAGGTCGGGCGAGAAACTGGCTGGCCGTAACGCGAAGGGCGGTGTGGGCATAGCGGTAGCCCGGCCCGTCGACGGCATGTCCACCAGTGATCAGTTGGGCTCCAGCGTCGATGAGAGAAGTTACGCCAGATTGCAGATGGTGTTGTCCCGCGAGTGAAAGCAGTGGTTGCGGAGCGCGCTGGTC
>Ga0302326_10029166_pt1 | contig 11080 bp, 12 predicted proteins | sample Palsa_T0_3_FD_202264 | JGI IMG/M metagenome (GOLD analysis project Ga0302326, IMG submission 202264) | Peat permafrost microbial communities from Stordalen Mire near Abisko, Sweden - Palsa_T0_3 | ecosystem: Environmental > Terrestrial > Soil > Palsa > Peat permafrost | place: Sweden: Abisko...
GGTCCAGCTCACGTCCCACGGGCAGCAACTCCTAGAAGCGGCGCTCGCTCGCGGTGTCGGCCGTTCGCCTGAAGAAGTCATTGAACGAGCTCTTGAAGCCACCGGCAGTGTGGCGGCGATGCCTTCCGAGGAAGAACGGGAACGGCGGCGGCAGGCCGTTGCCAACATGCTTGCTTTTCGGGAAGAGTACCATCTCACCCTCGGTCCCGGCGAGCGCATCCAGGACTTGATCCACGAGGGCCATAAGTATTGACAGGTCCCTTCGTCCTCGACGCTTCGATGACTCTGAGTTGGGCCTTCGAGAGCGAATCCACACCGTTTAGTGTAGCGGTACTCAAATCTCTAGAAACGGCTCAAGCTCTCGCGCCAGCCTTGTGGGCGTTTGAAGTAACTAGTGTCTTGAGTACCGCCGAGCGCCGCGGCCGGATGAACGCAGAGGCGCAGGCGGTATTTCTGGAGCGGTTGAGGCTGCTGCCGTTCGCTATCGAGCACCGTCCCGTCTCCTGGCTAGCTCAGCAGATTCTGCCACTAGCGCGGACATACAAGCTCAGCGCCTACGATGCCGCCTACCTGGAATTGGCAATTCGCGAGGGCTTGCCACTTGCTACGCTCGATGACGACCTCCGCCGGGTCGCTTCCGCTGCCGGCGTAGTGCTGGCGACCGCGGACTAAGCTCCCACGGCAAGCCGCCGCCTGAAATACCCAGTGGTGGGCCCTAGATGACTCGAACATCCGACCTCTTCCGTGTCAAGGAAGCGCTCTAACCAACTGAGCTAAGGGCCCTTCTGGTGGGGTTTCAACGAAAGTGTAACACGCAGTCACGCCGGACTGGACGTCTCAACTTCTGCCACCTTCACGTAGATTGGCTGGATGCCGTGCCCCGCGGAATGGCTTAAACTTCCCAATAGGTTCTGTTTTCCAGAGGCTCGCATGCGGATTCACCGCTTCCGCCCATCCATCTTGATAACCTTCTTGACCCTTGGCGCACCTGCCGCGAGGACTTATGCCTTGCTGATGACGCTGCTTCTCATGCTGCCGTCGCCAGCCGCGCCGCAAGCCGCGCCCGATCCGGTCGTGATGCAGGTGGGAACGCATCTGGTTCTCGTGAATGTGGTCGTCAAGGACAAGCACGGAAACCCGGTGGACGATCTTAACCGCGCTGACTTTGTGCTGCGGGACAACGGCCAGGAACAAAAGCTCCTGTTCTTTTCTCTGGAAGAAGCCCGCCAGACGGCAACTGCGTTTTCGAGTTCGCCGGCCCAGTTGACGTTCACCAACCGGCCGGGGCCAAGCATGGGGGCCGTAACCGTATTTCTGTTCGATGAATTGAATACGCAGCTAACTGACCAGGAGCCTGCCAAGAAAGATTTCCTCCGCTACTTGCGCGGATTGCCGGCAGCCAGCCGCGTCGCCGTTTTCGTCCTGGGTGATTCGCTGTCGCTGCTGCATGATTTTTCGCAGGACATGGCTTCGCTTCTCGCGGCTGTCGCGAAGCATTCGAATCGCATCAATCCCGAAGTGCAGGCTTCCACGGCGCCGCCTGCCTCGTCCAACTCGCTCACCGGCGACCAGCAGACTACCGCGCAGTGGGATGACTTCCTGAAGTCTTCTAATCAGCCGTATGTGGATTATGCCGAGACCGTGCGCGCAACCCGCACGGCGGCGGCGCTCGAAACCATCGCGGCGCATTTGCAGGGCATTCCCGGCCGGAAGACGCTGATCTGGATTTCGGGCGGATTCCCGATTCAATTGGGCTTGCACAATACCGTGGATAGCATTCCTCAAAGCAGCGCCACCGGAAGACCCTCCGGCGGCTCGGGCGGGCGTCAGCGCGGCGGAGGGGGGAGCGGAGCGGGCAAGGGCGCCGCGAAATCCGGCGGCGGTAGCCAATCGAATTCATCGGCTGCACCCGCGCTAAATCAGGATATGGCGGGGACAGGCCAGTCATTCGAGAGCGACGTGGCGCGCGCCATTCGCGCCTTGAATGAAGCCGATGTGGCGGTGTATCCCGTGGACGCGAGGGGCATCACGACGGCGGCCGCGTTCCAGGCGGATCGCAGTTCGATCGGGAAGCGGGGTAAGCCACCCAAAGTCCTCTCTGCGCCCGACTTCAACTACGAGACGCTCGAAACCCTGGCCGAGCAGACTGGCGGCCAGGCGTTCCACCACATGAACGACCTGGGCAATGCGATTCAGGACGCCGCCGGCGACGCGCGAGTGAGTTATTCGCTGGCTTTCTCGCCCCCAGCCGACAGTCTGGATGGCTCGTATCATGGGCTGGAAGTGACCGTCAAGCGGCCGGGTGTAAAGTTGCGGTACCGGCCTGGTTATGTTGCGGCGCGCGACGCGGCCGTGGCTCCATCGCTCGCCCAGGCGATCGCAAATCCGGTCGCGATGGCGGGCATTGGTTTCAGCGTGCATCTCGAACCCGTAGACGGAGGTTATAAGGCATCAATGACTATCGACCCGCGCAATCTCACGCTCGAGCCCAAGGATGGAAAGTGGACCGGCTCACTGCAGTTTCTGGTCGTGGTGGGAAAGGCCGAGCAGCTTACGACGATTCCGTTGAATTTCACCGAAGCCATGTTTCACCAGATTCAGGACCGGGGCCTCGTGCTGGGCGCGCGAGTGAAGACGCCGGCGGGAACCACGGGGTTCAGCCTGGGATTCCGGGACATTGCGTCGGGAACCGTGGGAACTCTGCACGTGCCGTTATAGCGCTCTCTCGCCGGGCGCATCATCCATACCCGTGGCATACCCGTGGCATACCCGTGGCCCTTCCGCCCGCCATACCCACGGCCTTTCCACGCCGGACGGGTACACTAGAGAGGATGGCTGAAGCTACTGTCCAGCCGGTTGCGGAAAACCTTCCCATCCGGTCACCACTTCTCGTACTTGGCCTGTCCTGGCTGGTTCCAGGCGGAGGCCATTTCCTGCTTGGCAAGCGGGGCCGCGGCGCGCTCATCTTCGGATGTGTCGCGCTGTCCTTCGTGCTCGGATTACTGATGCGCGGGGCGATGTTCCTGCCGAAGTCCGGCGATCTGCTCACAACCCTGATCCAATACGGCGGCTTTGTCGCCGATCTCTCCTCCGGGCTTTTTTATCTGCTGACTGTCTGGCTCGGCTACGCGCAGGAAGATCTCGCCGGCCACTCGCACGATTACGGCGCGAAGTTTCTGGTTGCTGCCGGCCTGCTCAATATTCTGGCCATGGTCGACGCCTGGGATATCGCCACCCGGAAGAAGGACTAGCCCATGAAACTTTCGCACTTTGAAACCTCCATAATCTTCGCGCTGCTCTCTTCTGTCGTTCTAGGCGTTGTCACGAAGAAGACGGACCCGGAACGCTTTCGCTATGGCCTTCAATGCTTTGGCTATTTCGTGGCCGCCTTGTTCGGCATCGGGTGGCTGATGCATTTCCTGCACGGCTGATCGCCTTCTTGCCCGGCCCCGAGATGGCCCGCCGCTTATAACCTCAACCCCGCTTGCTGTCACCATGAAGACCTTTTATATCGAGACTTTCGGATGCCAGATGAATGCGCACGACTCGGAGAAGGTCGTGGGCACGCTGCTCAAGCAGGGCTATGTTCAGAAGGAGACGCCGGCCGAGGCGGAGCTGGTTCTTTACAACACCTGCAGCATTCGCGATAAAGCCGAGCAGAAAGTGTTCAACCGCCTCCAGCAGTTCAAGCGCGAGGCCGGCAAAGGCAAGACGTTTGGTGTTCTGGGTTGTGTTGCCCAGCAGGAAGGCGAAAAAATCTTCGAGCGCGCTCCGCACGTGTCGCTCGTCGCCGGGTCAGCCAGTTACGCGAAGCTGCCCGAGATGCTGGTGCAGCTTGAAGCCGGCGCCAAGCGCGTCACTGGCCTTTCCTTTGACCGCGACGAAGCGTTCGAAACACCCTACACGCGCCGCGATAATCCGCATCGGGCTTACATCACCATCATCGAAGGCTGCGACAAATCCTGCGCCTACTGTGTCGTGCCCTTTACGCGCGGCCCGGAGCGCAGCCGCACAAGCGCAAGCATCCTTCAGGAGATCGAGCAGCTCGCGCGCTCCGGATACACGGAGGTCCAACTGCTGGGGCAGAACGTAAACAGCTATCGCGACCCTTCTTCCGCCGGCTCGAGCTTCGCGGCGCTGCTCGAACACGCCGGCCAGATACCCGGCATCCGGCGCGTGCGCTTCACCACTTCTCATCCTCGCGATTTCGGAATCGACATTGTGGATGCCATTGACCGCACGGAAACGCTCTGCAATCACGTTCATCTTCCGGTCCAATCGGGATCGAACGAAGTGTTGAAGCGCATGGATCGCCTGTACACCCGCGACGAGTACATGCGCCGCATTGAATGGCTGAAACGCACGCGCCGCGACATCGCCATCACCACCGATATCATCGTCGGATTTCCCGGCGAGACCGATCGGGATTTCGACGAGACCCTGAAGCTGGCCCGCGAGATCGAATACGATTCGATGTTCATTTTCAAATACTCGGTGCGCCCGAATACCGCCGCACTGCAGTATGCCGATCATGTTCCCGAGGAAGAGAAGACACGGCGTCTGATGGTTTTGCAGGAGCAGCAGCGAGCCATTCAATTGCGGCGGAATGCGCAGTATATCGGGCGCAAGAATCAGGTCCACGTGGAGGGATACAATCAAGCCACCGGGCAATGGATCGGCCGGACGAGTCAGAACAAGACGCTGAATTTCACGGATGCGGCGATGCCTAGCCCCGCGGGAGGGCAGACGCTGGTGGGCGAGTATCAGACGCTGGTGGGCGAGTATATGGATGTGCGCGTCACGCGCGCGGGTCCGAACAGTCTTGCCGGGGAGCGGGCGGCCTAAGGTTGTGTGGCACAGCCTTTAGGCTGTGAAGAAGGCGCGTTCAGCCGCGAGAGCAGGAGGATTGCATGGAAATAGAAATGAAGATTCGGGGCCTGATGATGGACCCGATGACCAACATGCCGATTGTCGTGCTCAAGGACTTGAACGGCGAGGCGGTGCTGCCGATCTGGGTCGGCATCTACGAGGCCAACGCAATCGCCCTCGAGATCGAGAAAGTCTCCACGCCGCGCCCCATGACCCACGACCTGATCAAAGTCCTGCTGATCGGGCTGAATGCCGTCATCCGCAAGGTGGTCGTGAGCGAGCTGCGTGACGACACGTTCTATGCCGTAATCTGGCTCGAACGCGACGGCAAGCCGATCAGCGTCGATTCCCGCCCGAGTGACGCGCTGGCGCTGGCGCTGCGGCATGATTGCCCCATCTACGTCGAGGAGCGAGTCCTGCAGAGCTCGAAGAACTCCGCCAATGTCGCGGAGAAAACCAGCGGCGACGAGCTGCGTAAGTGGCTCGAGAACCTAAACGACGAAGATCTCGGCCGCTACAAGATGTAGCCCTGTGGCACAGCGTTCAGGGTGTGGTTGTTCATGTGGAACAGCAGGCGTGAGATACCCAGCCCCGGATCGGGGCAAATCAGCCGGCCTTGCGCCTCCGTTCGAGAGCCTGATGCAGGACGGTCTTGATATACGTTTGGTAGGGCAGCCCCATCTTTGCTGCGAGGACTTGGGCCGTTTCCACATCCTTCATCGCGAGCCGGATAGTCACGGATCGTGTGGCCCCGCGGCCGGGAAGCCCGCGCAGGATGCGACCCTCCTTGGCAGCCTTCTCGAATTGATCCGCGATGAAGTCGGGGTTCCGATCCCACCATTCCGCTTCTTCGGCTTCCGACTTGAACTTCGATGCCTTGGTTACCTTACCCGACTTCGTCTTGACGCTCATGATTTTCACCTCTCTTGGAAGTAGATCGTTTCCAGGCGCCTGCTCATCGGGTAGGCCGTAACCACCCGGATCTTCCCGCCCCGCTCGGCGTAGACCACGGCAAGTAATCGACCCGCGTTTGTCTGCCCCAGAACCAGGACACGTTCCTCGGCATCGCGCTCCTGATACTGCACGACGACCGGGTCATTCTGAAGCACCTGCTCGGCCTCCGCTGTCTGGACGTCGTGAAGCGCGATATGCCTGGTGTTATCCGCGTCCCAGTCGAACTCCATCTAGTACTTACAGTGTACGTACACAACCGTCTGTGTGTCAATGCCTTGACAACCAAAGATTTCGTTTCGGAAAAAGGGAACAGCTCCGTTCGGGCCAACCCAATTTAGAAAAGCAGAAGGTCTTGGGATGCGGTCGGGCCGATCTGACCCCGTGCGGTTTATCCGGTTACGGTCAGCTTCACCGGGTCCCAGTGGCAGATCTTCTTCTTGAAGTAGCTCTCGTTGGTCAAGAGCGCCGGAGCGGCCGCGCGCAATCCGAAGGTCGCGTCTTCTATCATCGGCTGGCCTTCGCGAATCGACTTGTAGAAATTGCGGTGATGGTCCAGGTGCGGGTTGTTTGCCGTCGAGAAAACTTGCTTGTCTTCCGGCTTGATGGTGTCAATGCCGGCCGGAGGGTGGCTCGCGTGCCAGGCTGCCTCAATTTCCTTTTGCGTCTTTTCCGCAAACGAATCGATGGAGTAATCCATCTCATCGGGGCGAGGCGTCTTCGCGACCGTAAGGTCAGTGAAGCTGGCGGTCATCGCGCCATCGCTGCCTACGAAGCGCACGCCGAAGGATTCCTCCGCCAGGCTGCTCTTGAAGTTGACGCGCAGGATCAGGTTGAACGCCGGATGCGCATCGGTCTCCGGGTAATCCATCGTCGCCAGCATCACGTCGGGGACGTCGCGGTCATGCGTCCAATAGCGCAACCCGCCGGTTGCGTATACTCGATTCGGTCCGATTGATCCCGTCACCGTGTGCAGGCCGGTCAACAGATGGACGAAGAGGTCGCCCGCCACGCCCGTGCCGTAGTCGATGAAGTTACGCCAGCGGAAAAAACGAATCGCGTCAAATGGCCGCTTGGGGGCGCTGCCCAGAAACCGGTCCCAGTCACAAGTCGTGGGACTGGCATCCGGCGGGACGGTGTATTCCCAAGCGCCCATCGCGGTGTTGCGGTCGAGCCACGCCTCCACCATGTTCAGCTTGCCGATCGCATTCTGCTGGTATAGCTCCCGCGCCTTCAGATACATCAAGGAGCTGCGATACTGGCTCCCGACCTGAAATACCTTGCCGCTATTGTTCTGCGCCTGGATGATTCCGGCGCCTTCTTCAATGGCGTGCACCATCGGCTTTTCGCAATACACGTTCTTGCCCGCGTTCAACGCGTCGATGGAAATGCGGGCATGCCAATGATCGGGCGTGGCGATGATGACGGCGTCAATGTCCTTGCGGTTCAGAATCTCTTTGTAGTCGCGGGTTGTCGAGAGGTCCTTCCCGTAGACTTCCTGCATGTGTTCGAGACGGCCGGTGTAAAGGTCGCACGCCGCCACGCACTTCACGCCCGGCAAGGACGTGGCAAGGTGGGTGTCGCCCTGGCCCATTCCGCCGGCGCCGATAATCGCGATCTGAATATTGTCGTTGGGTCCAAACATTGTCTTATGGCCTCCGGGGTCTTATAGCCTTCGCGCGCTCAGGCTTTCACCTTCATCGCCGCCGGATCCCAGTCGACGGCGCGCCCTTCGAAGTAGCTCATGTTGGAAAGCAGCGCCGGACCCGCGGCGCGCAATCCGAAGACCGCGTCCTCGACCACCGGCGTGCGGGACCGAATCGCCTTCGCGAAATTGGTGTGGTGATCCAGGTGATCGCTATAGCCGTGAGGCGCCTTGAAAACCGTTTCCGTATTGGCGCCGAGCGTTTCCGCTGTTGCCGGCTTCACCGGGTAACGTTTGTCGTAGTCGGCGCGGCACTGCGCTTGGATCGCCTTCGAGAAAGTGTCGATACTGAGCCCTGGCCCCATCGCCGCCGGGTGCTTGGAAAGCTTCACGCCGCCATTCACGGTCATGATGCCTTCGGTGCCCACAAAGCGGAAGCCGGAGGTTTCCTCCGCGCCGCTAACGAAGTTCACCCGCAGCGTAAGCGTGAAAGCCGGATGCGCCGCCGTCTTCGGATAATCGAACAGGCCCAGCAGCACGTCCGGCACATCGCGCCCGTCGTTCCAAAAACGCAGGCCGCCCGTGGCGAACGCGCGAGTCGGGCCGGTGGCGCCCACAATGAAGTGCAGGCCTGAGAACAAATGGACGAAGAGATCGCCCGCAACGCCGGTGCCGTAATCGCGGTAGCAGCGCCAGCGGAAAAAGCGCAGCGGATCCCACTCGGTTCGAGGCGCGCGCCCCTGGAACCGCTCCCAGTCGCACGTCTTCAAACCGGCATCCGGCGGCACCGTGTATTCCCACGCCCCAACCGCTGAGTTGCGGTCCCACCACGCTTCCACCACCATCAGGTCGCCGATCTTGCCGGCGCGGAAAAGCTCCTGAGCCTTCTTATAAACAACCGAGCTGACGCGCTGGCTGCCTACCTGGAAGATGCGCTTGGTTCTCTGCTGGGCTTCCACCACGGCGGCTCCATCCTCGACGTGCTGCACCATCGGCTTCTCGCAATACACGTCTTTGCCGGCGTTCATGGCGTCCACTGAGATCTTCGAATGCCAGTGGTCGGGCGTGCCGATGATCACGGCATCGATGTCTTTGCGCGCCAGAATCTCTTCATAGTGATGCGTGGTGAAGATCCCGCTGCCGTAGACTTCCTGCATGTGCGCCAGCCGGCCGTCGTAGCAATCGCTGGCGGCGATCAGCTTGGTGAGACCCGTGGCTGTAGACGAATGCGCGTCTCCCTGGCCCATGCCTCCACATCCGATCAGCGCGATCTGGATCTTGTCATTCGCGGCAACTTTTTTTACCGGGGAAGGCGCCGCTTGCCCGGCAAGCAATGGCATCCCCACGCCCGCGGCCGCCGCGGCGCCAAGGAAGTTACGTCTGGTAGTCATCAGGTTACTTTTTATCAGATGTGGAAGCAGAAGGCGAGCTTGAAGTTGAGGGAGTGGCGGAAGAATCAGTCGATTTGCTTGAATCGGCGGACTTCTTGGCGTCGGACTTGGCGTCAGACGGCGCGCCATCGGAGGCCGGCGATTTGTTCGCCGAACCGCCGCCCTTGGCGTAATCATTCACATACCAGCCACTACCTTTGAACTGGAGCGCCGATACGGAGATCAACCGCCGCACCGGACCCCCGCCGCACTTCGCGTGAACCGTCAGCGGTTTGTCGCTGAACTTCTCGATCACTTCAAAATGCTCGTGGCAGTTGTCGCACTCATACTCGTAAAGAGGCATGTTCGTTTGGGCTTGCCTGGGCCTTACTGGCGTCTGTATTACTGGTTTTGCTCGTCGTCGCGTTCCGCCGCCGGCGAGTCCTTTCTCTTGTCGAACGGATCGCGCACCAGCACTCCACTATCCGGGCGGCGCAGCTCGGCCAGTGACGTCTTGCCGGTCACCAGATCCACAGCCTGCTTCAGCAGATTGTCTTCCACGGTCTTGGGTTCCGTACCCGGTATGGGATTGCCGTCCTGATCCAACTCGGGTGAATTGTCGTTTTCGGTGAGCTGGACGGTCGGCAGCACGCCGCCAGTCTGGATTGCCTTGCCGAGCGGCGAATAGTACTTAGCCACGGAAAGAATCACGGCTGCCCCATCATCCATCAGCACGGTCTTTCTGACTCCGGCATCCCCGTAAGTTCGCTCGCCCACAACCTGCGACCGGCCCAATTCCATCAGCCCCGCGGCGGCAACTTCGGAGCCGCCCGCCGTCGCGCGATCCGTGATCACCACCAGCGGGCCCTTCCAGACATCGTCTTCGGGCTTGGCCATAAAGTCCACTTTCTGGTATTTCTGGCCCTTGGCGGAGGTGATCTCGCCCTTGTCGAGGAAGAGATTCGCCAAGCCTGCGCCTTCCGCCGGCGCCCCGGTCGAGCAGTGCCGCAAGTCGAGCACAATGTACTTGGCGCCCGCCTGCATCAGCTCCTGCAATTTTGCCTTGGCCTGGGCCAAGTCATGACCTTCGAGGCTCGGCACGTCCAGGTATCCGACTTCGTCGGCGAGCATCTTCGTCTTCACTTCCGGAACGCCAATCGTGGCGCGCGTCAGGGTGATCTTTTGCGGCTCGGGGTTGCGCAGGCGCAACACCGTCACTTCCACCGTGGTGCCCGGATCGCCGCCGAGCAACTGCTCGGCAAACGCCAGCGGCATGTCGCGCGTAGCGACACCGTTGATGCTTTCCACCAGGTCGCCGGTGAGCAGATTCGCCTTGCCTGCCGGCGAATTCGGCAGCGTGTCGACCACGGTGACATAGCCATATTTCTTTGCCAGGATCAGGCCCACGCCGGCCTTAGCGCTGTCCCGATTCTTCACATACTGCTTGTACTGGTCGGCATTCAAGTAGCTGGCAAACGGGTCGATCGCCTCCAGCATGCCGTCGAGCGCCCCCAGGGTGACGCTCTTCATATCGGGCTCTTCCACGTACTGCTTCTCGATGTAGCCCACCACTTCGCTGAAGACGCCGATGTGCTTAAAGGTGTCGTCTTGCGACGTGCCTTGTCCCAACAGGCTTCCGGCGAGAAGGAAAACCGTGAGCAAGGTCGACGAACTCACGACGAAATATTTGATGCGGCTAGTCATAGAGGTTAGACACTCCTGGGCCTGAAGACATTATAGCGCCCTGGTAGGTTGGACGCGCCAAGGGTCGGTTTGGTTATAAACGAAGCGTTTTTTCGACGCGGAGACGCTAGCCAGTGGACGATTTTTTATCGCGAATTAGTAGGAGCGCCCGGATTCCGGTAGGCGAGAACGTTCAAGATGTCGGATCTGCAAGCGTCAAAGATCTCTCGTAAGCGCAAACGGCCTTTTGCGACCGTTTGGCGACCGGCGGCGGGATTTCATTTCGTTGGAGTTCCATACCATGCCCGGCGCCGGGAACGGCGTTTTGCGGGATCGATCGTCCAAACCAGGCTTTTGCATGGACCACGGGGCCGAGCTTTCTCCGAGCAGGGCGTTAGTCCCTGAGGGACTGCAAGCCACTCGTCAAATGCCGCCTTCGGTCGCCACGCTGCGTGACATGAGCGCTAGCGAATACGCCTGGTCAAAGTGCGGCGCTCAGCCGCCATAGTTGCGATAGACTACCTTACTATGTACGTGAAGTCCAAGTTGAACCTCTGCCTGT
>Ga0302326_10029168_pt1 | contig 11079 bp, 7 predicted proteins | sample Palsa_T0_3_FD_202264 | JGI IMG/M metagenome (GOLD analysis project Ga0302326, IMG submission 202264) | Peat permafrost microbial communities from Stordalen Mire near Abisko, Sweden - Palsa_T0_3 | ecosystem: Environmental > Terrestrial > Soil > Palsa > Peat permafrost | place: Sweden: Abisko...
ACCGCTCGTAGACCTCTTCGGACTGGATCTCGATGGCCTTGTCCTTGTTAGCCTCTAGCGCGTCGCCCCAGATTCGCAGTGTCTTGATGTAGCTATCCCGCAATGAAAGCGGCTCGGGCACAACAAAACCCGCCTTCTCGCCATGCTCGACCATCATGCCGGTGGACGGCAGGCGACCCCCCGGGAAGATTTCGGTGAGGATGAACTTGATGAACCGTGCCGTCTCGAAGGTCAGCTTCTTGCCGCGGGCGTGCACGTCATGCGGGTGGTAGGCGACGCTGCTCTGCACGGTCATCCGCCCGTCGTCGGGCATCATTTCGAACGTGTTTTTGAAGTAGCGGTCGTAGTTCTCGAAGCCGAAGTGCTCGAACGCCTCGATGGACACGATCCGGTCGACGGGCTCGCTGTAGTCCTCCCAGCCGCGCAGCAGCACCCGACGCGTCCGATTGCTGTCGATGCCGTCCAGCACCTGCTGGGTGCGCGCGTACTGGTTCTTGGACAACGTGAGGCCGATGACGTTGACGTCGTACTTCTCGACGGCGCGGCGCATGGTGGTTCCCCACCCGCAGCCGATGTCGAGCAGCGTCATCCCGGGCCGCAGGTCCAACTGGTCGAGGTTCAAGTCGACCTTGGCGATCTGGGCTTCCTCCAGTGTCATGTCGTCACGCACGAAGTAGGCGCTGCTGTAGGTGCGCGTCGGGTCCTGGAACAGACCGAAGAAGTCGTCCGAGAGGTCGTAGTGCGCCTCGATGTCTTCAGGACGCGTCCGTGTCTGGGTGACACCAACTTGCTTTTCACGCATTAGCGTTGATAACCCTTCCTGCTGACTGGGGTGTTGCCGCACCCGGGTTGCGAGCACACTACCGGCACCAACAGGCGCCGGAGTGACAGCTCGGTGTTCATTGTGCGGGTAACGACTATTTCTCCAGAGTGAATTGGTTGACATCGATATACCCAACCCGGAATGCGTTTGCACATCCGGTCAAGTAGTGGATGTAGCGGTCGTAGACCTCTTCGGACTGGATCTCGATCGCTTCACTCTTGTGTTCCTGCAGCGCTGCGGACCAGTGGTCCAGGGTCTTAGCGTAGTGCGGCTGCAGCGACTGCCTACGGGTTAACGTGAATCCGCCCTTCGACGAGCGGTCTTCGACCATCTCGATCGACGGCAACCGGCCGCCGGGGAAGATCTCCTTCAGCATGAACTTCAAGAAACGGGCCAGCTCAAAGGTCAACGGCATGCCGCGCTCGACCATCTGCGGGCCGGTCAGTCCGGTGATCGTGTGCAGCAGCATCACCCCGTCGTCGGGCAGGGCGTTATGGGCCATCTTGAAGAAGTCGTCGTAGCGGTCGTGGCCGAAGTGTTCGAACGCGCCGATCGACACGATCCGGTCCACCGGGTCGTCGAACTCCTCCCAGCCGGCCAGCCGGACCTCCCTGGTTCGGGGGCTGTCCAGCGCGTCGAGCGTCTTCTGCACGTACGCGGCCTGGTTTTTGGACAGCGTCAGGCCGATCACGTTGACGTCGTACTTCTCGATCGCGCGGCGCATCGTGCTGCCCCACCCGCAGCCCACGTCGACCAGCGTCATCCCGGGCTGCAGGCCCAGCTTGCCCAGCGCCAGGTCGACCTTGGCCTGCTGAGCTTCCTCCAGCGTCATGCCGTCACGCTCGAAATAGGCACAGCTGTAGGTCTGGCTCGGGTCGAGGAAGAGCCGGAAGAAGTCGTCTGACAGGTCGTAATGCGCCTGCACGTCCTCGAAATGTGGCCGAAGTTTCTGGGCCATTGCGCAACGCGCCTTTCTGGATTTTCTCTTGGCCACCGGTGCTAGTTGTGACTACGCGCACCCGGATATCCGCTTGTCATGCTAGTCGATGGGCCTGGTCGGGCCGAATCGGAAAATTAGTCGCGCGTCGATCAGCCCTGGGCGAACGTGGATGTGAGCTCGCCGATGACGCGGTCCCACAGCTGCTCGGGCAGGTCGTGGCCCATGCCGTCGAACAGGACGAGGCGGGCGCCCCGGATCGCTCGGGCGACCACCCGGCCGCCGAACGGGCGCTGCAATTTATCGGCCTGGCCGTGCAGGACCACGGTGGGTGCGGTGATCTGCCGGTCGTAGTGGGCCAGGCTGCCGCTGGCGATGATCGCGCTGAAATGCCGCGCGACACCCCACGGGTAGTGGCAGCGCTGGTAGGCCTCGATCGCGTCGTCACGCAGCCGCTGCTCGGGTGTCGGGTAGCGGGGGCTGCCGATGATCCGCCAGACCCGCACCGCGTTGTCGGCAATCACCTCGATCGGCGAAGCGGGCGACGGACCCCGCAGTATCCCGAACAAGGCACGCGGGGCGGGCGGCGGCAACAGCGGCTGGTTGTTGCTGGAGAAGATGACCGCCAGCGAGCGTGTCCGCGCCGCGAACCGCGCCGCGACGATCTGGGCGATCATGCCGCCCATCGAGGCGCCGACGATATGAGCGCGGTCGATCTCGAGGTGATCGAGCACCGCGGCGGCGTCGTCGGCCATGTCCTCGAGCCGGTAATCCGCGTCGCCGGGGATCCCCAGCCAGAACTTGAGCATCCGCGGAATCAGCGCCCCGCCGGTTTTGCGCCGTTCGGTTTTGCTGGACAGGCCAACGTCGCGGTTGTCATAGCGGATCACCCGCAGGCCCTCGGCGACCAGCTTTTCGCAGAACCCGTCGCGCCACAGCAGCAGCTGCGAGCCGAGGCCCATGATCAGCAGGACCGCTGGGTCGCCTCTGTCGCCGATGTCCTCGTAGTAGATATCCAAATCGCCCGATCGTGCTGTGCCGGTGCGAATTTGCATAGCGGTGCGACCTCTTACGCTTCGGTATCGGATTGGTGTTCCCGGGCGACCTCGACCATGAAGTTGGCGAAGTATCCGGTGAGCTGCGGGTCGGACATCATCTGCCAGCGCGGTGCCAGCAGCTTCATGTACCGCTCCACGTACAAGAACTGCTTGCCGATCAGCACCAGCTCGCGGGGGAGCTTGACGTCGTAGGCGTCGGCGAGCGCCGAGAGCTGCTTGCCGATGTCGGCATAGGACAAGTCACCGAGAGTTGTCAGCGTCAATGGGGTGGCGAACTTCTCCAGGTCCTTGGCGGCCTCAGCCTCCGGCCGCATCGTGCCGACGGCGCCCATCAGCACGACGATCTTGCCCGCCGCCGCGTGGTCCTTCTTCACCAGCAGCGCGTGCACCAGCTCGCGCAGCAGCCAGCGGGTGCGGGGATCGATGCGGCCCATGATGCCGAAGTCGAAGAACACGATCCGGCCCTCGTCGTCGACGTAGAGGTTGCCGGCGTGCAGGTCGCCGTGGAACAGGCCGTGCCGCAGGCCGCCTTCGAACAGCGAGAACACCAGCGCTTTGACCAGCTCGGTGCCGTCGAAACCGGCCTTGCTGATTTCGGCGACGTTGTCGATGCGGATGCCCTGCACGCGTTCCATCGTCAGCACCCGCTCGGTGGTGAGGCTCCAATGCACCTCAGGAACCCGGATGTTCTTGCCGAGCGGTGACGTATGCAGGTGCGAGACCCAGGCGTCCATCGACTGGGCCTCGAGCCGGAAGTCCAGCTCCTCGGCCAGGTTGTCGGCGAAGTCGGCGACGACGTCCTGCGCGGACAGCCGTCGGCCTACCTTGGCCACTTCCACGGCCTGCGCGAAACGCTTGAGGATCTGCAGGTCGGCGGCCACCCGGCGCCGAATGCCCGGCCGCTGGATCTTGACGACGACGTCCTCGCCGGTCTTCAAGGTGGCGTAGTGCACCTGGGCGATGGACGCCGACGCGAACGGCTCCTCTTCGAACGTCGCGAACAGCTCGGACGGTGGGGCGCCGAGCTCGTCGGCGAACAGCTTGTGCACCTTGTTTTTGTCGGCGGGCGGGACGCGGTCCAGCAGGCTGCGGAATTCGCGGGACAGCTGTTCGCCGAACGCGCCGGGGCTCGAGGCGATGATCTGGCCGAACTTGACGTAGGTCGGGCCCAGGTCGGAGAAGGTCTGCGGGATCTGCTTGAGCACCTTGTCCTGCAACCGCCCCTTGCCGGGCAGCTTGGTGAGGACGCGGGCTGCGGTGCGGGTGAGCTGCCAACCGGTCACGCCAATGCGGGCGGCCTCGACCGGCAGCGGCACCCGGCCAAGCCTGGCTACCTCGCGGTGGTTGTTGGAACTCATTCATGCAGTCTGCCAAACCGGCGGTGTCAAGTACCAATTCCTGTGCGCCGGCTCACCGGAGGCCGGCTCTGGCAAAGTTTTCAGCCATCGCCTCCAGGATCGGCTGCCACACCGGTTCGGGGAGGTCGTGACCCATGCCGTCGATGACGACGAAGCGGGCGCCCGGGATGGCCGCGGCGACTGACCGGCCGTGGCGGGGCCGCAGCATGGGGTCGTGCGAGCCGTGTAGCACCACCGTCGGCGCGGTGATGGCCTTGCTGTACGTCAACAGGCTGCCGGTGCCCAGCACCGCGTCGAACTGGCGCAGCGTGCCGGGTGGGTAGTTGCACCGCTCGGCGAGCTGCTGAACGCGCCTGCGCAGCTCGGCTTCGGGCGGCAGGAAGTTGGGGCCGTTGAAGATCGCCACGTTGCGGACCTCGAAGGCGAGTTTCTCCTCGTCGGACGCGTCGTGGCCGGGGGAGTCGAACGCCAGCCTGATCACCCGCCACGCCGGCAGCCGGGAGAACGGTCTGCCGGTGCCAGACATCACCACCGCCAGCGATGCGACGCGGTCCGGCTCGGTGGCGGCCAGGATCTGCGCGATCATGCCGCCCATCGAGGCGCCGACGACATGAGCCCGCTCGACGCCGAGGTGATCGAGCAGCGCGACGACGTCGCGCGTCATGTCGACCAGCGTGTAGGGCACCGGGCTGCTCCGGCCGAACGAGTAGCGCATGAACCGCCGATACACCGAGCCCTTGGCGCGCTGCCCATGCATCTTGGCTGACAGCCCGGTGTCGCGATGGTCGAACCGGATCACCCGGTAACCGGCGTCGACGAGACGCTCGCAGAACGCGTCGGGCCACATCGGCAGCTGGGCGCCCAGGCCCATGATCAGCAGCACCGGCGGGTCGGCCGGGTCGCCGATGTCCTCGTAGTAGAGCTCGACGGCGCCATCGGCGGTATCGCGGCGCGCCAGGCCGCTACGAGTCAGCACGAGGCCGCTCCACTTTCCAGGGTTCGACCCAGCCTGAGACAGACCAGCCCTCCAGCCCGGCGAGCAGTTCGTACATGGTGGCGCCGTCGATGCTCTCCCGGATGATGTCGGCGTGGCCGGAGTGCCGGGTCAGCTCGTTGATCACATGCAGGATCACCCACCGCACCGTCCAGGCCTCGAGGTTCTTCGGAAACCACGGGATGTCCCGTGGAACGGGCACTTTCGCGTCCAGGTCGGCGGTTTCGACCAGGCGCAGCGATGTGGCGTTCTCGACCCGCAGCGCGCTCAGCAGCCCGTCCAGCGTCTCGTCGGGCCGCATCACGTGCTGATCGGCGAAGTCCTTGGCGATCTCGTCGAACGTCCGGGGATCGCGCGGCGGGGTGGCGGGTGCGGCGGCGGCCCGCGCCATCCAGGTGCGTTGCATACCGGCGACGTGTTTGACCAGTCCGCCGATCGACAATTCGCTGACCGTCGGCCGGGATCGGGCCTGCTCGTCGGTTAAGCCGTAGGCCACCGCGAAGAACGCGTTTTGGTGAAAGGCCAGATACTCACGTAAGGCGCTGCGTTCATCGGCAACGGGCGAGGCGAGGGCAGGCATCTACGATCCTTCCGGTTAGCTGTTCCAAGCCTGTCACCCATCCGTAGGGTGCGGGAATGCAGGTGCACTCGGCGGAGTCGACGGAACTCTTCACCGGACCACCGGACGCGCCGTTGCAGCTTGTCCGAGTGACGGTCAGCGGGTCCGCCGATCCGACGCTGGTTCGGGTCGACGGCGACGGCGTGGCCGGGGAAGTGCGGGCGCAATCCGTAGCTGCCGACGGGCAGTGCACTGTCGAGGTGCCGGTAGTCGTCGAGCATCCGGTCACCGGTCAACAACGGGCCGCCCGGGTCGACGTCGAGGGCGGCAGCACGCCGTTCGTGTTCACCGTCGCCGAGCCCGGCTGGACGATGTTCATGATCAGCCACTTCCACTACGACCCGGTGTGGTGGAACACCCAGGGCGCCTACACCAGCATCTGGACCGAGGACCCGCCCGGAAAGGGTCGCCAGACAAACGCTTTCGAGCTGGTTCACGCGCACCTGGAAATGGCGCGCCGCGAACCCGAATACAAGTTCGTACTGGCCGAAGTGGACTACCTCAAGCCGTATTGGGACATCCATCCCGAGGACCGTGCCGATCTGCGTCGACTGATGGCCGAGGGCCGGGTGGAAATCATGGGCGGCACCTATAACGAACCCAACACGAACCTCACCAGCCCGGAGACCACGATCCGGAACTTTGTGCACGGCATCGGGTTTCAGCGGGACGTGCTTGGCGGTGACCCGGCCACCGCATGGCAGCTCGACGTCTTCGGCCACGACCCGCAGTTTCCGGGGATGGCCGCCGACGCCGGGTTGACCTCGAGTTCGTGGGCCCGCGGACCGCACCACCAGTGGGGCCCGATGCAGAGTGCGGGCGGCGTCTCGGGGATGCAGTTCAGCAGCGAATTCGAGTGGATCTCCCCGTCGGGGCGCGGATTGCTCACCCACTACATGCCTGCGCACTATTCGGCCGGTTGGTGGATGGACGAGTCGACCACGGTGACCGAAGCCGAGCAGGCCGCCTACGAGTTGTTCGGCGAGCTGAAGAAGGTTGCGCGGACCCGCAACGTGTTGTTGCCGGTCGGCACCGATTACACCCCACCGAACAAGTGGGTCACCGAGATTCACCGGGACTGGGCTTCCCGCTACACCTGGCCACGGTTCGTCTGCGCGCTGCCGCGGGAGTTCTTCGGCGCGGTGCGGGCCGAGTTGGATGCCCACGCGGAGGTGCCGTCGCCGCAGACCCGGGACATGAACCCGATCTACACCGGCAAGGACGTGTCGTTCATCGACACCAAACAGGCCAACCGGGCCGCCGAGGACGCCGTGCTGGACGCGGAAAAATTCGCCGTCTTCGCCGGACTGCTTGCGGGCGCCGAGTATCCGCAGGCCGCGCTGGCCAAGGCGTGGGTGCAGTTGGCGTACGGCGCTCATCACGACGCCATCACCGGCTCGGAATCCGACCAGGTCTACCTCGACCTGCTGACCGGGTGGCGTGATGCGTGGGAGCTTGGTCGCGCGGGGCGCGACAATTCGCTGGCTCTGCTGTCCCGCGCGGTCGACGGCGAGGTCGTCGTGTGGAATACGTTGACGCACAATCGGACCGATGTCGTCACTGTTCGGTTGGATGACCCGGTCGGCGCCGAGGTTCGGGTGTTGGACCACGAGGGCGTGGAGCTGCCCGCGCTGGTCGAGCATGGGGGACGGTCGGTCAGCTGGCTGGCCCGCGACCTGCCGTCACTGGGGTGGCAGTCTTACCGACTGGTTGCCGACGGCTCGGCCAATGGTTGGAAGTCGTTGGCGGGCAACGAAATCGCTAACGAGAATGTCCGTTTGATCGTCGACCCCGCCCGTGGCGGTGCGGTGACGTCGCTGGTGTGTGATGGCAGGCAGTTGATCGCCGACGGCCGGGTCGGCAACGAACTGGCCGTATACGAGGAATACTCGGCGCATCCGGTCGGCGGCGAAGGCCCGTGGCACCTGCTGTCCAAGGGGCCGATGGTCGGCTCGTCGGAAACCTCGGCCGAGGTGCACGCGTATCGCAGCGCGTTGGGTCAGCGGTTGGTCGTCAGGGGCCGCATCGGCGAGCTGCTGCGCTACACCCAGACGCTGACGCTGTGGCACGGCGTCGACCGGGTGGACTGCGCCACCACCATCGACGACTTCGTCGGCGAAGACCGACTACTGCGACTGCGCTGGCCGTGTCCGGTGCCGGGCGCCATGCCGGTCAGCGAGGTCGGTGACGCGGTCGTCGGGCGTGGGTTTGCGTTGCTGCACGACGATTCTGGAGCGGTGGACGCCGCAGACCTGCCGTGGACCTTGGACAACCCTGCTTACGGCTGGTTCGGCTTGTCGTCGGCGGCCAGGGTGCGCGTCGGAGACGCCGTGCGCGCAGTGTCGGTGGCCGAGGTGATCGCCCCGACCGAGGCGACGGGCGGCCCGCTGGCGCGCGACCTGGTGGTCGCGCTGGTGCGGGCCGGGGTCACGGCGACCTGCAGCAGTGCCGACAGACCCCGTTACGGACATCTTGACGTCGACTCCAACCTGCCCGACACGCGCATCGCTCTGGGTGGGCCGGACCAGAACCCGTTCACCAAGTCGGTGTTGGCCGCCGCCGATCCGGCCTACGCGAAAGAGGTCGAGCGGCAGCTTGCCGACACCGGTCGGGCCAGGGTGTGGGTGCCCGCCGCCGCGCCGTTGGCGGCCGGCTGGGTTCCCGGCGCAGACCTGCGGGATTCGCGAGCGCTGCCGGTGCTGGTGATCGCGGGCCGCGACGACCGTGACCTCACCGCGGCGATCACCGCGGCGGCCGACGACCTCGCCGACGCCGAGATCGTCGTCACCCAGCGGGCCCCGGCGGGCCTGCAACGCTTCGAGTCCTTCACCGTCGCGCTGCTCAACCGCGGGGTGCCCAGCTTCGCCGTTGAGACCGACGGCACCCTGCACGCGGCGCTGATGCGGTCCTGCACCGGCTGGCCGTCCGGCGTCTGGATCGACGAGCCGCGGCGCACTGCGCCCGACGGCTCCAACTTCCAATTGCAGCACTGGACACACACTTTCGACTACGCATTAGTCTGCGGCACCGGCGACTGGCGGGCCGCCGAGGTGCCGACCCGCAGCGCCGAGTTCTCCCATCCGCTGCTGGCGGTGACGGTGCCCGAGCGGGCCGGCGGGCTGCCGCCCACCGGCTCACTGCTGCGCGTCGAGCCGGTCGGAGCGGTGCAACTGGGCGCACTCAAAGCCGCGGGCAATCCGCTGGCGCACGGCAGCGCCCGATCGGTCGACCCTGGTCAGGTCGCCATCCGATTGGTCGAGACCCGTGGCGGTGACGCCCATGCCGTCGTGCGCTCGCCGCTGGGCACGGTGTCGGAGCTGCGCCATGCCGACCTGTTGGAGCGGCCGAGCCGTCGCAAACTCGGTGGGTTGCATGGCTACCAGATCGCCACCGCGGTGGCGCGGCTCGACCTGCCCCGGCTGTTGCACGCCGACGACACGACGTTGGCTCCAGAGGCCGAGAACTGCCAGCCGCTGTTCGCGCGGTACTGGCTGCACAACCGCGGACCGGCGCCGTTGGGCGGGCTGCCCGCCGTCGCCCACCTGCACCCGCATCGACTGGCGGCCGCAGCGGGTACCGATGTGGCGCTGCGTCTGACGGTGGCCAGCGACAGCACCGATGCGCCGCTGACCGGGACCATCACGCTGGTATGCCCGCCCGGCTGGTCGACCGTTCCCGCCGCGCTGCCGTTCACGCTGCAGCCCGGCGAACACCTCGCGGCCGACGTCGCGTTGACGGTGCCGGCACGCGCCAAGCCCGGCCTGTATCCGGTGCGGGCGCAGCTTCAGCTCACCGGCGCCCACCTCCCGACCGCCTGGCGGCAGGTAGTCGAAGACGTGTGCGTCGTCGCGATCGATGGCATCGACAATGACAGCGGCCTGGTTTACCTGACCGACGAGCCGGCCGACGTCCGGGTGGCCGCCGGCGGCTCTGCTCGGCTGGCCGTCACCGTCGGCACCGACGCGCATGCCGACCTGAGCCTGGAGGCCCACCTGATCAGTCCGTGGGGCACCTGGGAGTGGATCGGGCCGCCGTCGCTGGGCGCGGTGTTGCCGGCCCGCGGCGCCGTCGAGCTCGGCTTCGAGGTGGCCCCGCCCGCATGGGTGGAACCCGGCCAATGGTGGGCGCTGGTCCGCGTCGGTTGCGCCGGCCGGTTGGTGTATTCGCCCGCGGTGAAGGTGACGGTGCAATGAGAGTAGCTACGGTGGAAGGTGTTTCGGTGCCGGTCGACGAGGTCGATAGGCGCGAGGCGCGGTTGCGCGGCGGCCCGCGTGCCGCTGCGCTGCCGGCCGCCGGTACCAGCGAGGGCCGGCAGCTGCGCCGCTGGCTGACCCAGCTGATCGTGACCGAACGGGTGGTCGCCGCCGAGGCCGCGGCACGTGGTGTCACCGCGCTGGACGCGCCCGGCGAGGCGGAGCTGCTGCCCGACGTCACGTCCCGACTGGAGATCGGCAGCATCGCCGCCGCCGTGCTGGCCGACCCGTGCACGCGGGCGTTGTTCGCGCGCGTCACCGCCGCGGTCGACGTCAGCGACGACGACATCGTCGCCTACCACGCCCGAAACCCGTTGCGGTTCGCCGCATCACCCCCGGACCGCGATGGATGGCGCGCCCCGGCGGTCACCGCACCGGCGTTGGCTCAGGTGCGTCCGATGATCGCCGAGCACCTGCTGGGCGCCGCGAGGCGGCGGGCTTTCCGGTTGTGGCTCGACCAACGTCGCGCCGAGCTGGTGCGGCTGGCGCCCGGCTACGAGCATCCCGGCGACCCACGCCAACCCGACAACACCCACCGGCACTGATCCCAGATGCTGACCCTGGCCCTCGATATCGGCGGTACCAAGATCGCTGTCGGACTCGTTGACGCGTCCGGCGAACTGGTGCACACGGCGATCTTGCCTACGCCGAAAGGTCAAGATGCAGAACATGTTTGGGCCGTCGTCCAGCAGATGATCGGCGACGCGCTCACAGTTGCAGGTGGCGGGATCCGCGCGGTGGGCATCGGCAGCGCGGGCCCCGTCGACTTGGCCGCGGGGACCGTCAGCCCGGTCAACATCCCCCGTTGGCGGGGCTTTCCGCTGCGTGATCGGGTCGCGGCCGTGGTGCCGGACGTGCCGGTGCGCCTGGCCGGCGACGGCGTGTGCATGGCGCTGGCCGAGCATTGGCGTGGCGCCGGTCGAGGCGTGCGCTTCCTGCTCGGCATGGTCGTCTCCACCGGTGTCGGCGGTGGGCTGGTGCTCGACGGGGTGCCGTATCAAGGGCGAACCGGCAACGCCGGTCACGTCGGGCATGTC